>Ga0182741_1000939_pt1 | contig 40994 bp, 36 predicted proteins | sample eDN5th37CBELigOP_FD_128874 | JGI IMG/M metagenome (GOLD analysis project Ga0182741, IMG submission 128874) | Enriched Organic Plus compost microbial communities from Emeryville, California, USA - eDNA 5th pass 37_C BE-Lig OP (version 2) (version 2) ... | reverse complement strand
TGTTATTACCGGGAAAGTTCCGGCAGAGTGGGCAAAAAGCCACTATACAGAATGGTATGAGGAAGAAGTTAAAAAAGGCAACTTCCCTGATTTGGATGATCCAAAGAACAAAAAGAATAAAGGTGCATGATCGATAGAAAAGCGGAACCGCCTTGTTCAGCTCCGACAGGCTTAAGACGCGCCTGAATAGAAGGCGTTCTTTGCCTTCAATTCAGGAGTGGCTTATGACCCGAGGAGCTAGGGGGTGCAGCTAGATATTGAAAATAATAGCAAGGTAACAAAATGGCTGTCTGTAAGAGGACAGCCATTCCTTAAAAAAAGAATAAGTGACTAATAGTAGTATAAGAAGAGTTTGTAAATTTGAAAGAGGTGTAGCAGGATGAAAAAATCCGTTGTTTCAAAGGAATATACAAACCTACAGAAAGAGATCGTTAAGCTACAGGAACAGTGGAAGCAAAGCCTCAATCCTGATAGGGTAAAGCCGAACCTGGATAAGGCTGCACTGAACTCAGGTGTGCCAGCGACGGCATTAACGGCTATTGACTTTGAAATACCCCTATTCATACAGTGGATAGATGAGATAAATAAACTTATTGCGAAGAATAATCCGGAATTAGAAGGAAAGTTAACTAAGGTTAGTGAATTACTTAATGATGAAACTGCAATTCGATGGATTGATGAAGCTTTTGCATTAAACCAAATTTATTTTAATCGTTTTGCTCAGGAGAATGAAATTGAAGAATGGATTCCACAGTTTTTAGCAGAAACGGCGTTAAGACCTTATTTACAGCATACAGCAGAAAAGGTTCAGGTCGAAATCCATCAGGCTATTCCAGGATCAGGATGCCCGGTATGTGGTGAACCAGTTCGTTTAGCGCAATTAGAGGGTGAAGGAAAAAAGGTTATCCATTGCCCACGTTGCTTAGCTCATTGGGCAGAAAAACGTATTGCCTGTTCACACTGTGGGAATGACAATCACAAAACGATACAAAATATTACAATAGAAGAAGACCCCACCTCACAAATTCAGGTTTGTGAAAAATGCCATGGTTATGTGAAGGTAATCGATACAAGGCAATTCATTTCCAAGCCTTCATCTGCTATCCTTGACCTAAACACCATTCATCTTGACTTTATCGCACAGGAAAATGGTTACAAAGCAGTAGTAGATCATCATGAATCAAATTAGATAGATAAGAAAATTGTCTGATTTATAGGGTTTGTTTAAAGGCATTTTAGTTTTTTCTCAATGTTGATGGGAGTGTGTTAGGCAGGAGACTCCTTGGAACCCCGCAAAAAGCGAGTACCTGGGAGTGGGAATCAATCTGCTTACTTTCTAATTAACAAAGATAACTTTAGAAGAAGGTGCTATTGATGAAAGCCGGAGCCATTATTTTAGCAGGCGGCAAATCAAGCAGAATGGGGAAGAACAAAGCGCTTCTTCCATTTAACGATAAAACAAATATAGAGAGAATCAGAGATGAACTTCAATCTCTGTTTGATGATATAATTTTAGTAACAAATAATCCAGAATCCTATGAATTTTTAAATCTCAAATCAGTATCGGATGAATTTCCTGGCAAGGGACCTCTTGCCGGGATACATGCTGGATTAATGGCCTCTGACTATGAAGAAAATATCGTGGTCGCATGTGACATGCCTTTTGTTTCAGCTGAGCTTGCATCTACCCTTGTTCAAAACTTAAAGCATTTTGATGCAATCGTCCCAGTTATCGGAGGTAAAAAGCATCCATTATTTGCAGCTTACCAAAAGCGGATTGTTCCAGAGATTAGTACTTGTTTAACGGAAGAACGCTTACGAGTGATTCATTTATTGGACAATCTCAATGTCCGCTATCTGGATGAGAACGATTTACAGGTTTACAGTGATGGAAGTTTAGAAGAAATCTTTTTTAATATGAATGTACCGGAAGAATACGAAGAAGCGAAACAACGGGTGGAAAAAGGGGAATAACCACAGAGACTACAAGGTTCGTCAGAAGAAAGGGTGGAATGGAGATGCAATTCTTTAAAGTGAAAACCGTAGAGGAAACCTTTGCCTTAATACAGGAAAACATAACTAAGGTTGGGGAGGTGTCTGTCTGCGCTCTTGAAGAGGCTCTTCATTGCATCCTTGCCGAACCTGTTTCAGCAGATGAGAATGTTCCAGCTTTTGATCGGTCAACGGTTGATGGATATGCCGTTGTCGCGAAGGATACCTATGGTTCATCTGAATCAATGCCGGGGTTTTTAACTGTTTCAGGTGAAGTCAAAATGGGGGAAGCAGCAAAGAAACCTTTATCACGAGGAGAAGCCATTTATGTTCCGACAGGAGGCATGATTCCTCCTGGCAGTGATAGCGTCTTAATGATTGAGCACTGCGAAGAAATTAGCGGCTTATTAAATACATATAAACAAATAGCTCCGGGTGAAAATGTTATCCGCGCTGGAGAAGATATCAAGGCTGGGGAAATCCTCCTTGAAGCAGGGACTAAGCTTCGTCCCCAAGAAATTGGGGCGCTCGCCTCTCTGGGGATATCGAAAGTAAGCGTCTACCGTCCGATCAAGGCGGCCTATCTTTCAACAGGGGATGAAATTGTCCCGTATGATTCAGAACGCTTGGAGGTTGGTCAAATTCGGGATATCAACTATCTGACCGTCTCAGGTCTGGCACGTGAGTGGGGCGTTGAAGTAATTTATGGGGGGATTACTTCGGATGATTACGAGATATTTGCCTCAAAAGCGCGTGAGCTTTATGAACAGGCCGACATCTTAATTTTATCTGGAGGCAGTTCTGTTGGGGCCAAGGATTATACCACTGAAGTGATTCAATCCCTCGGGGACCCAGGTGTGTTTGTCCACGGAATAAGTATCAAACCTGGAAAACCAACAATTCTAGCTGTTGCCGAGGGAAAGCCTGTCATTGGGCTGCCTGGACATCCGGCTTCTGCGATGATTATTTTTAGATTGTTTGGAGAAAAAATCATCAAGAAATTGCAAGGGGAACAATCACAACCGAAACCAGAGCGTATTTTTGCGCGCATTACAAAAAATATTGCCTCCTCACCAGGTCGTTCAGATTATATTCGCGTTCGTCTATTTATGAAAGAAGGCGAATGGTGGGCAGAGCCAATCATTGGGAAGTCTGGGTTGATTACAACCCTGGTAAAAAGCGACGGAATTGTAGAAATCAGTTCAGAAAAAGAAGGAATTTCACAGGGGGATTACGTGCCTGTTCTAGCAACGAACTAAGGGGGAGCTTCAATCATGGATGAAAAGAGATACCAACGGAAAATTTACCTGGAGGACAAGCCAAGGGCCGAGGCATTGCGGGAAATTCTTGACTATGCTAGCTTGTCGCCTAAAACCGAACTCATCCCAATAAGCGATGCTTTAGGCAGGATTACGGCTGAACCCATTTTTGCAAATGTTTCAATGCCCCATTATCATGCTTCAGCAATGGACGGTGTTGCCGTTTGTGCAGAGGAAACGTATGAAGCGCATGAACAGAGACCGCTACATTTAAAAAGAGGCGAGCAATTTGCTTATGTCGATACTGGCAATGCGATTCCACAACAGTTTAATGCCGTCATTATGATTGAAAATGTTCAAATCCTCGATGACAATACGATTGAAATCATTGAACCGGCAACACCTTGGCAGCATATTCGTCCAATCGGTGAAGACATTGTTCAAGAAGAAATGCTTTTCCCACAAGGTCATCCTTTACGGCCAGCAGATTTGGGGGCATTATTAGCGGCGCAGATTACCATGGTACCGGTAGCGAAGAAACCATTGGTGACCATTATTCCCACAGGGAATGAATTAATTCAAGCAGATGCTTCACTAGCTTCGGGGAAAATCATTGAATTTAATGGCACAGTATTTGCCAATTATATAAAAGAATGGGGCGGAAACCCAGATTTAAAAGAAATCGTGAGGGATGAGCCAGAAAAGATTAAAAAGGCCCTTATTGATGCGGTTGAGACTTCAGACATTGTGGTCATTAATGCGGGATCATCTGCAGGGTCAAAGGATTATACAGTCCATATTCTTGCGGAATTAGGTACTGTTTTTACCCACGGGGTGGCAACAAGACCGGGTAAACCGGTCATTCTTGGCGAAATCAATGGAAAAATTGTTGTAGGTGTCCCTGGATATCCAGTGTCTGCTTATTTGGCACTAGAGTGGTTTGTTCGACCGCTTGTTTGCCAGTATTTGCAGGTTCCTGTTCCGAAAAGACAAACACTTCAAGTGAAACTAGGACGTCGTATTGTCTCAACAATGGGGGCAGAGGACTTTATTCGAATGAATATCGGCTATGTGAATGGCCAATTTATTGCCAATCCGTTAACGAGAGCAGCAGGTGTAACGATGTCCCTTGTCCGGGCTGATGGACTCCTTGTCATTCCTCCAGAGCTACTTGGGTATGAGCAAGGTGATACGGTGGAAATTGAATTGCTCCGTCCACTGGAAGAAATCAAAAATGCAATTGTTTTTTCAGGTAGTCATGATATGACGATTGACTTGCTTTCTTCTCAGCTTAAACGAGAGCGGATTGACATGAAAATTGTATCTTCCCATGTTGGAAGTATGGCCGGTGTCATGGCAATTCGAAAAGGGGAAGCCCACGTAGCGGGGATTCATTTGTTAGACCCTGAAACAAAGGAATATAATGTTTCCTATGTGAAGAAACTTTTGGCTGGACAAGACGTTGTCCTGTACCCATTTTTAAAAAGGACTCAAGGGTGGATTGTACCAAAGGGAAATCCATTAGGTGTGACTGGAGTTGCTGAATTAGCACAAGCCCAAGCGGATTATGCCAACCGCCAGAAAGGGGCAGGAACGAGAATCCTATTTGATTTATTGTTAAAAGAACAAGGATTAACACCAGAACAAATCAATGGATATGACCGTGAGATGTTCTCCCATTTGAGTGTCGCAGCCGAGGTAAAAGGAAATGAACGGGCTGTTGGACTAGGCATTTACCCAGCAGCGAAGGCAATGAACTTAGAGTTTATTCCGGTAGCAGACGAATCCTATGACCTGTTAATGACAATGGCCTTTTTTGAAAGCGAGAAAGGGCGTTGGCTGCAAACGGTTATTCAATCAGAAGCTTTTAAAGCAGAGGTCGATAAAATTGGCGGGTATAAAGTCGTAAGTCACGCAGAACCTATGTTTTTGTAGGTTTTATGAGCAGAATGTTTATTTTATATAACGAGTGATTGGAGCGGAGGGCACGAAGACTCCTGCGGGAGTACGGGGCAGGGGAGACCTAGGTTGAATTGGTCCGCGTGAGGGACCAATTAACCCCACAGGCGCATAAGCGCCGAGGAGATAGAAAAGCGGAAGCGCCTTGTTCAGCCCCGACAAGCGCTGGAGGGCTGGCAGATGAAGTCGTTCTTTGACTTCAACTGACGGACCGAAGCGACTCGAGGGGCTAGGCGCTGGAGCTGGCCAGGCTCCCGGACTGCCCGCGAACCGTTCGTGCCTGGAGCGCAAATCAACCCATTTATAACAGAGCAATGTTTTTAACAGAACCTTGAGGTGAACAAAATGATGTATGAAATAGCAAAGGATCCGATTGATATTCAATCGGTTATTGATAAAGTGGTTCAGCGAGAAGCCGGTGCCATTAACACGTTTATTGGAACCGTTAGAGAGCTAACCAAGGGAAAGAAAACTCTCTATCTTATTTACGAGGCTTATGAACCAATGGCTGTTAAGAAGTTGGAGCAGATTGGCAATGAGATTAAGGAACGCTGGGAAGGGGCAGAAGTAGCCATCACGCACCGAGTGGGTAAGCTCGATATTACCGATGTTGCCGTTGTGATTGCCGTATCAACACCCCACCGTGCGGATTCCTATGAAGCAAACCGATATGCAATTGAACGAATTAAAGAGATTGTGCCAATCTGGAAAAAAGAGCATTGGGAAGACGGGCAAGAATGGATTGGAAACCAGCTTGAGACTGTCGCATACCCAAGTGGAAAGCCAGAGGAGGGTGATTTGAATGAATAAGGTGTTATTTTTTGCCCACTTGCGTGATGAAGTAGGGGAAGAATCGGTTACAATTGAGGCAACCGGGAAAACCGTATTAGAAGTAAAGGCACTAGTGGCTGAACAATATAAGCTGCAAAAACTTGACTCGGCGATGACGGCAATCAATGAAGAGTTTGCTCCGAATGATGAAGTCATTAAGGATGGAGACGTCATAGCCTTTATTCCACCAGTAAGCGGAGGCTGATGTCTCCGTGTTTTTTTCATTTATCAGGATCAAATAGATTATTTTAACTAGGAGGAATCTCCATTGTCAGAAAGATATTCACGCCAGACCCTATTTCCTCCAATTGGCAAGGATGGTCAGGAGAGAATTAGAAGGAAGCATGTATTAATCATTGGTGCGGGTGCCTTAGGTTCTGGTAACGCCGAGGTGATAACGCGCGCTGGAGTCGGAAAGTTGACCATTGTAGACCGAGATTATGTTGAAGCAAGCAATCTTCAGCGACAACAATTATATACAGAAGAAGACGTAGCGGAAAAGCTACCGAAGGCGGCCGCTGCAGAAAAAAGGTTGAAGGCAATTAACTCTGAGGTTGAAATCCGCTCTATGATTGGGGATGCAACACCCGAAAAACTAGCTGAACTAGGTGCTGATGTAGATTTAATTATTGACTCAACTGACAATTTTGAAACGAGAATGGCGATTAATGATATCTCTCAAAAGTTTGAAATCCCTTGGATTTATGGAGCTTGCGTGGCCAGCTTTGGGATGAGCTTTACGGTTGTTCCGGGGCAGACTCCATGCCTAAATTGTCTGTTAAAAACGATTCCAATTCAAGGAATGACTTGCGATACAGCTGGAATTATTGGGCCGGCGGTGCAAATGGTCATTGCTCATCAAACAGCAGAAGCATTGAAAATCCTTGTCGAAGATTGGGAAGCGGTGAGAACATCATTCGTTAGCTTCGATTTATGGAGAAATCAATACTCGAGTATGAAGATGTCGCGTGCGAAGGACCCTGGCTGCTTATCTTGTGGGGAACATCGGGAATACCCGTACCTCAACGCTGAAAACATGACCAAAACCAGCGTACTATGCGGTCGAGACACCGTTCAAATTCGCCCACCGCATTCTGGGGGGGTTGACTTAAGCGATATGGCTGGAAAACTAAAGGCACTAGGATATGAAGTGAAGGGAAATCCCTACTTGCTATCTGCAGAGATGGAAACAAATCGTTTTGTCCTTTTCCAAGACGGACGTGCACTCATTCATGGAACAAAAGACATTGCACAGGCTAAGAGCTTGTATAATCGGTTGTTAGGCTAATATAAAGTGGTACCAGTACTTCACTAGTAAAACGTAATGATTTCTCCATATTGAAAAATCATTACGTTTTTTATTTTCGTTTGATAGGGGTGTGTATAATATGAGCAAGTTTGAATGGCGAAAACAATTAAAGGAACTGTATCTACCAAAGAACCAGCCTGCCGTTATTGAGGTCCCCACAATGAACTATCTCACCATAGACGGCAGGGGGAATCCGAATAGTGACCTATTCAGGGAAAAGATCGAAACCCTATATTCTTTATCGTACGGTATTAGAATGTTGCCTAAAAAAGGGATAACACCAGAGGGGTATTTTGAGTATACAGTATTTCCTCTAGAGGGAGTATGGGATTTAGACGAAGAAGGTAGAAAATTGGATTATGTAAGTAAAGACCATTTCGTCTATAAATTAATGATTAGACAACCTGATTTTGTGACAAAAGAGTTATTTAATTCTGTTTTGGAAATGGTAAAGCAAAAAAAGCCCGATCTACAATTAGACAATAGTAAATTTGAAAGGATTGAAGAGGGGTTATGTGTTCAAGCAATGCATAATGGAAGTTATGAAAATGAACCACAAACCTTTGCTTTAATGGAAGAATTTTGTACTCAAAATAATCTTAAGAGAGTCGAAAAGACACATAAGGAAATCTATATCACCGATGTTAGGAAAACATCTCCAGAGAAACTAAAGACGGTTCTTAGATTTAAAGTAACGGAAAATATAACTAGTTTTTAGGGTTATGGGAACACCTCATATGATTTGAGGTGTTTTTTAATGCAAGAGCTTGGAAACGAATTGAAATCACATTCTTACTTGAAGATTCGCTTCTAAAATTTTAACAGCAATCTTTACTAAAATCCCCCTTTTTAATCTGTTAAAATAGATGAGAGTCAATTGGTATTCATAGATTGAAAGGAAGATAGGGATGGACCAAGAACGATTAGATAACCGTTGGGGGAAGCTCCTAAAGGCTGAATTCAAGAAAGAGTATTTTTTACATTTAAGGAAGTTTCTTGACAAGGAGTATGAAGAGCAAACCATTTACCCCAGAAGAGAAGATATTTTCAATGCGCTTAAGTACACAGATTTCGATGATGTAAAAGTGGTATTACTTGGGCAGGACCCTTATCATGGACCAGATCAAGCACATGGATTAAGCTTTTCAGTAAAGCCAGGAGTTAAAATCCCACCTTCATTAAGGAATGTGTTTAAGGAGCTTCAAAATGATATTGGGTGTGGCATCCCTGAGCATGGCTATTTAGCAAAATGGGCAGATCAAGGTGTTCTATTATTAAATACGGTATTAACCGTACGTGAAGGGGAAGCACACTCTCATAAGGGGAAGGGCTGGGAAGTATTAACGGATCAAATCATTTCCTTATTAAACGACCGTGAGAAACCAGTAGTTTTCTTGCTTTGGGGAAAACCAGCGCAGTCCAAAATGAACAGGATAAATCAAGAAAAGCACTTCATCCTAACTTCAGTCCATCCTAGTCCACTGTCTGCGAGTAGAGGATTCTTTGGGAATCATCATTTTTCTCAAATTAATGAGTATCTTCGCTCCAAAGGCGAAAAAGAAATAGACTGGCAGTTATAATGCATAGTACTTCGACATGTTCCACGTGGAACAGACAATTCTTGTTTCATGTTTCGTGTAAAAACCGTTGAACTAAGGTAGAATGGTATCGAGAAATGACAACTAGTAAAGCGTGGTGAAACTGTGAATATATCGCTACAAAAACTACTTTTAAAAATGGAGAAAGAATTAAAAAGTGCAAAAGAGGCAGGAACAGAGTCGACAATGAGAGAGCGAATTCATTCTCTCAAGACATTATGTGAGTTAGTGCTAGATGAACCAGGAACAGGTAGCACGGTACAACCAATAATACCGCAGAGCCAGACAATGTCTGCACCGCCCATACATAATGCCATAGCCACACCGACACATGTACCTTATCAACCTCAACCGGGAATATCCAATCAAACAACAACTCAATCGAAAAAAATTGCAATGGATGATGGTGCGAACGGAGATTCTTTGTTGGATTTTTAATAAAAGCTGTGTTGACACATATTGTCTTGGTTGTATCCTGTTGATTGAAGCGGGTGGACTGCCAGTAGGTGCCTGGAGCGGAAAATCAACAGAAATTTGAAATAAAACGTGGGGGGAGAGTAGTTTATGAAACTCTTTATGATTATCGGAGCAGTCAATGCCTTTCTTGCTGTGGCACTAGGGGCTTTTGGTGCGCATGGTTTAGAGGGAAAAGTACCGGCAAAGTATTTGGAAACCTGGCAAACAGGTGTGACCTATCAGATGTTCCATGCGGTGGGGATTTTAATTATTGGAATTTTACTAGGGAATCTTCCAGCAACATCCTTACTAAGCTGGTCAGGATGGTTAATGTTAATTGGCATCATCCTTTTCTCGGGCAGTTTGTATGTATTAACCTTAACGCAAATTAGTGTTCTTGGTGCTATTACACCATTAGGAGGCGTATCTTTCCTCGTTGCCTGGGTATTGCTTATCATTGCCGCAGTTAAATATATGTAAACCAAAAAGGAGCTCTACTGGAGCTCCTTTTTGGTGTTTATCGTGGTGGATAGGCTGTTAACCCAGCTCCTCCAAACGGATAGTCATACTCAATTTCCTCATCAAAAGTGACATAATCTAAGTAAACCATTAATAGGAGATATCTCGTACCTGATTGTGGATCACTAAGGATGATATGATCTCTTCCTGCAGCTTCGATAATGCCTTTGAAGATCTTTGAGTTCCATTCTTGACTGGCATCAAAACTCATGTAAACAGTTGCGAGCTTTCCTTTATTTAAACGGAGGATGTTTTCAATATAAGATTGTTCAGCTGGAAGCATCCCTGGAACTTGAATCCCTGTTCCACTGGCTGATGGAAAAACTCCCTGTGGCGGTGGCGTTGTAGGTTGTGCTCCTGGCATCCCACCGTTCATTTGCGGTTGCGCACCCTGACTATATGGATAGCCGTTATTCGCTTGTGTAGGATAACCTTGCTGCCTCTGGCCATTTGCTCCTGAAAAAGGTGTATAGGCCTGAGGATACGTCTGATTATAATATGGGTAATTCGACTGACTCATTCTTTTCCCTCCCAAATGAAAATAATAGTCACGAAAAAATGTAGAAGCCTCACTATTTCAACTTTATGAGGAGAGACGGGATTTATGACAAAAAGAATTGAGATTCGTCCACTGTAGCTGATTGTAAAAGTAGGGGATAATAATAAAAAAATACCCTATAGAGAGCTCTATAGGGTAGGGACTAAATTATTTTACATCAAGAAAGGACTGAACACGGTCAACATCTAGCAGGTTTCCAACAAAGAATGACCCAAATTCACCATAACGTGCACTTACTTCATCAAAACGCATTTCATAAACAAGCTTTTTAAATTGAAGTACATCATCAGCAAATAAAGTAACACCCCACTCGTAATCGTCAAAGCCGACAGAACCGGTAATAATTTGCTTCACTTTACCTGCATATTGACGGCCAATCATACCGTGGCTGTACATCATCTTTTTGCGATCTTCCATAGAAAGCATGTACCAGTTATCGTTTCCTTGACGACGCTTGTCCATTGGATAGAAGCATACATGCTTTGCTTTTGGAAGCTCAGGATATAGACGAGCACGAACATGTGGATTTTGGTAAGGGTCGCCACCTTCACCAGCAAGATAGTTGCTTAATTCTACTACAGATACATAAGAATGAGCTGGAATTGTATATTCCGCTAGTTTTGTTTTATTGAATTCGGTTTCAATTTCATTTAATTCTTCCATTGTTGGGCGAAGAATCATCATCATAAAATCTGCCTTTTGTCCGACAATGGTATAAAGGGCATGGCTACCTTGTTGCTCAGCTTGAGTCTTGTTCCATTTTTCAACAAGTCCTAAGAATTCATTAATGGCTGCCTGGCGCTCATCACTAGGCGTCATTTTCCAAGTAGTCCAATCGATTGTGCGGAAATCATGTAGGCAATACCAACCATCGAGCGTTTGTGCTGCTTCACTCATTTATCTCACTCCTAAAAATCGATAATTTACAACAATACTATATCACAGTTTTGCCATAGAATACTCGAATAACACCTTCCCCGGCATTAGTTTTGGATTGTACTAGAAAAAGTCGGATATTTTAGCTAGCAGATGTAAATAATGATGTTGGATATATCATTTTCGTTTAAAAATTGGCAAAAAAGAAACTTTTTTGTCGAAAACGCTACCAACCTTGAATTTTTAATAGGGTAAAGTATGCTAGGAAAGTAAGGTTAAAGAGGAGGATTCAGTATGAGTGATTTATTTACTGGCCTAAAAGAAAAACTAAGCGGACAAAACTTACGCATTGTTTTTCCTGAAGGATTAGATGAAAGAGTATTAACAGCAGCGGGCCGTTTAGCTGCCGATGGAGTACTTACCCCAATTTTAGTTGGGAATATTGAAGAAATTCAATCAAAGGCAAGTGGACTTGGCGTAGCACTTGATTCAGTGGAAATCTACGATCCAAACAGCTTTGCCATGATGGATGAGCTTGTGGCTTCTTTCGTTGAAAGACGAAAAGGAAAGGCAACTGAAGAGCAAGCACGTAAAATTCTACTTGATGAAAACTACTTTGGAACGATGCTTGTACATACAAACCGTGCGGACGGCCTTGTGAGCGGAGCCGCACATTCGACTGCAGACACAGTGAGACCGGCGTTACAAATCATTAAGACGAAAGAAGGCGTACGCAAAACTTCTGGTGTCTTCATTATGGTTCGCGACGATGAGAAGTATGTGTTTGCTGATTGTGCTATCAATATTGCACCAGATAGCCAAGACCTAGCTGAAATTGCGATTGAAAGTGCAAAAACGGCAAGAATGTTTGATATCGATCCGCGCGTTGCGATGCTAAGCTTCTCTACAAAAGGTTCAGCGGTTTCACCAGAAACAGACAAGGTTTCCACAGCGGTTGCGGTTGCGAAAGAACGTGAACCTCAGCTTGTATTAGATGGAGAGTTCCAATTTGACGCTGCCTTTGTTCCATCTGTAGCTGAAAAGAAGGCACCAGATTCAGTGATTAAAGGCGATGCAAATGTATTTGTATTCCCAAGCTTAGAAGCAGGAAATATTGGCTATAAAATTGCTCAGCGTTTAGGAAACTTCGATGCAGTAGGACCAATTCTACAGGGCTTAAATCGTCCAGTAAACGATCTTTCCCGTGGTTGTAGCGAGGAAGATGTCTATAAACTAGCCATCATTACAGCAGCACAAGCTTTGGCCTAGTAAAAATTAAATCCTTGATTTTGCCGGTTTCAAAGGTGGGAACCGGTTTTTTCTATATTGTCAAGGAAGGGTAGGCCATGTAGAAAATGTTATACTATCCTAGTGAATACTAGCCAAAAAGGAGAATGACAATGGATGAGGCGCTTCATTTATTGCGTCAAAGTCGTTGGAGACTAATTGACCAATCAGCGATTGGACCGCATTTTCGTGCTCTCCAATCGTTTGCAACAGATGATACATTATGCGAGTCGGTGGGGACAGGGAATTCACCTGCGGTGGCAAGGTCTTGGGTTCATCATCAGACAGTGGTACTAGGAATACAGGATACAAGGCTCCCGTTTTTACAGGAAGGTTTAGATTCCCTTAAGCAGCAAGGATATCAATACATTGTCCGTAACTCTGGTGGGTTAGCCGTCGTATTAGATGAGGGCGTGCTCAACCTTTCGTTAATTTTACCGGAAGTGGAAAAGGGAATAGATATTAACCGTGGCTACGATGCTATGTGGATGTTAATCAAAAAGATGTTTTCCGATTTTGATATAGAAATAGATGCCCGAGAAATCGTAGGTTCTTATTGCCCAGGAAGTTATGATTTAAGTATCGGGGGTAAGAAGTTTGCGGGAATCTCACAGCGACGGTTGAAAAAAGGGGTAGCCGTGCAAATTTACCTTTGTGTAACAGGCAGTGGCAGTGAACGCGCCGAGGTGATTAGGAATTTTTACGAACTAGCAAGAAATGGCGAGAAAACAAAATTCCTATATCCTGAGGTGAAGCCAGAAGTGATGTCGTCACTTTCTGAACTGCTGGGTACTCCGATGACCATTCAAGATGTAATGCTCCGGTTTATCACATTTTTGCATCAAAATAGTGATGAAATCCTTACAGGACAATTGCAACCAGAGGAGTTTGAACTTTTTTCCCATTATTATGATCGGATCATTGAGCGAAACAGTAAATTTCTTGATTAAAAACCAGCGGCGTATCGCTGAAGCCCAAGTTAAGACTGTTAGCCTTTCTATCTATAAATAAAGAAAAAACAGGCCGTAAACTTTTTTTCTAGTTTACGGCCTGCCTTGTGAAAGGGTGTTGTTGCCTAATGCGATTATTCAGCGACTTTTTCAAGATTGCCGTTGCGGTCCATTTTGAACTTAGTAGCAGGGCGTTCTTCATCTTCATCGAATAAAACGAGTTTACGTGCACGGTTCATGATTTTCATGAGTGTCTCGTAATCTTCCTGCATGGTATTTGCGTTGGCTTCGAGCTTTTTCACTTTCCCCTTAAGCTCGTCATTTTCTTTCCTTAATGTCACGATTTCACGCATTAATCTTTCATTCTCGCTCTTATAAATATCCGCGCTAAAATTTGTACTATTTAAATTTTGTAGGTAGGCAATAACATGACCTAGTGTCAGTCCACTTGCTGGTACAGAGTGCGTTGGCCTAGCTATCTGTGTTTGTTGGACCGGTTGTGTTGTCATGTTCATTTGTGGCATAGATTGCTCTTCTTGGACAACTGTTTCATCTTTTGAAGCTTCTGTATCATCATCTTGATGACTCTCATCGCTAAATTCAGGAGTTTCTGAGACTCCTTTAGACTCAGTATTTTCAGTATCGGAATCTTGTAAAAGCAAATCATGTAATCCATCTAAACCATAGGTATCTTGCATTTCTAATGTGTTTAGCGTATTAAATGGCTGTGGTGAATCTCCTTGAGTCGTGTTCACCTCAGGTGTTAATTCACTAGACATCTCTGCGCTAGCCTGGATTCCGAGTTCATCAAAAGATGGTACCGGTGGGGAATATAATAGTTTCTTCTTTCCACCTTGGTCTTTTCCAAGAATTCTTTGACGTTGTTTACGCTGTTTTTTTGCAAGTTGTAACGCTTTTTCATATTGATGGCGGACCACCGCATTCCACCTAAATCCACATGCTGCTGATGTACGGTCGAGCTTGTCCCCAACTTCCTCAAAGGCATTCAGCTGTGTACTTCCTTCACGAACATGTCTTAATACGGTTTCGGCTAGCAATAAATCGTTTTCCTCCGTCCAGGCGTCCTGGCGAACTTTCATATTTCTTCAACTCCCTTTAAAAATCATTAAAATGATTGCACTTCTAGTCAAAGGATGTCCGATTTTTAAAAGGTTTATACATTCCTGATTAAAAGGATAGTAGATTTTTTCCATTTTTTCATAGAAACGGTTAAAAATTCCCAAGTTGCAATCGTTGGGTGGAAGAGGTAAAATACCATTTAGTAAAAAACACGCTGTTCTTAATTAAAAAGATTCCTTAATGAACAGGAAAATGGACTTTTAATATAGAAAGGGTTGTCAACAATGGCAAACGAATTTCGAGTTTGCGACGATTGCCAGGCCGTAAACCTAAAAACACTTATCCCTCTATTAAAAGGGAAAGATCCAGAGGCAAAGATTGAAGTTGGGTGCCAATCTTATTGTGGCCCCGGCCGAAAGAAAACCTTTGCGTTTGTGAACAATCGTCCCGTCGCAGCACTCACTGAAGACGAACTTATGGAGAAAATTGATAAAAAATTAAAATGATGTTGGTTCACATCATAGAGTCATCTTTAGGGCAATTGCATAAAGGTGACTTTTTATTTTTCCTTTAGCTGCTAAATGTACATTGATAGTTTTCAACGGTTGATTGGAGCGGAAGGCACGAAGACTCCTCGAAAATGAACTGCACATGTTCTCGTGCGTGGGTCTATTCAAGGATGCTATTCAGTGTCCTGCGGGAGTACGGGGAAGGGGAGACACCGCAGGCGCTGGAGCGGGCCAGGCTCCCCGGCACGCCCGCGAACCGCTCGTGCCTGGAGCGGAAATCAACCCCTTGTTAAGTATGAAATCTAGCAATTTTAGATTTTGGTAATTTTTATTTACCTGACAGTGTTAGCTAATGTTAGCTTGTCCAAAGAATGGAGAAATTTGTGAGATTTTGCAGGATTTTGGGATGATTTGACGATAGAAACGGGCTATAATAGAAACATGTTATTCGTGAGAGAAGGGAAGCAATGGACTATTCGGCCGAGAAACTAAACGAAGAAAAAGTGTTTAAAGACCCAGTCCACCGCTATATTCATGTCCAAGACCAGGTGATTTGGGACCTGGTTGGGACAAAGGAATTTCAGCGGTTACGGCGAATTAAGCAGTTAGGAACCACCTTTTTGACCTTCCATGGAGCTGAGCATAGTCGGTTTAACCACTCGCTTGGTGTCTATGAAATTGTCCGTCGAATTGTCGATACAGTGTTCGTTGGACGACCGGAATGGAATCAGGAGGACAGATTGCTGAGTCTTTGTGCAGCACTTCTCCATGATTTGGGCCATGGTCCGTATTCTCATTCCTTTGAAAAAGTATTTGAACTCGATCATGAATATTTTACAAAAGCGATTATCCTCGGGAAAACGGAAGTGAATCGAGTATTGTCACGGATTTCACCTGATTTTCCAAAAAAGGTGGCAGAGGTCATTGATAAGACTTATGAAAACAAACTTGTCGTGAGTTTGATTTCTAGTCAAATTGATGCCGACCGCATGGATTACCTACAAAGGGACGCTTATTATACTGGAGTTAGTTATGGACATTTTGATATGGAGCGGATCCTACGTGTCATGCGGCCTAGAGAAGATCAGGTCGTCTTTAAGCACAGCGGCATGCACGCTGTTGAGGATTACATCATGAGTCGGTATCAGATGTATTGGCAAGTCTATTTCCATCCGGTCACCCGGAGCGCGGAAGTCATCTTGACTAAAATCCTTCACCGAGCGAAGCATCTCCACGAGCAAGGATATGCTTTCAAACATATGCCGCTCCATTTTTATTCCTTTTTTAAAGAGGATGTTAAGCTAGAAGACTATTTAAAATTGGATGAGGGAATCGTTCTCTATTATTTCCAGATGTGGCAAGAGGAAGACGATGAAGTCTTGAGAGATTTGTGTTTACGCTTCATTAACCGGAATCTTTTTAAATATGTCGAGTTCGACCCAGCTAAGGAATATAAAAAATTGGCGCGTTTGTCGCAGCTATTTGAAGAGGCGGGAATTGATCCAGAGTATTACTTGGTCGTCGATTCATCCTCTGATTTGCCGTATGATTTTTACCGTCCAGGTGAGGAGGAAGAACGCCTTCCAATTCATCTGTTAATGAAGAGTGGCGAGCTTCGGGAGCTTTCAAGAGAATCAGATATCGTGGATAGCATCTCAGGCAAGCGACGCACGGACCATAAATTATATTATCCTGCCGATCTTATTGGAAAGAATGAGGAGATTCGAAAGCTTCTTGAATGATCGCCAATGGTAGAAAGGAACTTTTGAAACAGGAGTTGAAGCGTTTTGTTAAAAGACCATGCAAAAATCATTCATGCAATTGCACTTTCTGGTGAAGTCATTGGACGGAAGAAGCTGCAAAAGATGATTTATATTGCGAAGAAGATGAATTTTCCGTTTCAGGAAAGGTTTCAGTTCCATTTTTACGGGCCATATTCCGAGGAGCTGACGCTCAGGGTGGAAGAACTGTGCAATATGGGTTTTCTGAACGAAGTGAAAGAGAAGAAAGGCGGGTATTACCAATACCGCTATACATTAACAGAGGATGGCAAGGAGTTTCTTGGCGTTAACAATGTGGACATGCCTCAGCTTGGAGACTGCCTGAAGGACATCAACACACAAAATGCCAGATTCCTTGAACTCGTCTCGACGATTTTATATTTTGATAATTTACCAACGGACGAAGTGAAGGAAAAAGTCCAAACGGTAAAGAAAAGTCAAAAGTTCACTGATGACGAATTTGCCAACGCCTATCAATATATTGAGATGTTAAAGAACAGGACCAGTCAGTGCTAAGTGCATGGCTGGTTTTTTTTATGCGATGAGGGTTTGTCGGAAGAATCGGAAAGCGTGTAGATAGAGCTGCCGAGTTTGGATAGAATCAGAAATTATGTAGATACGTGGCTAGGCCACCAACACTAGAGGAAAATCAAAGGAACCTTTTTTAAAAAGATAGTTTATTTAATATAATTTTCATATAACAGTAGTGAATGTAGCGGAGGACACTTGACTCCTGCGGGATGAAGAGGAAAGGTCGAGACCCCACAGGCGAAGCCGAAACGACTCGAGGGGCTAGGCGCTGCAGCTAGACAGGCTCGACTTCCTCCCCTCGGAAAGCAAGTGTCTGGAGCGAAATGGAACGGACTTGTTAATTTTGTTATTTCGAAAACAGGTCAAATAAAAAGCCGACCCCAAGGCCAGCTCTTCACCAATAATCTATTGATCGCTTAAGCGTTTTCCGCCGACGCCGTAATGGTCAGGGCGTAATTCTTCAATAAATACGACGATTTTTTCTTTTGGTGCGCCGGTTGTCTCACTAACGGCTTCTGTTACTTTTTCAACGAGGGCCTTTTTCTGTTCGTCGGTGCGTCCTGGTAGCATCTCTACTGTCACATAGGGCATAATTTTTCCTCCTTTAATATCATCTTGTTTTGAGTTTTCCATATTTTCATTAAATGTGCAAGTACAGGGGTTTTTAATTTTATGAAAGAATAAGGTATACTTGAAGCATCTATTTGAATCTATATGGAATCCATCAATGGGGAAAACCATTCATTTATGGGTAATCGCGAAAAAAGGGGTTAAAGATTGTGGGTCTTGCTTATTCATTAGATCAATTTATCTATGTTGCGATTACGTTGGTGATTGCGTTTACGCTGCACGAATTTGCTCATGCGTTTGTGGCCTATAAGTTTGGCGATCAAACGGCGGCGAGGCAGGGAAGGCTAACCTTGAATCCGCTGAAGCATTTGGATCCACTAGGAACGATTCTTATCTTTATTGCTGGATTTGGTTGGGCAAGGCCAGTGCCCGTGAATCGATTCTTTTTTAAGAATCCACGTTTAGCAGGTGTTTTGGTTTCAGTTGCAGGGCCGCTAAGCAATCTGTTGTTGGTGATTCTGGCCTTAGCGATATGGTATGGACTTCTCGCAGCAGGGCTAGGAGAAAGCATGCCAGATGTTGCAGTAGAGTTCATCAACATCTTTGTTGGGTTAAACACTGTGCTTTTCGTGTTTAACTTGCTTCCATTTCCACCACTGGATGGGTATCGAATTATTGAGGATTTGGCACCTGCAGATGTTCGGGCAAAGCTCACGCAGTATGAACATTACGGGATTATTATCTTTTTAATCCTTGTGATTACACCGCTTGATCAGTATACGATTACGCCACTGTTTAATACGGTTATTCCCTTTATAGTAGGTGGCTTGAGTGAATTCTTTTTACAATTGTTTTTAAGGTAGGAGGGTGTTTAGATTATGGAAGAAAAGAAGAAGAAAAGTATTGGCTTCAATATTATCAAGGCAGATCCGATGGACAATCATAAAGGCTTTGGCAAGGGAAGCTTGACCTTGGACAATGTATCGCCGGTTATTGTGGATGTTGAGGCAGGCGAGGCAATGGTCGATATTGGTGCGATGCATGCCCGCAGTGTGGTAGAGAAGGGAATTAAATTCTTGCCAAACCGCGACGAAGTGCCAGATGCCAAGCTTTATTGGCTTGTTTGGGTAACGATGGACCGGAGCGAAGAAGGACCTTATTATGCAGGAGTGACGGCATGCGATATGACGGTGAATCGAGAAATTCGCCGTGGCTACAAGTCTTTGCCAGAGCATGTAAATCGTTTAGATAAATCAATTAAACGCCATATTATCGTTGACCATATGGATGACAAAGCAAAGCAAATCCTGGCTGATTTCTTGAAAAATCATGACCCAGGCATGTGGGAGCGGTCATCTGAACAATTGAAGAATGGTTTGCAAACAGCCTAACATATGGGTTGCGTTCTTGATATTTCCAGTGTAAACTAATAGTCAACGTGTACACACACGTTGCTAGGACAGGAAAAACCCCGAATTCTCATTGGATTCGGGGTTTTTCTTTTTATCCTTGTTGAGATAGACATCATCACGTTAGTGGGGCGAAGCGCACGTCTATAGGCCAAAAATCTTCTTATACCATGGTTTTTTATCAGGTTTTTTCTCGGTCTCATCCTTAGGTTTTTGCAACTGCTCGCCTTCATCAAGATGTTCGGTGCAGTATTCCTGAGGCTCGGTGCCATCTTTAAAATAAGTCAGCCGCTTTACTGGGCAGTTGGCGGTAGCGATTTTACCATTCTCTGGATTGATAAACACCCCAACCGTTCCTTTGGCTGTCTTAAAGTTGGTCGCTGGTACACCTTCATGGGCCTTTTCCATAAAATTCACCCAGACATTTTTACTAAAAGCTTTCTCATTAGATTTCTCGATTGGTTTCCCTTTATCGTAGCCTGTCCAGACGGCGGAAACGAGTTGTGGGGTATAGCCAATCATCCAACTATCGGTATTCGTGGAACCAGATTTCCCGGCATAAGGCCGGCTAATTTCATCGGCCATGGTACTACCGGTTACGGAGGCATAGCCATTGAGTTTCGGATCAAACATCCCCGTCATCATATGGTTCATCACGGAAGCCAATTCAGGCTCGAGGATTTGTTCACCTTTTTCTTCATGTTCATAAATGACTTCCCCATCATGGCTTTCCACCCGTTCAATCAACACAGGTTCAACATATTTCCCACCGTTGGCAAACATACTATAGGCGGAAGCCATTTCAATAACGCTTACCCCAGATGTTCCAAGAGCAAGGGAAGGGACCTGGGCCATTTTTGATGAAAGCCCAAACCTTTTGGCAGTATCAACTAGAACGTCCTGTCCAAGAAACAAATGCGTTTTCACGGCAAAGACATTATCGGAAACCGCCAGTGCTTGTGCCATCGTAATTTCATCATTCGCATACTTATTATTAAAATTATGAGGCGTATACTCTGTTTTTCCATCTTCTAATCGAAAGGTAGTGAGTTCACTTTTCATTGTTGTAGTCGGTGTGAACCCATGTTCAAGTGCGGCATAGTATAAAAGCGGTTTAATGGTAGAACCAGGCTGTCTTACTGCTTGAATGGCACGGTTGAAGGGACTTTCCTCATAATCTCTGCCACCAACCATCGCTTTCACATGCCCTGATTTTGGGTCCATACTAATAAATCCTGTTTGAATCGCTGAATCTTCAGAGATATGCTCTGTTACCATTTCTTCTGCCAATTCTTGTTGCTTCATGTCAAGGGTGGTATACACCTTTAACCCGCCAAGCTTAATGGTCCGTTCGTCTAGATTGAGACTGTACTTTAGCTCATTTTGAACGGCGTCCTGAAAATAAGGGGCTTTCCCAAGCGATTCAGTTGGGTGCTTTCCAACTAACGTCAGTTTTTCTGCAGCAGCCGCTTTCGCTTCCTCCTGGTCGATATAACCCTTCGTTTCCATCGCTGTTAAAATCGTTTGCTGTCTGCTATTGGCTCTTTCTTCATTGGTTAATGGTGAATAATAGCTTGGGCCCTTAGGGATGCCAGCGAGCATGGATGCCTCGCCAAGGGTTAAGTCGCGAGCATCTTTGCCAAAATAGTACTGGCTTGCCGTTTGAACACCATAAGCGCCGCTGCCGTAATAAATGGTATTTAAATAGCCTTCAAGAATTTCATTTTTACTATAATTCATTTCAAGCCGAAGCGTATAAAAGGCTTCAGTTAGTTTTCGTTCCCACGTTTTATCGTGACTAAGGTAAAGGTTTCGGGCATACTGCTGCGTAATGGTACTTGCTCCCTGCACCTTCGACATTGCTTTGAGATCGGCAAGCAATGCACCGGCAATTCGCTTGTAGTCAAACCCTCTATGCGCATAAAAATTTCGATCTTCAATGCTAATGGTTGCTTTGACAAGGTCTGGAGAGATATCTTTTAACGGAACCCAGTACCTTTTTTCTCCAGTGTGACTTTCTCCGATAACAGTCCCATCATCAGCCATATAAATCGTTGACTGGGGCACAGCAAGCGGTGGGGGACCTAGAATCTTGGCATAACCAATAATCGAAAAATAAACTAGAAAAAAGAAGGCAGCCACAATCATGCCAATAAAAACAAACGCTCTAAAAACCTTTGCCGTCTTACGGAACCGCTGGTCAGTCATAATTTCCATCGCATCTTCCCCCCTTAAAATATATCTTTGTAGGGCATCTAGTTTACCAGAAGAGCCCAAAATTACTCTATTAACCATTATGAAAACATTTCATTCATTTTAAACCTAGTGGAAAGATTTTTATTTAATAGGATGTGAAAAGTATAATCTGTGATTTTCAACCCGTTGATTGGAGCGGAAGGTGCGAAGACTCCTCGAAAATGAACTGCACATTTTCTCGTGCGTGGGCAAATTCAAGGATGTCATTCAGTGTCCTGTGGGAGTACGGGGCAGGGGAGACCTAGGTTGAATTGGTCCGAGTAAGGGACCAATTAACCCCACAGTGCCAGAGGCGGCGAGGGGCTAGGCGCTGGAGCTGGCCAGGCTCCCCAGCACGCCCTAAGGTGCGCGAAGCACCTGGAGCGCAAATCAACGCCCCTGTTTACCTAGTAAGGTCAGGGTTACTTTTAATATTGGTTATAATTAATATTGACAGCAACGGCTGAAGCATAAATTTTACTTGCATTTTTAGAAGATTCAACTATACTTTTCTGGTATTTGTGTTTTTTACAAGCTTCTTGGGGAAATATAAAAAATATTGTCTCGCTACGCTATTTTTTATTATCGAAAGGAAGGTTGAACCACAATGGGTATTTGGTTTACAGAAAAGCAAACAGATCATTTCGGGATTACAATGAAGGTGAACCGAACCTTACATACAGAACAAACTGATTTTCAAAAGCTTGATATGATTGAAACAGAAGAGTGGGGCAATATGCTGCTGCTCGATGACATGGTCATGACTTCTATTAAAGATGAGTTTGTGTACCATGAAATGGTTGCCCATGTACCTTTATTTACTCATCCGAACCCAGAGAATGTTCTAGTCGTTGGCGGCGGAGATGGAGGCGTCATTCGTGAAGTCCTCAAGCATCCCCAGGTAAAAAAAGCGACACTGGTTGATATCGATGGCAAAGTCATCGAGTACTCCAAGAAATTTTTACCGGAAATTGCTGGCCAATTAGACGACCCACGTGTGGATGTTCAAGTTGGCGACGGCTTTATGCATATTGCAGAAAGTGAAAACGAGTATGATGTGATCATGGTGGATAGCACTGAGCCTGTAGGTCCAGCAGTAAACCTGTTTACTAAAGGGTTTTATGCGGGTATTTCAAAGGCGCTTAAAGAAGATGGCATCTTTGTTGCACAGTCAGACAACCCGTGGTTTAAGGCCGACCTCATCCGTAATGTACAAAAGGATGTAAAGGAAATCTTCCCAATTACTCGTTTATATGTGGCCAATATCCCAACCTACCCAAGTGGACTTTGGGCGTTTACGATTGGGTCGAAGAAATATGACCCACTTGAAGTGAGTGCCGACCGCTTCCATGAGATTGAAACAAAATATTATACAAAAGAGCTACATAAAGCTGCTTTCGTGCTGCCAAAATTCGTTGGCGATTTAGTGAAGTAAGATAGAAGAAAAGAGGGGTTAAACATGCGTTTTGATGAAGCTTATTCGGGGAATGTGTTTATCGGGGCGAACCCGGATTATAATGAAAGCAAGGTGGTCCTTTATGGCATGCCGATGGACTGGACAGTAAGCTATCGTCCAGGATCTCGTTTTGGTCCGGCCAGAATTCGTGAAGTGTCAATTGGGCTTGAAGAATACAGTCCGTACCTTGATCGTGAACTATTTGACTTGAACTACTATGATGCAGGTGATATTCCATTGCCATTTGGGAATCCGCAAAAAAGCATCGATCTAATTGAAGAATATGTTGGCAAGCTGTTAGCAGAAGATAAATTCCCGCTTGGTATGGGCGGTGAGCATTTGGTTTCATGGCCTGTAATGAAGGCGATGGCTGCAAAGTATAAGGACCTTGCCATTATTCATATGGATGCCCACACTGATTTACGCGAGCATTATGAAGGCGAGCCACTGTCACACTCCACACCGATTCGTAAAATTGCTGAGCATATCGGGCCAGAAAATGTCTTTTCGTTTGGAATTCGTTCTGGAATGAAGGAAGAGTTTGACTGGGCGAAGGAAAACGGGATGCATATCAGCAAGTTTGAAGTACTAGAGCCGTTAAAGGAAATGCTTCCTAAACTTTCAGGACGTCCGGTGTATGTGACGATTGATATTGATGTTCTTGACCCAGCTCATGCACCAGGCACAGGGACTGTGGATGCAGGGGGAATTACGTCTAAAGAATTACTCGCTTCCATTTATGAGATCGCTCGTTCAGAGGTGAATGTTGTCGGAGCCGACCTGGTCGAAGTCGCACCGATTTACGATCATTCAGAGCAAACAGCCAATACAGCAAGCAAGCTGATTCGCGAAATGATGTTGGGGTTTGTAAAATAACCAATCTGACTAAAATAAGAAGAGAGCTGGCTAGCTTGGTCAGCTCTTTTTTGATATTAAGAAGCATAGGCCGCTGAACAGGATGCTCGCGCTTTTCTCTTTAAGTTCTTGCGATTTTCCCCTACAATATCTATACTTGAAAGTTATAATAGTATAAGTAAGGATGGGTGTCAGTGTCTGCGCAAATTCCTGTTAAGGTAAAAGTTAAAACAGTGATTAATAAAGAGCCTTTTGAGTTGACGGCTTTCGGCCGTTATTCGGAAAAAGGAGATAGTACATATCTTCAATATGATGAAATGATGCCTGAGGGGACCATTCATACGACCATCAAGCTTAAAAATGGAGAAGTATTAATTCTTAGAAAAGGCGCAGTCGATATGCGGCTACATTTTATCACCAATAAAAAAACATCTGGGACCTTTAATACAGAACTCGGCTTGATGATGACGGAGGCTGATACGAAGAAAGTAGCCATCGGGGAAGGCCAAGTAGAGATTCGCTATGATTTGAATATTCAAGGATCCCATGCAGGTACATATCATATGAACATCCAATACGAGGAGGTATCGGAATGAACGTCGTAGAACAAGTTCAAACCAAGTTAAAAGAAGAAATCAAAGCGGCCGTCATCAAAGCAGGTCTTGCAGAGGAAGCGCAAATCCCTGATGCGGTTCTTGAGCTGCCGAAGGACAAGGCTCATGGTGACTACGCAACGAATATGGCGATGCAATTAGCACGTGTAGCTAAAAAGCCACCGCGTAAAATTGCAGAGGAACTCGTTGAGAACTTTGATAAAAATAAAGCATCCATTGAAAAAATTGAAATTGCCGGACCAGGCTTTATCAATTTTTATATGAATAATAGCTATTTAACAGACTTAATTCCAACCATCCTGAATGCGGGCGAACGTTACGGGGAATCAACGGTTGGAAACGGGGAGAAAGTTCAGGTTGAGTTTGTTTCAGCGAATCCAACCGGTGATTTGCATCTTGGACATGCCCGTGGTGCTGCAGTAGGAGATTCTTTGAGCAATGTTCTCGCAAAAGCTGGCTATGATGTCTCTCGTGAATACTATATTAATGATGCTGGGAACCAGATTAATAATCTAGCTCTATCAGTTGAAGCGCGTTATTTCCAAGCGCTTGGCGAAGAGCGTGAAATGCCTGCGGACGGCTATCATGGCGTTGATATTATTGGCATCGGAAAAAAATTAGCGGAAGAGCATGGAGATAAGTTTGCGAAAATGAGCGACAAAGAGCGCTTTGATGCATTCCGCCAATATGGATTGGAATATGAACTAGAAAAGCTGAAAAAGGACTTAGAAGCGTTCCGTGTCGGCTTTGATGTATGGTTCTCTGAAACCTCGCTTTATCAAAATGGGAAAATTGAAAAGGCACTTGAGGTGTTGAAGGAAAAAGGCCATATCTTTGAAGAAGACGGAGCAACTTGGTTCCGCTCAACTACTTTTGGCGATGACAAAGACCGGGTATTAATTAAGCAAGATGGTTCATTTACGTACTTGCTGCCGGATATTGCTTACCATCAAGACAAGCTTCAACGTGGCTTTGAAAAGCTGATCAACATTTGGGGTGCTGACCACCACGGCTATATCCCACGGATGAGAGCGGCAATTCAAGCGCTTGGCTATGAACGCGAAACGCTTGAGGTTGAGATTATCCAAATGGTTCAGCTGTATAAAGATGGCGAGAAAATGAAAATGAGCAAACGGACAGGGAAAGCTGTGACGATGCGTGATCTAATCGATGAGGTCGGCCTCGACGCCACTCGTTACTTCTTTGCCATGAGAAGCTCTGATACGCATATGGATTTTGACCTTGACCTTGCTGTGTCCCAGTCGAATGAAAATCCAGTGTATTATGCACAATATGCTCATGCACGGATTTGCAGTATCCTACGTCAGGCGGAAGAACAAGGCTTTGCGGTCGACGTTAATGCTGACTTTAGCTTGGTCGCTGCTGAAAAAGAAGTCGACTTATTGAAGAAATTAGGCGAGTTCCCACAAGCCGTGGCGGAAGCAGCACAAAAACGTGTGCCACATCGTGTGACGAACTATATTTTTGATTTGGCATCCGCGTTCCACAGCTTCTACAATGCGGAAAAAGTATTAGATGCTGAGCAAAAAGAGCGTACAGCAGCACGTTTAGGACTAATCAAGTCTGTTCAAATCAGCTTAAAGAATGCATTAGATTTAATTGGGGTATCTGCTCCAGAAAAAATGTAAATTTTGGTGGCCTGCTCGCACTGGTTTGGTGCGGGGAGGCTTTTTTCTTTGGGATTAAGGTGGAAGGCTGTTGGATAAATACGGTACGGTGTAAGGTATTTATTCCCGAACAGGGAATATAACGTCTCGAACGGGGAATATAATGTCCCTTAAAGGGAATATCATTACCTCTTTCAGCAAAAACAGCACAAGGTGAGGGTATTTTGATGTAATTTTCCGTCCAAAAGGCAGTTTAGACCTGCAAGTAGGAGGAAAATACCCACCCAAAAAGTCTTTTTCTAGTATAGGTCATAGGGTTTTGTAGCGGAAAGGCACTTTTTTGCAGTCTAAGAGGTAACATAGATTCGTAGCAGTTTTGTATTTTTATAACTTACCATACGGGGTACAGTATTTATTCCCGGTGCAGGGAATATCATTACTTCTTTTCAGCAAAAGGCGTCAAGGAGTGAGGGTATTAGAAGTAGTTTTCCATATAATCCCCTCTAATCACTTCCACTCCAACGTCGCTCCGCCAATTCGTTTTACTCCTCGAATTTTACTTAAATCTTCGACCAAGGCTAACGCCGCTTGGTCTTTTCGTTTTGCTTCAATCATAAAATCAACATCTTGGCCGATTCCACGCAGCACCTTGATTAACGGTAGAATAAACTCCGGATCAACATGATCAGCATGAGAACGGAAGGCCTTTTCCGTTTTAGGGGAAGAGATATGAATCTTTGGTCTGATGCCAATTCGTTCCCAGGTGGCGAAACCTGCTGGAAGCAGCTCTTCTAACGGCCTATCACAAAGGTTTGCCATATGATGGTGATAGTCAAAGACAAGAGGAATGTCTTCTTTTTGACAGGTTACCAGCGTCTCTTCCGCATTATACGTCTTGTCATCATTTTCAAGTGTCATTCTTTTTTTTATAGGAAGAGGGAGCTTGCGCAAGTTTTCATGAAAACGAACAATGGTTTCTTCCTTGTTCCCATATGCACCGCCAATATGGATATTGATGACGCCTTCATTCTCCAAGCCCATTGCTTCAAGCATTCGATAATGGTACTCCATATCAATGACCGCGTTATCGGAAACCTCAGGGCGAGGCGAGGTAAACAACGTGTATTGATTAGGATGAAAGCTTGTGCGCAATCCTTTTGCTTTCACAAGACGGCCAATTTCTTGCCACTTGTCTTTAAAAGGCGTGACAAAGTCCCAAAGAACTTCGGGATGGGTGGCAAGGGGCGCAATGGAGCTCGAAAACCGGTACAGCGGAATTTCATGGGCAATATTATAATGAATCATTCTTGCTGTACTCTCTAAATTGAGATACGTGAGGGACATTAACTTGTCCACCCGTTCTGTTTCCGTCATTTTACTATACCGAGTAAACGTAAGGGTTCGCGACGGAGACGCTTCCCAAAGTGTAATAGCGGTTGAGACATACCCGAAACGAATTTTCATCTGTAGCTCCTTTCAAAGAAAGTAAGAAATGGTTTGGGCCGCACGCTCTTTTAGACTTCTAAAGGGATTAAATCTGTTTAAGTCTGAAAGGGAGACCTGCTCAGAATCAAGGAGGTCTTGATACAAAATCGTTTTCACCTTTCGAATTACATCTTGGTTGTAAACCAAACAATTCAGTTCAAAGTTTAGAAACATGCTACGTTTATCAAAATTGGCGGTTCCTAAATCACAAAGTTTATCATCGATGACGAGTACTTTCGCATGATAAAATCCTTTTTTATATTGGTGAACTTCTGCCCCTTTTTTTAGCAGCTTACGTAAATACGTATAAGACGCTTCTTTTACAAGCGGATGGTCAGCTGCAAATGGAACAAGGAGGGTTATGGAGACGCCGCGGTCAATGGCTTTTAAAAGTTGCCTAAAGATGCTGTCACTTGGAATAAAATAGGGTGTACCGATGATGATGGCTTTCTCCGCTTTGTTAATTAACTCATACAAAGTTGCTTCTAAGAGGTTGCCTTCTGACGGAATGAACTGATGCCGTATTTCCCCTTTAGGTAAGGAGGGGAAATAGAGTTGGTTTTGTAGAAGGTCAATTTTAGCGGCTTTTTTCCAATCTAATAGAAATTCCCTCTGAAGGTCCTGAACGCCTTCACCGGTAAGTTTTAGATGGTAATCACGCCAGGGTGACAATTTTTTATCCTGGTTGATGTATTCCTTCCCGATATTATATCCACCGGTATAGCCAATTTCTCCGTCAATTACTGTAATTTTTCGATGGTTTCTCACTTGTGATGTGTAAAACAAGAAGGGAAGCTTTGGGGTTTGGCTTTGAACGAATACGACCCCTGCTTCTTTTAACTTCTTCTTATATTTACGAGATACCGTGCCTCCAACCCAGTCGACAAGAAGGCGAACCTCCACTCCGGTCTGTGCCTTTTTCATTAAAAGATCAAGAAATTCCTGACTAAATGAGTCATTTTTAACAATATAAAAGAGAACGTGAATATGCTTTTTTGCTTGGTTTATTTGTGTAAAATAATCTTCAAACAAGTCGGGTCCATTGGTGAAGATCGCTAGCTGGCTTTCTCTCATAGGAAACGTTTGTTTATTGATTTGAGCTAAATGCTGTTTTCTACCGATGGAAAAGTCGAGTGCCAGTAGGAGGGTAAGTCCGATAAACAGGATAATAATCCAATAAACAATCTCCACAACAAATCCGGCTCCTTTATGTAATTTTTTCGCGCTTGCATGAAGAGATAAACGCGAGTAACCGATAGTTTTTCCGAAAAAACAATTATCTATGACGTTTTTCCTAAATAGGCAAAGAAAGTAAAAAATTTAAGAAAAATCGTTGACTGAATGCTCATTCATAATATAATGGAGGTACAGATATATTCTGAAAATTTTATCGGTTTAAAATTTTCTTCTTTTGAGCGCTCGCTCAATTGCAAAAGAATTTACAGAAGGGGGTAAAGGAAAAGTATGAACGGTCTATTATGGGTCAACTTGATTGCAACAATAATTGTAATCGCTTACGCTGTCAGTTTGTTTCTGTATGTGGTCAAAACCAGGATTGAATACATTAAGCTTGGGAAGAAATCCGAGTTCAATGACCACGTAAAAGAACGTTGGGACAGAATTTGGGTCATGGTTTTTGGCCAAAAGAAATTAATGAAAGATAAGAAGAGTGGAGCGATCCACGTCATGTTCTTCTATGGCTTTATCCTAGTTCAATTTGGGGCAATTGATTTTATTATTAAAGGAATTAAGCCGGGAGCACATCTTCCACTAGGTCCACTCTATCCTGGGTTCACATTCTTCCAGGAAATTGTAACCTTGACGATCCTTGTAGCGGTCGTTTGGGCTTATTATCGTCGTTATATTGAACAACTTGTTCGTCTGAAGCGCGGTATCAAGAATGGTCTTGTTCTTATTTTTATCGGAGGCTTAATGCTTTCTGTACTTCTCGGAAATGGGATGAGCTTAATCTGGCATGGTCACGCTGGAACTTGGACAGAGCCAGTTGCATCGCTCATTGCGGCTGCGTTTACGTGGCTACCTGAAACCGGGGCCATCGCAATCTTTTATGTTGCATGGTGGGCTCACTTGCTATTCCTTTTAACTTTCTTAGTCTATGTACCACAAGGAAAGCATGCTCACTTAATCGCTGGACCAGCGAACGTTTATTTTACTCGTGTAGGGCCTAATGCAAAGCCAAGTAAAATTGACTTTGAAGATGAAACACAAGAAAGCTTTGGGGTAGGGAAGATCACTGACTTCACACAGGAGCAGATGATTGACTTCTATGCTTGTGTGGAATGTGGTCGCTGTACGAATATGTGTCCGGCAACAGGCACTGGTAAGATGTTGTCACCAATGGATTTAATTCTAAAAATGCGTGATCATTTAACCAACCATGGAGCTGCTGTTACATCCAAGCAACCATGGGTACCAACATTCGCGTTTTCAAATACAACGGGGAATCAGCTTGCGCTTGCAGGAGCAGGTGCTGGGGCAGAGGAAGCTGCGGCTAGCCTTGCCTACTCTCCAAGTTTGATTGGCGATGTAATCACTGAAGAAGAAATCTGGGCTTGTACGACTTGCCGTAACTGTGAAGATCAATGTCCAGTTATGAACGAGCATGTTGATAAAATTATTGATTTACGCCGTTATCTTGTTTTAACAGAAGGGAAAATGGATGCCGATGCACAGCGTGCGATGACAAACATCGAGCGTCAAGGAAATCCATGGGGCTTAAACCGTAAAGAAAAAGAAAAATGGCGCGATCTTCGTGACGATGTGGTCGTACCAACGGTGAAAGAAATGAAGAAATCCGGCGAGGAATTTGAATACTTATTCTGGGTTGGCTCAATGGGTGCCTTTGATAACCGTAGCCAAAAGATCGCACTTAGCTTTGCCAAACTTTTAAATGAAGCAGGCGTTAAGTTTGCGATTTTAGGAAACAAAGAAAAGAACTCAGGTGATACGCCAAGACGTCTTGGAAACGAGTTCCTTTTCCAAGAGCTTGCAACCAATAATATTGCGGAATTTGAAAAGGCTGAAGTCAAGAAAATCGTCACAATCGATCCGCATGCCTACAACATCTTTAAAAATGAGTACCCTGACTTTGGCTTTGAAGCGGAAGTTTATCACCATACAGAGTTACTTGCTGAGCTTGTAAAAGAAGGCAAGCTTGTACCGAAGTATTCTGTTGATGAAACAATCGCGTTCCATGACTCATGTTACCTTGGCCGTTACAACGAAGTGTACGATGCGCCGCGTGATATCATGAAGGCCATTCCTGGGGTGAACCTGAAGGAAATTGAACGAAATCGTGAAGACGCAATGTGCTGTGGCGCGGGTGGAGGATTAATGTGGATGGAAGAAGAAACAGGCCACCGCATCAACGTTTCCCGAACAGAGCAAGCACTTGCGGTAAATCCAACCGTTATTTCTTCCGGCTGTCCTTACTGCTTAACGATGTTATCGGATGGTACAAAGGCGAAGGAAGTAGAAGAAACAGTTGGTACGTATGATGTAGCCGAACTCCTTGAAAAATCCGTGTTTGGTGAAACAGAGCAACAAGCATCGTAAGATAGAAGATCATCGTAGATTATTCACTCACCTGTACAGCTAAGAATTCAGCGACGGAATGTTTCGTCGCTGAATCTCATAAAATTGTATGGGTGTTTGTTTTTCTCATTGAGTTTAAAGCGCTTACACCATGGGGATGGGAGTAAGTTTAGCATGCAGTGACCTTGAGCGAGCGTTCGGTCAGTTATTTTTAAATCATTTTAAAAGACTAGTTTTCAACTTTTCATAAAGGGGCGAGAGATATGGGGAAGACAGTGATTTTAGCAGGAGCAAGAACTCCTTTCGGCAAATTAGGTGGAAGCTTAAGCAGCTTTACAGCATCAGAGCTTGGTGGCTTTGCGATCAAAGAAGCCTTGAAACGTGCAGATGTTGAACCAAACGATGTCGGTGAAGTGATTCTCGGGAATGTTCTCCAAGGTGGTCAGGGACAGCTTCCTTCACGTCAAGCTGCAAGGAATGCAGGCATTCCGTGGGAAGTAAAAACTGAACTTGTTAACAAAGTATGTGCATCGGGGATGCGTAGTGTGACGTTGGCAGATATACTCATTCGCTCTGGTGAAGAAGAAGTCGTGGTTGCCGGAGGAATGGAGTCAATGAGCAATGCTCCGTATATGTTACCAAAAGCACGTTGGGGTTTGAGAATGGGCGATGGCCAAGTCAAAGATCTAATGGTTCATGATGGCTTAACATGTTCGTTTACTGGTGTCCACATGGGTACCTACGGAAATGGTGTCGCATCAGAAATGGAAATCAGCCGTGAAGAACAAGATCAGTGGGCGTTGAGAAGTCACCAAAAGGCACTTGCGGCGATTGATTCTGGAACGTTGGCAGAGGAAATTGTAGCTGTAGAGGTTCCACAGCGTAGAGGAAATCCAGTTGTGGTTGACCAGGATGAAGCACCTCGCCGGGATACCTCGATTGAAGGTCTTAGCCGATTAAAGCCTGTTTTTAATCATGACGGAACCATTACGGCCGGAAATGCGCCTGGTGTTAATGATGGTGCGGCGGCACTGGTGCTGATGAGTGAAGAACGAGCGGCCCGTGAAGGTAGAAGAGCAGATGCAGTAATTCTAGCTCACACGGCGATCGCTACAGAGGCAAAGGATTTCCCGAAGACTCCTGGAATGGTCATCAATGAGTTGTTGAAGAAGTCTGGGAAATCGGTTGAGGAAATTGATTTATTTGAAATCAACGAGGCGTTTGCAGCTGTGGCACTAGCAAGTAGCCAAATTGCCGGGTTAGATGCCGATAAAATCAATGTCAATGGCGGTGCGGTCGCCCTCGGACATCCAATTGGCGCAAGTGGCACAAGAATTATTCTAACACTCATGAACGAACTCAAACGCCGCGGAGGCGGAATCGGCATCGCAGCCATTTGCTCAGGCGGCGGACAGGGAGATGCTGTGATGATTGAGGTACCACGGTAGTAGGGTGGTTTTTCGCTAATAGATTGGGAGTTTGGGTGAAGAGAATTAAAGATTCTGTGAATAGATTGGTGGTTTGCAAATAGAAATTAGTTTTGTGCAAATAGCCTGGTGATATCTGCAAATAGAGTTCAGATTCCTGCAATTAGAGTGGTGATATGCAAATAGAAGAGTACCATCTGCAAATAGAGTTCAGATTCCTGCAAATAGAATTAGGTTTTCTACAAATAGATCAGTGAAATCTGCAAATAGGAACAGGTTTTTCGCAAATAGTCCAATGGCATCTGCAAATAGGACTTAGTTTCCTGCAAATACACGGCAGAAACTTATTAAAAATAGATACCAAATTGGAGGTAAATAAATGCAAAAAATTATGGTGATTGGTGCGGGGCAAATGGGTTCAGGGATTGCCCAGGTTTGCGCGCAGGCGGGGTACAGCATTGTGTTAAATGACTTGAAGACAGAATTTGTTGAGCGAGGGCTTGCTGTAATCAATAAAAATCTATCTCGTCAGGTAGATAAAAATAAATTAACAGCGGAGCAGAGGGATGAAATTCTTGCGAGAATCACGCCTTCCACCACACTTCAAGATGCAGAGGGTGTCGACCTTGTAATTGAGGCGGCGGTTGAGAATATGGAAATCAAAACAAAGATTTTTGCTCAGCTTGATGAGATTGCACCGAAGCAGACGATTCTAGCTTCTAACACTTCTTCGTTGCCAATTACGGAGATTGCTGCGGCAACAACACGTCCGGAAAAGGTGATTGGCATGCATTTTATGAACCCTGTGCCGGTGATGAAGTTGGTTGAAATTATTCGCGGGCTGGCGACGGCGGATGAAGTCTATCAAACGATTGAAGATATTACAAAAAAGATTGGCAAGGTACCGGTAGAAGTCGAAGATTTTCCAGGCTTCGTTGCAAACCGAATCTTGATGCCAATGATCAATGAAGCCATCTACACCTTGTATGAGGGTGTTGCTACGAAAGAATCGATAGATGAAGTGATGAAGCTTGGCATGAACCATCCGATGGGGCCGTTGACACTGGCCGATTTTATCGGGCTTGATACTTGCCTTTACATCATGGAAACCTTATATGAAGGCTTTGGTGACCCGAAATACCGACCATGTCCATTGCTTCGTAAATATGTAAAAGCAGGCTGGCTCGGAAAGAAATCAGGTCGCGGCTTTTATGTTTATGAATAGCTGAACGTTGACATCAAGGAGGGGTTCCCTGATGAACCTGAGGTTTACTGAAGAGCAAGAGATGATGAGAAAAATGGTACGGGATTTTGCGGAGAAAGAAGTGGCTCCCTTTGTCGAACGAATGGAAGCAGGAGAGTTTCCTACTAGTATTCTTCAAAAAATGGGCGAGCTTGGCTTAATGGGCATTCCCATTCCTGAAGAATATGGTGGATCGGGAATGGATTTCACTTCTTATATTATTGCGATTGAAGAGATTTCCAAGGTGAGCGCGACTCTAGGTGTGATTTTATCGGTGCATACTTCAGTCGGCACGAGTCCCATTCTTTATTTCGGGACAGAAGAGCAGAAGCAGAGGTACGTTCCTAAGTTGGCATCAGGGGAGTACCTTGGGGCTTTTTGTCTCACTGAACCTAGCGCTGGTTCGGATGCAGCAAGTTTGAAGACACGCGCCGCCAAACAGGGCGAAAACTATATCCTTAACGGGTCAAAGGTGTTTATTACAAATGGAGGAGAAGCAGATACATATATCGTCTTTGCCTCCACAAATCTAGGAGCAGGCTCAAAGGGTATTACGGCTTTTATTGTTGATAAAAATACCCCGGGTCTTGTGATTGGCAAAAACGAACATAAGATGGGACTCAATGGGTCAAAAACGGTCCAGCTTACATTTGAAGATATGAAAGTTCCAATCGAAAATAGACTAGGAGCCGAAGGAGAAGGCTTTAAAATTGCCCTGGCCAATCTTGATGTTGGGCGGATTGGGATTGCTACTCAGGCACTTGGGATTGCCGAGGCTGCTCTAGAAGCGGCCACAGCATATGCCAAGGAACGACAACAATTCGGGAAACCAATTGCTATGCAACAAGGAGTCGGTTTTAAGTTGGCGGATATGGCCACAGCTGTTGAAGCGTCAAAACTATTAATCTATCAAGCTGCTCATTTACGCCAAAATGGCGAGAAGTGTACCAAAGAAGCTTCAATGGCAAAACTATTTGCTACAAAAACCGCCGTTGACGTCTCCACCGAGGCAATACAAGTCTTTGGTGGCTACGGCTATACAAAGGAGTACCCTGTAGAACGGTATTTCCGCGATGCAAAGGTGACTGAAATCTACGAAGGAACCAGCGAGATTCAGAAGATTGTTATTAGTAAGCAATTATAGGTATATGGCCTCTTTTAAGAGGATTATAAGTTAATTGATTTGTCACAATGTTGATTGGAGCGGAAGGACGAAGACTCCTGCGGGAGTGCAAGGCCAAGGGAGACACCGCTGGAGCGAAGCGACGAGGAGGCTTCTGGACTGCCCGCGAACCGCTCGTGCCTGGAGCTCCAATCAACCCCTACATTAAAGCAGCCTATAAAAATATAGACTAACTGGAGGAACTAATCATGAATTTTAAACTATCAGAAGAGCATGAAATGATTCGTAAAATGGTACGTGACTTCGCAAAAAACGAGGTGGCTCCAACAGCTGCAGAGCGGGATGAGGAAGAACGCTTTGACCGTGAGATTTTTGAAAAGATGGCGGAACTTGGTTTAACAGGGATTCCATGGCCAGAGCAATACGGCGGAATTGGTAGTGATTACCTTGCGTACTGTATTGCTGTTGAGGAGTTATCACGCGTATGTGCATCAACAGGTGTAACATTGTCTGCCCACACTTCACTTGCAGGCTGGCCGATTTACACATTCGGAAATGAGGAACAAAAGCAGAAGTATTTAAAGCCAATGGCACAAGGGAAGAAGATGGGAGCTTACGGATTAACGGAGCCTGGTAGTGGTTCAGATGCAGGCGGAATGAGAACAACTGCGCGCCGTGATGGTGATGATTATGTGTTGAATGGCTCGAAGATTTTTATCACCAATGGTGGCGAAGCTGATATCTATGTGGTATTTGCGTTAACCGATCCTGAAAATAAGCATAAAGGAACCACTGCTTTTATCGTTGAAAGTGACTTCCCTGGATTCTCTGTGGGTAAGAAGGAAAAGAAAATGGGGATTCGTTCATCACCTACAACGGAAATCATTTTTGAAGATTGCCGTGTGCCGAAGGAAAATGTTCTTGGGAAAGAGGGCGAAGGCTTTAAAATTGCGATGATGACGCTTGATGGCGGACGGAATGGAATTGCTGCACAGGCAGTTGGGATTGCTCAAGGTGCTTTAGATGCAGCGGTTGATTATGCAAAGGAACGCGTTCAGTTTGGCAAGCCGATTGCTCAGCAGCAGGGAGTTGGCTTTAAACTTGCAGATATGGCAACACAAGTCGAAGCATCAAGACTTTTAACGTATCAAGCGGCATGGCTTGAATCAGAGGGGCTTCCATACGGAAAAGAATCAGCGATGTCGAAGCTTCTTGCCGGGGATACAGCAATGAAGGTGACAACGGAAGCGGTTCAGGTCTTCGGTGGCTACGGTTATACAAAAGAATATCCAGTTGAACGATTCATGCGTGATGCCAAGATTACGCAAATCTATGAAGGTACACAGGAAATTCAACGCCTAGTCATTTCAAGAATGTTAACGAAATAAAGTGGGCGGGGCCTCTGTTTATTTTTATGAACAGGTGCTTTCCCCAACTAAGGGGTGTGCAAGGCAAGGGGGGAGAGAATGGATAGGAGGGAAGTTCAGGCCTCTGTAAAAGATGAGCGCCTAGTGGAAAAGCGACGGGACCAGATGATCAAAGGGGCCATAACGCTTTTTAAACAAAAAGGCTTTCACCGGACGACGACGCGGGAGATTGCGCGTGCAGCTGGGTTTAGCATTGGCACGCTTTATGAATATATCCGAAAAAAGGAAGATATCCTCTATCTAGTTGTCGACAGGATGTATGACCAAATTCGTGAACGCTTGCAAGAGGATCTTGCGACCAATCTAGGAACGGTTGAGAGCTTAAAACTGAGCATCGCTTATTATTTTCGCGAAATGGCTGAAATGCAAGAAGAAGTGCTGGTCATGTATCAGGAAGCAAAATCGCTCAGCAAGGATGCTCTTCCCTACGTGCTAAATAAGGAAATCCAAATGGTTGGCCTTTTTGAAAATGTCATTGAGAATTGTGTGCGAAATGGGGAGCTCGATTTAGATGAGAAGCAAATCAAGCTGTTTGCTCACAATCTATTTGTTGAAGGGCAGATGTGGGGGTTTCGGCGCTGGGCGTTACAAAAGGTTTATACACTTGAGGAGTATATTGACCTACAGCTAGAGCTACTCTTTTATGGGGTTCAAAGAAAAGTCAATCAAGGAACAGGGGGAGAGAGATGAGTTTGCAACTGAAGAACCATATTCGCTTCGTAACAGCATCAAGTCTTTTTGATGGACATGATGCGTCCATCAATATTATGCGGCGTATTCTGCAAGCCAATGGCGCGGAAGTGATTCATCTAGGGCATAACCGCTCAGTGGAAGAAGTCGTGAATGCAGCCATTCAAGAGGATGTCCAAGGAATCGCGATTTCCTCGTATCAAGGTGGGCATGTGGAGTATTTTAAATATATGTATGACCTGCTTCAGGAACGTGGTGCAGGCCATATCCGCATTTATGGCGGTGGGGGCGGCGTCATCATTCCTAAGGAGATAAAAGAACTACATCAATATGGGATTGCACGGATCTTTTCTCCCGAAGACGGAAGATTACTTGGTCTTGAAGGCATGATTCAGCAGATGTTGAAAGAATGTGATTTTCCAACGGTAGGTCCTGAGATTGCTCAGGAGCTAGACAAATTAGCAGATGGCGATGTTTTAACTGTTTCAAAATTGATTACGCTCGCAGAGCAGCAGGTTGGTGTAAAGACAGGTTCGGCTCCAAATGAAGACAATAAGGAAACAGCAGCGTCGGTCGAAGCCGTGCTTGAAAAGGTAAAAACCTTCAGCAAAGACTTACCGGTAGTAGGGATTACAGGAACGGGTGGTGCCGGGAAAAGTTCTCTCACTGATGAGCTAATCAGAAGGTTTCTGAATGAAATTCCAGAGAAACGGGTGGCGATTTTATCCGTTGACCCGACCAAGCAAAAGACTGGCGGAGCTTTACTAGGCGACCGGATTCGCATGAATGCAATATTCTCACCACGTGTTTATATGCGCAGCCTGGCAACGCGAAAAGCACGGTCGGAATTATCGCTCGCGATTCAGGATGCCATTCAGGTTACGAAGGCAGCAGGCTTTGACTTAATCATTGTAGAAACCAGTGGCATCGGACAAGGGGATGCAGGGATTACCGATGTTTGTGATGTATCCATGTATGTGATGACAAGTGAATTTGGAGCACCATCGCAATTAGAGAAGATTGATATGATTGATTTTGCTGATTTAATTGTCATCAATAAGTTTGAGCGCAAAGGCTCTGAGGATGCATTGCGTCAAGTTCAAAAGCAATATCAGCGAAGTCACCTCTTATTCAATCAGGAACTCGACAACATGCCAGTTTACGGAACGATTGCTAGTCAGTTTAATGATCCGGGTACCAATGCTTTGTTCGCTGCGCTTGTTGATAAAATCAATACTGCAGTTGGAACAGATTGGACAACGAGCTTCACAACGAAAGCAAAGGTAGAAAAGCAAAATATCATTATTCCTAATGACCGCCGCTATTATTTACGAGAAATCACAGAGGCAGTGCGTGGTCATCATCGCCATGCAACTGAGCAAGCCGAGATTGCACGCCGTTTGTTCCAGGTTGAAGGGGCTATACAAGCGGTGAAAGAGCAAGGCACAAATGAGGCTGCAATTGCTTCACTTGAACAGCTAAAAACGGGGCTTGAAGAGAAGCTATCGACTGAATCAAAAAAGATTTTATCTGGATGGGCGGAGTTGAAAGAAAAGTACGCCGCGGACCGCTTTGTGACAAAAATTCGGGATAAGGAGATTGTCACCGAGCTGCGTACAACAAGTCTTTCTGGGCTATCGATTCCAAAGGTAAGCTTGCCGCGCTATAAAGATTATGGCGAGATTTTACGATGGGTATACCTTGAAAATGTTCCTGGTTCATTCCCGTATACCGCCGGAGTGTTTCCATTTAAGCGTGAAGGCGAAGACCCGAAGCGACAGTTTGCTGGGGAAGGCACACCAGAGAGAACCAATCGCAGGTTTCACTACCTTTCCAAAGATGATTCTGCGAAGCGCTTGAGCACGGCCTTTGATTCGGTCACCCTTTACGGGGAAGACCCGGATCATCGTCCAGATATTTATGGCAAGGTCGGCGAAAGTGGCGTGAATGTTTGTACGCTCGAAGATATGAAAAAGCTATATGCGGGCTTTGATTTATGTGCACCGTCCACATCGGTTTCGATGACTATCAATGGACCGGCACCAATTATTCTTGCGATGTTTATGAATACTGCCGTCCAACAGCAGGTTGATAAAAAGGAGGCCGAACTTGGCCGGAAGCTGACAGACGAGGAGTATGTCGAAGTCAAAGCTTGGACGTTAAGTACCGTGCGTGGGACGGTTCAAGCGGATATTTTAAAAGAAGATCAAGGTCAAAATACATGTATCTTCTCAACTGAGTTTGCGTTACGGATGATGGGGGATATCCAGCAGTACTTTATTGACTATAAGGTGCGCAACTATTATTCGGTTTCGATTTCTGGCTACCATATTGCTGAAGCTGGGGCAAATCCGATTTCACAGCTGGCGTTTACGTTGTCGAATGGATTTACGTATGTTGAGTATTACTTGAGCCGTGGCATGCATATTGATGATTTTGCGCCGAACTTAAGCTTCTTCTTCTCGAACGGACTTGATCCAGAATATACCGTGATTGGCCGGGTCGCTCGGCGTATCTGGGCAACGGTGATGAAAAAGAAATATGGTGCCAACGAGCGAAGTCAAAAGTTAAAATATCATGTTCAGACGAGTGGGCGTTCGCTACATGCACAGGAAATTGATTTTAATGATATTCGTACGACGTTACAGGCGTTAATGGCGTTACATGACAACTGTAACTCGCTTCATACAAATGCGTATGATGAGGCGATCACCACGCCAACAGAAGAATCCGTGCGTCGCGCGATGGCAATTCAAATGATTATTACAAAAGAGCATGGATTAACGAAGAATGAGAATCCACTGCAAGGGTCGTTTATCATTGAGGAGTTGACAGACTTGGTGGAGGAAGCAGTTCTTCAGGAGTTTGAGCGAATTAATGATCGCGGCGGAGTGCTTGGGGCGATGGAAACGCAGTATCAACGTGGTAAGATTCAAGATGAGTCGATGTTCTATGAAATGAAAAAGCATACTGGGGAACTTCCAATTATCGGAGTGAACACGTATTTGAATCCAAATCCGCCATCCGAGGAAGCTGTGGACAATATGGAATTAGCACGTGCGACAAAAGAAGAGAAAGAGTTGCAAATTTCCAATCTAAATCAGTTTAAAGCGAAACATGAGGATCAAAGCGCAGAAGCACTCAAATGCTTAAAGCAAACCGCTGTCAATGGAGGCAATGTCTTTGCTGAGTTGATGGAAACCGTTCAGTATGCTAGTCTTGGTCAAATTACTAGAGCTCTCTATGAAGTCGGCGGGCAATATCGTCGAAATATGTAAATAAGCACATACAGGCTTGTAGATTTTTACAGGCCTTTTTTTTCGCTCCTTTCGTGTACCGGTACTATTAGAACTTGAGCTGAGATTCACTGAATTTGCTAGAGCCTATCCTTTTAAAAAGAAATGAGCTTATTCTCTGTAAAAAAATCGGCATTAAAAGCTTAACAATCATTTTAACAGTCTTTTTTTTATGGTTAGGGGGAAACTAGCTTAAATAAGTAGAATGAATCATATATAATAAACACGATACATAATCTTTGAATTCCTATTGGGAAGTGAAGTTGTGAGAGTCTTGTTAACCGTGATTGGAGCAATTGTGGCCATTGCAATCTTATATACCTTATATCAAATGCAACTAGGTGCAATCTCTTTCTTTTTATTGTCAATTTTTTGCTTCACTTTGTCTGTCATTCTTTTTAAAAAAAAGGAAGGTCAAAGGGATAGACAGAAGAGATAAAAGGCTAAGTCTACAAAAAAGCGCAAGGACAATAGATTTAGCTAGC
>Ga0182741_1000938_pt1 | contig 41005 bp, 38 predicted proteins | sample eDN5th37CBELigOP_FD_128874 | JGI IMG/M metagenome (GOLD analysis project Ga0182741, IMG submission 128874) | Enriched Organic Plus compost microbial communities from Emeryville, California, USA - eDNA 5th pass 37_C BE-Lig OP (version 2) (version 2) ... | reverse complement strand
TCCAGTTGAACACCCGCTGCATGCCGGGGCTGCGGCCGATCATGCCGGCGACCGGATAGTCGCGGTCGAGATCGGCCTTGAGCGCGGCGTTCTGCCGCTGCAGCTGATGTTCCTTGAGCGCGCGGCGCACGGTGAGCAGCAGCTCGTCGTGATCGAACGGCTTGGCGATGTAATCGACCGCGCCTTCCTTCATGGCTTCCACCGCCGAGCGCACGCTGGCGTAGCTGGTCATGATGATCACCGGCACGTCCTTGGCCAAGGCTATGGTGTCGGTGCCGGGCGCGCCGGGTAGGCGCAGGTCGGAGATGATCAGATCGAAGTCGCTCAGCCGATGAGCGGCCTGGGCCTCTTCCAACGAGCGCGCGTCGCTCACCTCGAAGCCGTTGCGCGCCAGCAGCCGGCGCATGGAGCCGCGGATGATGTCCTCGTCCTCGATGATCAGTATGTGTGGCATGACTACTCCCGGGGCGCGGCCAGCGGCAGCCTGACCGTTACCTTGGTGCCGGCGGGCGAGCTCTCCAGCTGCAGCTCGCCGCCGTGCTCCTTGACGATGTTGTAGACCAGCGGCAAGCCCAGGCCGGTGCCCTGGCCGGCCGGCTTGGTGGTGAAGAAGGGTTCCAGCACCTTGTCGCGGATGTGATCGGGAATGCCGGGCCCGTCGTCGGCCACCATGACTTGCACCATCTGGCCGCTGCGACGGGCGCTTACCGTGATGTGCCCGCCGCGCGGGCAGGCATCGGCGGAGTTGGAGAAGAGATTGACGAACACCTGGACCAGGCGCTGCGCATCGCCGCGGACCCAGATGTCGGCCGGAATCCGGTTGTCGAACTGCATCTGCTGGGCGCGCTTGGACAACTGCACCACGCGGCGTGCTTCCTCGATGGCATCGCGCAGCCGCACCGGCGCCGGCGCGCGGTCGGCGCTGCCGCCGTGGGCGTAGCTCACCAGGGTGTGGACGATGTTGCTGATGCGGCGGGTCTGCTCCAGCAGCTGTTCGGCCAGCTCCGCCGATACCTTCGGGTCGGTTTCGTCGCGCAGATCCTGCGCCAGGCAGGCGATGGCGGTGACCGGATTGCCGATTTCGTGCGCCACGCCGGCGGCGAGGCGGCCGATCGAGGCCAGCCGTTCGCTGTGGACCAGCTCGCGCTCGAGCAGCTGCAGCTCGGTCAGGTCCTCCACCAGCAGCAGCTTGTCGCCGCTTTCGCCGCGTCCCGGCTCGGCGATGGTGGCCTTGTGCAGGCTCAGCCAGCGGGTGTCGTTGCCCACCGTGAGCGGGCGCTTGTGGGCGTGCTCGGCGTCCTCGGCGAGAAAGTCCGCCAGGAACGGCCCCCACGGCCGTGGCAGCTCGGCGGTGGCGTGGCCGGTGACGGCGTCGGCGCTGAGTCCGGTCAGCCGCGCCATGGCCGGGTTCCAGCGGGTGATCCGGCCCTGCGCGGTAACGGCGACGATGCCCAGCGGCAGGTCCTCGAGGATCTGGCGGTAATAGCGGCGCAGCTCGTCGAGTTCGGCGGCCACGCCGCGGAAACTGCGCCGGGAATGCTCCAGCCGCTCCTCGATCAGCCGCAGGTTCTGCGCCAGCGCGGTGCGGGCGTCGTTATCCAGCGCCAGGCGCTCGTCGACGATCATCCGCGCCAGCACCGGGCCCATCATGCCGGAGAGGTTGCGCTCGATCTGGTCGCGCAGCAGCCGCAGCTTGTCCGGACGGCGCTCGTCCCACTTCAAGCCCAGGTCCTGCAGTGCCTTGTCGACTTCCTTGCGCGCCGCCGTTTCGCCGGTCATCGGCGCCAGCTGCTGAACGAACTGGCGCGGCGCGCGCAGCCGCAGCGCGCCCTGCGGCACGTCCAGACCGGTCTGGCGGCAGGCCGCGGCCGCCTCGCGCTCGCGTTCGCCGGCCGGCGCGATCAGCGAGAACAGGATGAACAGCAGCACGTTGATGCTCAGCGACCAGAAGGTCAGCGTGCCGTACAGGCTGCTGCTGTGGCCGGGCGGAATGCCGAGCCAGGCCAGGGCGTTGACGCCGGTCAGCGCCGGCAGCAGCGCGCCCACCGTCCAGATCGTGCCGCCGCCCAGCAGGCCGGCGATGAAGCCGGCGCGGGTGGCGCGCGGCCAGTACAGCACCCCGACGATGCCGGGCAGGAACTGGGCCATGGCCAGGAACGAGATCAGGCCCCAGGACACCAGGCCCTCGCTGCGCTCCAGGATCTGGTAGAAGCCGTAGCCGGCGGCGATCAGCGCGGCGATGATGGCGCGGCGCAGCCAGCGCAGCGCGGAGTAGAGGTCGCGGTTGGGGTGCGGCTTGAGCAGGGGCAGCACCAGGTGGTTGAGCGACATCGACGACAGCGCCAGCGTCTCGACGATGATCATCGCGCTGGCGGCGGAGATGCCGCCGAGATAGATCAGGATCACCAGCGTCGGCGACTGGCTCAGCCAGGCCAGGCTGAGCACGTAGTAGTCGGGGTTGGTCGACGGCTGCAGCGCCAGGCCGGCCCAGAGGATGGGCGGGATCGCGGCCGACAGCAGCAGCAGGAACAGCGGGAAGCCCCAACTGGCGCTGAGCAGCGCGCGCGGGTTGAGGTTCTCGGTGAAGATCATGTGGAACTGGCGCGGCAGTAGGAAACCGGCGGCGAAGGCGATCAGCAGCAAGCTGGCCCAGGGGCCGTCGAGCGCGGGCGCGTAGAAGTCCTTCAACTGCCGCGGGTTTTCCCGCAGCCACTGCTCCATGCCGCTCGGCCCGTCGAAGGCCATGTTCACCGCCACCACGGCGAGGATCAGCAGCGCCAGCAGCTTGACCAGCGACTCGAAGGCGATGGCGGCCACCAGTCCGGCATGCTTCTCGCGCGGCGTGACGTGGCGGGCACCGAAGATGATGGCGAAAACGGTCACCAGCACGCAGAAGCCGATCGCCACCGGCGTGGGCGAGTGCTGCGCCGTGATCATCTGCGTGGCTTCCACCACCGCGCGGATCTGCAGGGCGATGTAGGGCAGGATGCCGGTGAGGATCATCAGCGTGACCAGCACGCCCGCCAACTGGCTGTCGAAGCGGAAGGCGAACAGATCGGCGATGGAGGTGAGCTGGTGGGTGCGGATCAGCCGCAGCAGCGGCAGCAGCAGCGCCGGCGCGAGGATGAAGGCCAGCGTCACGCCCAGATAGATGGTCAGGAACAGAACGCCCTGCTGCGCGGCGAAGCCGACGCTGCCGTAGTAGCTCCAGGTGGTGGCGTACACGCCCAACGACAGCACGTACACCGCCGGGTGGTGGCTGAAGCGCTCGGGCAGCCAGCGCTCGGTGGCATAGGCGATCAGGAACAGCAGCAGGAGATATCCCACCGCCCACAGCGACAGCGCCGTGATGCTAAAGCTCATGGCGCCTCAAGCGACGTGCCAGCAAGATGATCAGCCCGATGATGGTCAGCCACAGCAGGTAGACGAAGTACCAGGGCGGCGTGAGCTTCATCCACCAGAGCGCGAACGGCGATGTGAGCAGGAACAACGCCAGCAGCAAGAGCGCGATGCTCTCGGTAACGGCGCCGTGCTCATGGACGGCGGCCATGCAGATTCTCCTCCCGAATCTGAGTTCATCGGCGGCTGTAGCGCCGCTCTGTTACCGAAGGTAGCACTCGCGCTTGGCGGCGAGAAGCTGGACTTTAGTCGAGGGGCGGCGCGGCCACGGCGGCGGGAATGCGCGCCGGATCCCAGTTGGCGCGGGCCCATCGCCACAGCGCGGCGAGGCTGTCCTGTGCCTCGGCCGGCGGTGGGTGGCCGAGAAACGCCAACGCCCGGGCGAGTAGGGGCACGGCGCGCGCCGCGTCCAAGGCCGGCGCGTGGGTCTGCTTGCTCAGCTTCTGCCCCAGCGTGTTGACCGCGATGGGCAGATGCAGATACCGAGGTTGCGGCAGGCCGAGTTGGCGTTGCAGGTAGATCTGCGGCGCGGTGCAGGCCAGCAGGTCGCGCCCGCGCACCACGTGGGTGATGCCGCTGGCGGCGTCGTCCACCACCAGCGCCAGGTGATAGGCGAACACGCCGTCGGCTCGGCGCACCACGAAGTCGCCCAGTTCCGCCTCCAGGTCCATGGCGACCGGCCCCTGCAGCTCGTCCAGGAACGCGATCCGCGCGCCCGCGGTGCGCAGCCGCCAGCTCTGTTGGCGACGGCTGGGATCATGTCCGCCGCGGCAGGTGCCGGGATAGATCGGCCCGGCGGCGCCGATGCGGGCGCGTTCGGCGATCTCGCGGCGCGAGCAGGTGCAGGGGTAGATCGCGCCAGCGCGGCGCAGCGCGGTCAGCGCCGCCTCATAGGCCTCGCCGCGCCGGCTCTGGTACAGCACCGGGCCGTCCCATTCGAAGCCGAAGGCCTCCAGCGTGCGCAGAATGGCGTCGGCGGCGCCCGGCACCACCCGCGGCGGGTCCAGGTCCTCGATCCGCAGCCACCATTCGCCGCCGGCCCGCCGCGCCTGCAGGTAGCTGCCGACGGCGGCGATCAGCGAGCCGAAATGCAACGGTCCGCTGGGCGTGGGGGCGAAGCGGCCGCGATAGGTGGCGGGTGGGGCGAGAACGTCGTTCATGGGATGACTGCACAGGGTTCCGCCCACAGTTTAAAGTGGCTCGCGATCAAGTCACCTAGCGCCGGAGGCCGCCTTGTCCGAATTCGCCCATGGCCCGCTCGCCGAACGGCTCGCCCACATCGAGCCCTTCCACGTCATGGAACTGCTGGGTCGCGCTCGCGAACTGGAGGCGGCCGGGCGTTCGATCGTGCACATGGAGATCGGCGAGCCCGACTTTCCCACCGCCGAGCCGGTGATCGCCGCCGGCGTCGAGGCGCTGCGTCGCGGCGATACCTTCTACACGCCGGCGGCCGGACTGCCGGCGCTGCGCGAGGCGCTGAGCGCGCACTACCGCGACAGTTACGGCGTGGCGGTCGACCCGTCGCGCATCTTCGTCACCCCCGGCGCGTCCGGTGCGCTGCTGCTGGCGCTGTCGCTGCTGGTCGACAGCGGCGCCGAGGTGCTGGTGCCCGATCCGGGCTACCCGTGCAACCGTCATTTCGTGCGCCTGCTCAACGGCACGCCGGTGGCGTTGCCGGTACGGCCGGAGCGCAACTATCAGCCCAGCGCCGAGGAACTGAGCGCCGCCTGGGGCGCACGCACCGTCACCGCCATGCTGGCGTCGCCGGCCAATCCCACCGGCACGCTGCTGAATGCCGCGGAGCTGGCGGCGCTGGCCGAGGTTGCCAAGGCGCGCGGTCAGCTCATCGTCGACGAGATCTACCACGGCCTGACCTACGGCACGCGGGCCGCCACCGCCGCCGGGCTGGACGTGTTCGTGGTCAACAGTTTCTCCAAGTACTTCGGGATGACCGGTTGGCGGCTGGGCTGGCTGGTGGTGCCGGAGGGCTATCAGCGCGCCGCCGAGAAGCTGGCGCAGAACGTGTTCATCGCCGCGCCCACGCCGGCGCAGCACGCGGCGCTGGCCTGTTTCACGCCGGAAGCGGCGGCGATTTTCGAGCAGCGGCGGCAGGCCTTCGAACAGCGCCGGGACTATCTGCTGCCGGCCCTGCGCGCGCTCGGCCTGCGCATTCCGGGGCATCCGGACGGCGCGTTCTACCTGTACGCGGACTGCAGCGACATCACCGACGACAGCTTCGCCTTCGCCCGCGAACTGCTGGAGCGGGCCGGCGTGGCGGCGACGCCGGGGCGGGATTTCGGCGCGCAGCAGCCGGAGCGGTACATCCGCTTCGCCTATACCACCTCGTTGCCGCAGTTGCGGGAGGGCGTGCGGAGATTGGCGGAGTTCCTGGGAAAGCCGGTGCCGTAGCAGGCGTCTAGGCGTTCCCGGCGCCGGCAGCGGAGCGGGGGATTCTCTTCTTGGTCGACGGGCTCGCCCATCGGGACAGCGGTTAGCTGCCCGCGGGGCGATGGTCCGTCCAGGCCCGAGTCCGCGTAGGGCGCCTGCTTAGGAAGGGACCCCGCGCGATCGCGCCCGGTGAGGGCGCACAAACGCCGCAGGCGCGCCTGTCACGCCCTAGATCGATCGGTGGCGACGAGACTGCGCCGCGGTGTAGGCGCGCCGCCGCTTCGGAACCGACCGATCTCGCAAGCACTTCGCCGAAAGGCCCTATGCCCGCAGCCTGACCCGACGAACCGGTTGCTCGTTCAGAAAGCGCTCGAGCAGATCGCGCTGATCGACCGACAGCCGGTCGAACTGCAAGCCCAGCCGGGTCCAGCCCGACGGATGGGTCAGCGCCACCACGTAGCGCACCCGGGCCGGTAGCCGGGGCGGGGGATCCTCGGCCTGCAGGAAGCGCATCTCCACCAGTACCGGTTCGCCCTGGTACAGCGTGGTCTCGCACAGCAGCGATGTTCCACCGATCGAAAGATTGTCGCAGCGGGCGTTCACGTCGCTGCCGTGGCGCCGGTAAACGACTACCGGTTGATCGAGCCGAACCCGAACGGTATTGCGCCTGTCCTGCTCGGACATCGTTCCCCCCTCCATGGTGTTGTTGTTGTTTCCCGACAGGCTGTCACGACGCCGCTAGCGGCGCCCGTGCATAGTTCACAGTCCTTCCGTGGACTTGCCCTTGCATTCGCCCAGCCAGAGCAGGGTACCGGCGATCACGCCGACGGGCATGGCGAGCAGGTTGAGGAACGGAACCAGGGTCAACGCCAGCATGCCGAAGCCGAAGCCCAGCGCCAGGCCGCGGCGGCCGCGCAACAGCGCGCGGACCTGCGGAAAGCGCATGCCGTAGTTGCCCATGGGGTAGTCGAGGTACTCCAGCGCCAGCGCCCAGGCGCCGAACAGCGCCCACAGCGGGGCCACCGCCATGTTCGCCACCGGCACCAGCAGCAGCAAACCGATCGGGATGACCAGCCGTAGGAAGTAGCCGTACTTGCGCAGTTCGCTGCCGACCGAGGCGACGATTTCCCTGGCCAGCGGGATGTTCTGATCGGGCGGCGCCTGGCCGCTGGCCAGTTGCTCGACCCGCGCGGCGAGCAGGCCGTTGAAGGGTGAGCCGATCAGATTCGCCACCAGGGTGAAGGTGTAGAACATCAGCACCGCGGCGGCGATCAGGAACAGCGGCCACAGCAGCCAATAGGCCGCCGACACCAGGAAGTGCATCAGCCGCGACCACCAGTCCTCGCCGCTCCAGCGGCCGGGGTCGGGCAGCAGCCATTGCAGCAGATCGTTGAAGGCGTGGCCGCCGAGCACGAACAGCAGCGCGAACACCAGCACGTTGATCAGTACCGGCACTACCACGAAGCGGCGCAGCCGCGGCTCCCACAGCAAGCGGAAGCCGCGCGGCAGGTAGGAGATGCCGGTCAGGAAATCGCGCATGGCGTCAGCGCTGTCGGCGGGCCGTGCCTTACGGCAGCTCGACCTTGACCGGCGGCGTCCAGCCCGGCTTGCGGTACTCCGCCACCACGTTGGTGTAGATGCCGCCGCGGACGTTGAACTCGGCGGTGACGCGCATGAAGCGCGGCTCGGTGGCGCGCACCAGATCGTCCAGGATCTCGTTGGTCACCCGTTCGTGGAAGGCGCCCTCGTCGCGGAACGACCACATGTACAGCTTCAGCGCCTTCAACTCGACGCACTTGCCGTCGGGCACGTAGTCGATGAAGAACGTGCCGAAATCGGGTTGGCCGGTCTTGGGGCACAGGCAGGTGAACTCGGGAATGCGGATCTTGATGGTGTAATCCCGCTCCGGCTGCGGGTTGGGAAACGTCTCGAGATCCTTGCTAGGCTTGGTGGTCATGGCTTTCCAAGATACGGGCATGTCGGGATAATGGACGCGCATTCTACATCCCCGAACCGCGTGCTTCGACACCGTTCGTGGTTTCGCCCGCGCTGGGCGGGCTAAGCTAAGCCTCAACCACCCAGACTCCGAGAAAGGGCGCGCGACCCGCGGATGCGGCTCACCAAGATCAAACTCGCCGGCTTCAAGTCCTTCGTCGACCCCACCACCGTGGTGCTGCCCAGCCAGCTGGTGGGCGTGGTCGGCCCGAACGGCTGCGGCAAATCCAACATCATCGACTGCGTGCGCTGGGTGATGGGCGAGAGTTCGGCCAAGAACCTGCGCGGCGAGTCGATGACCGACGTCATCTTCAACGGTTCGGCCTCGCGCAAGCCGGTGTCGCAGGCCTCGGTGGAGCTGATCTTCGACAACCGCGACGGCGGGCTGGGCGGACAGTACGCCTCCTACGCCGAGATCTCCGTCAAGCGCGTGGTCAACCGCGAGTCGCAGAGCGCGTACTACCTCAACGGTACCCGCTGCCGCCGCCGCGACATCATGGACGTGTTCCTGGGCACCGGCCTGGGGCCGCGCAGCTACGCCATCATCGAGCAGGGCATGATCTCGCGGGTGGTGGAGGCCAGGCCCGAGGATCTGCGCGTCTACCTCGAGGAGGCGGCCGGCATCGCCCTGTACAAGGAGCGGCGCAAGGAAACCGAGCGGCGCATCCAGGATACCCGCGACAACCTCAATCGCCTCAACGACGTGCGCGAGGAGGTCGGCCAGCAGCTGGAGAAGCTCAAGCGCCAGGCCGAAACCGCCGAGCGCTACAAGGCGCTCAAGGCCGAGGAGCGCGCCCGCCGCGGCGAGCTGGTGGCGCTGCGCATCCAGTCCCTGGCGCAGGAGCTGGAGCGGCTGGAGCAGACCCTGGAGGAGCGGCAGACCGCGGTCGAGGCCATGGTGGCGCGGCAGCGCGAGCTGGAGCTGGAGATCGAGAAGACCCGCGAGCGCCACGCCGAGGGCAGCGACGCGCTCAACGAGGTGCAGGGCCGCTACTACGCCATCGGCAGCGACATCGCCCGCATCGAGCAGCAGATCGCGCATCAGCGCGAGCTGCGCGACAAGCAGCAGAAGGAGCTGGCGCGCAACCAGGAGGCGCTGCGCGAGCTGGAGCAGGCGATCCAGCAGGACGAGGACAAGCTCGAGGTGCTGCGCGGCCGGCTGGAGGAAATCGAGCCGCAGTTGGAGCTGGCCGCCGCCGCCGAGGACGAGGCCAACGAGCGCGTCGCCGAGGCGCAGGACGCGCTCGACGAGCTGCAGCGGCGTTGGGACGAATTCAATCAGTCGGCGTCCGAGCCGGTGCGCATCGCCCAGGTCGAGCGCGCCAGGATCGAGCAGTTCGAGCGCCGCGCCCAGGAGCTGCAACGGCGCCGGGAGCGTTTGCAGGACGAGCGCGAGGCGGTGGAACTCGACGCGCTGGAGGAAGAGGTCGAGGCGCTGGCCGAGCAGGAGCAGGAGCTGCGCGAGGAAATGGAAACCCTGGCCGAGCAGGTCGAGGAGTTCCAGGACCGCCTTTCCGAGCTGCGCGAGCAGCACGATGCGCAACGTGGCCAGCTCGACGAGGCCCGGGGCGAGTTGCAGGCCGAGCAGGGCCGGTTGCGCTCGCTGGAGACGCTGCAGCAGGCCGCGCTGGGCGGCGACGGGCCGCTGGCCAAGTGGCTGGCGGAGCGCAACTGGCACGAGAAGCAGCGCCTGGCGCAGCTGATGGAGGTCGAGCCCGGTTGGGAGCGGGCGGTCGAGACCGCGCTGGGCAGCGCGCTGCAGGCCATTTCCATGGCCGATATCGGCACCGCCGAGGCGCAGTTGACGACCGTGCCCAAGGGCGATCTGGTGCTGTTCGCCGCCGGTACCCCGCGGGTCGAGGCCGCGCCCGACACGCTGCTGTCCAAGGTGAAGGGGCCGGGGCCGTTGGCGGACCTGCTCGCCGGTATCCGCTGCGCCGCCGATCTCGCCGCAGCGCAGGCGCTGCGGGCGCAGCTCAAGCCCGGCGAGTCGGTGATCACCCCGGACGGTCTCTGGCTGGGACGCAGCTGGGCACGGGTGCACGCCGGCGAGGACAAACAGAGCGGCGTGCTGGCGCGCGAGCGCGAGATCCACGCCCTCAAGGAGCGGATCGAGACGCTGCAGCGGCGCATCCGCGAGCTGACCGACGCCATGGAGGAGGGCGAGGAAGCCGTCGCCGAATGCCAGGAGCAGCTCGACGAGCGCGTCGGCCAGCGCAGCGACATCAACCGCCGGCTGGGAACCTTGCACGGGCAACTGGAGGGGCGGCGCACCCGGCTGGCCGAGTACCGGCAGCGCAAGCAGCGGCTGGGCGAGGAGCTGGCCGAGATCGAACTAGAGCTGGAGCGCGGCGCGGTCGAGATCAGGGAGGCCCGCGGCCGGTTGCAGGACGCCTTGGACAAGGGCGACGAGCTCGAGGAGCAGCGCGAGCGGCTGCAGCGCGAGCGCGCCGAGCTGCAAGAGCGGCTCAACGAATACCGCCACCGCTTGCGCGCCAGCCGTGAGACCCGCCACGAGCTTTCGCTCAAGGTCGAGAGCGCGACCACCGCGCGGCGCTCGATCGAGGAAGGCCTGAGCCGCATGCGGGTTCAGCACGAGCGCGCCGTGGCGCGCCGCGACGAGCTGGCCCAGTCGATGGAGGAACTGGCCGATCCGGCGGCGGCGTTCAGCGCCGAGCGCGAGGCGCTGCTGGCGAAGCGGGTAGAGGTCGAGCAACAGCTCGCCGCCGCCCGCAGCGCGCTGGCCGATGCCGAGAACAGCCTGCGCGAGCTGGAGAAGGGCCGCGCCGAGGCCGACCGCCGCGCTCAGGAGTTGCGCATGGGCTTGGAGGACGGCCGGCTCAAGGCGCACGAGTACAAGGTCCGGCGCGAGGGCGAGGAGGCGCGCCTGGCCGAGCTGGGGCTCGACTACCAGACGGTGCTGGCCGCGCTGCCGCCCGATGCCGTCGAAAGCGAATGGCAGGCGCAGCTGGAGCGGCTGGAGCAGCGCGTCGCCCGGCTGGGCCCGATCAACCTGGCGGCCATCGACGAATACGAGGCGCTCAAGGAGCGCGCCGGCTATCTGGAGAGCCAGTTCGCCGACCTCACCGAGGCGCTGGAGACGCTGGAGGCGGCGATCCGCAAGATCGACCGCGAGACCCGGCAGCGTTTCAAGGAAACCTTCGACAAGGTCAACGCCGGCATGCAGCGCATCTTCCCGCGCCTGTTCGGCGGCGGCGAGGGCTATCTGGAGCTGACCGGCGAGGACCTGCTCGAGACCGGCGTGTCGATCATGGCGCGGCCGCCAGGTAAGCGCATCACCAACATCCACCTCCTGTCCGGCGGCGAGAAGGCGCTGACCGCGGTGGCGCTGGTGTTCGCGATCTTCGAGCTCAACCCCTCGCCGTTCTGCATGCTCGACGAGGTCGACGCGCCGCTGGACGAGGCCAACGTCGGCCGTTTCTGCGAGATGCTGGTCGAGATGTCGCCTCGCGTACAATTCATATTCATCACCCACAACAAGGTCACGATGCAGATCGCCCAGCACCTGCAAGGCGTCACCATGCACGAGCCGGGCGTGTCGCGCCTGGTGGCGGTGGACGTGGACGAGGCGGTACGGTTGGCGACGGCATGACGACCTTTCGACACGGGAACCACCATGGATGAAATTCGTTGGATCTTGCTTGGCGTCGGTGCCGTCGCGGTGGCCGGCGTCTACGGCTTCACGCGCTGGCAGGATGCCCGGCGCGAGAACGGCCGCGGCCGTGGCCGGCGCGATGCCTACGCCGATGAGCCCAAGCTCGACGACGCCCTGAAGGGGCTCGACAACGTGGTCGCCGACCGCGATCCGCTGGCGATGCGCATCGACACGCCGGACGACGTCGAACTGGGCGAGGTGCGGGTGCGGCCCGCGCCGGCACCTACGCGCGCGCCGGAGCCGGTTCGTGCGCCGGAGCGACAGAGCGGAGAGACGGCCACGGTCGACGAGGCGCCGGAGTCGGGCGAACCCAAGGTGATCGTGCTGAGCGTGGCCACCACCGACGGCCGGCTGCTCAGCGGCGAGGAGCTGGTGGAGGCCTTGGAGGCGGCCGGGCTGCGTTACGGCGAGCACCAGATCTACCACCGCATGCTCGATACCCGTAACGGTCCGGTGTCGCTCTACAGCGCCGCCAACATCCTCAAGCCCGGCACGTTCGAGCCCGAGCGCATCGCGGAAATCCGCAGCCCCGGCGTGGCGCTGTTCCTGCAGCTGCCCGGCCCGGTGGACGGGCTGGCGGCGTTCGAGCAGATGCTCGATACCGCGCGGCGCGTAGCCGACCGCCTCGGCGCGCGGGTGCTCGACGGCCGCCGCTGCACGCTGAGCCAGCAGGCGCTGGAAGCCATTCGCGAGGATCTGCGCGAGTACCGCCGGCAGGCGCACCTCGCCGCGAAGAAGAGCCACTGACCCGGGGCGCGCCGGCGCGGGCTCGACCCGGTCCGGCTTGCCTAGCCAACAGGAAACGCGGGACCGACCATGGCCGACGCCTCTCTCGCCCCCGCCGAGCGCGCCGCGGAGCTGCGCCGGCTGCTCAACTATCACGACTACCGCTACTACGTGCTCGACGACCCGGAAATCGCCGACGTCGAGTACGACCACCTGCTGCGCGAGTTGCAGGCGCTGGAGCGTGAGCATCCCGAACTGGTGACACCAGATTCGCCCACCCAGCGGGTCGGCGCCGCGCCGGTCAAGGCCTTCGGCGAAGTGCGCCACGGCATTCCGATGCTTTCGCTCGACAACGCGTTCAGCGACGAGGAGTTGCTCGATTTCGACCGGCGCGTGCGCGAGCGGCTGGGCGTGGAGCGGGTGCGTTACGTCTGCGAGCCCAAGCTGGACGGGCTATCGATGAATCTGCGCTATCAGGACGGCGTGCTGGTGCAGGCCGGCACCCGCGGCGACGGCGTTACCGGCGAGGACATCACCCCCAACATGCGTACGGTGCGTACCGTGCCGCTGCGGCTGCACGGCAGCGGCTGGCCGGCGCTGCTGGAGGTGCGCGGCGAGGTGGTGATCCGCCGCCTCGATTTCGAGGCGCTCAACCGCCGCCGGTTGGAGCAGGGCGAGAAAGTGTTCGCCAATCCGCGCAACGCCGCGGCCGGCAGCGTGCGTCAGCTCGACCCGCGCATCACCGCCGAGCGGCCGCTGACCTTTTTCCCCTACGGCGTGGGCGAGATCAGCGCGCCGATCGCCGACAGCCACTGGGAAATTCTGCAGAAGCTGCGCGAGTGGGGCTTCAAGCTCAACGATCAGCTGCAACTGGTCGAGGGCGCCGACGGTTGCCTTGCCTACTTCCAGCGACTGGCGGGGCAACGTGACCAGCTGCCGTTCGAGATCGACGGCGTGGTGTACAAGGTCGACGACCTGGCCGCCCGCGACCGGCTTGGCTTCACCTCGCGCGCGCCGCGCTGGGCCATCGCCCACAAGCTGCCGGCGGTGGAGGCCACCACCTGCCTGCTCAATATCCTGCCGTCGGTTGGCCGCACCGGCGTCATCACGCCGGTGGCGGACCTGGAACCGGTGGCGGTGGGCGGCGTGATCGTCAGTCGCGCCACGCTGCATAACCTCGACGAGGTGCGCCGCAAGGACGTGCGGCCCGGCGACACCGTCATGGTGCGCCGCGCCGGCGACGTAATTCCGGAAATCACAGCCGTGGTGCTGGACAAGCGCCCGGCCGACGCGCAGCCCTGGGAAATGCCCACGCAATGCCCGGTGTGCGGCTCGGAGGTGATGCGCATCGACGGCGAAGCGGCGCACAAGTGCATGGGCGGGCTGTATTGCCCGGCCCAGGTCGAGGGCGCGCTGTTGCACTTCGCGCAACGCAAGGCGGCGGATATCGAGGGCCTGGGCGACAAGCTGGTGGAGCAACTGGTGCAGCGCGGCATGGTCAGAAGCGTGGCCGGGCTGTACACGTTGACCCGGGACCAGCTGCTGACCCTGGAGCGGATGGGCGAGAAGTCCGCCGACAATCTGCTCGGCGCCATCGAGCGTTCCAAGGACACCACCTTGCCGCGCTTCCTCTATGGGCTGGGCATCCCGCAGGTGGGGCAGGTCACCGCCACGCAGCTGGCGCGCCATTTCGGCGACTTGGAGCCGCTGATGAACGCGACCGAGGAGGAGCTGACCGCGGTGCAGGATGTCGGGCCGGTGGTGGCGCACTCGATCGCCCATTTCTTCGCCCAGCCGCACAACCGCGAAGTGGTCGAGCAGTTGCTGGCGGCGGGGGTGCGCTGGCCGCCGGTGGAGCGGCCGCAGGCCGATTCGGCGTTCAGCGGCAAGACTTTCGTGCTCACCGGCACCTTGCAGAGCATGACCCGCGACGAGGCCAAGGCGCGGATCGAGGCGCTGGGCGGCAAGGCCAGCGGCAGCGTGTCGGCCAAGACCGATTACCTGGTGGCGGGGGAGAGCGCCGGATCGAAGCTGACCAAGGCGCAGTCGTTGGGCGTGCGGATCCTGGACGAAGCCGCGTTTCTCGCCCTGTTGGCGGAGCAGGAAGGTACGAAGGCGTAGGGAGTGGAGCGGCCGCCGCTTGGCCGCGACGGCTCGCACGTTCGGCGCTGAATGCGGCTCCGCCCCTTTGTCCCGTTCCGGCCGAAGCGGGTGACGAGCGAAAGGGGCGGCCGGTAAACGACCTCGCGGTCGTGCCGCTTGCCTTACTCGGCCTTGGCCGGCTTCAGCAGCGCGCTGTCCTTCTGCTCGATCTTGGCGTTCTTGCGCAGCTCCTCGACCTTCTGCTCGATCTGCTTCTGCAGCACGACGTTCTGCAGCTGCGGCTTGGCCTCTTCCAGCGTCGGCTTCGGTGCCGGGCGGGTTTCCTCGAGCTTGATCACGTGCCAGCCGAACTGGGTCTGCACCGGTTCCTTGGTCACCGCGCCAGGCTCCAGCGTCTTAACCGCATCGGCGAAGGGCTGCACCATCTGCTCCGGGGTGAACCAGCTCAGGTCGCCGCCGTTGGCGCCGCTCGCCTTGTCGATCGACTGCTCCTTGGCGATCGCCGCGAAGTCGCCGCCACCCTCGACCTGCTTGGTGATCTCCTGGGCCTTCTCTTGGCTGTCCACCAGGATGTGGCGCGCGCGGTACTCCTTGCTCTCGCCGCCATAGCGCTCGTCATAGGCCGCCTTCAGCGAGGCTTCGTCCGGACCCTTCTCGATCATCTTCTCCAGCGCGGCCTGCGCCAGCAGCCGGTTCTCGAGCTGCTGCAAGCGGGCGGCGGTGTCCGGATCGCGATCGAGGCCCTGCCGGCGGGCTTCCTGAGCCAGCAGCGTCATGTCGACCATCTCCTTGAGCAGCGCCTGGCGGTTCTCGGCGCTGGCCAGGTCGGGCTGGCCCTGAGTCACCTGCTCCAGGATCATGCGGAAGGCCGACTCGGTGATCGGCTCGCCGTTGACCACGGTCACCGCCGCCACGTCAGAGGCCTGAGCCTGGGCCTGTGCCGGCGCCTTGGCCTGCTGTTCCGCTTTGTCGCCGGAGCAGCCGGCGGCAAGCGCGGCGGCGATAGCCAGGGCCAACACGGAAAGTTTCGTCTTCATCGCAGTTCCTTTGGTGGGTTAGGAAGACTTGCTGTCTTCTTCGGGAGTCAGGGCCTGAATACTGAGTGCATGGATGGTGTCGGCCCGCATGGCATCACCCACGGCGTCATAGATCATTCGATGGCGCTGCACGGCGCGCTTGCCGGCGAAGGCCGGGCTTACCACCAGCAGCCGGTAGTGGCCGCCGCCGGCCCGGGCGCCGGCATGGCCGGCGTGCAGATGGCTGTCGTCCCAGACATCCAGCCGCTGAATCTCCATGGCCTGCGACAGCCGCTGCTTGATCAGCTCGATGCGATCGTTGTTCATGGCAGCACGCGCCGGAACGGCTTGACCTCGACCGATTGGTATACGCCGGCCGCGACGTAGGGATCGGCGTCCGCCCATTCGCGCGCCGCCTGCAGCGAATCGAACTCGGCGACGATCAGGCTGCCGCTGAAGCCGGCCGGGCCGGGATCGGGGCTGTCGATGGCGGGGCAGGGGCCGGCCAGGATCAGTCGTCCCTGGGCCTTGAGCTGTTCCAGGCGCTCCAGATGCGCCGGCCGCGCCTGGGCGCGCTTGGCCAGGCTGTCGGGACCGTCGTTGCCGATGATGACGTAGAGCACTAGTCCTCCTTGGGTTGCGCCTTGTCCGCGTCGGGCAGGTGGCGGGCCAGATACAGAGCCTGCAGCACGGCGAAGGCCAGCGTCAGGCCCAGCACGCCGTAGAGCTTGAAGTTGACCCAGGTATCCAGGTCGAAGCCGTAGGCGATGTACAGATTCAAGGCGCCGACCGCGGTGAAGAAAACGACCCACGCCAGATTCAAGCGGCGCCACACCGCCTTAGGCAGCTTGAATTGCTCCGACAGCATGCGCTCGAGCAGGTTCTTGTTACCGATGAGTTCGCTGCCTAGGAACACCAGGCCGAATCCCCAGTTCACCAGGGTGGGTTTCCACTTGATGAAGTCCGGATTGCGGAACACTAGCGTAAGGCCGCCGAGCACGACGATCAGCACCAGCACCAGCCACTGCATGCGCTCCAGGCGGCGATGCTTGATATAAACGAAGGCGCTCTGCAGCACCGCCGCGGCGATGGCGACGCCGGTGGCGACATAGATCCCCGCCAGCTTGTAAGCGACGAAGAACAGTAGGACCGGCAGAAAGTCGAATAGGAACTTCATCTCGCAACGGACTTGCGTAAAGGTCGCGAGCTTAGCATAGCGGTCCGGCGAGTAGTTTGCCGTGGCCGAGCGTGCGGTGTCGCAACTCCGGTACAATGGCCGACCCAGTATGCTGAATGCCGCCATGAGCCAGTACTTCCAGATCCATCCGGTCACGCCGCAGGCACGCCTGATCCAGCGCACCGTGGAGCTGATCCGCGGCGGTGCGGTCATTGCCTATCCCACCGACACCACCTACGCGCTGGGCTGCCGTATCGGCGAGAAGTCCGCGCTGGAGCGCATCCGCCGCATCCGTCAGCTCGATGAGCGGCACAACTTCACCCTGGCCTGCCGCGATCTATCCGACATCGCCACCTACGCCAAGGTCGACAACCGCAATTACCGCTTGCTCAAGGCGTACACGCCGGGGCCGTATACCTTCATCCTGCCGGCCACCCGCGAGGTACCGCGCATGCTGCAGCATCCCAAGCGCAAGACCATCGGCATCCGCGTGCCCGAGCACCCCATCACGCAGGCGATCCTGGCCGAGCTAGGCGAGCCGCTGATGACCACCACCCTGATCCTCCCCGGCGAGGAGCTGCCGCTGAACGACCCGGAGGAGATCCGCGCGCGGCTGGAGAAGGTGATCGATCTGGTGATCGACGGCGGCACCGCCGGGCTGGAGCCGAGCACGGTGGTCGACATGGCCGGCGAGGTGCCGCAGGTGATCCGAGCCGGTCAGGGCGATCCGGCGCCGTTCGAGCAAGCCTGAGTAGGGGAGCGTCGTGCCCGAATTCGATCTGGTTCAGAAAATCGCGATCTGGGCGTTGCCCGTGCTGTTCGCCATCACTCTGCACGAGGTGGCGCACGGCTGGGCGGCGCTGAAGCTTGGCGACCCGACCGCGAAGATGCTCGGCCGGTTGAGCCTCAATCCGATCAAGCACATCGATCCGATGGGCACCGTGGTGGTGCCGCTGGTGATGCTGCTGCTGCCGGGCGGTTTCCTGTTCGGCTGGGCCAAGCCGGTGCCGGTGAGCTACGCCAATCTGCGCAATCCCAAGCGCGACTCGGCGCTGGTGGCCGCGGCAGGGCCGCTAGCCAATCTGGCGATGGCGCTGCTGTGGGCCTTGTTCATCAAGCTGGTGCCGCTCATTCCCGGCCTGACGCCGGGGCCGATGATGGGGCTGACCCTGATGGGGCAGGCCGGCATCGTCATCAACGTGGTGCTGATGGTGCTCAACCTGCTGCCGCTGCCGCCGCTGGACGGCGGCCGGGTACTGATGGGGCTGGTGCCGAACAATGTCGGCGCGCAACTGGCGCGGATCGAGCCCTACGGATTCATCATTCTGGTCGGTTTGCTGGTGACGGGTGTACTGGGCACGATTCTGTCGCCGGCGGTATTCGGTATCATGCAGGCCATCGCCCACGTCATGGCTTGGTTCTAGGTCTAGGAGGCTTCGTTGACCACCTCTTCCCTGCGGCCCAACCGCATCCTCTCGGGCATGCGCCCGACCGGCAAGCTGCACCTCGGCCACTACCACGGCGTACTCAAGAACTGGGTCAAGCTCCAGCACGAGCAGGACTGCTACTTCTTCGTCGCCGACTGGCATGCGCTGACCACGCACTACGAGGATCGCTCGGCGTTGGGGGCCAATGTCTGGGATCTGGTGGTGGACTGGCTGGCCTGCGGCGTGAATCCGTCGCTGGCGAAGATCTTCGTGCAGTCGCGCATTCCCGAGCACGCCGAGCTACACCTGCTGCTGTCCATGGTCACGCCGCTGGGCTGGCTGGAGCGGGTGCCGACCTTCAAGGATCAGCAGGAGCAGCTCAAGGACCGTGACCTCGCCACCTACGGCTTCCTCGGCTATCCGCTGTTGCAGGCCGCCGACATCCTGATCTACAAGGCTGGCGGCGTGCCGGTGGGCGAGGACCAGGTTTCCCACGTCGAGATCACCCGCGAGATCGCCCGCCGCTTCAACCACATGTTCGGCCGCGAGCCGGGCTTCGAGCAGAAGGCCGAAGCCGCCGCCGCCAAGATGGGCAAGAAGAACGCCAAGCTCTACTTCGAGCTGCGCAAGCGCTATCAGGAGCAGGGCGACGCCGAGGCGCTGGAGGTGGCGCGCGCGCTGCTGGCCGATCAGCAGAACATCACCCTGGCCGACCGCGAGCGGCTGTTCGGCTACCTCGACGGGTCGGGCCGGGTGATCCTGCCCGAGCCGCAGGCGCTGCTGACGCCGGCGTCGAAGATGCCCGGCTTGGATGGACGCAAGATGTCCAAGTCCTACGGCAACACCATTTCCCTGCGCGACACGCCGGACGACGTCGAGAAGAAGATGCGCACCATGCCCACCGACCCGGCGCGGGTGCGGCGCACCGATCCCGGCGAACCCACCAAGTGCCCGGTGTGGGAGTTCCACAAGGTCTATTCCGACCAGAAGACCCAGGAATGGGTGCTGGACGGCTGCCGCAGCGCCGGCATCGGCTGCCTGGACTGCAAGCGGCCGGTGATCGAGGCGGTCAAGGCCGAGCTGGCGCCGATCCAGCAGCGCGCCAAGGACTACGAGCAGGATCCGGGGCTGGTGCGCAGCATCGTCGCCGACGGCTGCGAGCAGGCCCGCGCCGTGGCGCGCGAGACCATGGCCGAGGTCCGCAGCGCGATGGGGCTCGATTACCGTTGATGATGGAGCAGACCCTCCAGGGCCTGGATCCGGCGGAGGAGCCGCGGGTCGTCCGCGTCCGCGGCGAGCCGCTGACCGATCTGCCGCAGGATCTCTACATCCCGCCGGATGCGCTGGAGGTATTCCTCGACGCCTTCGAGGGGCCGCTCGACTTGCTGTTGTACCTGATCCGGCGGCAGAACCTGGACATCCTCGATATCCCGATCGCCGAGATCACCCGCCAGTACATGCACTACGTCGAGCTGATGAAGGACATCAAGCTCGAGCTGGCGGCGGAGTATCTGGTGATGGCCGCCATGCTGGCGGAGATCAAGTCGCGCATGCTGCTGCCGCGGCCGCCGAGCGGCGCCGAGGACGAGGAGGATCCGCGTGCCGAGCTGGTGCGGCGGTTGCAGGAGTACGAGCGCTTCAAGATCGCCGGCGAGCAGCTCGACGAGCTGCCCCGGGTGGCGCGCGACGTGTTTCCGGCCTCGGCGGCCGGGCCGGATCGCAAGGTGGTGCAACTGCAACCCGAGGTCAGCCTCAAGGAACTGCTGGCGGCGTTGTCCGACGTGATGGCGCGCGCCGCGTTGTTCACCCACCATCAGGTGCGGCGCGAGGCGCTGTCGGTGCGGCAGCGCATGAGCGAGACTCTGGCCCGGCTCGATTCCGAGCACTTCACCGAGTTCGTCACGCTGTTCAAGCCCGAGGAGGGGCGGCTCGGTGTGGTGGTGACCTTCCTGGCCATTCTGGAGCTGGTCAAGGAGTCGCTGGTGAAGCTGGTCCAGGCCGAGCCGTACGCGCCCATCTACGTCAAGGCCGCCGCGTAAGGGCTGTCCCGCCATGTCCCGTCCGCCGCTGAAAATCATCATCGAGGCTGCGCTGCTCGCCGCCGGCGAGCCGCTGGGCCTGGACCGGCTGCAGGATCTGTTCCCCGAGAACGAGCGGCCGGATCGGGCCGCGCTGCGCCAGGCGCTGGACGATCTGGCCGAGGAGCTCGACGGCCGCGGTATCGAGCTGAAGGAGGTCGCCAGCGGCTATCGGCTGCAGGTGCGGCAGGATCTGGCGCCGTGGATCGCGCGGCTGTGGGAGGAGCGGCCGACCCGCTATTCGCGGGCGCTGTTGGAGACTCTGGCGATCATCGCCTACCGCCAACCGATCACGCGCGGCGAGATCGAGGAGATCCGCGGTGTCTCGGTCGGCACGCCGATCATGCGCACGCTGCTGGAGCGCGAATGGGTCCGGGTGGTGGGGCATCGCGACGTGCCCGGGCGGCCGGCCATGTACGGCACCACCCGCAAGTTTCTCGATTACTTCAATTTGAAGAGCCTGGAGGAGCTGCCCAGTCTGCTGGAACTCCGTGACCTGGACGATATTCACCCCGAGCTGGATCTACGCCTTCCCGACGAGTTCCCGGCCGGCGTCACCGCTGCGGAAACGGATGAATCCAAATGAGCGAGAAATTACAGAAAGTCCTGGCGCAGGCTGGTCTCGGCTCCCGTAGGGAGTTGGAGCAGTGGATCGTGGCCGGCCGGGTCAAGGTCAACGGCGAACCGGCCAAGCTGGGCGACCGGGTCGAGCCCAAGGACCGGATCGAAGTCGATGGCCGTCCGCTGAAGCTGGCCGGTCCGCCGCCGCGGCAGGTGATCATGTACTACAAGCCGGTGGGCGAGGTCACCAGCCGGCAGGACGATGCCAACCGGCCGCTGGTGTTCGACCATCTGCCCAAGCTGGCGAGCGGGCGCTGGATCAGCATCGGCCGGCTGGACGTGAATACCTCCGGCCTGTTGCTGTTCACCACCGACGGCGAGCTGGCCAATCGGCTGATGCACCCCTCATACCAGATCGAGCGCGAGTACGCGGTGCGCGTGCTCGGCGAGGTGACCGAGGAGATCCTGGACCGGCTGCGGCAAGGCGTGCGGCTGGAGGACGGTCCGGCACGGTTCGAGGAGGTCGAGCGGCTGAGCGAGGGCGCCGCTAACGATTGGTACCGCGTCACGCTGAAGGAAGGCCGCAAGCGCGAGGTGCGCCGCTTGTGGGAATCGCAGGGGCTGAAGGTCAGCCGGCTGATCCGTACCCGCTTCGGGCCGATCAGTTTGCCGCGCAGCTTGCACCGCGGCGGCATCCTGCAGCTGAGCCCGAAGGAAGAAGCCGCGCTGTACCGCCTGGTGGGGCTGAACCCGGCCCCCGAGGCGCCGGCCGCGAAACCGGAGCGAGGCGCCGGCAGAGCGAACGGGGCGAAGGCTCGCCGCCGTCCCGGCCAGGGCCGCGGTGGGCAGCGGCCCCGCGGCGCGAACTAAGGCTTGCGACAACGAGAAAGGGGCCCCGCGGGCCCCTTCTCACGTTTCGTTGCCGTGCAAGCGTCGACTAGACGCTGACGCTCTGCCGCGGCGCGGAGTCGTAGCGGAAGCGCACCGTGTGCGCCAACGCATCGGCCGGAATCTTGACGTCGTCGCCGAACAGCATGATCAGCCGACGCACGCCGTCGGACTTCTCGATGAACTTGCTGAGCATGCGCGCAACCGCGGGCCGCTCCAGCGCGTCGCCGAAACCACGCAGCAGGTAGATGCCGTAGTGACGGCTGCTGGTGATGTAGGCAAGCACGTCGCTGTGGGTGCGGGTGCGAGGAATGAAGATGTGCTCGATGCCCAGCCGGTACAGTCCATGGTCGGGGCTCCAGTCGTAGACGGCTCGACCGGTGGTGAGCGTCAACCGCTTGAAATGAGCAAGCAGTTGGTCCGGCTCGAGGGCATCGACGACCGCGATGCGATACTCCGAGTCAATGACTTGTTCTAAGTTTTGTCTTTCTTCCATGATGCCTGCCTCGGTGGACGACATTGTGTCCGTACTATAAGAACTCGTTCACAGTGTAGTCTGTGCGCCAGTTCATGCTCTGATCGACGGCCGCTCCAGTTCCAGCCGCAACTGCTGGCCGTGCAGATCACGGCCGTCGGGTCCCAACAGATATAGCAGCGACTGCGCTGCCTGGGCGGGCAGCGGCAGGGCCTGGGCATCCTCGCCCGGATAGGCGCTGCGGCGCAAGGCGGTGCGCACCGGGCCGGGATCGACGCTGTTGACGCGTATCGCGGTGGAGGCAAGCTCCACCGCGAGAATGCGCATGAAGCCCTCCAGGCCGGACTTGGTCACGCCGTAGGCGCCCCAGTAGGCCTTGCCGCGGCGCCCCACCTCGTCGCTCATGAACAGCACCGACGCCTCGCCGCTCTTGCGCAGCAGCGGCAGGCAGGCGCGCGTCAGCAGGAACGGCGCGCTCAGATTCACCTGCAGCACCCGGTACCAGGCCTCGATGTCGTAGATATCGATCGGCGCCGGCTTGCCCAGCGACGCGGCGTTGTGCACCAGGCCGTGCAGCGCGCCCAGGTCGCGCTCCACCACGGCGGCGAGTTCGGCGTGGTCGTCGGGGTTGGCGCCCTCCAGGTTGAGCGGGTAGATCGCCGGCTGCGGCCCGCCGGCCTTCTCGATGGCGTCGTAGGTCAGTTCCAGGCGACGCACATCCTTGTCCAGCAGCACCACGGTCGCGCCGCAGCCGCCGGCGGCGACGGCCAAGGCGTGGCCGATGCCGTCGGCCGCGCCGGTGATGAGAATCACCTTGTCCTTGAGCAGGTCGGGACGCGGCTGATAGTCGGCCGGCAGAACTTGGGAGGCAGCGGTCACGTCAGTCCCTCGCGGTCTAGTTGCTGGCGCCCAGGCGGCGCGCGGTGCGCCAGGCGGTCCAGAGTTTGCGGATCGGTGTCAGGTGGGTGCGGCGCTCGAGCAGGGGGAAGCCCTCCGCCCGCAGCTCGACGAACAGGGCGCGGTAGAGCTCGGCCAGAATGATGGTGCAGCGCTGGCGCGAGCGGTCGGCCGGCGCGATCTGTTCCAGGCCCTGGGCGAGGAACTTCTCGGCGCGGTCGGCCTGCTCGGTGAACAGGCGCCGCAGTGCCTCGGAGCTGTGCGGACGTTGCAGCTCGGCCTCGCTCACCCCGGCCTGGTGCAGTTCGTCTTCGGGAATGTACAAACGGCCGAGCGCCAGTTCGTCACGCAGGCGGCGCAGCAGGCTCAGCAGCTGGAAGCCCATGCCGAGGTCGTGCGCGGCGCGCGCGGTTTCGGTCTGGGTATGGCCGCAGATCTCGATGCTCAGCTGCGCGAGCGGTCCGCCGGTGCGGTGACAATACAGGCTGAGCTGGCGAAAGCTCGGGTAGGAACCGTACTCGAGGTCCATCGCCGCGCCCTCGAGAATCTGCTCGAACGCGTCCTTGGGCAGCGAGTAGCGGGGCAGCACCTCGCTCTGTAACACCTGGCTCACGGGATGCTGGCCCTGGCCGGCGAAGGCGCGGTTCAGTTCCTCCCGCCACCAGCCGAGCTTGGTCCGCGCCACGCCCGGATCGCTGACCTGCCGGGGGATGCCCAGCACTTCCTTATAGAAAGCATGCACCGCCTGCAGCGCCGGCCGCTGGCGCCGGTCGGCGAAGAACAGCGCGTAGTGCAGGCTGGAGCCGCGGTGAGCGGCCTTGTCGGCGCAGTAATCCTGTGGGGTCATCGGTTCGTACTCGCAGGGGCGCTCATGATGCCCGAAAGCCCGCGCCGGCGGCCAGCCGGGTGGCGCGTCAGCGCGTGGGGGCGGCGCGCAACTCGGGCGCGATCCAGCGCAGCACTTCCGCCGGCGTGCCGACCAGACCGTCGGCACCCCATAGCCGGACGTGATCCTCGGCGCCGATGTAACCGAACAGCGCCACCAGCGTGAGCATGCCCGCGCTGCGCCCGGCCTGGATGTCGCGTAGTGCGTCGCCGACGAACACGCAGTCGCTGGGAGCGCGGCCAATGCGCTCGCAGGCCAGCAGCAGCGGGGCCGGGTGCGGCTTGCGGATCGGCAGGGTATCGCCCGAGACGATGCAGGCGCTGCGGGCGGCGTAGCCCAGATCCTCGAGCAACGGTTCGGTGAGCCAGCCTGGCTTGTTGGTGACCACACCCCAGGGGATGCCGCGCGCCTCCAGCGCCTCCAGCAGCTCGTCCATGCCCGCGAAGGCGCGGGTGTCGCGGCTGACGCGCTCGCGATAGAGCGTGAGGAAACGCTGCCGCAGCGGTTCGAAGCGTGGGTCGGTCGGGGCCAGGTCGAAGCCGCGCTGGACCATGGCGCCGCTGCCGTGCGAGACCACCGGTTGCAGATGACCGGCGATCAGCGGTTCCATGCCCTGCTCGGCGCGCAGGGCGTTGAGACTGCCGATCAGATCGGGCGCGGTGTCGAGCAGAGTGCCGTCGAGATCGAAGAGTACGGCGCGGGCGCTGGGTGGAACTAAGGGAGCGCTTGCTTTCACCGGATCTATACGCGTTTGAAGTGAGCCAGGTAGTTGACCGTGATGTCGGAGGTCAGCCCGTAGCTGCGGGTGAGGGGGTTGTAGCTGATGCCGGTGAGGTCCTGCAGTTGCAGTCCGGCGGCACGCGCCCACTGCGCCAGTTCCGAGGGACGGATGAACTGACGGTAGTCGTGGGTGCCGGTCGGAATGAGCTTGAGCAGATACTCGGCGCCGACGATGGCGAACAGATACGACTTCGGGTTGCGGTTGAGGGTGGAGACCACCACGTCGCCGCCCGGCTTGACCAGTTGGCCGATGGCGCGCAGCACGGAGGCCGGGTCGGGCACGTGCTCGAGCATCTCCAGGCAGGTCACCAGGTCGTATTCGCCGGCGGCCTGCTCGGCGTGGGCCTCGACCGTGATTTGCCGATAGCTGACCTCGGTGCCGGTCTCCAGCGCGTGCAGCTCGGCGACCTGCAGAGCGCTGCCGGCCATGTCGATGCCCAGCACCTTGCCGCCGCGCTGGGCCATGCCCTCGGACAGCAGGCCGCCGCCGCAGCCGACGTCGAGGATCCGCCGGCCGTTGATGCCGGCGCGGCGCTCGATGTAGTCGAGACGCAGCGGGTTGAGATCATGGAGCGGTTTGAGCTCGCCTTCCGGGTCCCACCAGCGGGAAGCGGCGGCATCGAATTTGGCGATTTCGCCCCGGTCGACGTTGGTTGCCGGAGTGGCTTGCTGCTCGGTCACTTTGCGTCCGCTTACGACATGACTTGATGGTCACGGATCTTAACACGCCAGGCGCGCGCCTTGCCGAGCACCTCGGCGCGGTCCAGGGTGGTGAGCCGGCGCTTGTCGACCAGCTGGCGACCGGCCACCCACACGTCCGTCACCTGGTTACGGTTGCCGGAGTACACCAGCTGGGAAATCGGGTTGTACACCGGCTCGCTCTCGAGTCCGCCCAGGTCCACCGCAACCACGTCGGCGTACTTGCCCGGCACCAGCGAGCCGATGTCGTCGGCCAAGCCGAGCGCGCGGGCGCCGTTGAGGGTGGCCATGCGCAGCGCCTCGAACGCGGGCACCGCCGCGGCGTCCTTGGCGATTGCCTTGGCGATCAGCGCCGCGGTGCGCATTTCGCTGAACATGTCCAGGTCGTTGTTGCTGGCCGCGCCGTCGGTGCCGATGGCGACGTTGACCCCGGCGCGGTTCAGCGCCGCCACCGGGCAGAAGCCGCTGGCCAGCTTCAGGTTCGATTCCGGGCAGTGGGCGATGTGGGTGCCGGTGGCCGCTACCAACTCGATCTCGTCCGGCGTGAGTTGCGTCATGTGCACCGCGATCAAGCTGGGCGAGAGCAGTCCCAGTTGATGCAGCCGGGCGATAGGGCGCTCGCCGCACTTGGCGATGCTCTGCTCGACCTCGTCGGCGGTTTCGTGCAGGTGGATGTGGATCGGCACGTCCAGTTCGTCGGCCAGGACCCGCACCCGCTCCAGATTGCTTTCCGACACGGTGTACGGCGCGTGCGGCGCGAACACCGTCGAGATCAGCGGGTGATCGAGATACTCGTCGTGCAGCGCCAGGCCCTTCTCGATGTACTCGTCCGGACCTTGGCCGTAGCGGCTGGGGAAGTCGATCAGCATCATGCCGACCGCGGCGCGCATGCCGGCCTGGGCCGCCACCCGGGCGGTGGCCTCGGGGAAGAAGTACATGTCGTTGAAGCAGGTGACGCCGCCCAGGAGCATCTCCGCCACGCCGAGCAGCGAGCCGTCGTGGACGAACTCGGGGCTGGCGTGACGGCCCTCGGCCGGCCAGATGTGCTCGGACAGCCAAGTCATCAGCGGCAGGTCGTCGGCGTAGCCGCGCAGCAGCGCCATCGCCGCGTGCGAGTGGGCGTTGATCAGGCCGGGGATTAGGGCGTGCTGCTCCAGGTCGTGCACGACCCTCGGCTTGTACCGCTCCCGTGCCGCCGGCTGCGGCAGGATGGCGACGATGCGGCCGTTGTCGATGGCCAGGGCGTGGTCTTCCAGCACGACCCCGACCGGCTCCACCGGAACGATCCAGCGCGCGTTGATAAGCGTATCGATGCTCGTCATGTAAGCCCCGTTGTGGCCGGCGGTTTTGGCCGGAAGTATATCCGTTGCGCCGGTCATGCCCTAGCCGCGCGTTCCGCGCGCGCGCATATGTGCCAGAATGTCGCGCTCGCATGGCAGGTGACCCGATGAACGCCCACGATACCGTTCGCCCCATTCTCTGGACCGACCAAGGTTTGCAGCTTCTCGATCAGCGCTATCTGCCCGGGCGCGTCGAGCACGTGCTTTGCCGCAGCGCCGCCGAGACCGCGGACGCGATACGGCAGATGGTGGTGCGCGGCGCGCCGGCGATCGGCATCGCCGCCGCCTACGGCGTGGTGCTGGCCGCGCGCGAGGCATACGCGCAAGATCCACGGCGCTGGCGCGAATTGATCGAACCCGGGTTGATCCGGCTGGCGGAATCGCGTCCCACCGCGGTGAATCTGTTCTGGGCGCTGGCGCGGATGCGCGAGCGCATCCCGCTGGCGGCGGGCAATCCCGAGCACGAGTTGCTGACCGAGGCGCGGGCGATCCAGGAGGAGGACCTCGCCGCCAATCTGTTCATGGGCGAACTGGGCGCGCAGCTCATCGAAGGCCCGACCGCGGTGCTGACCCACTGCAACACCGGCTCGCTGGCCACCGCCGGATACGGCACCGCGCTCGGCGTCATCCGCAGCGCCTATACCGCCGGCAAGATCACTCAGGTTTACGCCGACGAAACCCGGCCCTGGCTGCAGGGTGCGCGCCTGACCGCGTGGGAGCTGCAGCAGGACGCGGTGCCGGTGACGCTGATCGCCGACGCGGCGGCGCCGCTGCTGATGCGCCGGGGCGAGGTGACCTGGGTGATCGTCGGCGCCGACCGCATCACCGCCCGCGGCGACGTGGCGAACAAGATCGGCACGTACGGCTTGTCGATCGCCGCCAAGGCACACGGGGTGAGGTTCATGGTGGTGGCGCCGACCTCGACCATCGACTGGACGCTGGAGTCGGGTGACGACATTCCGATCGAGAGCCGGCTGGCGGACGAGTTGTTCACGGTTCAGGGCCAGCGCGTGGCGGCCGACGGCATCGCCGCCTGGAATCCGGTGTTCGACGTCACGCCGGCGGAGAACATCGACTACCTGATCACCGAGAAAGGCGTCGTGCATCGCCCTAGCCTGCGCACCATGCAGGCGCTGCGCGACAAGCCATAGTGTCGGATTCACTCAATCGGAAGTTGGGGAGGCCGCCGATGCTGCGTTTCGTTGTTTCCGTACTTGTCGCCATGACCGTCATGGTGGCGTCCGTCCTGCCTGCCGGCGCTGCCAAGCCGGCCGGCAAAGCCCGAGGAGATCGTCCAATGGTAGTGTTCTCGACCAATCACGGTGACTTCACGATCGAGCTGTACCCCGACAAGGCGCCGATCACTGTGCAGAACTTCCTGTCCTACGTCGATTCGGGCCATTTCGACGGCACGATCTTCCATCGCGTGATTCCCGGCTTCGTCATTCAGGGCGGCGGTTTCACCAAGGACATGCAGCAGAAGCCGACCCAGGCGCCGATCAAGAACGAGGCCGACAACGGCCTGAAGAATCTGCGCGGCACGCTGTCCATGGCGCGCACCAGCGACATCAACAGCGCCACCTCGCAGTTCTTCGTCAATCTAAAGGACAACGATTTCCTCGACCACGGCGCCCGCGATTTCGGCTACGCGGTGTTCGGCAAGGTGGTGGAGGGCATGGACGTGATCGACAAGATCGCCGGGGTCCGCACCACCAACAAGGGCATGCACCGCGACGTGCCGGCCGAACCCGTGGTGGTGAACTCGGCCAAGCGCAAGGAGTCATAAGCTTAGGCCGCCGCGTGTATTTCGCGACCCCGCCGCCCCGGCGGGTCGCGATTTCGGAGGGCAATTGCACGCGACCGCTCGTACTGCCTTCATTACCCCCCCTGTGCTAAGATCCCTCGCTTCCGCGAGGCCTTCGCAAACCTCGGCGCTGGCCTCCCGCCGACAATAACGAGGTGCTGATTTCGAATGTCGACCGTCGCCAAAGAGATCCTCACGGTAAACCTCGAAGACGAGATGAGGCAGTCCTACCTCGATTACGCCATGAGCGTGATCGTGGGACGCGCCCTTCCCGACGTCCGCGACGGCCTCAAGCCCGTGCATCGCCGCGTGCTCTACGCCATGCGCGAGCTGGGCAACGACTGGAACAAGGCTTACAAGAAATCGGCCCGCGTGGTCGGTGACGTCATCGGTAAATATCACCCGCATGGCGATACGGCCGTTTACGACACTATCGTGCGCATGGCTCAGCCGTTTTCCATGCGCTACATGCTGGTCGACGGACAAGGCAATTTCGGCTCGATCGACGGCGATTCCGCCGCGGCCATGCGTTACACCGAAGTGCGCATGGCGCGCATCGCGCACGAACTGCTGGCCGATATCGAAAAGGAAACGGTCGATTTCGGCGACAACTACGATGGCTCCGAGCGCGAGCCGCTGGTGCTGCCGACCCGCATTCCCAACCTGCTGATCAACGGCAGCGCCGGCATCGCGGTGGGCATGGCCACCAACATCCCGCCGCACAACCTGAGCGAGGTGATCGACGCCTGCATCGCGTTGATCGACGACGACAGCCTCGATATCGACGGCCTGATGGAGTACATCCCGGCGCCGGACCTGCCGACCGCCGGCATCATCAACGGCATCGCCGGTATCCGCGAGGCCTATCGCACCGGCCGCGGCCGCATGGTCATGCGCGCCCGCGCCGAGATCGAGGAAGACGAGAAGACCGGCAAGCAGACCATCATCGTCACCGAGCTGCCGTATCAGGTGAACAAGGCGCGGCTGATCGAGAAGATCGCCGAGCTGGCCAAGGAAAAGAAGATCGAGGGCATCTCCGAGCTGCGCGACGAGTCCGACAAGGACGGCATTCGCGTGGTGATCGAGCTGCGCCGCGGCGAGATGGGCGAGGTGGTGCTGAACAACCTCTACCAGCACACCCAGCTGCAGACCGTGTTCGGCATCAACCTGGTGGCGCTGGTCGACGGTCAGCCCAAGTTGCTGAGCCTGCGCGAGATCCTCGACGCCTTCCTGCGCCACCGCCGCGAGGTGGTGACCCGGCGCACGGTGTTCGATCTGCGCAAGGCGCGCGAGCGCGCCCACGTGTTGGAAGGCCTGGCGGTCGCGCTGGCCAACATCGACGAGATCATCGCGCTAATCAAGGCCTCGCCCGGTCCGGCCGAGGCGCGCGAAGGCCTGATGAGCCGCCCTTGGGCGCCGGGCATCGTCACCGAGATGCTGGCCCGCGCCAGCGGCTCGGACGCCTACCGTCCCGACGATCTCGAGCGCGGCCTGGGTCTGACCGACGACGGCTACCGCCTGTCGGCGGTCCAGGCGCAGGCGATCCTGGATCTGCGCCTGCACCGCCTGACCGGGCTGGAGCAGGACAAGATCATCGAGGAATACAAGCAGCTGCTCGGCGAGATCGACGAGCTGCTGGAAATCCTCGGCTCCACCGAGCGGCTGATGGAAGTCATCAAGGCCGAGCTGCTGGAGATGAAGGAGCGCTACGGCGATAAGCGTCGTACCGAGATCCAGCTGAACTCGCTGGATCTGTCGATGGAAGACCTGATCGCGCCCGAGGACGTGGTGGTGACGCTGTCCCACGGCGGCTACGCCAAGGCGCAGCCGCTGTCCAGCTACGAGGCGCAGCGCCGCGGCGGCAAGGGCAAGAGCGCCACCTCGATGAAGGACGAGGACTTCATCGACAAGCTGTTCGTGGCCAACACCCACGACTGGCTGCTGTGCTTCTCCAGCCGCGGCCGGGTTTACTGGCTGAAGGTGTACGAGCTGCCGCAGGGCAGCCGCGCCGCCAAGGGGCGGCCGATCGTCAATCTGCTGCCGCTGCAGGAAGGCGAGCGCATCAACGCCGTGCTGCCGGTCAAGGAATTCGACGAGGGCCACTACGTGTTCATGGCCACCCGCAACGGCACGGTCAAGAAGACGCCGTTGTCGGAGTTCTCGCGGCCGCGCTCCAGCGGCATCATCGCCATGGACCTGCGCGAGGACGACCAGCTGGTCAACGTCGGCATCACCGACGGCGACCGCGACGTCATGCTGCTCACCGACGGCGGCAAGGCCATGCGCTTCCATGAATCGGCGGTGCGGCCCATGAGCCGCCTCGCCGGCGGCATGCGTGGCATCCAGCTGCAGGAAGATCAGGTGGTGATCGAACTGCTGATCCTGGGCGAGGGCACCATCCTCACCGCCACCGAGCGCGGCTACGGCAAGCGCACCCCGGTCGACGAATATCCGTCCAAGGGCCGCGGCGGCATGGGCGTGATCTCGATCCAGACCAGCGAGCGCAACGGCAAGGTGGTCGCCGCCCGGCAGGTCAGCGACGACGACGGCATCATGCTGATCACCAAGAACGGCGCGCTGGTGCGTACCCGCGTCGCTGAAATCCCGGTGCTGAGCCGTAATACCCAGGGCGTCAAGCTGATCTCGTTGTCGCCGGACGACCAACTCACCGGCGTCGAGCGGATCGAGGGCGAGAATGACGCCGATGCCGACGCCGAGGCGTCGAGCGAAGGGGAGGGCGCTCCCGAGTAAGGCGCGCTCGCCCGGAGCAGGATTCTTTATCCTTTAGGAGCGAAACGATGTCGCGAGTGTTCAACTTCAGTGCCGGCCCGGCCGTGCTGCCGGAAGAGGTCCTCAAGCAGGCCCAGGAAGAGTTGCTGGACTGGCGCGGCTCCGGCATGTCGGTGATGGAGATGAGCCACCGCGGCAAGGAATACGTTTCCATCGCCGCCGAGGCGGAAGCCGACCTGCGCGAGCTGCTGAACGTGCCGGCCAACTACAAGGTGCTGTTCCTGCAGGGCGGCGCCACCGGCCAGTTCGCGGCGATCCCGATGAACCTGCTGCGCGGCAAGACCAAGGCCGACTACGTCAACACCGGTGCCTGGTCGAAGAAGGCCATTTCCGAGGCGAAGAAGTACTGCTCGGTGAACGTGGTCGCCTCCAGCGAGGCCAGCAACTTCACCACCATTCCCGCGCAGAGCGAATGGAAGCTGTCCGGCGCTGACGCCGCGTATGTGCACTACACCCCGAACGAGACCATCGGCGGCGTGGAGTTCCACTGGACGCCGGAGGTGGGCGACGTGCCGCTGGTGGCGGACATGTCTTCGACCATCCTGTCGCGTCCGATCGACGTCTCCAAGTTCGGCCTGATCTACGCCGGCGCGCAGAAGAACATCGGCCCGGCCGGCCTAGTGATCGTGATCGTGCGCGAGGATCTGATCGGCCAGGTCATCCCGGGCACGCCCACCCTGTTCGACTACCAGGAACAGGCCGCGGCCGACTCCATGTACAACACCCCGCCCACCTACAGCTGGTATCTGGCCGGGCTGGTGTTCAAGTGGCTCAAGGCCAAGGGCGGCCTGCAGGCCATGGGCGAGATCAACAAGCGCAAGGCCGAGAAGCTCTACGCCGCCATCGACAACTCCGGCGGCTTCTACCGCAACCCGGTGGACCCGGCCTGCCGCTCGTGGATGAACATTCCCTTCCTGCTGCCGTCCGAGGAGCTGGAGAAGCCCTTCCTCGACCAGGCGAAGAAGGAAGGGCTGGTGACGCTGGCCGGCCACCGCAGCGTCGGCGGCTTGCGCGCCAGCATCTACAACGCCATGCCGGAGGAAGGCGTGGACAAGCTGGTGGCGTTCATGGCCGATTTCGCCAAGCGTAACGGCTAAACGGGATGCGGCCGGCACCGCCGGTGCCGGCCGTGGCTCGCGGGACCAGGGCTGAGGGAGCACCCGGATGTTCAAGATTCAGACGCTGAACAACATCTCGGTCAAGGGGCTCGACCGCTTGCCGCGCGAGCGCTATGAGATCGCATCCGAGATCGGTCACCCCGACGCCATCCTGGTCCGCTCGGCCAAGATGCACGACATGGTGCTGCCGGATACGGTGCTGGCTATCGGCCGCGCCGGCGCCGGGGTGAACAATATCCCGGTCGAGGCCATGACCCGGCGCGGCGTGGTCGTGTTCAACGCGCCCGGCGCCAACGCCAACGCGGTCAAGGAAATGGTGCTGGCCGGCATGTTGCTGGCGGCGCGCAACATTCCGCAGGCCTGGGACTTCGCCCGGCGCCAGCAGGGCGACGATGCCGCCATCGACAAGGCGGTCGAGGCCGGCAAGAAGAACTTCGTCGGTTTCGAACTGCCCGGGCGCACGCTGGGCGTGATCGGCCTGGGCGCGATCGGTGTGCTGGTGGCGAACGCGGCGCGCGCGCTCGGCATGAACGTGATCGGCTACGACCCGCAGATCACCGTGGCGCGTGCCTGGCAGCTGTCGTCCGAGGTGCAGCAGGCGCATTCGGTGGACGAGTTGATGGCCAGCTCGCAACTGGTTACCGTCCACGTGCCGCTGACCGATGCAACTCGCCATCTGATCAACGCCGATCGCATCCGCTTGCTGCGCAAGGGCGGCGTGATCCTGAATTTCTCCCGTTCCGGTATCGTCGACGATCAGGCCGTGGTGGAGGCGCTCGACGCCGGCCACCTGTGGGCCTATGTCTGCGATTTTCCGCGCAACCTGACCAAGGACCATCCGCGGGTCATCACCCTGCCGCATTTGGGCGCGTCCACCGAGGAGGCCGAGGAGAATTGCGCGGTGATGGTCGCGGACCAGGTGCGCGATTTCCTGGAAAACGGCAATATCCGCAACTCGGTGAACTTCCCCGAGGTGGTGATGCCGCGTAGCGGCAAGGGCGTGCGCTTGGCGATCGCCAACTCCAACGTCCCCAACATGCTCGGGCAGATTTCGGCCGCGCTGGGCGAGGCCGAGGTCAATATCGACGACATGATCAACAAGTCGCGGGGCGATGTGGCTTATACCCTGGTCGACGTCGACGTCGACGGCCAGCTGCCGGACGCCACCGTACAACGTATCCGTCAGATCGAGGGCGTGCTCAGCGTCCGCGTGATTTCATAGCAAGAGGCAATGTATGGGTGAGGAAAGTCAGCTCGCACCGGTCCGAGCCAAGATTGACGCGATCGACGAGCAGATTCTCGCCCTGATAAGCGAGCGCGCTCGCTTGGCTCAGGAAGTGGCGCGCGTCAAGCGCGCGGCCGGCGAGGTCGGCGATTTCTACCGTCCCGAGCGCGAGGCCGAGATCTTGCGCCGGGTCAAGAACAACAACCCCGGCCCGCTGCCGGCCGAGGCGGTGCAACGCCTGTTCCGCGAGCTGATGGCATCCTGCCTGGCGCTACAGCAGCCGCTCAAGGTGGCGTACTTCGGCCCCGAGGGGACGTATACCCACGCCGCGACGCTCAAGCACTTCGGGCACGCGGCGCTGCTCACGCCGGTGGTGACGATCGACCTGGTGTTCCGCGAGGTGGAGTCCGGCGCCGCCAACTATGGGGTAGTGCCCATCGAGAACTCCACCGAGGGCGTGGTCAGTCACACCCTGGACCGGTTCCTGGTCTCTTCGCTGCAGATCGTGGGCGAGGTGGACTTGCCGGTGCGCCACAATCTGCTGAGCCGTGAGAAAGGGCTGAGCGATATCCGCAAGGTCTACTCGCATCAGCAGTCGCTCGGACAGTGCCGGAGTTGGCTGGATCAGCATCTGCCGGGCGTGCGGCAGGAAGCGGTCAGCAGTAATGCCGAAGCGGCGCGGCGCGCGGCGGAGGAGCCGGGCACGGCCGCCATCGCCAGCGAGGCCGCCGCCGAGATCTACGGGTTGGCCATCCTCGAAGCAGGCATCCAGGACAGCGCCGACAACACCACCCGGTTCCTGATCATCGGCCGTCAGTCGCCGTCGTCCACCGGCGAGGACAAGACCTCGCTGGTGGTGTCGCGCAGCAACCAGCCCGGCGGGTTGTTCAAGCTGCTGGAGCCGTTGGCGCGGCACGGCGTGAACATGACCCGCATCGAATCCCGCCCATCGCGCCAGGGCATGTGGGAGTACGTGTTCTTCATCGACCTGCTGGGCCACGCGCAGGACGCGCCGGTGAAGGCCGCGCTCGAGGAGATGCGTGCGCAGGCGAGCCTACTGAAGATTCTCGGCTCGTATCCGCGCGCGGCGCGCTAGCACTCTATCCGTTACCGAGTTTCCGGGGACCTGTCGTTCATGTCCAACACGATTTCCTTTTGCGAGCTGGCCGTTGCGGGCGTGCAGCGACTGCAGCCGTATCAGCCGGGCAAGCCCATCGAGGAGCTGGAGCGCGAGTACGGCATCACCGACATCGTCAAGCTCGCCTCGAACGAGAATCCGCTGGGCGCCAGCCCGAAGGCGATCGCCGCGGCGCAGGCCTCGCTGGCGAGCACGCACCTGTACCCGGACGGCAACGCCTTCGCGCTGCGCCAGGCCATCGCCAAGCATCACGATTTCGACCCGGCCGGCATCACGCTGGGCAGTGGCTCCAACGACCTGCTGGAGATGGTGGCGCGCGCCTTCCTCGGCCCGGGCCGCGAGGCGGTGTTCTCCGAACACGCTTTCGCCGTGTACCCGATCGCGACCTTGGCGGTGGGCGCCACGCCGGTGGTGGCGGCGCCGAATCCCAAGGACCACCCGCAACCGTACGGCCACGACCTGGCGGCGATGCGCGCCGCCATCACCGAGCGCACCCGGGTGGTGTTCCTGGCCAACCCCAACAACCCCACCGGCACCTGGTTGACGGCGGCCGAGTTGGAGGCGTTCATCGCCGACGTCCCGGCCGATGTGGTGGTGGTGCTGGACGAGGCCTACGTCGAATACGCCGCCGCCGCGCCCGGTTACCAGGAAGGCAGTGGCCTGCTGCGGCGTTTCCCGAACCTGGTGGTAACGCGTACCTTCTCCAAGGCCTACGGTCTGGCCGGCCTGCGGGTGGGTTATGGGCTGTCGTCGCCGGAGATCGCCGATCTGCTCAACCGCGTACGCATGCCCTTCAACGTCAGCATCCCGGCGCAGGCGGCGGCGGTGGCGGCGCTGGGCGATCGCGAGCACGTGGCGGAGTCGGTGCGGTTGAACGCCGCGGAGATGGCGCGGCTGCAGGACGGACTCAAGGCGCTGGGCCTGCGTTGGCTGCCGTCGGCGGGGAACTTCCTCTGCGTCGAGGTGGGCGAGCGCTCGGCCGACGTGTACGAAGGACTGCTGCGGCGCGGCGTGATCGTGCGGCCGGTCGGCGGCGGCTACAAGCTGCCCACCTACCTGCGTTTCAGCATCGGTCTGCCGCGCGAGAACGACAAACTGCTCGCGGCGCTCAAGGAATTGCGCGACCTGGGCGTGGTGCAGGTGAGCTGACATGGCACCGATCCGGCAACTCACGGTTATCGGCGTCGGCCTCATCGGCGGCTCGCTGGCGCGGGCGCTGAAGGCGGCCGGCATGGTCGAGACCGTGGTCGGCGGCGGCCGCGGCGAGGCGAACCTGCGGCGGGCGCTGGAATTGGGCGTGGTCGACCGCTACGAACTCGACCTGGCGGAAGCGGCGCGCGGCGCCGACGTGGTGCTGGTAGGCGTGCCGCTGGGCGCGATGCGCGCGGTGTTCGACGCCATCGCGCCGGTGCTCGGTCCCGACACCGTCGTCACCGACGTCGGCAGCGCCAAGGCCACCGTGGTGGAGGACGCGCGCGCGGCGTTCGGGCCGCGCCCCAGCTTCGTGCCCGGTCACCCGATCGCCGGTACCGAGAAGAGCGGGGTAGAGGCCTCGTTCGCCGAGTTGTTCCGCCGTCGCAAGGTCATCCTCACCCCGCTGGCCGAGACCGATCCGCGGGCCACCGCCAAGGTGCGCGCGCTGTGGGAGGCCGCGGGCGCGCAGGTGGTCGAGATGTCGGTGGAGCATCACGACGAGATCCTGGCGGCGACCTCGCATCTGCCGCACGTGTTGGCATTCGGGTTGGTCGATACGCTCTCGCGCTGGGACGACAGCCGCGAGATCTTCCAGTTCGCCGCCGGCGGTTTCCGTGATTTCACCCGCATCGCTTCTTCCGACCCCGTGATGTGGCGCGATATCTGCGTGGCCAATCGCGCGGCGATCGAACATGCCTTGGAACGCTACATGGAGGACCTGGCCGGCCTGTTGGCGCTGGTCAGGGCGGGCGATGGGCAGGCCCTGGAGGCGGTGTTCCGCCACGCCAAGCAGGCCCGTGACCGCTTCACCGCCATGCTCGAACAATAGAATTTGGAGTCTCTAATGCATCAGCAGGCCAACGTCAGGTATCGCGTCAGCCCCGGCGGCAAGCTCAGCGGAGCCGCGCGCGTTCCCGGCGACAAGTCCATTTCCCACCGCTCGATCATGCTCGGCTCCCTTGCGGAAGGCGTGACCGAGGTGTCCGGATTTCTCGAGGGCGAGGACGCGCTGGCTACCATCAATGCCTTCCGCGCCATGGGCGTGCGCATCGACGGTCCGCAGGACGGCCGGGTCACGGTGCATGGCGTCGGCCTACACGGCCTGCAGCCGCCGCGGGAGCCGATTTATTGCGGCAACTCCGGTACGTCGATGCGGCTGCTCGCGGGCATCCTCGCCGCGCAGCGCTTCGACTCGGTGCTGACCGGCGATCCGTCGCTGACGCGGCGGCCGATGAAGCGCGTGGTGGGCCCGCTCAGCCAGATGGGCGCACGCATCGACGCTTCCGAGACCGGCACCTGCCCGTTGCATATCCACGGCGGTCAGACCCTGCGCGGCATCGCCTACCAATCGCCGGTGGCCAGCGCCCAGGTGAAGTCGGCGATTCTCCTGGCCGGCCTCTACGCCGAGGGCCGCACCTGCGTCACCGAGCCGGCGGTTTCGCGCGATCACACCGAGCGCATGCTGGCCGGCATGGGCTACCCGGTGCTGCGCGACGGCGCCACGGTCTGCGTGGAGTCGGGCGGCAGCCTGCGCGCCACCCGCATCGACGTGCCGGCCGACATCTCCTCCGCGGCCTTCTTCCTGGTCGGCGCCAGCATCGCCGAAGGCTCGGACCTGACCTTGCAACACGTGGGCGTCAACCCCACGCGTACCGGCGTGATCGACATTCTCCGGCTCATGGGCGCCGACATCGAGGTGCTCAACCCGCGCGAAGTGGGAGGGGAGCCGGTGGCGGACCTGCGGGTGCGCTCGGCCAAGCTCAAGGGCGTGCGCATCCCCGAGGAACTGGTGCCGCTGGCGATCGACGAATTCCCCGTGCTGTTCGTCGCCGCCGCCTGCGCCGAGGGCGAAACCGTGCTGACCGGCGCCGAGGAACTGCGGGTGAAGGAGAGCGACCGCATCGCGGTCATGGCCGAGGGCTTGCGCTCGCTCGGCGTGGACGCCGAGCCGCTGCCGGACGGCATGCGCATCCGCGGCGGCCGGTTCGGCGGCGGCCACATCCATAGCCGCAGCGATCACCGTATCGCCATGTCCTTTACGATCGCTGCCTTGCGCGCCGAGGGCGAGATCGTGATCGATGACTGCGCCAACGTGAACACCTCCTTCCCAGGCTTCGTGAGCTTGTCCCAGTCGCTGGGCCTGAACGTGCGAATCGAGGCCTAGCTCATGGACATGCGAGCACCGGTCATCGCCATCGACGGTCCCAGCGGATCGGGCAAGGGAACGATCGCCCGCATCGTCGCCAACCGCCTGGGCTGGCATCTGCTCGACAGCGGCGCTCTGTACCGCGTGCTCGGCCTGTACGCGCTGCGTCTGGGCGTCGGCCTGGACGACGAAGCGCAACTGGGACGCCTGGCACGGGAACTGCCGGTGAGCTTCGTTGTCGACGCTCAAATGGAGCAACGAGTTTTGCTGGCGAACGAGGACGTTTCGCTGGCCATCCGCACGGAAGAGGCCGGCGCCAGCGCGTCGCGGGTCGCCGCCTTGCCCGCCGTGCGAGAGGGTTTGCTGGGTCGGCAGCGCGACTTCCGGCTACCGCCCGGGCTGGTCGCCGACGGCCGCGACATGGGCACGGTGGTGTTCACCGACGCGCCGGTGAAAATCTTCCTTACCGCAAGTGTTGAAGAGCGGGCCCAGCGTCGCCATAAGCAGTTGATCGAACAGGGGCTCGATGGTAACCTCTCAGCCCTTTTACGGGACATAGCGGAACGGGACCGGCGTGACGCCTCCCGCCCCGTAGCCCCACTAAGGCCTGCCGAGGATGCCGTCACCGTGGATTCCACCGGGGTCGGTATCGACGCAGTGGTCGAGCGGGTTCTCCAGATCGCCGAACAGCGACTTGGGCAGCCGCTCTTGGGGAAAGGCAGCCGCTAGGTTCTTTCAACCGCGCCCGCCTTTCATTGGTTCAATCTCAACCTTTATCAGTGCCTTCGGGCCTGGGAATTTATTTCATGAGCGAAAGCTTTGCGGAACTTTTTGAACAGAGCCTGAAATCCGCCGACATGCGCCCCGGCGCCATCGTCAAGGGCACTGTGGTCGCCATCGACAGCGAATCCGTCGTCGTCAACGCCGGCCTCAAGTCCGAGGCGGTGATCTCGCGCGATCAGTTCCTGAACGAGGACGGCGAGCTCGAAGTCCAGGTGGGCGACGAGGTCGAGGTTGCCCTCGACGCGGTGGAAGACGGCTTCGGCGAGACCCGCCTGTCTCGCGAGAAGGCGAAGCGCGCTCATGCGTGGAAGTTCCTCGAGGAAGCCTACGAGAAGAGCGAGACCGTCACGGGCGTCATCAGCGGCAAGGTCAAGGGCGGTTTCACCGTCGACCTCAAGCACATCCGCGCCTTCCTGCCCGGTTCGCTGGTGGACATCCGCCCCGTGCGCGACACCACCTACCTCGAAGGCAAGGACCTCGAGTTCAAGGTCATCAAGCTCGACCAGAAGCGCAACAACGTGGTGGTTTCCCGCCGCGCGGTGGTCGAGGAAGAGTACAGCGCCGAGCGCGAGCAGCTGCTCGAGAAGCTGCAGGAAGGCCAGCAGCTCAAGGGTATCGTCAAGAACCTCACCGACTACGGTGCGTTCGTCGACCTGGGCGGCATCGACGGCCTGCTGCACATCACCGACATGGCGTGGAAGCGCGTCAAGCACCCGTCCGAGGTGGTCAACGTCGGTGACGAGATCGAGGTCAAGGTCCTCAAGTTCGACCGCGAGCGCAACCGCGTGTCGCTCGGTCTGAAGCAGCTGGGCGAGGATCCGTGGGAGGCCATTGCCCGCCGTTATCCGGAAGGTACCCGGGTGTTCGGCAAGGTCACCAACATCACCGACTACGGCGCGTTCGTCGAGATCGAAGAGGGCGTCGAGGGTCTGGTGCACGTGTCCGAGATGGACTGGACCAACAAGAACGTCAACCCGGCCAAGGTCGTCCAGGTGGGCGACGAGGTCGAGGTCATGGTGCTCGACATCGACGAAGAGCGCCGTCGTATCTCGCTGGGCATGAAGCAGTGCCAGGCGAACCCGTGGGAGTCGTTCGCGGCCACCCACAACAAGAACGACCGCGTGTCCGGCACCATCAAGTCGATCACCGACTTCGGCATCTTCGTGGGGCTGGAAGGCGGCATCGACGGCCTGGTGCATCTGTCCGATCTGTCCTGGGACGAGACCGGCGAAGAGGCCGTGCGCAAGTACAAGAAGGGCGATCAGGTCGAGGCCGTGGTGCTGTCGGTCGATCCCGAGCGCGAGCGCATCTCGCTGGGCATCAAGCAGCTCGAGCAGGATCCGTTCAGCTCCTGGCTGGCCGATCATCCGAAGGGCACCATCCTCAAGGGTACCGTCCGCGAAGTGGACGCCAAGGGTGCGCTGATCGACCTGGGTGGCGGCGTCGAAGGCTATCTGCGTGCTTCCGACATCTCGCGCGAGCGGGTTGAGGACGCGCGTCAGGCCGTGAAGGTGGGTGACGAGGTCGAGGCCAAGTTCATGGCCGTGGACCGTAAGAACCGCACCATCAGCCTGTCGATCAAGGCCAAGGACGCTCAGGAAGAGGCAGAGGTGATGGATACCTACCGGAGCTCCAGCGCCGGTACCACCACCCTCGGCGATCTCCTCAAGGAGCAGATGGACTCTCGGGGCGAGTAAGCCCCAGTCCCGCCGGGCGGCGTTGCCGCCCGGCTATAGCATCTCCATCCAGCACCGGTACGTAGCCGGCGCCGCATTCCCTCGCGGAGGCCGCCGTACGGGTTGAGAAGCCACGATGACCAAGTCTGAGCTGATCGAAATCATTGCTTCGAAGCAGCAGCACCTTGCCTACCGCGATGTGGAACTGGCGGTGAAGACCGTGCTCGAGCAGATGAGCGAGGCGCTGGCCAACGGGGAGCGTATCGAGATTCGCGGATTCGGCAGCTTTTCGTTGCATCATCGGCCGCCGCGAATCGGCCGCAATCCCAAGACCGGCGAGCCGGTCGCCTTGCCCGGCAAGCATGTGCCGCACTTCAAGCCCGGAAAGGAGATGCGTGAGCGCGTCAACGAGCGGCGCGAACAAGGCAACTCCTGATTTTCTCCAACGGGCCCCAAGGGCCCGTTTCCATATCCGGATTCAGCAGGCCATAATGGCTCAGGCTGGCTTTTGATGCCCGGGCAGCCGTCCGACGTCCAACTACCTGGCGACGGCTGGCGGGAGGCAAGGCCATCGGGCACAGGAAGGGGCCATGCGCAGGCTGATCGGATTCATCGTACTT
>Ga0182741_1000935_pt1 | contig 41070 bp, 35 predicted proteins | sample eDN5th37CBELigOP_FD_128874 | JGI IMG/M metagenome (GOLD analysis project Ga0182741, IMG submission 128874) | Enriched Organic Plus compost microbial communities from Emeryville, California, USA - eDNA 5th pass 37_C BE-Lig OP (version 2) (version 2) ... | reverse complement strand
GCAAAGGGGTTAAACCGTTTCGCATCCGTGCTAGACAGCACTCCTCGTTCCCAGGGACCGGAGAGGACCGTGACAGCGTACGATCAAGCGCTCGCCGCAGTAAAGGCGCACCGCGCCAACGCGCCCAGCGACATGCGGAAGGCATTTGCCGACGACAAGGGAAGATTCGCCACCTTCTCGCTCACCGACAACGATCTCCTGCTCGACTGGTCGAAATGCTCGGTGGACGCCACCGCGATGCGGTTGCTCGAAGCGCTAGCCCATGCCGCCGGCGTGGAAAAGCGCCGGGACGCCATGCTGTCGGGCGAGAAGATCAACATCACCGAGAACCGCGCGGTGCTGCACACGGCGCTGCGCGCGCCGAAGAGCGCGACCATCCGCGTCGACGGCAAGGATGTCGTGCCGGAAGTGCACGCCGTGCTTGACGCCATGGCAGGTTTCGCGGAGGCAATTCGCAACGGCACGGCAAAGGGTGCGACCGGAAAGCCTATCACCGACATCATCAACATCGGCATCGGCGGCTCCGACCTGGGGCCGGTGATGGCGACGCTGGCGCTGGCGCCCTATCACGACGGCCCGCGCGCCCACTATGTCTCCAATGTCGACGGCGCCCACATCCACGACACGCTGAAGGGTCTGGACCCCGCCTCTACGCTGATCATCGTGGCGTCCAAGACCTTCACCACCGTCGAGACCATGACCAATGCGGAGACCGCGCGCCGCTGGATCCAGGCGGCACTCGGCGCGGACGCCGTGCGGCACCATTTCGCCGCCGTCTCGACGGCGCTGGACAAGGTGGCCGCATTCGGCATCGCCGAAGACCGCGTGTTCGGGTTCTGGGACTGGGTCGGCGGGCGCTATTCCATGTGGGGTGCGATCGGTCTGCCGGTCATGATCGCGGTCGGGCCCGCCCATTTCCGCCGCATGCTGGAGGGCGCGCGGGCCATGGACGAGCATTTCGCGAAGGCGCCGCTACTTCAGAACCTGCCGATGTTGCTCGGGCTCGTCGGCTTCTGGAACCGCGTCGTCTGCGGCTATCCGGCTCGCGCCGTGATCCCCTACGACCAGCGGTTGTCGCGCCTGCCGGCCTATCTCCAGCAGCTCGACATGGAATCGAATGGCAAGAGCGTCACGCTGGCTGGCACGCACCCGGTCACGCCGACCGGCCCGCTGGTGTGGGGCGAACCTGGCACCAACGGCCAGCACGCCTTCTTCCAGCTTCTGCACCAGGGCACGGACGTCATCCCGGTCGAATTCATCGTCGCGGCCGAGGGGCATGAGCCCGAACTGAAGCACCAGCACGACCTGCTCGTCGCCAACTGCTTCGCGCAGTCGGAAGCGCTGATGAAGGGGCGCACGCTGGAGGAAGCCCGCGCGCAGATGCTGTCGAAGGGCATGTCGGCGGAGGAGGTCGACCGTGTTGCCCCCCACCGGGTCTTCTCCGGCAACCGTCCGTCGATCACCATCGTCTATCGCAAGCTCGACCCGTTCGCCTTCGGGCGGCTGATCGCGCTCTACGAGCACCGGGTGTTCGTCGAGGGCGTGCTGTTCAACATCAACTCCTTCGACCAGTGGGGTGTGGAGCTGGGCAAGGAGCTCGCCACGAACCTGCTGCCGGTCATCGAGGGGAAGGAAGGCGCATCGCACCACGACGCTTCCACCGCCGGGCTGGTTGCGCATATTCATGCGCTCCGGAAGGGCTGAGTCCCTGGAACCCGGCCACCTTCAGTGCCAAAGGACCTGACACGCGTGAACGACATAAAGGGCGTCCTCTTCGACAAGGACGGGACGTTAGTGGACTTCCAGAAGACGTGGTTCGCCATCGGCGATCTTCTGGCACTGAAGGCGGCGAGCGGCGATCGCGAGAAGGCCAACCGACTGCTCGAACTCGCCGGCTACGACTTCGGCCTTGCCGGCTTCAAGGCCGATTCCGTCTTCGCTGCCGGGACCAATGCCGACATCGTCGCGCTCTGGTATCCCGACATGGAGCTGGATGAGCGCGCGGCGATTACGGTCAGTTTCGACCGCTTCACCGCCGAGGAAGGCGCGGCGCAGTCCGTGGCCCTGCCCGGCGGGTGCGAGGCGATCGCGGCGCTACATGCGCGCGGCCTGAGGCTGGGGGTCGCCACCAACGACTCGACCGGAGGCGCCGAGAAGACGCTGCTGGCGCTCGGCATCGCCCAGATGTTCGACGCGGCCTACGGCTATGACGGCGTGGCCAATCCCAAGCCGGCGCCGGATACCGTCTACGCGTTCTGCGACCTGACCGGGCTGAAGCCGTCCCAGATCGCGATGGTCGGCGACAACCGCCACGACCTGGAAATGGCGCGTGCCGCAGGCGCGGGGCTTGCCGTGGGGGTTCTGTCCGGGACCGGCACGCGCGAAACGCTGGAGCCAATGGCCGACGTTGTGCTGGAATCCATCGCCGATCTGCCCGCTCTACTGAACGGCGCGGGCTGACCGACGGTCCGCTTCAGCGGAACTCCACCTCGACATGCCGCTCCGTCCTGTAGACGACGCGGCAGGCGCGGTCGATGTTGGCGGCGCGGATGCGCAGGCTGAACGCTTCGGGCAGGCCCTCCGAACTCGACAGGTCCAGCCCGGCGCCGGCATCGCCCAGCGTGCGCACCGTGCAGTCGATGGAGACGCGGCGCCCGTCGATGTGAATCTCGCCCGCCTTCAGCACGCGCCGGCGCGAGACAGGCTCGCCGAGCCTGCCGTTGCGCCAGGCGACAACCCGGTTGCGGCCGGCAGCCTTGGCCTCGTACATCGCGGCGTGCGCGTGATCGAGCAGGGCGTTGAGATCCCGCGTCTCGAGGTCGAGCGTGGAGACGCCAAAGCTGGCGGAAACCGGATGCGCCTTGCCCTCGGGCTCGAAGGGCATCCCCGACAGGATCGACCGAAGCCGCTCCGCCACCTCGATCGCCCCCCGCCGATCGGTTTGGGGGAGCAGGAGCGCGAATTCGTCGCCCCCCAACCGGCCGAACACCTCGCTCTCACGCACCGATCCCGCCACCGCGAGGCCGATCCCTGCCAGGACGGAATCCCCGGCGGCATGGCCGAAATTGTCGTTCAGCGCCTTGAAGTGGTCGATGTCGAAATAGATCAGGCTCAGGTTCTGCTTGTGGCGCGTCGCGAGCGCCACCGCCCGGCGCCCGTCCGCCTCGAAAGCCAGGCGCGTCAAGGCGCCGGTCAGCGGATCGGCGCTGGCTAGGCGACGCAGGTCGATCTGGTCCATCGCCAGATCGGCGAGCTCCTTCAGGATCGCCACTTCGCGGGGCCCGAACCCACGAGGCTTCACGTCCATCGCGCACACCGTTCCGATGTTGTGGCCGTCGACGGTGGCCAACGGGGCACCCGCATAGAAGCGCACATGCGGCTCGCCGGCGACGAGGGGAATGGAGGTGAAGCGCGGATCGAGATGGGTGTCCTGCACGACCAGCGGCGAAACGCTTTGGATCGTATGGTGGCAGAAGGTCGAGCGCCGCTCCGCCTCACTTCCCGGCAGCCCCTCCGAGGCCTTGTAGAGCAGGCGGTGGGCGTCGATGACCGAAACAAGCGCTATCGGCACGTCGAAGATGGATCGCACCAGCCGCGCAACGCGATCGAACGCCTCGTCGCGGGGCGCGTCCACGACATCGAGACGCTCCAACGCCTCCAGTCGTTCGGTTTCCCTGATCTCCTCGGGGGAGAGCGGCTTCCTGCGGTGCGTCCGTCGTCCTGACACATCAGCCTCCTGGTCGTTCCGCCCACCCGTCGTCTGATGGTGGCGAACGTGAGGAGTGAACCCTTAGCGATTCCTTATCCGGGCCCGCCGCCATCAGCGAAGGTCTCCGACACGGAAAACACCCCCTGAACAGGTTTGTTCGGATTGTCCCGATCGGTCGGATCGCGATGTCGCGCAGGCATGGCGCCCCGCTCGGCGCGACTATAAAAGCGAGGGATGATCGACAAGCTCGAGGCATTCATCGCGCTCGCCAAGGCAAGGCATTTCGGCCGGGCAGCGGAGGAGCTCGGGATCACGCAACCCACGCTTTCGGCGGCGATCAAGCAGCTCGAGGACCAGCTCGGCGTCATGCTCGTGCAGCGCGGGTCGCGCTTCCAGGGGCTCACGCCCGAGGGCGAGCAGGTACTCGTGTGGGCGCGGCGCATCACCGGCGACGTGCGCACCATGAAAGAGGAGATGCGGGCAGCCAGGCGCGGCCTGTCCGGGCGGCTGAAGATCGCCGCGATCCCGACGGCGCTCGCCATGGTGGCGCGGCTCACGACGCCCTTCCGCGAAAAGCATCCGGGCGTCACCTTCTCCGTGCTGTCGCGCACCTCGATCGAGGTGCTGTCGCTGCTCGGCAACTTCGACATCGATGCCGGCATCACCTACCTGGACAACGAACCGCTCGGCAACGTGCTGTCGGTACCGCTCTATTTCGAGCGCTACCAGCTGATTACCGCCGCCGGGAACCCGTTCTCCGACGCGAAGGCGGTGACATGGGCCGAGGTCGCGCAACTGCCGCTCTGCCTGCTTACGCCCGACATGCAAAACCGGCGCATCATCGACCAACACCTCGCCGAGGCCGGCGCCAGCGTGCGCCCGACGCTGGAATCCAACTCGATGATCGTGCTGTTCTCGCACATCCGCACCGGCAAGTGGTCGTCCATCATGCCCATGAATCTTGCCGAGACATTCGGCTTTGCCGAGCCGATCCGCGCCATTCCGATCGTCGAGCCGGACGCGAGCCACCTTGTCGGACTGGTCGCCGCGCGACGCGAGCCGCACACGCCCCTGGTCGCCGCCCTGCTGGAAGAGGCGACGGCGTTGGCCGGCTACTTCGGCGTGAAGCCCTAATTGCTGCAGCTGCCGTTCATCGAAGAGCCGGAGCCCATGTCCAGCGGTTCCGACGAGAAGGCCATGGCCGCGCCGATGTTTTCGGCATGCCTGACGACGAGCCACTCCACGTCTTCGCGCGCAACGTTCTCGACAAGATTCTGAAGCCGGATCATCTCGGCGAGGTGGGTCACGTTGACCGTACCGCCGGACGCGGCAGCTTCGATGACGGCCGAGCGGACATCCGATAGCAGCTTCGGTGAATAGGTTCTTTGCATCGGATTTTCCTTCCGCGTTCTACTAGCCGCCAGCATAGACGAGACTGCCGGAATAGCAACATAAATCTCGGATATTTCTCAGTAATATCAGTTAGTTAGTAGAATGCGAAGACAGTTCAGTCTGCGTGAAGGCAGGATTGTCCACATGAAGCGACGAACGCGTCGATAGCCAATCGAACGCCGCTTCTTGTGTCTACTCAACGCGCGCATATATAGTCACTTACTCATTCCCGGTATTTGGCTGTGGGGAAGGTCAGATGTCCGAACTCGAACGTGCGGAACGACTGCAGATCATGCTCAGCGCTGAAGAGCTGCGCGCGGTCGAGGACTGGAGATTTGAGAAACGGATGCCAAGCCGCGCGGCGGCGGTACGCGAGCTGCTGCGGCGGGGCCTGGCAAGCGAAGGCTTTCTCGCGGCCAGCGCCGGCGTGAAATCACAGGACTTCGGCGTCATCGAACGCAAGAGTGGCGACGACGCGACCGACTAGCCGCCTCCGGTTCCTGCACCGCGGCCTCTCCGACTCTTGCCCGACGCGGCTTGGCAAAGGCGTGCCGCGAACAGGCAACCCGAAATCCCCAATCCCACGATAACCTCTTTCCGAGGATCGATAGAAGCTATCTATCAAACGACGATTTCGCTTTATTGATTTTTGCGTTTTCGTCGAGCTTCATTGACGGGAGGCGCGTAAGCGCAAAAGTCGAGGGAGGTGTCGGCCTTGCAGCCGCCGGGTACCCAGATCAACGTCGCGGATGTCAGCGCGCGCACGTCAGCCGTCATAGCGGATCATGCCCATCTCGAGGGGCCGCTACTGCCGATACTGCACGGCATCCAGGACGAATTCGGCTTCGTTCCCCAGGAGTCGCTGCCGGTGATCGCCGATGCGCTCAACATGTCACGCGCCGAGGTGCACGGCGTCGTCACCTTCTACCATGACTATCGCCGCCAGCCCGCGGGTCGGCACGTCCTCAGGATCTGCCAGGCCGAAGCGTGCCAGTCGATGGGTTCCGACAGGATCGCTGCCCAGGTCAAGGCGGCGCTTGGGATCGGCTTCGGCGAGACCACCCGCGATGGCTCGGTGACGCTGGAAGCGGTCTACTGCCTGGGCCTGTGTGCCTGTGCCCCCTCCGCGATGCTCGACGGCGAGGTGATCGGACGGGTGGACGCCGACACCGTGAACGAGATTATGGCGGAGGTGCGGGGATGATCCTCCCTCGTCCTTCCCTCGCTCCAGCCTTCATGTCGAGCGTGCGGCCATGATCCCCGTCATCACCATTCCCGACGATGCGGGCGCGCTGGCGCTGGGCGCCGACAAGGTCGCCCGGGCCATCGAAGCCGAACTGAAGGCGCGCGGAAAGCAGGCGCGGATCGTACGCACTGGCTCGCGCGGCGCCTACTTCCTCGAGCCCATGGTCGAAGTGCAGACCGAGCGTGGCCGTGTCGCCTACGGACCGGTGAAGCCGTCGGACGTGCGCTCGCTGTTCGATGCCGGACTGCTTACTGGCGGCCACCACAAGCGCTGGCTCGGTCCGCCGGACAAGATCCCGTTCTTCGCACGGCAGACCCGCCTCACTTTCGCGCGCTGCGGCGTCATCGATCCACTGTCTCTCGACGCCTACCGCATGCAGGGCGGCCTCGCCGGCCTGAAAAAGGCGCTGGCCATGACACCGGCGGACATCGTCAAGACGGTGACCGAATCCGGCCTGCGCGGGCGCGGCGGCGCGGGTTTCCCGACCGGCATCAAGTGGAACACCGTGCTCAACGCCGTCGCCGACCGCAAGTACATCGTCTGCAATGCCGACGAGGGCGACAGCGCCACCTTCGCCGACCGCATGATCATGGAGGGCGACCCGTTCGTGCTCATCGAGGGCATGGCGATCGCCGGCGTGGCGACGGGCGCGACAAAGGGCTTCGTCTACATCCGTTCGGAATATCCGCACGCGATCTCCAAGATGCAGCGCGCGGTGGAGATCGCCCGAAAGGCGGGCATGCTCGGACCGTCCGTGCTCGGCTCGCCCAACGCCTTCGACATGGAGGTGCGCGTCGGCGCCGGCGCCTATGTCTGCGGCGAGGAAACCTCTCTGCTCAACTCGCTGGAAGGCAAGCGCGGCGTGGTGCGCGCCAAGCCGCCCCTGCCCGCGATCCAGGGCCTGTTCGGCAAGCCGACCGTCATCAACAACGTCATCTCGCTGGCCACGGTCCCGGTCATCCTCGACAAGGGCGCGGAGTTCTACAAGAATTTCGGCATGGGTCGCTCGCGCGGCACGATCCCGATCCAGATCGCCGGCAACGTGAAGTATGGCGGGCTGTTCGAGACGGCCTTCGGCCTCACCCTCGGGGAAATCGTCAACGAGATCGGTGGCGGCACCGCCTCGGGCCGGCCGGTGAAGGCCGTCCAGGTGGGCGGGCCGCTCGGCGCCTATTTCCCGCCCTCGCTCTTCGACACGCCTTTCGACTACGAAGCCTTCGCGGCGAGGGACGGGCTGATCGGCCATGCCGGCATCACCGTCTTCGACGACACGGCCGACATGCTGAAGCAGGCCCGGTTCGCGATGGAATTCTGCGCCATCGAAAGCTGCGGCAAGTGCACGCCCTGCCGCATCGGCTCGACACGCGGCGTGGAGACCATCGACAAGATTGCGTCGGGCATCGAGCCCCAGAAGAACCTCGAGCTGGTCACCGACCTCTGCAACACGATGAAGTTCGGCTCGCTGTGCGCGCTCGGCGGCTTCACGCCGTATCCGGTGATGAGCGCGATCAGACACTTCCCCGAGGATTTCGCGCCGGGGCCGATGCAGGAGGCTGCGGAGTGACAAACGTTCGCGCCATCGATCCCCACTCCGGTCCTTCGGACCACCTCTCCCCCGATCGACGGGGGAGAGGTGCCTCGCAGAGCGAGGCGGAGTTGGGGTCGATCATGCTCAAGGGAGACGTCTGATGGGTCTCGTCCACGAAATCGACTACGGTACGCCGGCCGCGAAATCCGACAGGCAGGTGACGCTGACCGTCGACGGCTTCACGGTGACCGTGCCGGAAGGCACCTCGATCATGCGCGCGTCGATGGAGGCGGGCATCCAGATTCCCAAGCTTTGCGCCACCGACATGGTCGATGCCTTCGGCTCCTGCCGGCTGTGCCTGGTGGAGATCGAGGGGCGTCCCGGGACACCGTCGTCCTGTACCACGCCTGTGGCTCCGGGCATGGTCGTCCACACCCAGACGGGCCGGCTCAAGGCCATCCGCAAGGGCGTGATGGAGCTCTACATCTCCGACCATCCGCTCGACTGCCTGACCTGCGCAGCCAATGGCGACTGCGAGCTGCAGGACATGGCGGGCGCGGTCGGCCTGCGCGACGTGCGCTACGGCTCTGAGGGCGATAACCACGTCTTCGCGAAGCGCACCGACGGGTCCGACAATTTCCGCTGGATGCCGAAGGACGAGTCGAATCCCTATTTCACCTACGACCCGTCGAAGTGCATCGTCTGCTCGCGCTGCGTGCGCGCCTGCGAGGAGGTGCAGGGCACCTTCGCGCTTACGATCGAGGGCCGCGGCTTCGATTCCCGCGTGTCACCCGGCATGCACGAGAGCTTCCTGTCGTCGGAATGCGTGTCCTGCGGCGCGTGCGTGCAGGCCTGCCCGACCGCGACGCTGACCGAGAAGAGCGTAATCGAGATCGGCCAGCCGGAGCATTCCGTCGTCACAACCTGCGCCTATTGCGGCGTCGGCTGTTCGTTCAAGGCCGAGATGCGCGGCGACGAGCTGGTGCGGATGGTGCCCTACAAGGAGGGCAAGGCCAACCGTGGTCACTCCTGCGTCAAGGGCCGCTTCGCCTGGGGCTATGCCACCCACAAGGAGCGCATCCTCAACCCGATGGTTCGCGACAGCATCGACCAGCCCTGGCGCGAGGTGACGTGGGAGGAGGCGTTCGCCCACATCGCGAAGGAGTTCCGCCGCATCCAGTACCAGTACGGGCGTGGCGCGGTCGGCGGCATCACCTCGTCACGCTGCACCAACGAGGAAACCTATCTCGTCCAGAAGCTGGTCCGCCAGGGGTTCGGCAACAACAACGTCGACACCTGCGCACGCGTCTGCCACTCGCCGACCGGCTATGGCCTGGGCCAGACCTTCGGCACCTCGGCCGGCACCCAGGATTTCGACTCCGTCGAGGAATCCGACGTGATCATGGTGATCGGCGCCAATCCGTCGGCCGCGCACCCGGTCTTCGCCTCGCGCATGAAGAAGCGCATCCGACAGGGTGCAAAGCTGATCGTGCTGGACCCGCGCGTGACCGAAACGGTGGATTCCGTCCACGCCAGGGCGGACTACCACCTGCCGCTGAAGCCCGGCACGAACGTGGCCGTGGTGACTGCGCTCGCCCACGTCATCGTGACCGAGGGCCTGTTCAACGAAAAGTTCATCCGCGAACGCTGCGACTGGTCGGAGTTCGAGGACTGGGCCGCCTTCGTCGCCGAGGAGCGCAACAGCCCGGAAGCGGTGGAGAAGCTGTCGGGCGTCCCTGCGGATCTGATCCGCGGCGCCGCGCGGCTCTATGCCACCGGCGGCAACGCCGCCATCTACTACGGTCTCGGCGTCACCGAGCACAGCCAGGGCTCGACCACCGTCATGGCGATCGCCAACCTCGCCATGGCGACCGGCAATATCGGCCGCCGCGGCGTCGGCGTGAATCCTCTGCGCGGCCAGAACAACGTGCAGGGCTCCTGCGACATGGGCTCGTTCCCGCACGAGCTGCCGGGCTATCGTCACATCTCGGGTGACGCCGTTCGGGAGATCTACGAGAGCCTGTGGGGCGTGAAGCTCGACGACGAGCCGGGTCTGCGCATCCCCAACATGCTGGACGCGGCCGTCGACGGCACGTTCAAGGCCATCTACATCCAGGGCGAGGACATCCTGCAGTCCGACCCCGATACGCACCACGTGTCGGCGGGCCTCGCGGCCATGGAATGCGTCGTCGTGCACGACCTCTTCCTCAACGAGACGGCGAACTACGCGCACGTCTTCCTGCCCGGCTCGACATTCCTCGAAAAGGACGGCACGTTCACCAATGCGGAGCGGCGCATCAACCGGGTGCGCAAGGTGATGGCGCCGAGGAACGGGCTTGCCGACTGGGAGGTCACCCAGAAGCTTGCACAGGCGATGGGGCTGGACTGGAACTACACGCATCCGTCCGAAATCATGGACGAGATCGCGCGCACGACGCCTTCGTTCGCCCACGTGTCCTACGACCTGCTGGAAAAGCTTGGCTCGGTGCAGTGGCCGTGCAACGAGAAGGCCCCGGAAGGTACGCCGATCATGCATGTGGACGGCTTCGTCCGCGGCAGGGGCAAGTTCATCCGCACCGAGTATGTCGCGACCGACGAGAAGACCGGTCCCCGCTTCCCGCTGCTGCTGACCACCGGCCGCATCCTCTCGCAGTACAATGTCGGAGCCCAGACCCGGCGCACCGAAAATGTCGTCTGGCATGCCGAGGACCGGCTGGAGATCCACCCGCACGATGCGGAGCAGCGCGGCATCCGCGACGGCGACTGGGTCAGGCTGGCAAGCCGAGCCGGCGAAACCACACTGCGGGCGCTGATCACCGATCGCGTCGCTCCGGGTGTCGTCTACACGACCTTCCACCACCCGGACACGCAGGCCAACGTCATCACGACGGACTTCTCCGACTGGGCAACCAACTGCCCCGAGTACAAGGTGACGGCGGTGCAGGTGGCGCCGTCCAACGGACCGAGCGACTGGCAGCGGGAATACGATGAGCTGTCGCGGCGGTCGCGCAGGATCGAGGGGCGGCTGGAAGCGGCGGAGTAGCAGTCCCTTGCATCCGGTCATCACCCCCCTCTGGCCTGCCGCCCATCTCCCGCTCGCGGGGGGAGTTCGGAGGCTGCTGCGTCGAGACCCTTCCGCTTTCGTTGACGGTTCTCGCGATGGGCGGAGGCAGCCGATCTCCCCCCTGGAGGGTGAGATGCCCGGCAGGGCAGAGGGGGGTATTCGCTGACCCGCCCCGCCACCACCCAGGTCACGCGCATCGCCCATCGCGTTGGCGGTACCGCCTCGGCACCACGCGACGTGCCCGAGGAAACGCCGGTGGCGCTGTCCTATGGCGGGACGACGCACGCGGTGATGATGGCGAGCCCCGCCGACCTCGAAGATTTCGCGCTCGGCTTCTCGCTGACGGAAGGCATCATCTCCTCCCCCTCCGAGATCGCCCAGATCGAGATCATCGAGGACGCCGGCGCCGGCATCGACATCCAGATCCGGCTGAAGGACACGGCCAACACGCGCTTCGAGGCACGCCGCCGTCGGCTTGCAGGCCCTGTCGGCTGCGGCCTTTGCGGCATTGAATCGATCGACGAGGCGATGCGCTCGGTGCCGCAGGTCGGCGCGTCTCCGTTGACGCTGACGTCACAGCAGATCGTCGACGCGGTCCGGCTCCTGTCGAGGCGGCAGCCTATGCACAAGGGCACGGGCGCAGTCCATGCCGCGGGCTTCTACGTGCCTGAAAGGGGCATCGTCGCTGCGCGCGAGGATGTCGGCCGTCACAACGCGCTCGACAAGCTCGCCGGAGCGCTGGCCAAGGCCGGCGTCGAGGGGGCGAGCGGCGCCGTGGCCGTGACCAGCCGCGTCTCGGTCGAGATGGTGCAGAAGACGGCAGCCATCGGCGCGCCGTTCATCATCGCCGTTTCAGCGCCGACCGCGCTCGCCATCCGCACGGCGGCCGAGGCCGGCATGACGCTCGTGGCGCTGGTGCGCGGCGAGGAATTCGACATATTCACCCACCCGAACCGCGTCAGCGAGGGAGCAAGTCGCAATGTCGCATGAGGAAGACGCGCGCGCCGGAACAGACGAGAAGATCGTCCGCATGGCCAACCAGATCGCCACCTTCTTCTCGTCGAAGCCGCACGAGGAAGCGGTGACCGGAACGGCCGAGCACATCAACAAGTTCTGGGATCCGCGCATGCGCAGCAAGCTCTTCGCCCTGCTGGAGAAGGGCGATGCCGGCTTTTCGCCTCTGGTAGTGGAAGCGGCCGCCCATGTCAGGCCGCCAAGGCAACCCACGTCCGCCGAACAGGCGCCCCAGGCGGAAGCCGACGTCCGCAGGTAAGGTCCCCTCAGGGCGGGACCAGGTCGGCACTCGGGTTCGCAACACAGCCCTCTCCCGCCGTTCGGCGGGAGAGGGGAAACACTGCAACTTACTGCTTGAGCGCCGCCGTGCCGTCGATGGCTGCCGGATAGGGCAGGTCGGAGACGAGCACGGACGTTGGCTTGTCCTGGGCGAAGATCGTGTCGAGATCGATCGTCAGGTAGGTCGTCCGGTGTGCGTAGTCGGCAAGCATCAGCTTGTTGTTGGTCAGATCCTTGATCGCCACCCACTGAGTGTAGTCGGAGACAACCTGATCGCCATCCTTCGTCTGCGCGATTCCGAGCGGGATGTCGACGGTGTTCAGGATATGGCCGATGGCCTGCACGGCCTCTCCGGCATCGGCCGGCTGCTCGATATAGTGACGCAGGAAGGCGGCGCGGACGAAGCGGGATGGCGGTGTGTAGTCGGCCGGCAGGCCGAGCGAGCCGCCGCCCTGGCCGAGCGCCGTGACATCGGCGTTGCCGACCGGCCGGCTGGTCACGCCCATCGTCGCCAGGTTGAGGTAGTTGCGGGTGTTGAGGAGATGCCAGTCGTAGGACGGTGCATTGGTCAGAACATGCGCGAAGTTGTCGTGCATCCTGAGTTCGCCGCCAATGTATTCGACGACTACGCTGTCGCCTGAGCGGTCGGTGAAGACGAAGTGAAGGGTTGGCGGGGTCGGGCCCGTGGGCAGCGAAGAATCAGACCATACCTTGATGGTTGGAAGGGCGGCGCGAATCTCCGCCACCGTCGCGTGGTTCCCGAGCGCCCAGGAGCCGAAGGAGAGGATCGAGACGTAGTTCTTGTCCTCCTTCGTCACAGTCTGATACTCGGTGAAGCCGGGCAGGAAGTTGCCGCTCATGCCGAGGCCTTCCCCGTTCTGGCCCTCGAGCAGCGCGCCGCCCGGAATGACGCCGGCGCTCACGTCGACCACCGGATACTTCGTCGCGACCCGGACTTCGGGAAGATCGAGATCCTTCGGCGCCGAGAGCGTGAGTTCGGTTCCCTTCGGCTGGCTGACCAGCGTCCATTTCATGTCGAAGGCCCACTCCATGGTCCTTCCGGCGATGACGGAGTTGTCGGCAGCGACGCTGTCGGCAAAGTCGGGCGGAGCCGACATCGCCGCCAGTGCAGACGCTTCATGCCATCCCGCTCTACCTGTGCTTGCACAATTTTCCCTGGGTCATAAATAAAGGCTCCGTTGATGATCCCTGTTGACCGATGACACAGCCAACGGTCGCAGCACACGAGGGATAAGGTCCCCATGAAGAAGATCGGTTTCCTGTCGTTCGGCCACTGGACGCCCTCGCCACAGTCGCAGACGCGTTCGGCGGCCGATGCGCTGCTGCAATCGATCGAGCTTTCGGTTGCCGCCGAGCAGCTCGGCGCCGACGGGGCCTATTTCCGCGTCCATCATTTCGCGCGCCAGCTCGCCTCGCCCTTCCCGCTACTCGCAGCAGTCGGTGCCAAGACGAGCCGCATCGAGATCGGCACGGCGGTCATCGACATGCGCTACGAGAACCCGCTCTACATGGCCGAGGATGCCGGGGCCGCCGACCTGATCGCCGGCGGGCGCCTGCAGCTCGGCATCAGCCGCGGTTCGCCGGAACAGGTGATCGATGGCTGGCGCTACTTCGGCTACGTGCCGGAAGAGGGCAAGACCGACGCCGACATGGCCCGCCAGCATGCCGAAGTGTTCCTGAACGTGCTGGAGGGGAGAGGCTTCGCCCAGCCCAATCCGCGCCCGATGTTCCCAAACCCCCCGGGGCTGCTGCGGCTCGAGCCGCATTCGGAGGGCCTGCGAGACCGCATCTGGTGGGGTGCGGCCACCAACGCCACGGCCGTATGGGCGGCGAAGCTCGGCATGAACCTGCAGAGCTCCACCCTGAAGTTCGACGAAGGCGGCAAGCCCTTCCACATCCAGCAGGCCGAACAGATCCGCGCCTTTCGCGCCGCCTGGAAGGAGGCGGGACATAGCAGGGAGCCGCGCGTCTCAGTCAGCCGCAGCATCTTCGCCCTGGTCGATGATCGCGACCGTGCCTATTTCGGACGCAGCGAGAGCGAAGATCACTTCGGCTACATCGAGCCGGAAAAGGTAGCTGTGTTCGGCCGTTCCTACGCAGCCGAGCCGGACGTGCTCATCGAGCAACTGAAGGGCGACGAGGCGATCGCCGAGGCCGACACGCTGCTGCTGACCGTCCCGAACCAGCTCGGGGTGGACTACAACGCCCATGTCATAGAGGCGATCCTGACCCACGTCGCTCCGGCGTTGGGCTGGCGCTGACACGCCAAGGACGTGGCGACGCCACGCCCTTGCCCGCAAGCTACTTCTTGCCGGCCTTGCGCCAGCCGGCGCGAATGTGCGCGATCCCTTCCCTGTACACGGCTTCCGGGCTTTCGGCGAAGTCGCGCCACACCTTCGTCGCTGCTGCGAGATCAGGGAGGCCGCGACCGAAGGCCTCGATGGTGAGCCACCCGTCATAGCCGCTGCGGCGAATGGCGGCGAAGGTCTTCTTCCACGGTATGTTGCCGCGTCCCGGAACCCCGCGGTCGTTCTCCGAGATGTGGACATGAACGATGTGGCGCAGGTTGTCGGTGAAGGCCGCGATCGGATCCTGCTCCTCGATGTTGCAGTGGAAGGTGTCATACATCGCCTTGATGTGCGGATGGTCGATCTCGTCGAGATGCGCGCAGAGATCGGCCATGGTGTTGACGAAGTAGCACTCGAAACGGTTGAGCGCCTCCAGGCCGATGGTAACGCCCTTTCTGGCCGCATGGTCGCCGATGGCGCGCTGCGAAGCGACGGATCGCTGCTTCTCGGTCTTTGTCGGCCCCTTGCCCGAGAACTGCCCGAGAGTGGAATGCAGCGGCCCCGACAGCCTGTCCGCGCCGAGCGCGGCGGCACAGTCGATGGCCTTCTTCATGAACGCGATGCCAGCGTTGCGGGCGGTCCGGTCGCCGATCAGGTTCATCGCCGGATCGCCCATGGCGGATACGGCCGTGCGTTCAAGGCCCAATCGGTCCAGGAGCTCGCCGAGCCCCGCGTAGTGATCGGGATCGCCCCCGAAAATCGGGACCTCGACGCCGTCATAGCCCGCGGCCTTCAGATCCTCGAGCAGCGGCTCGTGTTCGCGCGTGACGTGGGTCGTCCACAGCAGCATGCAGAAGCCGATTTTCATGCAGTCTCCCTCCTCCCAGAGGCGGCGACACTAGCAAGGAAAATCTGGTCGGACCAGATTATGCTGCGCGGCTCACGGCGCAATACGTATACGCGTTCCTGCAGCTCCACCGGGGCTGGGCGCTTGTTCCGCAGCTTTCGGCAACCGGACCCATTTACACGCGCCCAGCACCCTGCCCGAACTGCCGGACACGGGCATCCGCCAGGCCGCATTCAGCCATGCGCGACCATCACGTGGCGGACCGCCGTGTAGTCCTCCAGGGCGTAAAGCGACATGTCCTTGCCGTAGCCGGACTGCTTCAAGCCGCCATGCGGCATCTCGTTGGTGAGCATGAAGTGGGTGTTGATCCAGGTGCAGCCGTACTGGAGGCGGGCGGCGGTGGCCATGGCGCGCGACACGTCCTTCGTCCACACCGAGGACGCGAGGCCGTAGTCGCTGTCGTTGGCCCATGCGACCGCCTGGTCGACATCCGTGAAGCGGGTCACCGAGACCACGGGCCCGAACACCTCGCGGCGGACGATCTCGTCCTCCTGGCGCGCACCGGCCACGACCGTCGGCTGGTAGTAGAAGCCGCTCCCCTCACCGAGCTTTCCGCCAGTGGTGATCTCGACATGCTTCAGTTCGGCGGCCCGCTCGACGAAGGAGGCGACGCGGTCACGCTGCCGCCTGGAGATCAACGGGCCGATTTCGTTCTCGGTATCGTCAGGCTGGTCGTACCTGATGGTCGACACGGCGGAAGACAGGTCGGCGACAAGCTTTTCGTAGATCCTGTTACCTGCATAGACGCGGCACGCCGCAGTGCAATCCTGGCCGGCGTTGTAGTAGCCGAAGGCGCGCAGGCCGGAGACCACCGCTTCGAGGTCGGCATCATCGAAAACGATGACCGGCGCCTTGCCGCCCAGCTCGAGGTGGGTGCGCTTGACGGCCTTCGACGCCGCCTGCAGCACCTTCTTGCCGGTAGCCACGTCGCCGGTGATCGAGATCATGTTGATCCCGGCGTGGTTGATCAGCGCGTTGCCGACACTCTCGCCACGACCGAGGACGACATTCACGACGCCCTCCGGCAGCACCTCGGACAGGATCCTGGCGAGCTTGAGTGCCGTCAGCGGCGTCTGTTCGGAGGGCTTGAAGACGACGGTGTTGCCGCCGCCGATCGCCGGGGCCAGCTTCCAGGCCATCATCATCAGCGGGTAGTTCCACGGCGCGATCGAGGCGACGACGCCAATGGGGTCGCGGCGGACCATCGAGGTGTAGCCCGGCAGGTATTCGCCCGCGACCTGCCCCGGCATGGCGCGAACAGCGCCCGCGAAGAAGCGATAGCAATCGACGATCGCCGGTATCTCGTCGTTGAGGACGGCGTTGATCGGCTTGCCGCAGTTCAGCGCCTCGAGCTTTGCGAACGCTTCAGCCTCGGCCTCGATGCGATCTGCGATCTTGAGGAGGTAGCCCGCTCGTTGCGCCGGCGTCGTGCGCGACCAGCTCGCGAAGGCCTTCTCCGCAGCAGCCACCGCCGCCGCGATCTGCGACGGGCTTGCTTCGGGGAGCTTGAGGATGGTCTCGCCGGTCCTCGGGTTGAGAATCTGCTCCTCGGTCTCGGTGCCGACCTCGAAACGGTCGCCGATCAGCATTTCGGTGTGCATGGGAGTGATCTCCATTGCGTTGCAACGGCAACAGGCAGTCGGCAGCAGGCGGTCGGACGCGCGCGCGGGTTTGCCGCCGCGTGTCCTGGTGCCCATGGCCGATTGCCCATTGCTGCGATCCCTATTTCCCCCCGCCCGCGATCTGGTCGCCGTCACGCGTGAGGTAGTAGGCGAGCAGGATGGGCAGCAGCGTCACCAGCACCACCGCCATGGCGACGACGTTGGTGACCGGCCGCTGGCGTGGCCGCACCAATTCCTCCAGCATCCAGATCGGCAGCGTCTGTTGCTGGCCGGCGGTGAAGGTGGTGACGATCACCTCGTCGAAGCTCAGCGCGAAGGCTAGCATGCCGCCGGCAAGGAGCGCCGTGCCGATGTTGGGCAGGATCACATGGCGGAACGTCTGGAAGCCGTCGGCCCCGAGATCGTAGGACGCCTCGATCATCGAGCCCGACGTGCGGCGGAAGCGCGCCACGGCGTTGTTGTAGACCACGACAATGCAAAAGGTCGCGTGGCCGAGCACGATGGTCCAGGTGGAAAAGGGAATCTCCATCAGCGAAAAGGCCGAGCGCAGCGAGATGCCGGTGATGATGCCCGGCAGCGCGATCGGCAGGATGACCAGAAGCGAGATCGCCTCGCGCCCGAAGAACCTCGAACGGCTGACCGCGGCGGCGCAGAGCGTGCCGAGCACGATGGCGATGGCGGTGGAGATCGCCGCCACCTTGATCGAGAGGCTCAGCGCCTGCCAGACATCGGGACGGTTCCAGGTGACGGCGAGCCACCTGGTCGTGAAGCCGGGCGGAGGCCACTGATAGCTCTTCTCCTCGGTGGTGAAGGCGTAGACGAAGATCAGAAGAATCGGCAGGTGGAGGAAGGTTAGTCCCGCGCCCGCCGCGATCTTCAGTGCCAGCGGCGCCTTGCCGTCGCGATCAGAGCGCATCGCGAGTGCCCTCCAATGCCGGCGTGGGGGTGGCGAGGATCCCAAGGTGCAAAGGATCACAAGTCCTAGAGCGCATCGAACGCTCCCAATCTCCGGGCGCCCCAGAGGTAGAAGCCCATGACCACGATCGGCACGACCGTGAAGGCGGCGGCGAGGGGGATGTTCCCCGCCGTGCCCTGGTGGGCGTAGACTGCCTGGCCGATGAACAGCCGCGACGTGCCGATGATCTGCGGGATAATGTAGTCGCCCATGGTCAGCGAGAAGGTGAAGATCGAGCCGGCCACGACCCCCGGCAGCGCCAGCGGGAGGATCACGTTGCGGAACGTCTGGCGCGGCGAAGCGCCGAGGTCGGCCGAGGCTTCCGTCAGGTTGGCAGGCACGCGCTCGAGGGCAGCCTGGATCGGCAGGATCATGAACGGCAGCCAGACGTAGACGAAGACGATGAAGGTGCCGGTCCACGACACCGACAGCGAGTTGCCTCCGACGATCGGCAGCGACAGCCAGGCGTCCAGAAGCCATGCCAGATGCAGCTTGGCGAAGATCCAGCCGAGGATGCCTTCCTTGGCGAGGATCAGCTTCCAGGCATAGACCTTGACGAGGTAACTCGACCACAGGGGCAGCATCACGCCAAGATAGAACATCGCCTTCCACGCGCCCCGGGCGTAGCGCGCAGCGAAATAGGCGATGGGGAAGGCGACGATCGCCGAGGCGATGGTGACCACCGCCGCCATGACAAGCGTCCGGGCAATGATGTCCAGGTTGGTGGGCAGAAGGAGTTCGCCGTAGGTCTTCAGCGTGAACTCCCGGTTGATCATCCCGGAGAACTCGTCGATCGAGAAGAAGCTCTGCAGGAGCAGCGCGAAAAGCGCGCCGAGATAGACGATGCCGAGCCAGATGACCGGCGGCGCGAGCAGCAGGAACAGCAAGAATTTCGGGTTGCGCCACAGCACGTCCGAAAAGAGGCCGGCAGCCCCGCCACGGGGCGGCAGGATGGCCGTGTCGTAGGCCACCGCGGGAGGTAGGGCGGCCGTCATGGGGCGCGTCCTCCGCACACGCCGCCACGGAGCCGGGCTACGGCCCCGGGAAGCAGATCGTAGCCTCGAGGACCTGGCGCAGCGGCCAGGCCCGGGCGATCCGATTTCGCGCGCGGGCTCATGTCGCGTCGTCCATCACGTGCAGGTGCTCGCGATTGAAGGTGAGCGTCACGACGTCGCCGATTTCCGGAAGGGCCGTGCCGGCGGGAACCGTCGCATGAAGCCTCAGACCTTCGGCGTCGAGAGCAAGGCGCGTGGCGGCTCCGAGATAGTTCATCGCCGTGACGCGGGCGGGCAGGCCCTCCTCGCGCGGGCTCTTGTGAATGCGGATCGATTCCGGGCGCAGGCTCCCCCACCGCTTCTGCCCGGACCAGCGTTGCACGAAGTCCGGGGGCAATACGTTTGAGGAACCGACGAAATCGGCGACGAAGCGCGAGCGTGGCCGCTGGTAGATCTCCTGCGGCGTGCCGACCTGCATGATGCGGCCCTCGTTGAACACCGCCACGCGGTCCGCCATCGAAAGCGCCTCACCCTGATCGTGGGTGACGAACACGAAGGTGATGCCCAGCGCCTTCTGCAGCGTCTTGAGCTCCTCCTGCATGTCCTCGCGCAACTTCAGGTCGAGCGCGCCGAGCGGCTCGTCGAGCAGCAGCACCTTCGGACGGTTGACGAGCGCACGGGCAAGCGCGACGCGCTGGCGCTGGCCGCCGGAAAGCTGGCCGGGCTTGCGCGCGCCATACCCGGGCAGGCGCACCAGTGCCAGCGTCTCCTCGGCCATCCGGTGTCGCTCCGCCCGCGGAACGCCCTTGACCATCAGCCCGTAGGCGACGTTGTCGAGCACGTTGAGATGCGGGAACAGCGCGTAGTCCTGGAACACGGTGTTGACGTTGCGCCGGTAGGGCGGAACGCCCTCCGCCTGTTCGCCGAAGATCTCGATGTGGCCCGAGGTCGGCTGCTCGAAGCCCGCGATGAGGCGCAGGCAGGTCGTCTTGCCCGATCCCGAGGGACCCAGCATGGCGAAGAATTCGCCCGGCGCGACAACCAGGTCGACCGCATCGACCGCGCGGACGGTGCCGAAATGACGCGAGACTTTGCTGAAGGAAACGGCTGGGGTCATCAAGCTCATGCCCTGGGGATCCCCTCGCCCGGTTGCCCGGGTCCATCCCGCTCCCCAGTGGGAAACGGCTGGACCCGGCACGGCGGGTGAAGGACCTGGAAGGCGCGGGCGAACCGCGCCCTCACGTCAACGATGGCTCAGCGGCCGCCGATCACGCCGATGTAGTCAGACACCCAGCGGTAGTACGGCACGCACTGGTCGTTCTGGCTGGCGCACTTGGTCGTGGGCGTGGTCCAGAAGCGGATCTTCTCGAAGTCGTCCATGCCGTTGGCCGTGCAGCCTTCCTTGGTCTGCATGCCGCGTCCGTCGGTGCAGGCGGCGGGCACCGAGGGGTTGGCGCCGAACCAGACCGAGAGGTCGCTCTGCAGGTTGGAGGAGAGCGTGTGTTCCATCCACATGTAGGCGCAGTTCGGGTTCGGGGCGTCGACATGCATCATGGTGGTGTCGGCCCAGCCGGTGGCGCCCTCCTCCGGAATAACCGAGGCGACGGGCTGGTTCTCGCTCTTCAGCAGGTTGACCTGGAACGGCCAGGAACCCGAGGCGACGACGCCCTCGTTCTTGAAGTCGTCAATCTGGATGAACGCATCGTGCCAGTAGCGGCCGACGAGCTTACGCTGCTCACGCAGCAGGTCGAGCGCCGCCTTGTACTGGTCCTCGTTGAGCTCGTAGGGGCTCTTGATGCCGAGCTCCGGCTTGTGGGCCATCAGATACTGCGCCGCGTCGGCGATGTGGATCGGCCCATCATAGGCCTGGACGCGTCCGGCATTGGACTTTCCATCCGGCAGCGTCATCTCCTCGAACACGACGTTCCAGCTCTTCGGGGCCTCCTTGAAGACGTTGGTGTTGTACATCAGGACGTTGGGGCCCCACATGTAGGGGACGCCGTAGTGGACGCCGTCCACCGTGTGCCAGGGCGCGTCCTTCAGGCGGTCGTCCACCGTCGACCAGCTCTTGATCAGGTCGACATTGATGGGCTGGACCCGCTTTCCGGCCACCAGCCGCAGCGAAGCGTCGCCGGAAGCCGTCACCAAATCGAAGCCGCCCTCGTTCATCAGCGCGACCATCTCGTCCGAGGTGTTGGCGGTCTTGACGTTGACCTTGCAGCCCGTGGCTTCCTCGAACTTGGTGACCCAGTCGAAAGCCTTGTCAGTTTCGCCGCGCTCGATGTAACCCGGCCAGGCTACGATGGTCACCTGCCCTTCAGCAGGCCCGATCTCGGCCAGCTGAGCAAAGGCCTGCGTGCCGAAGGAGAGCGCCATGGCCAGCGCGGTGCATGACTTCAAAAGCGACTTCATCGTGATGTCTCCCATTGCAGGGCGTCGCTCGTAAGCGGCGACTTTCGGGCCCATGGGGTCATCGTGGCGCGGTATCCGCGCGTTCGCAAATTGATTTGTCAGAACGCCGATATCGGAATTTCCGATATGTCTGCCCCCGTCAGTTTCGCGCCATTGCCAGCCAGCAGGCAGCGTTGAACCGGGCCACGCCATCGGTAACGAAGCGCCCCAGGACGGGGCGCAAGGCGGCGACTACCCGCTCGCCTGTCGGCGCATCTACCTGGCGCAAGGCCTGGCCGACCGGTCCGAGCCGCGTGGCGAAATCCATGAGGCGCCGCTCCTCGATCTGGCAGGCCACGTCCGTCCGCCGGAGATCGACCGCGGTCCAGCCGCTCGCCTGCAGGATGGCGCCGACGCGCGACCTGTCGGCGAAGGCGAACTGCCCCGGCGCGTTCGGGTCGGGTGGCGGCGCCGGCGGCAGCAGCGGAGCCGCTGCCCGGGCCGCAGCCGTCATGAACTCGTTCTCGGCAGGGCTGCGCCAGGCGACGAAGGAGAGGACCGCCCCCGGGCGGGCGCCACGCCGGATGTTCGCAAACGCGGCCACCGGATCGTCAAAGAACATCACGCCGAAGCGGGACTGGATGGCGTCGTACCGGCCCCGGTCGAGCGCCGCGGTCTGGGCATCGCCTTCCACGAAGGTGGCGTTCGCCAGGCCGTCGGTGGCGGCGCGCGCCCTCGCGGCGGCGATCAGCGGACGCGAAATGTCGAGTCCGAGGCAATGGCCACCCGGGCCGAGCCGCCGCGCCATCGCCAGCGTCGTCGCCCCGGCGCCGCAGCCGATGTCGAGCACCTGACCGCCCTCGCCCGGAAATGCCGTTTCGACCACCAGCCGCTCGAACGGTTCAAGGACTTGGTCAAGCAGGGCCTGCATCTCCACCCAGGCTTTGCCGCTGTCGCTGTTCCACCGCTCCGCCTGATCCCGATTGGGTGACCTGTCCGACATCGACGTTCCTCCCGGCATTGAATGCCACTGCGGTGGGGTAACTATGCCAGTTCAAGCGCACTCAAGGTCAAGGGTGAAAGCCTGCGCCACGTAGCGGCGTGCACGGCGCCGCATCCGATGGAGTGCCCGACCTTCCTGCCCATCGTGCGGCTCGTCAGGGCCGGCGGCTTCGAGCCATGAAGACCGTCGTTCAAGGCGGAAGACGTGACGCCTTCCGCCGCTACATTGGCCTGGCGGCGCAGGCGCTCCGCGAGACAGGCCCTCAAGGCAAGGGATTGACCCAGCCGTTGGTGGGAGCGGAGCCGACCATCGCTTCTTCCGGCCCCCACGTGCCCGGCTCGTAGACGTGCGGCGGCGTGGGGTCGTTCAGCACGGGACCCACGATCCGCCACGCGATCTCGCTGGCATCCTCGCGGGTGAAGAGTTGGGAGTTGCCGTTCATGGCATCGCCGATCAGGCGCTCGTAAGGCTCCAGTTCGCCGCTGGCATTGTCGATCGCGGAAAGTTCGACCTGCTCACCGACCATGGCGTCACCGGGAGTCTTACGGCGGGCGCCGAGGCCGATGGCAATCTGCGGCGAGATGCGGAAGCGCAGGTAGTTTGCCTGTGAAGGGTCGATGTCGTCGAAGACGCCGAGGGGCGGCGCCTTGAAGCGCACCACTACTTCGGTGGCATGTACCGGCATCATCTTTCCGGCGCGAATGAAGAAGGGCACGTCCTTCCAGCGCCAGGTGTCCACGAAGAAGCGCACCGCGGCGAAGGTCTCGACCGTCGACTGGGGGTTCACGCCCGGTTCGTTCAGATAGCCCCTGAACTGACCGCGTACGACATCGTCCCTGGTCAGCGTGCGAACAGCCTTCAGCACCTGCACCTTCTCGTCGACGAGGTCCTGGGTGGAGCGTGTGACGGGCGGCTCCATTGCCAGCAACAGCAGCACGTTGAGCAGGTGGTTCTCGATGACGTCGCGGATGGTGCCGACCTCGTCGTAGAAGCGGCCGCGACCCTCAACGCCGAAATCCTCGGCCATGGTGATCTGGACGCTGTCGATGAAGTTGCGGTTCCAGATTGGTTCGAGGAAGGAGTTGGCGAACCGGAAGTAGAGCAGGTTCTGGATCGCCTCCTTGCCGAGATAGTGGTCGATCCGGAAGATCGCCTCCTCCTCGAATACGATGTGGAGCACCCGGTTCAGCCAGCGCGCCGACTGCAGGTCGCGCCCGAACGGCTTTTCGACCATGAGGCGCGCGCCGGATGCGCCGCCGGACTGTTCCAGCCCCTGAACTACAGGCTCGAACATGCTGGGCGGTACCGCCAGGTAGTAGAGCGGATGCCGCGCCGCGTCGGTAGCCGCGCGGAGCTTTTCGAAGGTCGCGTGGTCGCGGTAGTCGCCGCTGACGTAGCGAAACAGCGATGCGAAACGGGCGAAGACGGCGTCGTCGATGCCGCCATTCGCCTTGGTGATACCGTCGCGGGCGCGCTCCAATACCTTGCCGACGTCCCAGTCGTCGAGCGCCACGCCGATCACCGGCTCGGCCAGCGTTCCACGCTTCACCATGGAATAGAGAGCGGGGAAGATCTTCTTGTGTGCGAGGTCGCCGGTCGCGCCGAACAGCACCAGCGCGTCGGATCGTACGTTCGTCATGAATGCGTCCCCTCAGGCCTTCGGCTTCTCGACGTGCCCGCCGAAAGCGAAGCGCATGGCGGAAAGCAGCTTGTCGGCAAAGAGGGACTGGCCCTGCGAGCTGAACCGGTCGAACAGGGCGGTGGCCAGGACGGGGGCCGGGACGCCCGTGTCGATCGCGGCCTGCAACGTCCAGCGGCCCTCGCCCGAGTCGGAGACGCGGCCGCCGAAACTGGCCAGCGAAGGATCGTCCTTCAGCGCACCGGCGGTCAGGTCGAGGAGCCAGGAGCTGATTACGCTGCCGTGCCGCCAGACCTCAGCCACGGCCGCGAGGTCGATATCGAATCGGTAGTACTCCGGGTTCTGCAACGGGCTGGTCTCTGCGTCGGCGACAGGCGGTCGGTTGCCCGCATCGGCGCTCTTCAGGATGTTCATACCCTCGGCATAGGCGGCCATGACCCCGTATTCGATGCCGTTGTGCACCATCTTCACGAAGTGGCCGGCTCCGCTCGGGCCGCAGTGCAGATAGCCGCGCTCGGCCGTGCTGCCGCCCGTCTGTCCGGAGTCCGAGCCTGGCGCGAGCGTCGCGAAGATCGGGTCTAGATGGCGGACGGCCGCTTCCGGTCCGCCGATCATCAGGCAATAGCCGCGTTCAAGACCCCACACGCCGCCGCTGGTGCCCACGTCGACGTAGCTCAAACCCTTCGCCTGCAGCCGGGCAGCCTGGTCGACGGCGTCGTGATAGTGGGAATTGCCGCCGTCGATGATGATGTCGCCGGGCTCCATCAGGGCGGCGACCTGATCGACCACGCGGCCGGTGATCGCGGCCGGCAGCATGAGCCAGACGCAGCGCGGCCTGGCGAGCGCCGAGACGAATGCCTCGACGGATGCGACGCCAGTCGCCCCTTCGCTGGAGAGGTCCTGCACGGCTGCGGGATTGACGTCGTAGACTATGCACTCATGACCGCCGCGCATCAGGCGCCGGACCATGTTGGCGCCCATCCTCCCCAGTCCCATCATTCCGATCTGCATAGGGATTCCTCTCTCATTTCGTTGGCAATATGCTCAGATGCGTTGACGAACCGTACGCTGTCCCTGCGCAACTCCGATGAAGTCGCGCGCCGGCTGGGAGAGGCCCGAGCCGCGACGCCAGACCATGCCGACCTGCACGACCGGCAGGGAGCCGGAAACGTCCCGGCTTTCGATCCGGTCACCCTCCAGCGACCACGGCCGATAGACGAGATCCGGAAGCAGCGTGACGCCGGCGCCCGTGGCCACCAGACTGCGCACGGCTTCGACGGAGCGCGTGCGGAAGGCAACCTGCGGCCGGGCGCCGAGTGCATCCAGCAGCTTGCCGGTGTTCTCCTCGATCTCGTCGACCGTCAGCATGATGAGCGGCTGGTCCAGTATGTCGGCGAGGCCTATGCTCTCGGCCCCGGTCAGCGGATGGCCAAGCGGCAGCCACAGCCGATAGGGCGAGACCTCCAGGATCTCGGCCTGCAGCGCCATGCGGTCACGCAGGTTGGAAATCACCATCACCGCGACATCGAGTTCGCCGCCGATCAGCAGGTGCTCGATATAATCGCCATTGTCCTCGATGGCGCGCACCTTCACGCCCGGAAAGGCGCGTCGGTACCGGGCCAGCAGGTCCGAAAGCACATAACCCGCAACCAGCGACGTGACCCCCAGCTGCAGGCTGCCGCCGGCCCGCTCGGGGTCCCCCTCGAAGGCGCGACGGGCGTCCGACACGTCCGCGAGGATCTTGGTGGCGTGGCGGAGGAACTGCTGCCCCTTGTGGGTGATCGCCAGGCCACGCGGGTGACGGACGAACAAGGGGACGCCAAGGTCACCTTCGAGCTCCTTGACGGCCTCGGTGACCGAGGACTGCGAGATCGAAAGGTTCTGCGCCGCGCGCGAAACGGAACCCTGCTCGGCGACGGCAACGAAGTACTGAAGCTGGCGGAGCGTAAAGACCATGACAGGCAGTAGATACGGCTTGCGGCATCGACGCCAGATGCCAGCGCGAACTGATCAACGCTGCTGCGGAGGCGTCGCTCCGCAGCAGCCGCGGCTCATGACTTCGCTATCACCAGCGCCGTGTCGGCCGCGTCGAGCGCGGCCGTTATGTCGGCGGGTGGCTCGCGATCGGTGTAGAGCTCGCCAATTCCGTCGAAGCGGCAGACTTGAACCAGCCCCTGACGGCCGAACTTGGTGTGGTCGGTGACGACGAGCCTGCGCGCGCCGCGCGAAAGCACCATGCGGGCGAATTCCGCCTCCTCGAGGTCGTAGTCCATGATGCCCATCGCCGCGTCCACCGCCCCGGTGGTAATCACCGCATGGTTGACGCTGAAGCGGCTGACGAACTCGACGGCAGAGCCGCCGAACGCGGCGCCGGAGTCGCTGCGTAGCTCGCCGCCGGCCATGTAGACCTTGTTGCCGTTCACGGTCGCCAGGGTCCTGGCAATGTCGGAGGAGTTGGTGATGACGGTGAGGCGGCGGCGCGACTGCAACTCTCGGGCCAGGAAGCTGGTGGTGGTGCCCGTGTCCAGCATGATCGAGTCGCCGTCGCGGATGGTGGCCGCAACCGCCTTGGCGACGGCGCGCTTTGCCTCCGCGTTTTCGCGCATTCGCCGTTCGAACGGAGCCTCACCAACGAGGGACGGCACCCCGATCGCGCCGTGCATCTTGAGAACCGAACCGTCGCGTGTCAGCGGCTTTACGTCTCGCCGGACAGTTTCCAGCGAGACGTCAAGCTTACTCGCCAGTTCGGCGATGGTTATGGTGCCCGCCTCCTGCACCAGCCTCAGGATCTCGCCGTGACGTTTTGAATGGTTCATGTGTCTCACCGGGCAAATCCACTGCCCGTTTCATAGGCGATCAGCGCCAAGACGGCAATCGACACCATACAGTTCGGTCAGGACCAAAAAAAATACCACAATCCGGATTGACTGGCGCACCGTCAGCCGGAACAGTGGCGCGGGCTGCACGTCGGGGGAGCGATGACTGAAACCGAGGCCAGGATCCGCGCACTGCCGCTTTGGAAGGGGCCGATCGAGATCGTTCCGCTGACCGGTGGACTGTCCAACGAGAGCTACATCGTCACGGAGCCGGGAGGACGCCATGTCGTCCGCGTCGGCCGCGACTTCCCGTTCCACCACGTCTACCGCGACCGGGAGGCGATGGTATCGCTGGCCGCGCACCAAGCCGGCTTCGGACCGGAAGTGCGCTACGTCGAGCCGGGGCTCATGGTCACCGAATATCTCTCGGCCCGGACCTGTACGCCGGAGGACATTCGGGCCAATGCGCCACGCATCGCCAGGCTGCTGTCGAGGTTTCACCAGGAGATGGCGAGCCGAGTCACCGGTGCGGGGTTCCTTTTTTGGGTCTTCCACGTCATCCGAGACTACGCGGGTACGCTGAAAGCGAACGGAAGCCGCTGGGCAGATCAGCTCCCTCGCCTCGTCCAGATTTCCACTGAGTTGGAAGCAGCGCAGACGCTGTTGCCGATCGTCTTCGGCCACAACGACCTTTTGCCGGCGAATTTCCTGGATGACGGCGAGCGGTTGTGGCTCATCGACTTCGAATATGCGGGTTTCAACACCGCGATGTTCGACCTCGCCGGCGTCGCTTCCAACGCCGGCATGGATTCCGAGCAGTCGCGGGCGTTCGTGGAAATCTATCTCGGCAGGGGCGCCAGCCCAGAAATCATCCGCGCCCTCTCGGCCATGCAGGCAGCCTCGCTGCTGCGCGAGGCACTGTGGGGGATGGTCTCGGAACTCTACCTCAACGCGCCGGGCGTCGACTATGTCGCCTATGCACGCGAGAACCTCGAAAAGTTCGAGGCCGCCCTCTCCCGCTACAAGTCAGCCTATCCGGCCTGATCGGGGAGTACGCCCCTCGATCGGGCTGCTCGCGACACCCCGGGATGACCGGCCGCCCCTCGCGACGCGTTCCTATCGGCCGTTGACGAGGGCGAGGATCAGTTTGTGCACGGCGCCTGCGTTCGACATCTCCGCGCGGTCGAACTCCCGGCTACGCTGTCGCTGGCGCGCCGAAATGGCGGCAAGGCGCTCGGTCATGATCTCGCGGATCTTTCGGCAGCCCGGATCGTCTGGGACGGTCAGGCCGATGGTCGCCGCCTCGATCTCGTGCACCATGTCCACGATCATCTGGCCGTGCACGCGTTCGTGCGCCTCGACGCCCGCGATGAAGTTCTTCCAGGCGTTGGCCGTCGCCGGCGGCAGCTTGCCCTTCGGCCTGGGAAGTCGATAGGTGATGATCAGCTTCGGTCGCGCGGCGGCAAGCGTGCAGCTCCCTCCCTTCTCGCGATAGTCGCGGTTCCAGGTGAGCTTGAAATCCGTGTAGGCGATGACTCGCCCGTTCCCGGCTTTCGGACCGTTCTCGCCGATCGACGCGTAAAGCTCGGCGCCCGTGCTGCCTGTGACGGGATAGGTTTCAACCCGCTCGATCGGCATCCAGTCGGCGTAGGCCGGCGAGGCGGACAGCATCAGCACTGCCGAAAGGAGCAGATGCCGCGCACGGAGGCGGCGCCGCGCACCAGGCCGGATGGCCTCCCGGACTGTCGCGACGCGCCTCACCGCGACGTTGGCTTTCAAACGACCCCGGCCGGCAGCACGTGCCGACGTACGACGCTATCGGGCCGACCGGGCAGCGCCAGCCGGGTCGGACGCTTCGGACGCTCCGCCACGACCTTGCCGCGCGCGATGACGTAGAGGCGCTCGGCGCGCAGGCGCACCGCCTCGATCGGATTGCCGGCATCGAGCACCACGAGACTGGCGCGCTTGCCGACCTCCAACCCCAGATGGTCGAGCTCCATGATCTGCGCGTTGACAGTGGTCACCATGTCGAAGCAGCGCGCCATCTCGGCCGGGCTCGACATCTGCGCCACGTGCAGGCCCATGAAGGCGACGTCGAGCATGTCGGCGGTACCGAGCGAGTACCACGGGTCGAGGACGCAGTCCTGCCCCCAGCCGACGCGAATACCGAGCGCCTGCATCTCCTTCACCCGCGTCAGCCCGCGGCGCTTGGGGAAGGTGTCGTGGCGGCCTTGCAGCATGATGTTGATCAGCGGATTGGGCACGGCCGACACGCCGGCCTCGGCGATCAGCGGCAGCAGCTTGGAGACGTAGTAGTTGTCCATCGAGTGCATGGACGTCAGGTGCGAGCCGGTCGCCCTGCCCTGCAGGCCGAGTCGCTGTGCCTCGTAGGCGAGCTGCTCGATGTGGCGCGAGTGCGGGTCGTCGCTCTCGTCGCAATGCAGGTCGATCGGCAGCCCGCGCTCGGCCGCGATCTCGCAGAGTTCCGTCACCGAACGGCGGCCGTCTTCCATGGTGCGCTCGAAATGCGGAATGCCGCCCACCACGTCGACGCCCATGTCGAGGGCGCGCAGCGTGTTCTGCCGGGCGGTCGGGTCGCGGTAGAAGCCGTCCTGCGGGAAGGCGACGAGCTGGAGGTCGATATAGGGCGCAATTTCCTTCTTCACCTCCAGCAGCGCCTCCACGGCGAGCAGGCGGTCGTCGCAGGTATCGACATGAGTGCGGATGGCAAGCAGGCCCATCGAAACCGCCCAGTCGCAATAGTCGAGGGCGCGCTGCTTCACCGCCTCATGGGTGAGCAGCGGCTTTAGCTCGCCCCAGAGCGCGATGCCCTCCAACAGCAGGCCGGACCTGTTGATGCGCGGAATGCCGTAGGACAGCGTCGCGTCCATATGGAAATGCGGGTCGACGAAGGGCGCGGAGACGAGGTCGCCCGTGGCGTCGATGACCCTGCCCGCCTCCGCGTCGAGGCGCGGCTCGATAGCGCGGATCGTCTCGCCGGAAATGCCGATATCGGCGACGCGGCCATCGGGCAGCGTGCCACCCTTGACGATCAGGTCAAAACTCATCTTTCGCCTTTCTGGTACGGGATCATGAGGGCCCGCGGATAGGTCGCGCGGCGCGCGACCAGCACGAGGGCCAGGATGGAAAGGAGATACGGCATCATCAGGAATACCTGGTAGGGCACCAAGCCGCCACTGATCTGCTGCAGGCGCACCTGGTAGGCGTCGAAGGCGGCGAACAGGATCGCGCCTATCAGCGCCTTGCCGGGACGCCACGAGCCGAACACGACCAGCGCGATGCAGATCCACCCGCGACCGTTGATCATCTCGAAGAAGAAGGAATTGAAGGCCGACATGGTGAGGAAGGCGCCGCCGACAGCCATCAGGGCGCTGCCAACCATGACGGCGCCCATGCGCATCGCCGTCACCGAGATTCCCTGCGCCTCCACCGCCGTCGGGTTCTCGCCGACCGCGCGGACGGCCAGGCCGAGCGGCGTACGGTAGAGCACCCAGGCGACCACCGCGACGGTGAAGAAAGCGAGGTAGGTCAGGGGCGTCTGGGAAAACAGCGCCTCGCCCAGGATCGGGATATCCTTCAACACAGGGATCGGCAGAGGCGCAAAGGGCTCGATCTTCGGCGGCGACGTAACTTCGGGCAACGCCAGGCGGTAGGTGAAGTAGGTCAGGCTGGTGGCGAGCAGGGTTACGCCGATGCCGACCACGTGCTGCGACAGGCCGAGCGGCACTGTGAGCGTGGCGTGAAGCAGGCCGAACATGGCACCCGCCAGCGCCGCGACCAGCACGCCCGTCCACAGATCGCCTCCGGAATACACGGTGAACCAGCCGGCGAAGGCGCCGGCGGTCATAATGCCCTCGATGCCGAGGTTGAGCACGCCGGCGCGCTCGCAGATGAGTTCGCCCATTGTGGCGAAGATCAGCGGCGAAGCGATGCGGATCGCTGCAGCCCAGAAGGTGGCGGTGAAGAGGATGTCGAGGGCTTCCACCGATCTACCTCCACCTCAGCCTGTAGCGCGACAGCAGGATCGCCACGACCATGGTGAGCAGCGCGGTGGCGACCATGACGTTGGCGATGTAGCTCGGCACGCCGGCGGAGCGACTCATGGCGTCGGCGCCGACGAAGATGCCGGCGACGAAGATCGCGGCGAGCACGACGCCGAGCGGGTTGAGCATGGCCAGCATCGCCACGACGATGCCGGAATAGCCGTAACCCGGAGAGAGATCGAGCGTGAGATTGCCCTTCAGCCCGGCCACTTCCGAGAAGCCGGCAAGCGCGGCAAGGCCGCCGGACATCAGCGCCGTCTTCATCAGCACGCGGTTGACTTGGATACCGGCAAAGCGCGCCGCCTCGGGATTATGTCCCACGGCGCGCATCTCGAAGCCGAGCGCCGTACGCTTCATGACGATCCACACACCAACCGCGGCCGCAAGCGCTAGAACGAAGCCGTAATGCAGCCGCTTGCCCTGCACGATACGGGGGAGCTGCGCGTCTGCGATCACCTTCTGCGACTGCGGCCATCCGAGCCCCATCGGATCCTTCAGCACGCCTTCCAGAAGCATCGAGACGAACAGCACGACCACGAAATTGAGGAGCAGCGTCGTAACCACCTCGTCGACGCCGAAGCGGGTCTTGAGGATCGCCGGCCCGAGCAGCAGCAGACCGCCGGCAATAACGGCGACGATCATGATAACCGGGATGAGGAGCCACGACGGCAGCGGCAGCACCCCGGTTCCGAGCACCACCGTGATGATCGCGCCCGCGTAGAGCTGCGCCTCCGCCCCGATGTTCCACAGCCGGGCGCGGAAGGCGACGGCCACGGCAAGGCCGGTGAAGATGAGCGGCGTGGCGCGCGTCAGCGTCTCGAGCAGGGCGAACTGCGAGCCGGCCGCGCCTTTTGCGACCAGCGCCAGCACCGACAGGGGGTCGGCGCCGGCCGCGAGCACGAGCAAGGCGGCGAGAACCAGCGTCGCCAGGATCGCGCCAGCCGGATAGAGCAGCGTTGCGGCCAGCGATGGAGCGGGCTTCGGCTCAAGACGCATGACGCGGACCTCGGGCACGGATCGGCGCCACCGCAGTTCCTCCGATGATCGGCAGCGCGCATGGCATCATCTTCATCAGGCCGCCTCCAGCCCGTGCCCGGCCATCATCTCGCCGAGCTCGCGGATGGACTTCCCGCCGCGCTTCGACGGCTCGGAAATCCGGCCGCGGGAGATGACCGCGATGCGGTCGGAGAGCGCCATGATTTCCTCCAGGTCCTCCGAGATCAGCAAGATCGCCGCGCCCCGCGCCCGCGCCTTGATCAGCTGGGCATGTACGTAGGCCACCGCGCCGACGTCGAGGCCGCGCGTCGGCTGGTTCGCCAGGATGAGCGCCGGCTGCGGGCGCAGCGCCCGCCCGAGAATCAGCTTCTGCATGTTGCCGCCGGAAAGCAGGCGGATGCGCGCTTCCGGAGACGGGCATTTGACGTCGTATTCGGCGATGATCTCCTGCGCGTAGTCGCGCGCCGCCCGCCAGTCGACGAAGCCACGCCTGCAGAAATCAGGGCTGCGGATGGCTTCCAGCACGGCGTTCTCGGTGATGCTCATGTCGCCGATGGTGCCGACGGCATGCCGATCCTCGGGGATGCGGCCGATGCCGAGATCCACCGCCTGCGCGGCGGACCACGGCTGGCGCGTTTCGCCAAAGAGCTGGATGGCGCCGGCCACCGCCTGCTCCATACCGGAAAGGAGAGCGGCCAGCGCGGCCTGACCGTTGCCAGAAACGCCAGCGAGACCAAGGATCTCGCCGCGCTTGAGGACCAGCGAAGCCCGTTCGAGCCTGGCACCTGACGTCTTGCCGCTGGTGGTGACACCCTGCAGGACCAGCGCCTCACCGCCGAAATCGACATCCACGATCGGCGGCAGAACCGGCTCCTCGCCGACCATCAGCGCCGCCAGTTCCTCGCGCGACGTCTCGGCAGTACGCCGTTCGCCCGCCACCCTGCCGCCGCGCAGCACGACGACGCGGTCACTGACGGCCATCACCTCGTAGAGCTTGTGCGAGATGAAGATGATGGAGAGACCTTCCCGCACCAGCAGCTTCAGCGTGGCGAACAGGGCGTCGGACTCGCCGGGAGTCAGCACCGCGGTGGGCTCGTCGAGTATGAGGATGCGCGCCTCGCGGTAGAGCGCCTTGAGGATCTCAACGCGCTGGCGTTCACCGACGGTGAGCCCGGCGACGACAGCGTCCGGTCTCACCTCGAGGCCGAAGTCCCTGGAAAGGCGAAGGATGCGGTCGCGGGCGGCCGCGCGGTCGAAGCGTGTCCGCCAGAGCGACTGCGTGCCGAGCGCGATGTTTTCCAGCACCGTCATGTTCTCGGCCAGCGTGAAGTGCTGGTGCACCATGCCGATGCCGGCCTTCAGCGCGGCACCGGGATCGCCAGGCGGCAGCGGCGTGCCGAAGGCCTCCACCGTCCCCGCATCGGCGACGTAGTGGCCGAACAGGATGTTCATCAGCGTCGTCTTGCCGGCGCCGTTCTCGCCGAGCAGGGCTACGACCTCTCCCGCACGCAAGTCGAGCGAGATGGAATCATTCGCCGTCACCGGGCCAAAGTGCTTGGTGATGCCGGAGAGCCGGAGAACGATTTCCTGCGAAGCGGGGTGGACGGAGGACATGGGCACGGTTCCGGCCTGCGTGTACGCGGCCCCTTCTCGCGTGGGAAATGGGGCCGAGCGGAAGGAGGTCGGACAAAGGGTGCTCCGGGCGGGCACCCCTCATCCGGGCTGCCGGCCTGACCGCTTTGCGGCTTCGGAGCAACCCGATCTCTCCCGCTCGGGGAGAGATGCAAACAGCGTCAGCTCGACTTAGGCTCCTCGTCGTTGATCGCCACCGTGAAGGAGCCGTCCTTGATCGCTTTTTCCTTCTCGGCCACGAGCTTCTTCGCCTCCTCGGGAACCTTGTCCTCGAAGGATCCGAGTGGGGCCAGCGAGCAGCCCCCTTCCTTCATGAAGGAGTAGACGCCGTAATCCTCCGCCTTGAAGGTTCCCGCCTTGACCTGGGCGATGGCGTGATCGAGCGTCGGCTGGAAATCCCACAGAGCAGAAGCCACGACCGTTTCCGGATAATCGGCCTGAGTGTCGATGACGTTGCCGATCGCCAGCACGCCCTTCTCCTTGGCGGCGTCGGACACGCCGAAGCGCTCCGCATACATGACGTCCGCTCCGGCATCGATCTGCGCGAAGGCAGTTTCCTTCGCCTTCGGCGGGTCGAACCAGGAGCCGATGAAGGCGACCTGGAACTTGGCGTCGGGCGCGGTCTCCTTCACGCCCGCCATGAAGGCGTTCATGAGGCGGTTGACCTCGGGGATGGGGTAGCCGCCGACCATACCGATGTTCTTCGACTTGGACATGGCGCCAGCGATGATGCCGGAGAGGTAAGAGGCGTCCTGGATGTAGTTGTCGAAGACGGAGAAATTCGGAACGGCGTCGTCGGGCTTGAAGCTCGAGCCCATCAGGAAGGCCACATCCGGATAGTCCTTCGCGACGCTGCGGGCGGCGTCCTCGACGCCGAACACCTCGCCGAGAATCAGCTTGTTACCGGCTTCCGCGTACTCGCGCATGACGCGCTCATAGTCGCTGTTGGAGACGTTCTCGGAGAAGACGTATTCGATCTCGCCGCGCTCCTTGGCCGCGTTGGCGGCCTTGTGGATCCGGCTGACCCACTGCTGCTCGACGGGCACGGTGTAGACGGCCGCGACCTTGAGCGGCTCCTGTGCCAACAGCCGCGATGGCAGCCCGCCCGCTGCGGCGAGAGCCGTGCCGGCGCCCGCCAGCCGGATGAACGAACGACGCGAAAAACCGGCCCGAAGGCCCGTCATGGGGAGTCTCGGCATGATCTGTTCCACCTCTTCGATATGACCCCGGGGGACGCTGGCACAGCCCGATTTTTATCGTTTGGTCAAGATTATTCGAATTCCCGAAAGGCCACAATGCGGCTATTGCGGCCTTTCCACCACCGCCGTTTTCACGGCATTGTCATGATGGGCGTTTGACATCGCCGCCCGAGACGACCAATTGCGATGCCGCCCCGCGGGCATGGACCAACGGCTTTCGACGGTATAGTCTTCCGGTCGGGAGCGAGTAGCCGCAGGGTGCACCAGGAGCGGGGAGTTATGCGGCGTTTCGATCATGCTCGGATCCTGATGTACAGCCACGACACGTTCGGGCTTGGGCATCTGAGGCGCTGCCAGACCATCGCTCATTCGCTCGTGGAGGACTTCCGCGGCCTCCAGGTCCTGATCATCTCCGGTGCGCAGATCGCGGGCGCCTTCGATTACAAGGCGCGCGTCGACTTCGTGAAGATTCCCAGCGTCATCAAGCTGCGCAACGGCGAGTACACGTCGCTGGACAGGCACATGGACCTGCACGACACGCTGGAGATGCGCCGCGCGATCATCCGGCACACGGCCGAAACGTTCCAGCCGGACATCTTCATCGTCGACAAGGAGCCCATGGGGCTGCGGGGCGAGGTCGAAGACACGCTTTCCTATCTCAAGACCCGCGGAACGACGCTCGTGCTCGGGCTGCGCGAGGTGCTGGACGCCCCCCACCTGCTTGACGCCGAATGGGCGCGGCGCGACACGATGCGCAAGGTTGCGCTGTTCTACGACCAGATCTGGGTCTACGGGCCGCCGGACTTCTACGATCCCCTCACGGGGCTGGAGGTGCCGCCGGCCGTGCGGGCGAAGATGAAATTCCTGGGCTTCCTGCAGCGCAGCCTGTCGCAGGACGCATTGCCCGGGCATCGGCCGAAGGAGGACTACATCCTCGTGACCACCGGCGGCGGCGGCGACGGCGCGGACCTGATCCACGACGTGATCGACGCCTATCGCGCGGACCCGACACTGACACACAAGGCGCTTGTCGTGCTGGGACCGTACATGCCTGCCAAGAAGCGCCTCAAGCTGATCCAGAAAGGTTCGAAGATCCCGCAGATCGAGATCCGCGAGTTCGACAACCGCATGGAGGAACTGATCGCAGGTTCGCGCGCGGTGGTGTCGATGGGCGGCTACAACACCTATTGCGAGATCCTCTCCTTCGACAAGCCGGCGCTGATCGTACCTCGGCTGCTGCCGCGCGAGGAGCAACTCATCCGGGCGACGCGGGCGCGCGATCTCGGCCTGGTCGACATGCTGCTTCCGGAGGAAGCGGCCGACTCGGCCAGGTTCGCGCAGGCGCTCAAGGCCCTTCCCAACCGGCCGCGGCCTTCCCGTTCCAACCCGGACCTTCGCCTTGAAGGGCTTCCGCACATGTCGGAGATTGTCGGCCGCTGGCTGGCCTCGCGGCCCCAGCAACGGTTCAGCGTCGTGGAAGGCTGACGAACTCCCGATGACGCGTAAGACTGTCGTGCTCCTGAAGGGCTATCCGCGCCTTTCCGAGACCTTCATTGCGCAGGAGCTGCGCGGCCTCGAGCGGGCCGGCATGGAGCTCGTGCTGGTGGCGATGCGGCGACCTACCGACAAGAAGCGCCATCCGGTGCATGACGAGATCGTCGCTCCCGTCTCCTATCTGCCGGAATACTTGCACGAGGAGCCGGGCCGCGTGCTCGCCGCATTCATCTGGGCCCTGCCGCGCGCAGGGTTCTGGCGGGCGCTCGGCAGCTTCCTTCGCGACCTGCCGCGCGACTTCACCCGCAACCGCGCGCGCCGCTTCGGACAGGCACTCGTGCTTGCACGCGAATGGCCGCGGGACGCCGGGTGGCTGCATGCCCACTTCATCCATACGCCCGCATCGGTTGCCTCCTATGCGAGCCAGATTCTCGGGGTTCCCTGGACCTGCTCAGCTCATGCCAAGGACATTTGGACCTCGCCGGACTGGGACCTGACGCAAAAGCTCGATTCGGCGCGCTGGGTGGTGACCTGCACGGCTTCCGGACACCGGCACCTGCAATCCCTCGCTTCTCGTCCGGAACGAGCGCATCTCAGCTATCACGGCCTCGACCTCGACCGTTTCGGACCCTTCGACGGAACGCGCTCGGACGCGGACGGCAGTCGAGCCGACGCGCCGGTCACCGTCGTCAGCGTAGGGCGCGCCGTCGAGAAGAAAGGCTACGACTCGCTGCTGGACGCGCTGACACTCCTGCCGCGCGACCTCGCCTGGCGGTTTGAACATATCGGCGGCGGCGACCTCCTCGCCACGCTGAAGGAGCGGGCCGAAAGGCTCGGCATCGCCGACCGAATCAGCTGGAACGGCGCGCTGGCGCAGGAGGAGGTGCTGGCGCACTACCGTCGGGGCGACATCTTCGTCCTCGCTTGCAAGATCGCTGCGGACGGCGACCGCGACGGCCTGCCCAACGTTCTGGTGGAAGCCTCCAGCCAGAACCTTCCCTGCGTTTCGACCACGATTTCGGGCGTGCCGGAACTGATCTCCGACGGCAAGAACGGCCTGCTGGTTCCGCCCGAGGATCCGCCCGCCTTGGCTGCCGCCCTGGAGCGGCTGATCCGCGATCCGGCGCTGCGTCGCCGGCTCGGACAGGCCGCCGAGAGGCGCGTGCGCGAAGAGTTCGACCATCATGGCAGCGTGCGCCAGCTGAAGGCGCTGTTCGAGGCGGAATGGGTGCGCGCGTGAATTCGCCGCGGGTTTTCTTCTACGTCCAGCATCTGCTTGGCATCGGGCACCTCGCACGCGCGAGCCGCGTGGCCGCCGCCCTGTCGGCCGACGGCTTCGCCGTGACGGTCGTGACGGGCGGGCTGCCTGTGCCCGGGTTTCCCGGAGCCGGCGTCGAGCATGTCGAGCTCCCGGCTGTCGCCACGGCGTCCGAGGGCTTTTCCGGCCTCGTGGACGAATCCGGTGCGCCCGTCGATGACGACTTCAAGGCCCGCCGGACCGCCCTGCTTCTCGACGCGCTGGCGCGCAGCCGCCCGGACATCGTCATCATCGAGGCCTTCCCGTTCGGGCGCCGGCAGATGCGCTTCGAACTGCTGCCGCTGCTGGAAGCCGTGGCCGCGATGCAGCCAAAGCCGAAGCTCGTGACCTCGGTGCGCGACATCCTGCAGGCGCGGGTCAAGCCCGGCCGCAACGAGGAAACGCTCGATCTGCTCAACCGGCACTTCGATCTCGTCATGGTGCACGGGGATCCGAGCTTCGCGCGGCTGGAGGACACGTTCCCCCTGGCCTCCACGGTCTGCGCGCCGATCGCCTACACCGGGCTGGTCGCCGGGCCCGAGCCGGCGCCGGCCGAGGACACGTTCGAGGTGGTGATTTCAGCGGGCGGCGGAGCGGCCGGGGCCTCGCTCGTCGCCGCGGCAGTCGATGCAGCAAACAAGGTTGGCGGCAACGCACCGTGGGCTCTCATTACGGGACCGAATCTCCCGGCCGAGTTGTTCGACGACGCCGAGCGGCGGGCGCCTGACCGGCTTACCGTCTTCCGCTTCCGGCAGGATTTCCCGAGCCTGCTGCGCAATGCCGAGCTCTCGGTGTCTCAGGCCGGCTACAACACGATCTGCGACATCTTCCGTGCCGGCTGCCGGGCTCTGCTGGTTCCCTTTGCCGCCGGCGGCGAGACGGAGCAATCCGAGCGCGCGGCGCGTCTGGAGGCGCAGGGGCTTGCCCTGACGCTTACCGAGGACGCGCTCGCGGGCGAAACACTGGCTGAAGCGATCGTGCGCGCCCTCGGGCGCCCGAAGCCGCAGCGGACTGTCCTCGACCTGGACGGGGCGGCCGGCTCGGCTCGCATGCTGCGCGGCCTGCTCGCCTGAGGGCGCGCGTCAGATCCGGCCGACCAGCATGAAGCGGGTATAGTTCCGCTGTTCCAGAGACCCGGCATATTCGACATCGGACAGCCCCGCCTGGGCCACGAAGGCCTCGAGGGAGGGGACGCAGGCGATGTGGGTGGGCTCGGCGAAATAGTCGTTAGATTGCAGCAGCACGCGCGTCCCGGCCGCCAAGAGATCAAGCCAGGCGCGGAGATTGGGGATGTGTTCGCAGCTCGTGTTGACGACGAGATCGGGCCGGCGCTGCCTGTAGTCCAGCCCGTACATGTCGGCCGTTACGGCGGAGAACCGGTCCGCAAAAGGACGGTTCAGCGTCATGGCGACGGCCGCAACCGAGGGATCGATGTCGCTGTTCTCGATCCTGGCGATTGAGAAGCGGGGATCCTCCAACAGCATTGCGGCGAGAACGCCATACCAGCCGCCGACGATCCAGATCTCATCAAAGACGCTTCCCGCGGTGGCGAACAGGACGTCGCGCGCCCACATCTTGCAGGCGACCTGCTTGTGATTGAAGGCATTGCCGATGTCGGCCTCGGGGTGCTTCTCGATCACCTTGGCGATGGCCGCGACCAGCGGGCTGCCAGTGTAGGCGGCAATGCCGCGCGCCAGGTCAAAGGCGTGAATGCGCCAATCGGAGGACGATGCGGGGGCGTGGGTGGCTTCGGTCATGCCGCTGTTGTAGGGTCCACTCCGGAGGGGCGCAATCATCGAAGGACGAGCTTGCTGATTGTTGGTGCCGCATTTTTCCGATGCGGCCGCCCATCCGCCCGTTTATATGTGCACGGCACCGACCGACCGACGTACTGATCCCGCATGGAACCCAGCCTACTCAAATACATCTGGCGGCATACGTGGCGGCAACAGCTGTGGATCCTGTGCGTCGTCGCAGCGTCGATGATCCCCTATTTCATGTCGTTCGACCTGCCGAAGCAGATCGTAAACGGCCCGATCCAGGGTGAGGGATTCGAAAATCCGGGCGACACGCAGCCGTTCCTTGCCATCGACATCGACGTCCCGTTCATCGGCAGCGTGCACCTGTTCGACGGCTTCGAGCTCAACCGCATGCAGACGCTGGTGGCGCTCAGCCTCGTGTTCCTGGCGCTGGTGATCGTCAACGGCGGCTTCAAGCTCTACATCAACACCTACAAGGGACGGCTCGGCGAACGCATGCTGCGGCGTATCCGCTTCGAGCTGGTTGACCGAGTCCTGCGCTTCCCGCCCGGCGCCTTCAAGCGCATGAAGGGCGCAGAGGTCGCGACCATGGTGAAGGACGAGGTGGAGCCGCTGGGCGGCTTCATCGGCGACGCCTTCGTGACGCCCGCCCAGCTCGGCGGGCAGGCCCTGACGGCGCTGATCTTCATCATCATCCAGAGCTTCTGGCTGGGCATGATCGCCGCCGCCATCGTCGCGGTGCAGCTCGTCATCATTCCGCAGATGCGCAAGCGCCTCATCCGCCTCGGTCGCGAACGCCAGCTGACGGCACGCGCGCTCTCTGGACGCGTCGGCGAGATCGTGGACGGCATCCACGCAATCCACATCAACGACACAAGCAACTACGAGCGCGCCGACATTGCCGACCGCCTCGGGCGGATCTTCAAGATCCGCTACGACCTCTACCAGTGGAAGTTCCTGGTCAAGTTCATCAACAACCTGCTCGCGCAGTTCACGCCGTTCCTTTTCTACCTGGTCGGCGGTCTCTTCGCCCTGCAGGGCCGCCTCGACATCGGTCAGCTCGTGGCCGTCATCAACGCCTACAAGGATCTGCCCGCCCCGCTCAAGGAGCTGATCGACTGGGACCAGAACCGGCAGGACGTGCAGGTGAAGTACCAGCAGGTGGTCGAACAGTTCTCGGTGGACACGATCATCGACCCGAAGCTGCACGAGCTGCATCCCGAACCCGTGCCGCCGATCACCGAGCCGCTTGCCGCAGTCAACCTTACGCTGGTCGACGACAGTGGAGCGCGGCTCGCGGATCACGTGTCCGTCCAGATCCAGCCGGGAGAACTGGTTGCGATCGTCGGCTCGGCGGGAAGCGGTGCGGAAGCGCTGGCAGAGGCCTTCGCGCGGATGCTCTGGGCGGAGTCCGGACGCGTTTCGATCGGCGGAACCGATGTGCTCGAAATGCCCGAAGCGGTGATTGGCCGGCGCATCGCCTACGCCTCCTCCGACGCCTACCTCTTCCAGGGGACGCTGCGGGACAACCTTCTCTATGGGTTAAGGCACGCACCGCTGACGGAGGTGACCTACGAGGGCAAGGCGGCAACCTTCCGCCGCTGGAGCATCACCGAGGCACAAGCCGCGGGCAATCCCGACTTCGACATCAACGCCAACTGGACCGACTACGCGGCCGCGGGCGTCTCCGGCCCGGAGGACCTGTACCACGCGATCCGACCGGTGCTCGACGCGGTCATGCTGTCGCAGGACATACTGG
>Ga0182741_1000934_pt1 | contig 41072 bp, 46 predicted proteins | sample eDN5th37CBELigOP_FD_128874 | JGI IMG/M metagenome (GOLD analysis project Ga0182741, IMG submission 128874) | Enriched Organic Plus compost microbial communities from Emeryville, California, USA - eDNA 5th pass 37_C BE-Lig OP (version 2) (version 2) ... | reverse complement strand
GCCGGGGTCACCATGTATTCCATGAGCTTGAGAGCATTCTCCCGGTGGGGCTCATTCTTCATCATGGCGATTCCCGAGACGTTCACGTGCGTCTTGCCTCCCTTGAAGGTCGGCAGGATGACCCGGATGGCTTCGGCCCACTTCTTCTGGTCCGGATTGGTGCCGTTGGTCATGAGGCCCACATAATAGGTGTTGCCGAGGCCGATGTCGCAGACGCCCGCGAGGATGTCCTTGGCGACGTCGCGATCACCGCCGGAGGGCTTCTTGGCAAGGTTCGCCTTCACGCCCTTCAGCCATTCCTCGGTCGCGGCCTCGCCGTGCTTGACGATCATCGCGGCCGTCAGGGCGATATTGTACTGGTGCTGGAAGGAGCGGGTGCAGATCTTGCCCTTCCACTTGGGGTCGGCGAGATCCTCATAGGTGATCGCCGTGTCCTTGACCCGGTCCTTCGACGCATAGATGGAGCGCGCCCGCATCGAGAGGGCGAACCAGCGTCCCTCGGGATCGCGCAGCTGCGCCGGGATGGCGCTGTTCAGCGCTTCGGACTTGACCGGCTGAGTGATGCCGAGATCGACCGCCTCCTGGATCCGGCCGATATCGACCGTGATCAGCACGTCCGCCGGGCTGTTCTCGCCCTCGGCCCTGATCCGCTCCGCGAGACCCTGCTCGGAGAAGATGGCGTTCACCTTGATGCCGGTCGCCTTTGTGAACTCGTCGAGGGTGGCCGAATAGAGGCCCGGCTCGCGGTTCGTATAGACGTTCACGACCTCCTCGGCAGAGGCAGCCAGGCCCGATCCTGCAAGGGCGCCGAGAGCCACCGCTCCGGCAAGCAGGCCACGCGCAAAAGTCGCATTCATCATCATGAAATCCTCGGCAGCACGTCGTTCAGGGGCCGCAGGCCCCGCTCTGGCCCGCAAGAACCACGACGCTGCCGAAGCGTCAATGAAAATATGTGTGATTTCAATGGTTTATAGGATTTCTAAACTGGCATCAGTTTAGAGAACTTCTAGGCTGAGAGGGCGGGCTCGGCGGTGGGCGGCTTGTCCGGCGCGTGGCGCAAACGCGCGATCTCGTTCTCCATGCGCTCCATATTGGTGAAGAGGCGCTCGGTGGTGAGCCTGAGGAAATAGAAGCCGAATTCCGGGTTCTGGAAATAGAGCTGCCGCACCTCGTCGTAGGTGATGCTGAGGACCTCGCCGCTCTCGAGACATTCGAGGGTCTGGGTCCGCTTGTTGTCCGGGGACAGGAAGCCCATCTCGCCGACCACGCGCCCCTGGGGCAGGTCGATCCCCAATTCGCGCAGGCGGAAGCGGCCCGAGAGGGTGTAGTACATGCAATCCGCCGCATCGCCCTTCGCGAACAGAATCTCGCCGGCCTTCACGGAGCTCTGACGCATGAAGGGCTTGAGCCATTCCATGGACAGGTCGCTCTTCGACGCGACCTTCACCTTCCTGATCAGGCGCAGCATCTGGTAGAGGCGAAAGCCGTTGAGCGGGAGCAGGATCAGGTTGACGGTCATGCTCGGGTAGAGGCCCATGAAGCTCGCATAGGTCAGCGAGACTACGTTCGCGGCAATCCCGATACAGCGCAGCGGGATGATCGTGCGCATCGCGCTGCCCGTGATGGACAAAGCTGCGGCTGTCCATCCGAGGGCTTCTACCCAAGTCATTGCAATTCCCCTCACGGCTCTCGTTCCGCTGGGGCATATAACATTTCGAAGAGAATGTCAGGCGATATGCGATGTCGCACATTCCGCTAGGGAATGTGCGACCGTGCAGGAGGGCCGAGGCGATGATCCAGGGCTATCGGACCGATTCGCGATTCTATCGGAGACGGCAGGTCCGGAACGTCAGAACCGGAAGCCTGCTCCGACGCCGCGGCCGGTCATGACAGGTTCGACTGCGGGAGATGAGGGCCGCGGGGCCTCGAGGCGGTCCGGCACGTCGATGGACCGACGCTGCACCTGTGCATTCGTTTGACGGGTCGCTGCGGTGCCCTTTGTGGCTCCGCCCGCGACCGACGGCGGCGGTGGAACGGGGGTACGCGGCAGGACACCCTGGGGGGCACCCGTGTTGCAGGCCGCAAGGGTGCCGCAAGCGATAAGGAGAACGGGGAGGGACGCCAGAATACGCATGGTGCTGTTCCGCTATTGACGCACAGTTACCTAAGCCATTGCGCAAAAATGTCGAGCGTGTCGCGGGATGGACGTGTGGCCTGGCTCAGGGCCACATCACGAGAGCCGCGGCACGAAAAAAGCCCGGTGGTTTCCCACCGGGCTCGTGGTGTCGCGTAAGCGACGCCGACTTAGTACGACGAGAACTTGTAGTTCAGGCCGGCGCGGATGACGCCGAACTCGGCGTTGTTCCGGTCGCCGTAGTAGCCGTAGTAGTTGTTCTTCGTGTCGAGGTTCACGTACAGACCTTCGACCTTCGCGGTCAGGTTGTTCGTGAAGGCGTACTCGACGCCGCCGCCGAGGGTCCAGCCGGTGCTCGTGCCGTTGTCCGAGCCATAGTAGTAGGCCAGGCCCGGGTAGTAGCCAGCGCTGGAGCCGTTAGCCACGTCGCCGTAAGCGAAACCGCCGGTGACGTAGATGAGGGCGCGGTCGAAGGCCACACCGGCGCGGGCGCGGACGGTGCCGAACCAGTTGCCGTTGTTGTTGTCGCGGTAGTAGCCGCCCAGGACGTAGTAGTTCTGGTTGCCGCCGCCGATGTCGGCGTACTGCAGATCGGTCTCGAGACCGATCACGAACGAACCCATCTGGTAGTTGTAGCCGATCTGGGCGCCGCCGACGAAGCCGCCGTCGCTGCCGCCGCCGCCGTAGTAGGCGAGCAGCGGATCATAGTAGCGGTGGTTGTCGTTGGTGTTCCAGCCATAGCCGGCGTTCACGCCGACGTAGAACCCGGTCCAAGTGAAGACCGGCACAGCCGCAATCACCGGAACCGGAGCGGCGCGCGACGGAAGGTCGGCAGCCTGAGCGGCCGAAGCAGCGATAGCCAGGGCCGCCGTACCGGCGAGGAGGCTGAGGAGAGACGAGCGCATGAGAGTTCCTCTTGCTTGAGTTGAGAGCCGCACATTACTGAGAGTTATCCAGTTTGGGTATTGCTGTTTAGCAACACCACTAACAAAAACTAAAATGTTACAATTATACGCAATACAGTTACGCTCTACTATATTAACCTTCTGAAATAGTATCAAGTTGACGGATCTTGATGCTTGTGCACCAATACCTCAGCGATTTTCCAGCGACACTGGGAACTTGCCTTGAGGAGAGAACTTAGCCCTGCTGCATCTGCGGCAGGGCTTTTTCGTTCTAGGGCGTCCGCATTCCAAGTGGTCGACAGAACGGCTCGACGCTGTGACGAAATCAGGTACGACATGGGACGCACGGGAGCGATGGCACAGGAGACGGCAATGCATCTCGATCAGGGCTGCAGGACGCAGCATGGAGCCGACAGGGCATTGTCTGCAGGTCGCCTTCTGCTTCCGGCTGGCCTTGCGCTGTTTCTGGTTCTCCCCCTCGGCCCGGCCGAAGCCGGGTGCCAGGATTCGCCCGGTCCCGGCGTCAACTGGACCGGCTGTTCCAAGGCGCGGCTCATTCTCTCGGGCGACGACATGACTGGCGCAGTCTTCAACGGCACTTCACTGGGAGCGAGCGATCTCGCCAATGCGGGCCTTGCCGGCGCAAGCTTCGTGGGCGCGGAGGTGACTAGGACTCGCTTCGACGGAGCCAATCTCGAGCGGGCGAATTTCGAGAAGGTCATGGGTTGGCGCACCAGTTTCGTAGGCGCGAATCTGCAGGGCGCCAATTTGGTCTTCGCCGATATGAGCCGCTCGAGTTTCGCCAAGGCCCGCCTTGCGGGCGCCAATCTCTCCAAGTCGGAACTCAACCGGTCGGATTTCACAGGCGCCGATCTCACGGGGGCGGATCTGTCGAAGGCCGAGCTGGCACGGGTCTCGTTTCAGAACACGAAGCTCTCCGGCGCGAATGTCAGCTTCTCGAATTTGGCGCGGGCCGATCTCAGCACGGCAGACCTGAAGGGCGTCAATCTCACCAGATCCTATCTGTTTCTGACGCAACTCGGCGCGGCCGACCTGTCCGGGGCCGTCGGGCTGACGCAGATGCAACTCGACATGGCTTGCGGTACGGCCCAGACGAAGCTGCCCGCGGATCTCGCCCGCCCGGCCTCCTGGCCCTGCGGCGACACAGAGCAGTGAGGCGCGGCCCGGGCTACCCGCTCTTTCTCCCGCGCATCCATCTGGAGAGGTGGCGGATCATCACCCGCCAGGCCTTTAAGATGCGGAGCGCGTCGCAGCCTTTTTCGGACGACGGGCCGAAGATGAATTCAGGTCTACGGCGGCGCGGATGAGCGCCATCAGGGCGTTTTCGTCGATTTGGTCGCCTTCGCGGAAATCGATGGCGCGCCTCGTATTACCTTCGAGGCTGGAATTGAAGAGACGAGACGGGTCGTCCAGCGAAGCGCCCTTGGCGAAGGTCATCTTCACGACACTCTTATAAGTCTCGCCCGTACAGATGATGCCGGCATGCGACCAGACCGGAACACCGCGCCATTTCAATTCTTCGACCACCTCAGGATCGGCCCGCCTGATCAGGGACCGGATCCGGGAGAGCATCTCGCCTCGCCAGTCGCCGAGCGCCTCGATCTTCGCGTCTATCAGCCGAGACGGCGACTCCAGCTCCTGAGTCCCATTCGTGCCCATGGTGTTTCTGTCCTTCGCTAGAATTGTCGCTTGGGGTGAACCCAGCAGGATTGCTGCTTTTGAAGAGTTTGTCCCTGCTAGGGAATCCAGCCGGGCAGTGCCGACGCCTGCCTGATCCAACTGGCCAAGAGCTCCTCGTCGGGCTGGTCGTTCTCATGGATGTGAAAGTAGCGAGTGTGTTTATCCTTGGACATGACGGGTGGATTTGGGACCAGCGACGCGCCACGGAAGAAGGCCACCTTGATGTACTTCGTGAAGCAATGGACGCCCAGAAACCAGCCCTGGCCATCGACACCATAGAGGGGCGAGTTCCATTTGACAGCCTTGCACACGCCCGGAACGGTCCGCACGATGAGGGCGTCGAGATGACGCCCGGCGTCGCTTTTCCAGCCCGGCATGGCCGCGATGTAGGCCTGCACGGGGGCGTCGCCGTCACCCTTTGCAATCTGGGGATTTCCGCCTGTGAGGAGGACGGTCGGCTTCGCGGCCGTGTGAGATTTCTCGCCCGCCATTTCACACCTGTCCGCCAGCCCGTCGCATGCCGCGCCGCTTCACGGCATATGGCAGTGCGAACATGTAGAGACCGCTGAACAGGAGCAGGAAAAGCGGGGGCAGCGGCGAATAGACCACCAGGGCAGGCGGCTCCCCCAGTCCCATGGCAACGAAGTTGGCAATCACCGCGAGCGTAAAGGCGATCGACAGCCAGCGATGGCTCTGCCGAATCCATGCATTCCAGTTCATAGTGATGTTCTCCGGCGATTGCACTCAATCGACATGCGCGAGGACCTGCTCCAGGTTTGCGAGGAAGCCCCGCCAACCGGCCTTGGCGCCTCCGTAAGCTTGCTTCTGATGCGGACCAAAGCCCACCTGCTCGACGCGGAGCAGCGTTCCGGTGCCCGTTGGCGTGAGCGTAAAGGTCACCACGCTCTGCAGGTTGAAGGCCGCATCCTCGTGCGCAAAATTCCAGGTGTAGGACAGAGTGGTATACGGCTCGATGGTGAGAACCTCGCAATCCAGCACGCCGCCCCAGTCGCCCCGAAGGTTGAAACGGTGGCCCGGGATGGGCTGGAAGTCATTCTTCATGAGCCACTCCGCGATCAGGTGCGGCTGGGTGAGTGCGCGCCAGATCTTTTCCGGCGGATGAGGGATCTCCCGCTCGACGATGACGGTCCGCGCGTCGGTAATCGTCTCGTTCATTGGTCCATCCTTTTCAGCAGGTCTTCGAGATCGTCGAACCGGTTTTCCCAGAACCCTGTCATCTGGCGCGTCCAGTCGAGCAACGGCGCCAGGGCTCCGGGCTGCGCGCTATAGTGGGTCTGACGGCCCTCGTGGCGGCCGCAGACCAACCCGGCCTCCTTCAGGATCCCGAGGTGCTTGGAGACGGCCGGCTGCGAGATCCCGGCCTGCATCGTCAGAGTGCCGACAGTCTGCTCTCCCTCGCGGCACAACCGCTCGAAGATCGCTCGCCGCGTCGGGTCGGCGAGTGTCCTGAAGAGGATGTCGGGGAGATTTGTCATGAAGACTCATAACTCACTGGCTATTGATCGGATCAATAACTCCTGAGTTATGGGTGAGTCAATCGGGAATGTGCAGTCCCCATGAGCTTTGTCGGGATGAGCAGAGCCGGCCGTACAGAACGTACAAGAGTTTCCGGCATTCCCGAGGACGCTCATTAGGCTCGAGCATCTAGCCAATCGCCACTCAGGGGTCGAACAGGATGGTGAGCAGCAGGGACGAATCTTGAATTCCCGTTACGGAATGCCGGGTGCCGCCGTCGAGATTGACCCACTGGCCGGCCGAGAGTTCCAGTGTCGAATCGGAAAGGCCGAGCAGGACGCGCCCTTCCAGGCAATGAAGTGTGATCTTACCCGCGACCTGGTGGGGCGCGATCTCCCTTCCGGCCAGGACCACGAGGCGAACGGCCTCGAAGGCCTCGGACTTCACGATCGCGGTCGTGCGAGCGTTCCGCAGGCCATCCCCAAGCGGTTGCAAGTCCACGACTTCTCCTGATTTAGCATGATGGATTGCCATCCGATCTCTCCCATGTATCCTGTGTTTGCGCTCCGAGAGCCAATGGGCTCCACTCGGTGTCGATTGGCCTATGCTTGGGGCATGCCAATGATCGTATTCGAAGACGGCGCCGTCCAGATCAACGGGACCATAGTCGGCGAGGGGCTCGGGATCGACCCTCCTCTGGTTCAACCTCTTATGCGCGAGGGTAAGATCACGGGCCGGTACAAGCGTGGGGTCGATGAAGACGCGGGTCGGCATCGGCTGACGCTCTTTCGCGAGAGCTGGCGCCTATCCCTGATCGTCGATGACGCCGGGAAGGTCGTGCAACTCTGCGTGGTCGATCCCGGCAATCGTCCTGTGCCGCCAAGCCTGCGACGACCGCCTCCGCGAGAACCTGAGTCGGAAGGCGCAGGATGATCATCGAGTCCTCAGAACAGCTCCCGCGCGCCACGCTGCTCAAGCGATTTCCGGTTCCGAGAAATTTCGGCTTGGCGCCACAGTCCCGTATCAGACCCGGGAAAAGGTGGCCGGCCCCGGCGGGAGCCAAGCGGGTGAAGGCGTTCGAGATCTACCGGTACGATCCCGACTCGGGCGAGCCTCCCCGCCTCGATACGTTCGAGGTCGATCTCGACGATTGCGGGCCGATGGTTCTCGACGCCCTCATCTGGATCAAGAACAACATCGACTCGACGCTGACTTTCCGCCGCTCGTGCCGGGAAGGAATTTGCGGTTCGTGCGCCATGAATATGGACGGCACGAACTGGCTCGCCTGCACGCGGTTCGTCTCCGACCTGGCTGAGCCGGCGCGGGTCTATCCACTCCCTGGTAGAAGCATCATCAAGGACCTCGTTCCTGACCTTGAGCATCTCTTTGCGCAATACGAGATGATCGAGCCCTGGCTCCACTCCAAGACGCCGGAGCCTAACCAAGAGCGGCTCCAGTCGCCTGAGGAGCGTCGCGAGCTCGATGGCTACTACGAGTGCATTCTCTGCTTCTGCTGCACCTCTGCATGTCCGAGCCATTGGTGGAATCCAGGCCGTTTCCTCGGTCCCGCGGCGCTTCTTCAGGCTTGGCGATGGCTGACAGACAGCCGCGACGAGGCGACCGAAGAGCGGCTCGACAAACTGGAAGACCCATTTCGACTCTATCGCTGCCACACTATCCTGAATTGCACCCGAACCTGCCCGAAAGGGCTAAATCCCGGAAAGGCCATCGCCGAGATCAAGAGGATGATGATCGAACGCCGGAGCTGATCGGAGGCTCGATACCGGTTTGGAATGTGAACGGAGGAGAGATGTCCACGGAATCCGATCGCCCGTTTCCCAAACCTGCGCTGTCCAGCACGGTGCCGGGCCCACAGGAACTCAAAGGTACCATTGAGAGCGGGCGGACGGGCGGCAGGGAAGTGCATGCCGCTAACCGGCCGGCGCTCGCAGGAGAACGGATGCGGCCGGTCTCCCCCAACATCCAGATCTACCGCCCGCAACTCACATCGGTTCTGTCGATCGCCAACCGGGTCACGGGGGTCATCCTGGGCATCGGGGCGGTCGGCTTGGTGGCTTGGCTGATGGCCGGGGCTTCGGGTCCGCAGGCATACGCTGTTGCGCAGAGCGCCATCGTCTCCTGGACCGGGCAAATCGTGCTGTTTGGATTCACCTTCGCGTTCTTTCTGCATCTCTGTGGCGGCATCCGGCATCTGGTATGGGACACCGTCCACGGGTTCGAACTCCGACAAATCTACCTTTGGGGCTGGGTGGTCGTTGCGGCCAGTGTTGCGCTCACGCTTGCAGCCTGGGGCCTCAGCCTGGTCATGGGAGGCTAGAGCCGATGAACCGGAAGAGCATGCGCTCGCCACTCGCCCGCGCCATCGGGCTTGGCTCCGCGAAATCCGGTATCGAGCACTGGTGGGCGCAGCGGATATCCGCCGTTGCTCTCGTTCCGCTGACGCTCTGGTTCGTGGCTTCGATCATTGCGCACACGGCCAGCGACTATGCCGGCTTCATGGCCTGGCTGAGGAAACCGTATGTGACGGTCCTCATGATCGCCCTGCTGATTGCCCTCTTCTACCATCTGGCGCTCGGCCTCCGGGTCATCATCGAGGATTACCGACACTCTTGGACGAAGTTCGCCGGAACCATCGCAGCCCAGCTTGGTTGCTCGGCGCTCATGATCGCCGGAATCATCGCGACTCTGCGTATTGCTTTCGGTACCTGAATGGCAAAGCTGCCCGACGATAAGGGGATGGATCGATGCTTGTCGAGAGACTGTTACCCGGGGCTCGCGAGCGGCTCGTCACGATCGGGAGCGATGCCCCCCTGATGGAGGCCGCAAAGCTTCTTCGAGCCGGGACCGACCTCATTGTCGTATGCAATCCGGCTGGACGCCTGACGGGAGTGATCACGAAGACGGATGTGGTCGGCCAGATCAGCCACTGCCAAGGCTCGAGTTGCGTCACCCCGGCTGCCATAGTGATGACCCGGGACGTCGTCATATGTCATCCAGGAGACTGGCTGAACGATATCTGGTCGACGATGAAGGAACGTGGGTTGAAGAACATCCCGGTCACCGACGCCGAGGCCCGACCGGTTGGCGTGCTCAACGCGCGAGACGCCTTGCAAGTCCTCCTCAAGGAGGTTGAAAACGAGGAATCCCTTTTGCGGGATTACGTCATGAACGTCGGATACCAATAGTCGCTTGGCATTGTCGCCGCGCACTCGGCAGGATCATCCGCGCTCGCCGCTCGTTGGCTTCCCCGCCGCCCGGAATTTCCCGCGTGCCCAACGAGATGAGAACATTCTGAGCCGGTCACTTACCGAGGTTTGCGTGGTCTTTGCTACCGAATGCCGAGAATTTTCGGGCTGAGACCCGACGTCCAATCCCGTCCATGAGTGACCATCCGGGTGGTAGGCGGCTCCGTTGTCTGGTTTTCTCTGCCGTTAGTGTCGTGGGCGGACTGACCTCCGTCCGACCGACAGGCAGCTGTGATCCGGGGGATCATGAAATGACAGACGACGAGAAGGCCATCCGGCATGTGGTCGAGGCCTGGATGGCGGCAAGCCGGGCCGGTGATATCGACGCCGTGCTCGCCTTGATGACGGATGACGTGGTTTTCATGGTCCCGGGCCAGGAGCCCTTCGGCAAGGAGGCGTTCGCGGAGGCCTCAAAAGGCATGCGCGGCGTTCAAATCGAAGGCGCGAGTGAAATTCTGGAACTGATGGTCCTGGAGGATTGGGCGTTTCTCCGCAGCCGCATCGAGATAAGCGCTACGCCACCAGGCGGCGTTCCCATGCATCGATCCGGCCATACCCTCACGCTTCTTCGCAAAGAGGCCGATGGGCGGTGGCGGCTGGCACGCGATGCGAACCTTATGACCCAAAAGTGAGCGCGCTGCTGCGCCCTCGGTACTGTACAGTCCACTTTCGGGAGCGATGCACTAAAGCTCGCTCAAGGCAGGGCGGCGATCCCTGCTGTCCCGGTCGCGACTTGCCGCGACCTTGGCGTCGATGATCCGCTCGATCGCCGCGGTGATCTCGCTTGCGAGGTCCGGATCCGCGAAGGCGGTCTTGAGAAGCCGAAAGAGGCCGCCTGCCGCAAATTCGGTCTCGCCCAGCGGAAAGGCGTGAGGCAGGTGAAGGTCCGAGGCCATGTCGCCGTCTCCATTTCCAAAGCGGCGCCCCGTCCGGAAGCCCGCGGAGGGCCACGATAGCCTGGGGGGCGGTGCGACCGGATTCCCATAGATGGGTACTCCGGTGCGGGAATCGGGGGGATTGCGGAAGGCAGTTTCCGCTACCCTCGGGGTTGCGCCGCCGATTCGGCCATACGCCGCTTTCAGCGAAATCCTCTGTCCGATGGAAGTTCCATGTCGTCCATGCCCATGCCTCTCCAATTGTCCGCTCGCTCCATCAGTCCGAGTCTCGCACCATCCCTCGAGACGGCCCGCCTGCGGCTGCGCCAGCATCGTATCGAGGACCTCGATGCCAGCCTTGCCCTGTGGAGCGATCCGTCAGTCACCCGTTTCATCGCGGGCGGCAAGGCTTTCACGCGCGAGGAGAGCTGGGGACGGCTGGTGCGGTACGTGGGTCATTGGTCCCTGATGGGTTACGGCTACTGGGCCGTGGAGGAGAAGGCGACCGGGGCCTTCGTCGGAGAGGTGGGCTTCGCGGATTTTCAGCGGATCATCGAGCCCTCCCTCGACGGGATGCCCGAAATGGGTTGGGTGCTGTCGCCTCAAGTCCACGGAAAAGGCTATGCGACCGAAGCAGTACGCGCGGCCCTGGCCTGGGGCGACGCCCATTTTGACGAAACGCCGACCGTCTGCCTCATCAACCCCGAGAACCGGCCTTCTCTCCGGGTTGCGGAAAAATGCGGTTTCCTCGCCCATGAACAAGCGACCTACCAGGATAAGCTGGTCCTTCTCTTTCAGCGCCCGCCAGGCGGGAGATGACATCAGGCATGTCCCTGGCCGGGAACGCGACCGGCGAAGGGGCGTTGCCCCCTCGATGCCGGAGCCTAAAAGTATGACTCTCTCAGACCAGGACGTCGCCATTCGCGACAACACCGACGGGCGCCGCTTCGAGTTGGAGATCGGCGGCCAGGTGGTCTTCGCCGATTACGACCGCCGCGGCGATACCTTGCTGATCCGCTACGTGGAGGCGCCACCACCCCTGCGCGGCACGGGCGCGGCCGATAAGCTGATGCGCGGGGTTGCCGAAATCGCCCGTGCGGAGGGGCGTACGCTCACGCCGCTCTGTGGCTATGCGGGCGCGTGGCTGCGCCGGCATAAGGAATTCCACGACCTCCTCGCCTAGACCTCCCGGCTCATGCGCGCCCGCGCAGCCGCGGGGCGAACCAGTCGCGCGCCAGCCGGACCACCTGGTCGAGAGTTCCGGGCTCTTCGAACAGATGCCCGGCACCGGGCACGATCGTGAGTTCCCTTTCGCAGACAAGGGCCTCGAAGGCCCTCCGGTTCAGGTCGATGACGGGTCCGTCATCTCCGCCCACGATCAGGAGGGTGGGGGCCCGGACCCTGGCCAAGGCCTCGCCCGCAAGGTCCGGCCGCCCGCCTCGCGACACGATGGCGGCGACCGGATGGGGCGAGAGGGTCTCGGCCACCAGGGCGGCGGCCGCACCCGTGCTGGCCCCGAAAAATCCGATCCGCCTATCGCGCAGGGACGGCTCGGCCCGAACCCAGTCGGCCGCATAGGCAAGGCGCCGGGCCAGGAGAGCAATGTCGAACACGTTGCGCCGGTCCGCGGCTTCCTCGTCGCTCAAAAGATCGAACAGGAGGGCGCCGAGCCCAGCCTCGCGGATCCCCTCTGCGACGAAGCGGTTGCGCGGGCTCAGGCGGCTGCTGCCGCTGCCATGGGCGAACAGGACCAGCCCGAACCCCTCCAGGGGAGCGACCAGGTTGCCCTTGAGCCCCAGCGATCCGATCACGACCTCGGTTTCCGGCCGGTCCATGGCATTCTCCCAGCAGGGGCGGGGAGGGGGGATCGCCTCCGCGTCCGTCCCAGGCCTTAGTGTTAGGGCGCCGGATCCACCGTTCCATATCCCTCCGCCGGATGGTCGGCCCTTCACAAGAGCGGAGTTTTCATGCAGCGTGTATTTTCCTCCCAAGTCATGACGCTTGGCGATCCGGTCCGTCGCCGCGACAATGAATGTCGCGGTGAGCGCAGCATGGGAGCGAGCCATGGCTACCTTTCCCCCAAAGGCCCGGCGCGGTTACGCCGGCAATGACGGCATGGAGAGCTTCGAGGCGCTCCTCGCCCGGCAAGGGCCCGGGCGCGCCGACCATGCCGAGGATGGCACCGATACGGCAGCCCGGGAGGCCGTGAAAGACATCGCGGCGCGCATCCAGGCTGCGGTGTTAGAGACGAGCCCGGTCGAGGATTCCCCTCCCGAGGCCGAGGAGGCACCGCCCATCGAGGATCTCGCCGCCCCGAAACTCTTCGACGAGGAATTCCGGGCGCGGATCATCGCGCTCGTGCGGAAAGGGCTCGTGCAGGATGCGGAAGGTGGTGCTCCGGCCGCGCGGCAGCAGCTCGCCTGCTTCGACGGCGCTGTCGCGGAGGGCAGTATCGTGGTGCAACGTGCCGAGCAGGTGGAGGGTCTGGCCTATCGGGCGACCCGCTCCGTCTTCTACGAGGCCGACGGCCGCATCGTCGATGACGGTTCGAGCGAGAACTGGGACGACGAGTTCGTCCTCGCCCAGATGGCGGAGGGACGCTCCGTCATCATCGGCACCGCGGAGGCCATCGGCGATGCCCTCGCGAGCCACTATTATGTCAGTTTTCCCAACCCCGATGTGCTGCTCACCTTCGACCAGCAGCTCTATCGGATGGCGCGGCAAGTGCCCGAAGAGCCTGGAGGCGTGGCCGAAGGTTGAAAGATGTAGCTTCACTGGGTTTGACCCAGAAGAGATGTTCCCTGTCTGTCTCGTTCGTCTCAGGCCGAAAGAGATTTGAAACCGGGCTTAACGAGATTGAGTGGCGATTGGGCGGTAGGCCGGGATGGCAAGTCTGCCGTATCTTAAAGACAAGGCTACTGAGACCTTAAGATAGACGTGGGGGACAACTTTGCGGTCTTCCTGTAAGGTGTTTGAGCATTCCCGACGATCAAGCAGTACGGAGGGCGTGCCATGCCCTTGTCCAAGTCATCTGCTCACACGCGGACCGCTCCCTTGCTCGTGGATCTTGCCCTCCAAGGAGGCGGTGCTCATGGGGCTTTCGCGTGGGGCGCCCTGGACCGCCTTCTCGAGGAGCCCTGGCTTGCTTTCGATGGAATCTCCGGCACATCGGCCGGAGCGATGAACGCAGCGGTTCTCATTGATGGACATGCCCAGGGGGGACCCGAAGGGGCTCGCGCGGCCCTCGAAAGCTTTTGGCGACGTGTGGCGCGCGCTGCCCTTGTCAGCCCGTTCCGTCGCGGGCCGCTCGATGTCCTGCTGGGCCGATGGACCCTGGACAGCTCACCCCTCTTCATCGCCCTTGATCTCGCAGCGCGATTGGTGTCGCCCTACGACATGAACCCTACCGGGGCCAACCCTTTACGCGACATCCTGGCGGAGAGTATCGACTTTTCCCGCCTGACCCGCGCGCCGATCAAGCTGTTCGTCACTGCGACGAACGTCCGGACCGGTCATGGCAGGATCTTCCGTAACGCTGACGTCACACCGGACGTGCTGCTGGCCTCGGCCTGCCTTCCATTCCTCTTCCAGGCGATTGAGATCGACGGTGAAGCGTACTGGGATGGTGGCTATGCGGGCAACCCGACGATGACGCCGCTGGTGCGCGAGTGCACCTCACGTGACACCATCCTCGTCCAGATCAACCCGGTCGAGAGAGCCGGCATCCCACGTACAGCCCGCGAGATCGCCAATCGCGTCAACGAGGTCTCGTTCAATGCGACCCTGCTGAAAGAGCTGCGAATGATCGCCCTGCTGCGGCAGGTGGCGGACCCAGGTGATTGCGAGGGGGCGTTGTGGGCGCAAATGCGCGTCCATAGGATTGCCAGCTCGGCCATGAACGAGCTGGGTTACTCGTCCAAGCTCAATGCCGAGTGGGACTTTCTTTGCTACCTTCGGGATGAGGGGCGCCGCTCGGCAGACGACTTCCTGCGGTCTCACAGGAAGGATCTCGGACACCGCTCGTCCCTCGACATTGATGCCGTCGTGGAGATGGACGGCTAAGGCCGAACGTTCGCGCGAGAGGGTGTCGGCAATGATACGCGAATGCGTTGGGAGAAATCGGGGAGGTCGTCGGCCGCCTGCGCCGCATCGTTGATGAGGGAGCGTTGTCGCAGCTCGTTGAAGGGAAGTGTCGTATCCACCCGTCCCGAGTGGTAGAGATAGCTGTCCACCAGACCATTGAGGAGATGGCGGATGTCGAACCTGCCCTCCCGGCCGGCCGCGTTGGCATAGCGAACGATGTTGATCGTGCAGTTGTTACTCAGCAGATGATAGAACTCCGGCTTGTCCGCGAGTTCATTGATCCGCTCGAGATAGACGAGCAAAAGCCGGCGAGCATCCTCAGGGGCGGTATTGAGGCGATAAAGATACACCCTCTCGTGGCGATAATTGGTGCGAACACGGACAATATCGCGCTCGTCACCCACGACGTAAATCAACTCGAACTGCTTGAAGAGAGAAGCAAGGGGATCGAAGCCCTCTCCGACTTCCGGCCGTGTCTCGATGGAGATGGTGAGGGGCGGTGCATTGTCGAAGAGAAAGCTCAGGAACGTGTGGCCGACCCATCCCTCCATCCAGTAGGACACGTAGAAATCCAGGCCGATCAGGTGTGAAAGCTCGATCTCCCGGTCCTCATAACGAATGGTGAAGTCGTCGGCGCTGCGGTAGTCGAAGTTGCGGACACCTGTGATCCGCACCCGTTCGCCGTCGATCAATGCCCGCGGCATCACGGCGACCTCCGGCCGCCATGGGCGGTCATGGGAGGGCGGGATGGCGATGTACCACACCACTACACCCAGGAAGAGCACACCCAAGGCCACTTTCATGCGCGGCTGACGCGACGCCCAGAAGACCCATACGGCGAAGCCGGCGAAAGCAAGGGATAGAACCAGCCGCAGGTCCGGCCAGGGCAGGTTGGAATAGAAGATCGCGAGACTTGCCCATGCAATCAGCACTGACCGAACCAGAGTTCGCAGTCCGATGCCAAGCCAGCGCAGCTGTCGTGGAAAAATCCTGCGGGGCGACCCCGTGGTATCGAATGTGCTCATTCCGCGATGCCGAACCATGGGTCGTGTCGCCTCCCACCCTCCGGATGGGAGAGCCGGCAGGCATCGATCCGAGTTCAATGTCCTGGTTGCACCCCATGATCTTGGACACCACCAGGGCCATGCCTGCTGCGTTTCGCAGGATGCCGAGGGCGGTCAAATCTGTCAAACCTTCGCTGTATGCCATCACCTTCATACGGCGAAGAAGCCCAAGACGCGGGCCAGGCGGATGGAGCTGATGCTGGCCCAGCTGGAACGCGGCGCTCGTTGCGACGGGTGCTTCGCTTGCGGCCCAAGGACGCCCGACTTGAGCGTGTGGATGATGTCAGCCACGCGTCGTCCGCCGGCCGAAATAGAACGCTGCATTCCGTAGCTCTCGTCTTATGAGATTCGATCTGCTGTGCGCTCAATCCCGATCATCTGTGAATTGAACGAGATCCCATAGATTGCCGTACAGATCCTCGAACACGGCGACGGTGCCGTAGGGGGCCTGTTTGGGCTCGCGAAGGAACCTGATGCCAGCCTCAACCAGCGCGGCGTAATCCCGTTGAAAGTCATCGGTTCGAAGGAACAGGAAAACCCGCCCGCCAGCCTGGTTGCCGATGAACGTCTCCTGATGGGAAGTGGAGGCGCGGGCCAGAAGCAGCGACGTCGTTCCATCGCCTTGGGGTCGAACGACGACCCACCGTTTGTTCTGCTCCGGCTGGTATGTATCTTCAACCAGCTCGAACCGCAGCTTGTTGACGTAGAAATCGATGGCTTCGTCGTAGTCGCGGACCACAAGAGCGATATGAGCAATACTCTGTTTCAACTGGACCCTCTCATGCAGTCACGCCGTTTCGAATAAGGAGCTCTGCGAATTTGCAGATCCCGGGATCACCAGCGGCCCGGCTCTTCGGCTGGACCGCTCCGTTTGAAATTTCCAAGTGGGTCGTGTTCGCCCGACCCTACTTCGTCCGGCTTTTCAGAGCTCCTTGCGAATTCTCGGATTCGCTCCCTAGGAACCTGAGAAGGGCGCCAGGCATGCCCTCCACTTCGGAGTGGGGCGGGTCGTCGGCACGAAGTTCGAGATAGAGCTCAATAGCGGCGACAAGACTGGCCTTTACGGCCTCGAGATCATGACGGGCGATTGTCGCTGCCAGTTGCCTCGTTTGATCAAGCCCAAAGGCCTCAACGCGTCTCACGCCCCGTTGTGGACGTCCCGCACGGCGGTGGAGCATGGGCCCGAGAACCTGCTCGCGAAAGAAGGCTAGCATGCCGATGGCTTCGAACAACTCGCCCCGTAAGGCTCTGGCGGCTCCATAGTGAAGCCAAATCCAGGCCCGTGCCTCGAACCAGTCCGGATCCAGGTTCGGCCAACGGATATCCGCCCGATCCAATCTTTCCTCGATGGTGCCCTTGTCCCGGGACCAAAGGACGATCGGTCGCTCGATGCGCCGGTCCAGATCGGACATCGTGACGAACTTCAAGTCGATATGGAGGAGATCAGGCCCATAGAGGCAGATCAGAAGGCGCGGCTCTCCGACGTGTTCGCCCGTGAATGCGCTCAGCAATGGTCCGATGCGACGAGCGATGGCCGTTCTGGAAGCAAGAACATCAGTGTAGGAATCCTCCTCCACAACGACAACGAAGTCGAGATCGGAGAATTCATCCATGCCGCCGTGGATCAAGGAGCCGCCGGCGAGCAAGGTATGGATGCGCGAATCTTGGGAGAGAATATCGAGAGTCTTTTCGAGAAAGCTCCGATGAGAAAGGGGAAGGATGCTGGTCATATATTCCTCCAGGCCAGCACCTCAGGATATACGGAAAAACGTTATCCCGACAACTTCCCCATCTTGGTCCGTCCAGAAAAACGCGGTCTAGCGCCTTCAGTGAACCTCCCGAAAATGGGGGTCTGAAAGCGGACTTTGGCCTCGTGTGCAGCACGGGTAGCGGGATTCTGATCATTCTTTGTCGGCATTCATGCTTCCGTAAAGGAATTCATGGCTCCGTTAACATTTCGTTAACCATTCCCGAGCAGACTCGGGCTTGTCGATCCGAAGATCCGATCGGCAACCTTCCCAAGATGCAGGCGGGGCGCGGATGTACCGCCTCGTCCTGCATGGGAAGACGCGTCAGGCACGCGGATAGACTTGCGTTCACGTACAATTTTTCAGTTGCCGTCCGAAGACGAGGGACACACCCCGACCGGAGGAGGATTGCTGGTGCTTATTCTCGATCCGATCTCCGGAGAGTGGGTTGATGTAGAGATATCGTCGGGACGGTAGTGTTGGGCAGATTGCCGGACAGGTCGGGAAGATGTTTCGCATAGGGGCAGGCGTAGCATCTTCCCGATTATAAGATCCTAGTCAGCAGGGGGACTTCATAAGCGCCGGTGCCGGCGCTTTTTCTTTGCGGGTTGCTCCGGCATTCTCCTGACAGGGAACGAAAAGCCTCAGAATGCGTCCTCATCATCGAGATTGATCTTTAACGGAGCGATATCATGCTCGGAACACGGATCCTGAAAGCGTCTCTGGCTGTGCTCGTCCTCGGCGGAACGGCCTTTGTTGCGACGCAGCCCGCAGAGGCGGGTGCCAGCACCGGCACGTGGCGCAACGGCATGGTCGAAGGGCCCTATGGGCCGGGCTATTACGGCCCGGACAGGGGACCGCATGCCTATTATCGCGAGGGTTATCGCGGCATTGCTCGTGACGAAGACGAGGATTGCTACACGGTCCGGCGCCGCTTCGTCGACGATTGGGGGCGCGTGATCGTACGCCGCGAGCGCATCTGCGACTGAGCGGGCTTCATGGATGGCCCTGCCAGGTTGCTTCTGTCCGCCACAGGGCCGACATGGCAGGGCATTCTTGGAGACGAGTGTTGTTAAATTTATCGCCTGGGTCGTCAGGTTTTGGCCGGTGGGAACCTATGGGGAACACTTCACAGGCTTTATGTTGCGCTTTCTCGGCTGCAAGAAGAACAAACCGGGAGAAGCCATCACAACTTCATGATTGCTTGGCTGTAATTCTCGAAGCGTAACGGTCAAGCTTGGACCGAGGCAGTTATCCGTAACTCAGAAGGATTAAGGGCTCACATTACGGGTGAGAGGCGGTTCGAATTCCATAAGGTCGCGTTAGTCTTCATGGGAATGTTGCACAGCCTTGGGAGATATCCATGCGCGCCCTGCCGAAGATCCTTATTGCCGCTACGGCGTTTGTCGCTGCGGCAAGCGTTGCGTCCCCGCCTGCCCAGGCTATGGGGAAGTGGCGGGCTTGGTGGGCCTATCATCACGGCGGCAACAATGGCGGTTCACCCGGCGGCTCGCCCGGAGGATCACCGGGTGGCGGTCCCAACCGCGGAGCTCCCGGCCCGATTGCCGGTGCCGGCCTGCCGTTCCTGCTTCTCGCGGGCGGGTATGTCCTTGTTCGCCGGCGCCGCAGCCGCAGGCGCGCTCTCGAGGACGCCGCGCAGCAGGCTCTGCCGGTATCCGAGCGCTGACCGAAATCGCGTCGCCCTTCATCCGATAAGAGCCCGGCCGTGGATTTGAACGAGGCCGGGCACAGCGCCTAAGGGCAGGGCCTGCGCTTCGGGGAGGTGAAGTCTTCCGTGCCCGGCAACGGCGCCGGTGGCTAACCCGAGGCTATTTGCAGCCCAGGTGAATCGATTGCTGCTTCACGGACGTCGGGGAGGTGACGCTCGACAAATATGAGCGAAGCGCTCTCTAGACCATGCTCACAGAACATGGCCTGTCGGCCGTGGTATTGCTGATTGTGCTTTATGCGATTCATGACTGAGCCCGTTCATGAGGCTCAGAGCCTTCCGCTCGACTGATCAGAGCGCAATATGGTCTGAGGAGGCCCACGAGCCCCCTCAGACCATAAGGATTATGGCTTAGCGGTTATGACTGCCGCCGCCACCATGCGAATGCTCGCCGCCCTTCCGGCCGGCTTCAGAGGCCTTTTCAGGATCGTTCTTGAAGTTGCCGCCACTGGCCTCGCCACCCTTCTTGGCGATCTCGTGCTGCTTGTTCTTGTCCATGGAAGCAAAGCCACGGTTCGAGGTGTCTTTATTCTGAGCCACTGTAGATCTCCTTTGTACCCCTAAGGGAGTCCGGACAACGAACGGGGTCATGATTGGTTCATGCGTGGCAACAAACTCTGTATTACTTCGTGGTGTGACATATGTGCAGCTGGGCTTTAGGCTCTGATCCCCACTAAATTGTTTCGATGTGATTCCTAATTTCTGCTAAGAAGCCTAAGAATCATAAAAAATACTTTCTATTCATTCTTGAGTGCAGTGAATATACACACGCATTTCAGGTATCATGTCCCAGCGCGGACAATCCCGCAGACGCTGAAAGTGATGCTGAGCCTGGCACCAGGGGGCCTTTCTCGTGCCCTGTCTGTCCCCTCCGGTTCCTTGGGCTTCGTACTGTTCAGTCACTGAGTTCGGTCTGCGCCTCTGGCGAGCTCTGGAGGTATCAATATTCAAAGGCCGTCATTTTGATCGATCCGAAATCCTGCTCTGTGTCGGTGGTGCCTGGCCTACAATCTGAGCCTGCGAAACCTTGAGGAGATGATGGCCGAGCCCGGTATCTTAGTCGATCGTGCGACCGTCCACAGGTGGGTTATCCGCTACTCGCCTGAGCTGCTTGAGAGCTTCAATAGGCGTAAACGAAGCGTCAGCCGGAAATGGCACGTGGATGAGACTTACATCAAAGTGCGAGGCCAGTGGCGGTATCTCTCCGGATTGAGCAGGATCATCGGGCCATCACGCGGCGGGTCCGGCCCAGGCTCGGCTTCCAGTCCATGGTCAGCGCTCGTGTGATCCCGAGCGGCATCGAGATGATCACATGATGCGCAAGCAGGCCAAGTATGCCTGCAATCGGAAACCATCACTCGCCGCGCAGTTTCACCTGCTCGCCGCATGAGCGAATACGACCCCCTCTGAGATCTCTCTGTCCATAGTCAGAAATTGCGACAAGGCCTCCAAGCTTACTACGGAGGAAGAGTGCAATCCATTCGTCAAGCGGGCGACGGAGAATGCGCGGCCCGGATCCGTCGCCGACCTTCACCGGCTGCCCGCCACGAGATTGACCGCCTGCAGCACCGACCTGAACTCATCACCAGGTTTCTCGCTATCCAAGCCTCCCACCGCAGGACATTGTGAAAGCAATGGAGTAATTATGCCGTTCATCTGAAGATTTTTCTCTGGATGAGAAAGATAACCTCAATTTTATCCCTATCGGGTATGTCAGGATTACTGTCGTGGCCTCGAAATAGTTACAGTCTTTTGCTTGATCGAATTGGCTGCCATGGGCCACCATGCGTAAGATTTCTGGGAACGAAGTCGCCTTCCGGAGTCCTTTGTGCCAGGGTGGCACCGCGGCAGCATTGTGAGATGAATGTTATCACAAGCAGCAACAGCGACTGGAGCGTCTCATTATTGGCTTGGGGTGATCCTGCAAGTCTGAAGACGTTCAGCGGATACTCCGCCCAGCTCCGGGCCCAGTTGAAAGCACAAAACCTTCTGCGCCGCGAGTACAACATCAATACAGTTGGAGCCACCGACGCGCTTGTCGGCGCGCTGTCCCTTGTGCCGCTTCTGTCAGGCCGAAGGCCGACGGTCCGCCGCGAGTGGCTCTGGTCACGATCAGCAATCGGGACCTTGTCTCGGAGACTGAATCGCAAGATCGAGCTGGCAGGCGACCGGGGTGCATTCCTGGAAGTCGGAACTCTCGCGCGCGTCGACAAGCGCTTTGGGCCGCAGTTTCAGATCACGGACATGACTGTGTTCCAAGCGCGGGAGGCAGGGCAGTTCGGATTCGGCCATATGTCGGCGGGAACTGTGGCGCAGGCCATTCAGGCGCAGCGCGAGACGCTCGAGCATGCCTGCCACATCTTCGCGATGTCGCAATGGACAGCTGAAAGCCTGGTGAGCCACTACGGCACTCCCGAGAACAAGATTACGGTAGTCTACACGGGCCCAAACATGGATCCCCAGGACGAAGTCGTACAGCGACGTCCCCACCAGATCCTATTCGTCGGTTACGACTGGAACCGGAAAGGCGGGCCGCTCCTGCTCGATGCGTTTCGTTTGGTTCGACACGCCATGCCCGATGCTGAACTCGTTATCGTCGGGCCGGACCCTGAAGTCCGCGAGGACGGCATTCGGATTGCCGGGACGTTGGACAGACGGGATCCTTCGCAATTCGCCAAGCTGAAGCGCCTTTATCGTGAGTCCGCATGCCTCTGCCTGCCTTCGTGCTTCGACCCCTTCCCGATCGCGATTGTGGATGCCATGACACTTGGGACGCCGGTCGTGGCATTCGACAATGGAAGTCGTCGTGAAGCGATCTTGGACGGAAGGACGGGATTGCTCGCGAGGAATGGAGATGTCGTCGACCTCAGCAGAGCACTGGAGAAATTGCTCGCCAGTCCGGATCTGCAAGTGGTCATGTCCCAGGAGGCGCGGAGCCGCGCCCGTGACCTGTTCACATGGGAGCGTGTGGTCGAACGGATCGGAACGACAATTCGGAGACATCTCGATGAATCAGCAAGGTGAGGTACGCCAATCCAAAATTCCGTTCCACGTGCCGACGCACGTCTCCTCCGAGCCGAACTATGTCCTCGAATGCCTGGGAGCCGATGAGGACATCCGCTTTCAGAAGGCATGTTCAAGTTTCTTGAAGGCCAACCTTGGCGTACCCTACGTCGAGCTAACAAGCTCCTGTACCCATGCGCTGGAACTGGCCGCGTTAGCACTCGATGTCCAGTCCGGCGACCAGGTCGTCGTGCCAAGCTTTACCTTTACGTCCACTGCGAACGCCTTTCTGCTCCGCGGAGCCACGGTGTCGTTTGCCGATATCGATCCCGAGACCCTGAACCTAGATCCGGAAAGCCTGAAGCAGTGCGTCAGTTCGAGGACAAAGGTTGTGGTTGTGGTGCACTATGCCGGCATTGCATGCGACATGGATCCGATTGTCGAGGCCGCCAGCAAGGTGGGCGCGGCAGTGGTCGAGGATGCGGCCCATGCGCTATTCGGAAAATATAAGGGTCGGCCGCTCGGGACCATTGGAGACATCGGAGCGTTCAGCTTTCACCGGACGAAGAACTTCTCCTGCGGGGAAGGGGGGGCATTCGCCTGCAACAGCGACGAACTTGCCGAGATCGCCGAGGTGATCCGTGAGAAGGGCACCAACCGGAGCCAATTCATGCGAGGGAACGTCGAGAAATACGAGTGGATTCACGAGGGCTCGAGCTACGTCATTGCCGATATGCTCGCAGCCCAACTACTTGCTCAACTCGAGCAATTCGAGCTGGTCCAGTCCAAAAGGGAGCGGGCCTGGCGCTTCTACCATGACGCCTTGCGGGGCTGGGCCGAATCCAATGGCGTGCGGCAGCCTAGCCTTCCCGAGTTCTGCGATCCGGCCTGGCACCTTTACTACATGATCATGCCGACAACGGAGGCACGGGACCGGCTCCTGAGCTATTTGAGAGCGCACGGGATCGGTGCTTCCTTCCATTATCTTCCTCTTCATTTGACGCCGATGGGGCGACAGCTGGGGGGCATGGTCGGAGATGCTCCGGTCACGGAATGGGCGGCGGATCGCCTGATCCGATTGCCCTTCTACACCAACATGTTGCAGGAAGACCTGTTACGCGTCGTTGAGTGCGTCTACGGGTTCCGCTGTTGATGAAGTTGGCGCCTGCAACTGCAACTGGTCTATGCGTGGGAAACTTATATCACCGGCTGGCGGGAAGGTCCGGTATGTGACGACTCGCCCCCGGCCTTCTATGTGCCATCGTGGCACTATCCCCGGGCGGACAAGCGTACGAACGAATGCTGAAGTTCCGGGCTTCGTGACATGCGGGTGATACAGAGCCAATACTCTGTGACACAAAACAAAATCTTGCTTGAAAATCAGCGCTTTAGAGTGGCTGGGGGACCTGGATTCGAACCAAGACTAACGGAGTCAGAGTCCGCTGTTCTACCATTAAACTATCCCCCAACGAGCCCGGCCCTGATGCCGCCTTGCCGGAGAAAGATCGATCCGGGAGCGGGGCGGTCGGTGTTCGTGGTGGCGCTGAAATAGGGGCTTTTTCGGGCGCGGTCAACCCTCCTGGATGGGGCTTCCTGCATCTGCGTAAGCGAGCGGCATCCGCAGGGGAGGGCCGGGCAGTCTCAGGGCGCTGCGGTCACGCTTCTCCAGGGAAATCGTCGCGGGTCGCAAGGTCGACGAAGTCGATCAATACGGATTCAATTCTGTCGGAACTGGCTTCGCCGATGTCGATGTCCAGCCGCCGGGTTTCCTTGGGAAGATACATGTAGACATGGGCGATTCCCGTCTCGGCCAAGTCGACTTCCAGCGTGCGGGTGGTCTTGCGACCGTCCACGAAAAGGTCGAGGCGACCGCGACCGAGGGACGGATAATCCCGGTGGGAATAGTCATGGGGCGGGGTCACGCTGACCTTGATCTCGGCCCCAATGACGGACAGCCTTTCGTTGAGGCCCTTCAGCAAAGGCGGGATGACGTCCCGCACCTTAAGCCAGGATTTGAGGGCGGCGCGCTTGCGCATGGCCCTCGCGTCCGCGTCCCGGCTCCTTCTGTCGGCTTCTGCACCGGCATCCCGGCGCTCAAAGGCCTCGCGGTAGAGAACCCGCTCCAGGCGCCTCTCATTGTCATCCCGGCTCATATCGTCGCCCTCTCAAGGAAAAGCTGGCCCGTCGAATCGGTCGCTTTCCGGTAGACCCCTTTTAGAGCCAACACGGCGGCTGGACATTGCGTTAGGACAAATGTCCCGCCGGCGAGGATGCCTTCCGAAGGGGAATTCAGGGTTTGTTCAACTCTGCCGTTTCATTGTCTGCGCAAGGCCGGACCCGAGTTGAGGACCGGCAGGAGACAACGACATGACATTCGGTCGGTGGGTCCCCCGGTGGACCTTGGGGGCAGTGGCAGGGATCTTAAGCCTCGGCGCCTTGAATGCGCAGGCCGCGCCTCTGTCCGTGGGATCGGCGTCTGGCCCGGCAACGGTGCAGCAGGTCCAGTTTTTCTATGACGGGCCGGATTACTACGATCCGCCTCCGCGTCGCTATTACGGGCCGCCGCCGCGCCACTATGGGCCCCCTCCGCCCCGGGGAGGCTATTATCCGCCGCCGCCGCGCTACAGCCGCGAGGCCCAGAAGGAATACATGAAGGACTACCGGCGGGCCCAGAAGGAAATGACCAAGGATCAGATCCGCGCCTGGAACCGCCGCAACGGCTTCTAGGACACGTCCCCGATACTGAGAAAGAGGCCGGCTCCACGGGCGTGGGGTCGGCCTCAATCGTCCATGGCGCCGCTTTCGGGCGGCATGTCGAGGTCGAATTCCGAGCGCAGCTGCGCGTCGTCCGCAGCATCCTCCTCGGCGGCGGCGATTCGTTCGTAGCGGTCGAGGGCGCCCTGGAGAATGTAGGCGGCCGCCATCTTGTCCACCGCTTCCGCCCGCTTGGCGCGGGAGGCATCCGCATCGAGAAGGGTTCGGGTTACAGCCATGGTGGAGAGCCGCTCGTCCCAGAACAGAATCGGCCCACCGTAGATCGGCTTGAAGTTGCGCACGAAGGCGCGGGTCGCCTGCGCCCGGGGGCCTTCGGTCCCGTCCATGTTGAGCGGCAGGCCGATCACCAGTCCGCCTATGTCGTGTCGGTCGATCAGGGCCTTCAGGCGCTGCGCATCTGGCGTGAACTTCACCCGTTTGATCGTCTCGAGCGGGGTCGCGATCCGCCTTTCCACGTCGGACAGGGCGAGGCCGATGGTCTTCGTGCCGAGGTCGACACCCATCAGGCGCGCACGGGGGGAAAGCCCCTGCATGAGCGCGATCAGCTCCTGGTCATTGGCGAGCAATGCGGCCTCCTTGTCGCCGGCACCTTACAGGAAGGCGGGCCGGAAGTCGTCCCGCTCCGTCATGGATCCCGCCCAGGCAGGCGCGTCTTTTCTCAGAGTATGGAATTGCCTAGCTTTCCGGCCAATGCCGCGCCTGCAGCCCGACGGGGCGTGGCCGGCCGCGGTTTCTGCCCCATCTGTCTTGCCATTGCGAGGATCCAATCATGAAAATCACCTGGTTCGGCCATTCGGCCTTCCGACTCGACTTCGCCGGCAACGTTGTGCTCATCGATCCGTTCTTCACCGGAAACCCGGCCTTCGAGGGCAGCCGGGACAAGGCTTGTGAGGGCGTCACCCACATCCTCGTCACCCACGGCCACGGGGACCACGTGGGCGACACGGTCGAGATCGCCAAGAAAACCGGCGCGACCGTGGTGACGAATTTCGACCTGTGCATGTATCTGGCCAGCCAGGGAGTCGAGAAATTCGACCCCATGAACACGGGCGGCACCATCGCGCAGGACGGCTTCACGGTGAGCATGGTCCGGGCCGACCATTCGGCCGGTCTCGTCGAGATGGGCGTGAATTTCCCTCTGGGCAGCGCCAACGGCCTGATCGTCAAGGCGCCGGGGGAGCCGACAGTTTATCACATGGGAGATACGGACATCTTCGGCGACATGGCCCTGATCGCCGAGATCCATCAGCCGGATGTGGCCATGGTGCCGATCGGCGACCGCTTCACCATGGGCAGCGAGGTGGCGGCCCTGGCCGTGCAGCGCTTTTTCAAGCTCAAGGCCGCGATTCCCTGCCATTACGGCTCGTTCCCGATCATCGAGAAGACCGCCGACCGTTTCGTGGCCGCCATGGACGGGAAGGGCACCCAGGTGGTGGTGCCGCACAAGACCGTCGGCGTGACGATCTGAGGGGGAGGCTCTGTTACTTCCTCCCGGAGAGACGCGCCGGAGAGGTTGCGCGACTGGGACGAGGCACCACAGGATTCCCTCCCCCTTGTGGGGAGGGTTAGGGTGGGGGTGTGAGCGCCACGGTCTGAGGCTTCAGAGCCAACACCTCCACCTCCTCCCCACAAGGGAGGGAGAGTAGGTTGCGCTTCCAGCGAACATCCGAGAACCACGGTAGGAGAGCCTCACGGCGACTCCTGCTCCACATCCGACATTGCGGCGCGAGGCGGGCGGGTGTTATAGCCCGGCCAAACGCATCAAAGGGTTTGGCCATCCATGTCGGTCGATCAGAAAACCGTTCGCCGGATCGCGCATCTGGCGCGCATTGCCGTCACGGAGGAGGATGTTCCGCACCTCCAGGGCGAGCTCAACGCCATCCTGTCCTTCGTCGAGCAACTCAACGAGGTGAATGTGGACGGGGTCGAGCCGATGACCTCCGTGACGCCGATGACCATGAAGAAGCGCCAGGACGGCGTGACGGACGGCCAATGCGCCGAAAAGATCCTCCGCAACGCTCCGGCGCGGGAGGACGACTTCTTCGTCGTGCCCAAGGTGATCGAATAGGCCATCCGCCGTCTCGCGCGTCGCCGCGCGGGCGCCGGAGGCAATCCGTCCTGCGAACCCTCATCACGATCCCGGCCCGCCCTGAGGCCTGGGATGCCAAGGATCGAATCCCGTGACAGACCTTACTCATCTCACGATCTCGGAGGCCCGCGAGGGCCTGAAGGCCAAGTCCTTCTCGGCCACGGAGCTCGCCCAGGCCCATATCGACGCCATCGAGAAGGCGAGGGCGCTCAATGCCTATGTGCTGGAGACGCCCGAGAAGGCGCTCGCCATGGCGAAGGCCTCCGACGAGCGGATCGCCAAGGGCGAGGCCGGCGCTCTCGAAGGCATCCCGCTCGGCATCAAGGATCTCTTCTGCACGGAGGGCGTGGAATCCACGGCCGGCTCGAAGATCCTCAAGGGCTTCAAGCCCGCTTACGAATCCACCGTCACCCAGAACCTGTGGAACGACGGCGCCGTGATGCTCGGCAAGCTCAACATGGACGAGTTCGCCATGGGCTCGTCCAACGAGACCAGCGCCTTTGGCCCGGTGGTGTCGCCCTGGCGCCGCGCCGGCTCGAACGTGTCCGCAGGCGCCTCCGGGGCCATCGAGGGCTCCCATCTCGTCCCGGGCGGCTCCTCAGGTGGTTCGGCGGCGGCGGTCGCGGCGCATCTATGCCTTGGCGCAACCGCGACCGATACGGGCGGCTCCATCCGCCAGCCGGCCGCCTTCACGGGCACGGTCGGCATCAAGCCGACCTATGGGCGCTGCTCCCGCTGGGGCACGGTGGCCTTCGCGTCCTCCCTGGACCAGGCCGGGCCGATCACCCGCACGGTGCGCGATGCCGCCATCATGCTGCGCTCCATGTCTGGCCCGGACCCGAAGGACACCACCTGCACGGACCTGCCGGTGCCCGATTTCGAGGCCGCCGTTTCGCGGGGTGTAAAGGGGCTGAAGATCGGCATTCCGAAGGAGTACCGGGTCGACGGCATGTCGCCCGAGATCGAGGCGCTCTGGCAGCAGGGCACGGAATGGCTGCGCGCGGCCGGCGCCGAGATCGTCGAGGTCTCGCTGCCGCACACGAAATACGCCCTGCCGGCCTATTACATCGTGGCGCCGGCCGAGGCCTCCTCGAACCTCGCCCGCTATGACGGCGTCCGCTACGGCATCCGCGAGAATGGCCGGGATATCGTCGAGATGTACGAGAAGACCCGTGCGGCCGGCTTCGGCCGCGAGGTCAAGCGCCGGGTCATGATCGGCACCTATGTGCTCTCGGCGGGCTATTACGACGCCTATTACGTCCGCGCCCAGAAGATCCGCACCCTCATCAAGCGCGACTTCGAGGAGGTCTATGCGAAGGGCGTCCACGCCATCCTGACCCCGGCGACGCCGTCTGCGGCCTTCGGCATCGGCGAGAAGGGCTCGGGCGACCCGGTTGAGATGTATCTCAACGACATCTTCACCGTGACGGTGAACATGGCGGGCCTGCCCGGCATCGCGGTTCCGGCCGGGCTCGACCAGCAGGGCCTGCCCCTGGGCCTCCAGCTCATCGGCCGCGCCTTCGACGAGGAAACCCTCTTCGCCGCCGGTCAGGTCATCGAGGATGCGGCCGGGCGCACGAAGTTGCCGGGCGCCTGGTGGGCCCAGGCGTGACGCCTCCCTCCGTCCCCGTCGCGGTCTGGCTCTGGAGCGCTTTCGACCCGGTGCTCGTGATCGTCGCCGTGCTGCTCGGCTGGAAGGCCGATCAGGCCGGCAAGCTCATCATCGCGGCCATCGTGGCGCTCGTCGTCGCGGTGCTGTTCTCCTGGATGGTCACGGGGCTGAACATCCCCTGGATCGCCCCGGTGAGCCATGACAGCCCGACGCTCCTGCCCGTCAGGGTCGTCGCGGCCCTGATCTGGGCCGCGGGCGCCTATGCGGTGCGGCGCGCCATGGGGCGCTAGGGGAGGCTCCTTAAGTCTCGGCGATCCCGGCGGGTGCTCCGCCACCCGCCAGGGCGCTGTCGATCTCCGCGAGGGTCGCCTTCTCGGCGTCGCTGACCGCGACGCCGCCAAAGCCCAGGAACCCGCCTTCACGGCCGGCTTCAGCCGCTTCCTGTGCCACGTGCTTCAGCCATGCCTTGAAGGCGGGCGCGTCTTCGGGCGCTTTCGTATCGAGGATGCCGGCCACGGCACGCAGCTCGTCGATCGCCTTTTGCTTTGCGGCCGCGAATTCACTGCCCTTGAAGCGCTCCTGGAAGGAGTGCCGCACCGCATCCCGGGTTGCGGGATCCGCGATGTCATCCGCAACAGCCTTCACGAGCGGATTGGCATTGGCGTCCTTTTTCGCTTCGAGAAGCGCCCAGCCACTCGACATGGATTCCTTCAGAAGGCTCCACAGGCCGCTGGGCTCCGCGGCCGTAATCGCCATGCCGGCCACCATGGGGCTGGCGACGATCCGGGCCCATTCGTCGGGCGTGAAACTGGATTTGCTGGCCATCTCTGCCTCCCTGCATAGAGTTGCGGGCGGACAATCCCGCCCCGAGGCTCAATGACCGGAAGCTTGGCTCTGTTCCGTAATCCCGAAGGTGGCCGCGAGTCCATCGCGTCCGACCGGCGTGATGGTGAGCGCCCGGCTGTCCTTGATCCGGGTGATCCAGCCGAGCTCGAAGAGCCGGCTGCACAGGGCCGCACCGAGGCGGCCCGCGAGGTGAGGGCGGCGCTCGCTCCAATCTAGGCAGGTCCGGCAGAGAGCACGGCCATGGGCGCCCTGGTCCAGGTCGATGCCGAAATCGCAGAAGAAGCGGCGCCCTTCGTCCGTGAGCGCACCGGCACTGTCGGAAAGGACCACATGGTGGCGCTCCGTCAGCGTATCGGCGAGTGCGATGCCGAGCCGGCCGGCGAGGTGGTCGTAGCAGGTCCGGGCGCGGCGCAGGGCCTCATCCTTCGGCCCGACCGGGCGGTGGCGCTTCGGTCCGAAAGACGCGACCGCCATGAGCGCCTCGATGGCCTGGGCGACCTCGGGTGAGGCCAGCCGGTAATAGCGGTGGCGGCCCTGGCTTTCCACGGCCACCAGGCGGGCCTCGGTCAGCTTGGCGAGATGGCCGCTCGCCGTCGGGGCGCCGACGCCGCCGTGCCAGGCGAGTTCGCCGGCCGTGAGGGCCCGACCGTCCATAAGCGCCGAGAGCATGTTGGCACGGGTGACGTCGCCGATCAGGGCGGCGATTTCCGCGAGTGTGATGCCTGAGACCATGTTCGTCATGCGGATCATCCTAGCGCCCGGAGGCCGGGCGGTCATCGGGGAACGTTTCGGTGGCGGACGAAGCGTTCCGACGGGACGACGAACCGGTGCCGTGTCAGGGTCACGCACCTTCGATCCGCTCGCACCGAGAGACCTCAGCGATGAAACCCGCCAAACCGCCCAACTACGCCCTCGAACTGTCCCTGCTCGCCGCGCTCGCAACCCTCTGGGGCGCCTCCTACACCTTCATCAAGCTCGGTATCGAGACCATTCCGCCTGTGACGCTGATTGCCGCCCGGACCGTGATCGCCGGGGCGGTACTGCTCGTCATCCTGCGCATGCGCGGCATCGTGCTGCCGAGAGATGCGGCGACATGGCGGAAATTCGCCGTCCAGGCCTGCCTCAACAGCGTGATTCCCTTCACGCTGATCGCCTGGGCGGAAAAGTCCGTGGATGCCGGACTCGCAGTCATCCTGAACGCGATGACGCCGGTCTTCACTTTTCTGATCACGGTCCTCTGGACACGGCATGAGCCAACCACGTTCCGCAAGATGGCCGGCGTTGCGGTTGGCCTCGCGGGGACCTGCGTGATCGTCGGCATGCAGGCCTTCCAGCATGTGGGGCAGGAACTGCTGGGACAGCTCGCGGTGGTGCTGGCAACCGTGTGTTACGCTGGGGCGGCGATTTTCGGACGCAATTTCAAGGGCCTGGACCCGATGGCGCCTGCAGCCGGGTCCCTGATCTGCGGTGCTGCCATCCTCATCCCGGTCAGCCTCGTCGTCGACCGGCCCTGGACCCTGTCCCCGTCCGGGACGTCTGTGAGTGCCCTTGTCGGGCTGGCGGTCTTCTCCACGGCCCTGGCCTTCGTGCTGTATTTCCGGCTGATCCACACCCTCGGATCCGTGGGCACGACGGCGCAGGGCTACCTGCGGGCTCCCATCGGCGTTGCGATCGGCGCTTATTTCCTAGGCGAGAGGCTGGATTCCTCCGCCTGGATCGGTCTCGTCTGGATCCTCGCGGGGGTCGCGTTGATGACCCTTCCCAGGAGGATTTTCCGGCCGGCCCTCGGGACCACCTGAGAAAGCATGAAAATGGGCCTGACCGGGTGGTCAGGCCCATGGATGCAAACTCGATAACGCGCGGGGCGTTACGGCTTCGGCGCAGGCGAACCGGTCGACGGAGCCGCGGGCGAAGCCGGGGCGGCCGGAGCGGTCGTCGAGCCCGTATTGGGCGAGTTCGGTGCTGCGGGCTCCGTCTGGGTTTGCGGAGCAGTGGTGCTGCCGGTCGTGCTCACGTCCCGGTTGCCGCCGTCATAGAAGAGGAAGGCCAGCAAGCCGAGGGCGATCACGAGGCCGCCAATCAAGTATGCGAGAGTATTCGAGCCACGAGCCTCGCGGTCGTAGACCTCAGTCTCTCGGTTGTACAGGTTTGGATCGCGATCCATCGGATCTACAGCCATCGTAATCTCCTTGACCATTTACCAGCCGAACAACGCCCGATATCGGCCGTGGTTTCATGGAGGCCCCGCTTCATGGTTAAATATCTGTGCACAAATTATAAATGAACTTAACAATACTCTGCGTAACCTGAACAGACGTTCAGATTCGAAAGGGGTTGACCGGAGCGGCCCGAGGCTCTTACTCCGGTTCCAAATCATCGTATTCTGAAGGCGCGAGGCCGCATGAACGCTCCGGTCAATCCAAAGAAGCTCATCAAGGGCGCCACAGGCGATTGGGAAATCGTCATCGGCATGGAGATCCATGCCCAGGTGACGAGCCAGGCCAAGCTGTTCTCCGGGGCCTCGACGGCCTTCGGGGGCGATCCGAACAGCCACGTCTCGCTGGTCGACGCCGCTATGCCGGGGATGCTCCCGGTCATCAACGAGGAATGCGTGCGCCAGGCGATCCGCACCGGGCTCGGTCTGAAGGCGCAGATCAACCTGAAGAGCACCTTCGACCGGAAGAATTATTTCTATCCGGACCTGCCCCAGGGCTACCAGATCAGCCAGTACAAGAGCCCCATCGTGGGTGAGGGGACGGTGATCGTCGACGTGCCGGAGACCGGCGAGACCATCACGGTCGGCGTCGAGCGCCTGCATCTGGAGCAGGATGCCGGCAAGTCGATCCACGACCTGCACCCGACCATGAGCTTCGTCGACCTCAACCGCTCGGGCGTCGCCCTCATGGAGATCGTCTCCAAGCCGGACCTGCGCTCCTCCGACGAGGCGCGCGCCTATGTGACCAAGCTGCGCACGATCCTGCGCTATCTCGGCACCTGCGACGGCGACATGGAGAAGGGCAACCTGCGGGCCGACGTGAACGTGTCCGTGCGCCGCCCCGGCGAGCCCCTCGGCACACGCTGCGAGATCAAGAACGTCAACTCGATCCGCTTCATCGGCCAGGCCATCGAGGTCGAGGCGCGCCGCCAGATCGGCATCCTTGAGGATGGCGGCGTCATCGAGCAGGAGACCCGTCTATTCGATCCGGGCCGTGGCGAGACCCGCTCCATGCGCTCCAAGGAAGAGGCGCACGATTACCGCTATTTCCCCGATCCGGACCTGCTGCCGCTCGAGTTCGACCAGGCCTATGTGGAAGACCTCGCCCAGCACCTGCCGGAATTGCCCGACGAGAAGAAGGCCCGCTTCATGGCCGATTACGGCCTGCCGGCCTACGATGCCGGCGTTCTGGTGGCCGAGCGCGCTTCCGCCGATTTCTACGAGGCCGTGGCCAAGGGCCGCGACGGCAAGGCGGCCGCGAACTGGGTCATCAACGAGCTCTTCGGCCGCCTCAATAAGGAAGGCAAGGACATCGCCTCCTCGCCCGTCTCGGCGGACCAGCTCGGCGGCGTCATCGACCTGATCGGCGAGGGCGTGATCTCGGGCAAGATCGCCAAGGACCTGTTCGAGATCGTCTTCACCGAGGGCGGCGACCCACGCGCGATCGTCGAGGCCCGCGGCATGAAGCAGGTGACCGACACCGGCGCCATCGAGAAGGCCATCGATGCCGTGATCGCCGCCAATCCGGACAAGGTCGAGCAGACTAAGGCGAAGCCCACCCTGCTCGGCTGGTTCGTCGGCCAGGTCATGAAACAGACCGGCGGCAAGGCCAACCCGCAGGCCGTCAACGAGCTGCTGAAGGCGAGGCTCGGTATCGAGTAACGGGCAGGAGCCTCCTGCCCGTTCCATAGTGCTCCAGGCCGGGCCTCTTAGGCCCGTGCCAACACGACATGGGCACTCATGCGGTTCTCGAAGGCCGAGGAGCCGAAATGTTCGGCGAGGGCGGCGGCGACCCGGTCCGTCACCTCGACGAGAAGGTCGGCGCCACGAGCCTCGATTTCACCGCGCAGTGGCGTTCCCTGGCATAGGCCGATGGCGACCTCGCGGGGCGAGGGGGCTTGCGACACCTTCTCGACGGTCTCGATCTCGATCGTTCCGAAACCCGCGTTCCGGAGGTCGTCGCGGATGCGCTCCGAGTTGAAATAGCCGAATGGCGCGCGTTCGAAGAATCGCGGAGGGTCATCCGGGAAGACGTCGCCCACCGCATCATGCACGACCTCGCTCATCGGATTGGCCGCGAGATTATTCCAGACGCTGAACCGGAGCCGCCCACCGGACTTCAGTACGCGCAACGCCTCCCGAAAGGCCGCGATCTTGTCGGGGAAGAACATGGCGCCGAACTGGCACACCAGCGCATCGAAAGTCCCGTCATCGAACGGGAGGGACTGAGCGTCAGCCTGCTGCCATCGCACCCGCCCGCCCGAAATGGTCGATGCAGCCCGGTCGAGCATCGCCTGGTTGAGGTCGGTTGCGACGATCTCGGCCTCCGGCAGCGCCGCCGCGAGGGCCCTGGTGACGGCTCCCGTCCCCGCTGCCGTCTCGAGGATCCGCCGCGGGGCGTCGCTCCGCACGCGCTCCGCCATATCCTGCGCATAGGGCGCGAAGAGAAGGGGAACCAGATACTGTTCGTAGATCGCCGGGATCGAGCCCGCAAAGGTGACATCGGCGGTGCTCATGGCCCACCTCCACCGTGAAAGACCTGATCATCGCGCCCGCGAAGCATGGCCGCAAGGGCGCATAGGGAGGAGGTGGGGAGGAAGCTTGGTCCAGCGGGTTCGGGTTTATTCTATATCCTTGCTTGAAGGCGATGGCTGTAAGGAGGGTGGCTCTATGCACCTCCCTGGATGAATAGTTTCTTAGGTCCGGGCGTTGCACTAAGGAGTTGTAGATTTTCTTCGGTCTACACCCATGGTTACGAATCGTCACAACCCTTCGTCGGCTCTCGCGACGGCGCTTCAGGTCCGTCCCGATGACTTGCCCCAGGCAACCCTCCAGGGTGGGGCAGGGGACGACACGCTGCTGCTGCTCGAGGGCGGGATATTCGACCTAAGGCTTGCGGCTATCTTCAATGGTATCGAGACCGTGCGAGGCTCCGAGGGGCACGATACCATCGTCCTCGATGAGGCGCGCTTTGCCGGCATCATGACCTTCGACGGCGGTGCTGCTGCGGCAACTCACTGGGATGAGCTGGTCCTCTTCGGCCAGACCTTTGACTTCACCACCCGAACCTTGAAAGGCATTGATCGGATCTCGCTCCAGACCGACAAGGCGGTCCTGACGGTGGTGGATCATGACACTGCCCTGCTCGCCTCCGGCCTCGTCAGCCAGAACGACAGGCTGGTCGCGGCGAGCGTCACCTTCACGCCCGCGGAGCTGACGCGGCTGCACCGGCAGGGCCTCGACACCATCGTCGATGCGGCCGGCACTCATGTGAATACGGCTCCCCTCATCCAGGCACTCGCCGGAGACCGGGTCGAGACGAAGGCCGGCCGCACGGTCTTCATCGATGCCGGCCGCAATGCCGTCGTGTCCGACGATGACGGAGCCTATGCGCTTTTGAACATCACGGCCCCGCAGGGGCTCGATGCGCCGGGACGGCTCGGGATCGACACGACCGGAGCGGTTGCCCTTTCGGCAGGATATGCGGCCGGCAGCCTCGTCATGGTCGGCGGTGTCGAGGTCGGCATGCTGTGGGAGGCGGGCGATGCCGGTCTCAGCATCGCCTTCAACAACCTCAACGCCACCTCGGCCCGGGTGCAGGAGCTCATCCGGGCCGTGACCTTCACGAGCGCCGCCCTGCCGCCGCAGGCGAGCACCGAGCAGCCCGTGACGGTGACGCTCACGGATGCGGGCGGGCGCCACTCCACCGCCAGCCTGGTCGTCTGGCAGGACGTGCCCGTCGTGCCGCCGCACCTGACGCTCAGTCACGCCAGCGTGCCGGAGCTGTCCGGCCCCGGCACGCTGGTCGGCCTGCTGACGGCGGAGGTGCTGGGCAAGGGCGACAGCTTCACCTTCACGCTCCTCGACGATGCGGATCATCGCTTCACGCTCGAAGGCGACCGCCTGCTGGTCGCGGGCAACGCCCGGCTCGATTACGAGGAAAGAACCTCGCATCGGGTGGTGGTGCGCGCCACCGCCCCCGACGGCACCCATCTCGATCAGGCCTTCACGATCGCGGTCGGGGATGTGGCGGACGAGATCGTCTACGGCACGCCGCGCAACGACGGCATGCGGACCGCGACCGGCACGGACGGGAACGACACCCTGATCGGCGGCAGCGGCCGCGACACGCTCTCCGGCGGCCTCGGCAACGACAGCCTCTTCGGCCGCCTAGGAGGCGACGTGCTGATCGGCGGCGAGGGCAAGGACCTGTTCGTGTTCGACAGCAAGCCGAACAAGCGCACCAATGTCGACAAGATCGTCGATTTCTCGGTCCGGGACGACACGATGGCGCTCGACAACCGATACTTCAAGGCACTGGGCCGGAAGGGCAGCTTGACCAAGCCCGCGAAGCTCAACCCCAAATTCTTCTGGAAGGGCGCCAAGGCGCACGATGCCGACGACCACGTCATCTACAATCCGAAGAACGGGGCGCTGTATTACGATGCGGACGGGACCGGGAAGGTGGCGGCCGTGAAGATCGGGGTGTTGGCGAAGGGACTGAAGACCATGTCGTACAAAGATTTTTTTGTGATCTAGGTCAGGTGAACAATGCCTAGTTTACTACATGTACAATACAAGAGCTTCGGCGGAGCGTTCCGCCGAATTCTCGCTATGCTTATCATAGGGATAATACCAGGACTTGCTGAAGCAGGGCCCAGAGTAGGTGCTCAAGCGGCATTCCTTCCATCTGGATGGAAAGTGATAGATAAATTTCCGTTCAAGCTGAATCATAAAAACGGGGAAGTGTTATTTATCGACAGATACTATCGAGAAAATTTCAACGTCCATTCGTATCACGTAAATGTATTTTATAAAATAAAAAATAACAGAAAGATAATTATACCTTTTGAAAGTGAAGATAAATCTTATACAATTTATATTGTAAGATCGGGAATTGATTGCATATCCAACGAATTTATCTTGAAAGATGATCTAACTGTATTACGTATAAAAAATGATTTAAGCGAAGACGGTACAGTTATAGATGTTCTTGAAATTGCATATAACAATAATGCGATTCCAGGCATTCCTGCTGTTGCATTTAATTTACGATATACCAAGCGCGTAAAGAGGTTATGTAAAATAGGCGAGCTTCTTGCGACGGGAGTGCTGCAATGATCTACACATTTGGGTCGCAAGGTAGTGGTTTCTTGAGAGTATTTAATTGTAGATACATGTCATCTGTAAATTATTAACAAATAGGAACTAAATAAAATGAAACTGCAGATAAGAATTATGGATTTTTTGGTATCGACTATATTATCAATTCCTATTGGAGGATTTATGTATGGCTTCTTGAGTCCAGGTTTGGCATTAAAAGATAGATTAATGTGGGGAGTATTCGGAATTTTTGGTTTCTGTTCTGGTGTTATTACGGCAACAAGCGCTATGTTAAGTAATGCCCAAATTATTAGGTATTTATTCGCTGGATATATATCTGCTCTCCTCTCAATATTTTTAATGAGAACGCTGACTAAGAGTGAATTCAATGGCTAAGATTTCTCCTTTCAACAGAATTCGTCTAAACATAGTTGGGGCCGCTCTGTTGATGCATTGGAGCTGCGGCTATCCATTGGCTGCCCAGGCTGGAACGCCACGGGAAGCACAGATCGCGGGTTCTATTTCAGATCTCTTAGATCAGACGGTATTTTCAGCGCTGACCGGATTGGCCGCGCCAAGCACAGGTATCAGACAACGTTTCTGCACTCAAACGGATCTCGATAAATTGTCAGAATTCTCGAGTGCGAAAAACTATGACCTGGTGAAAAGTATCTACCGAGAGTGCCGGATAGAAGAAACGACCTACATCAGGGACAATGGCGGGGTCGTAGAAGTAAGATTCAAACTCGAAGTTGGCAGTGACAGATGTGTCTCTCTCGGCACGACAATCTTGTCCGCTGCCAATGATATCCGAAAAATACCTGAACGTCCTACTGCAACCAAGAGGTTTCGCACGGAAGAGGGTCGCGACCTCTACATTGATGCGGGGTATGTATACTACGCTCTGAAACGAACGGAACTTTCGTATTCATGTGAAAACAATGTCATGCTCATAACGGCGATTTACAAGTAGATTTTTCTAATGCTGGCAGCGGGGGTGATAAATGCCGTTTGAATATAAAGTTCACGTTATTCAAAATAAGGGATCAAACCTTTCTGTAATGACGGGACATGCTTTTATCGAACTAAGAAACGGTAATGAAAGCATGTATTACGAGTTGAATGCCAATCACAATTGGAGCGGTCTTGCCACATGGAAGCTCGGTCAGAATCCCTATGATCCGACGGATGGAATTATCAATAAGACAAGCAGGATAGAAAAATTCCTAGAAAATGCCAAACGACATGTGGAGTCTGATTACCGAGAGGTTAGCGAAGAACAGTTCAATCGAATGGTTGCGTACGGGGAGGCTAGGCTCGCTCAAAATGGAGGGCTTCTCGATTATGATCTTATGAATAATTCATGCATAACTTTTGTGAAGGGCATGCTTGATTATAGCGATGTCGATCAAGACATTGGAAGGCTATTTTCATATGATCAGTATGTGCGATCTGGTGCAACACTAATCTGGAATCATCCGTTCTTATCGAACTTGCCTCGCCCTGAAACAGAGCGGAGCGCGGTGAGCCCCTGGGCGGAATACGGAGGCTTGTGCTTCGCGGCAGGCACTAAGATTCTTATGCATGACGGATCCTATAGACCGATCGAGGAGATTGAGGTTGGGGATATCGTTCTGGCTTTCGACCCTATGGAAAACAATGGTAGAGGCGGGCTAATTCCAGCCCCTGTACGTAGGCTATTCCAAAATTTCACCGATGAGTGGCTCGTACTAAGTGCGGATCAAACGCACGAACAATCAAGTGCGAAATTCGATAAGTTATTTGTTACGCCTGGACATCATTTTCTCACGCCTGACGGAACCTTCCAGCCTATCTCCACAATCTTGAAAGATAGCAGACAAGTCGTTCTAGCCGACGGTTCTGTCATCCGAGTCATAGGAGAAGTAATTCGTCGTCGTGACGTAGCTGTTCAGCATGAATATCAGCTGGGATTGGTCTCCACGACCGGAAAAACGTTGGAGCCGACAGAACCGATCCTACCGGGCTGGCGTACCTTCAATTTCGAAGTAGGAAACTTGCACACCTATGTCGCGGGTGGTGTGCGTGTGCACAATAAGTCCGTGTTATCGTTGCTTCCTGACGAGGCCAAACTCCTTGATATCAAACTAGATTCTAAAGGTATACCGCGGGATATGGCTTATGTTCGCAAGGACGGCGCCATTGTTTTCCTTGATGGTACGAACGACGGGCACGGCAACACCATCAAGGTCGAGGAGAAAGTCGTCTATCCTCCGAATTCCGAAATCGGTGACGGCGCCACGATCCGCCAGATCATCAAGTACGACACGAAGGGCAACGAAACGAGCCGCGATGTCGATTACTTCGAGTTCGACGGCAGGACGATTCAGCTCGAGACCATCGGCAACGTTTTAGGTTCACAGCTCGGTGCCGTTTTGGGAGGCAATACTCTGGCCGGCCGTGTGGTGGCGGGCACGTTGATCGGAACCCTGACCCAGAATCTGGCAGAAGCGTTGCATAAGAGCATCTGGCTCGCCGGAACGAACCTGACCACTGGCGACGTGATCCCGAAAGCCCTGGATCTCGCGTTCGAAGATTTCGGACAGGATCTCAAAGGGAACTTGGCGGGTCAGATCACGGGACAGATCTCGGCCCTGCTGATGACGGAACTGGCCGACGCACTCAATCTCAAGGGATTTGAGCGGGGACTCTTCACGTCCGTCGGAACGACGATCACTAACCAGATTCTCCACAACGTGCAGGATATGGTTCAGCTCACCGTCTCTCAGAAGCCCGTGGATACGTCGATACTCTTCAAGGGCTTCCAGCCAGAGCATTTGTTCGGCCAGGTCGCCGGTGCCGTCGGCGGCTTCCTCGGCAGCTACCTTGCCTCTCAAATCCTGCCGGCCGACAATCCCCAGGCCTCCATCGGCACGTCCATCGGTTCATCGATCGGTGCCTATCTCGGATCGTTCATTCCGATTCCTGGCGTCGGCACGTTCATCGGCGCATTCTTAGGCGATCTTCTCGGCACAGCCCTCGGCAATGCATTCGGGGTCGATCAAAAATCCTGGGGCTCGGTTTCCATCAGCGCGGCGGAGCACCGGGTCGTGGCCGGAGGTTTCGGCTCCAAGAACGAAGGAGAGTGGAACACTTTTACCAATATTACGACCGCACAGGCCAATGTGGTCAACCGCATCGTGGACATGACCGGATCCACCATCGTCGGCACGAACGGAAGCGGCAACGGCACGGTCGCCTATTGGCAGAAAGGCAGGACCTACACGGTCTTCATGCCGGACGGTTCGGCTTATGATTTCATCAGCCGCATCACGCCTGATCCCAACGCGGCTTGGGCAGCCGTTGCAGAAGATGGCATCATGCAGCTTCTTCGAAACGTAAAGCTCCACGACGGCAACATCATGGAGATGAAGGCTTTCGAGAATTCAAAGGCTGAAAATTCGAGCGCCCTTGCGGCGGACATTCAGGTTGCGAAATCCTATTACAAGTACATCCACGAGGCCGAGAAGATCAATCTTCTCATCAAGGAGGCGCCGAAAAGTTCTTTCGCCATGGGTTGGGTTCTCACGCTCATGCGCGCCAGGGAACTTGGTCTCGATAAGATCCGCGAGCTGGTGCAATACGGCGATAGTGGAGGCAACGTTTTGAAAGGGACCACTCTCGTCGACAAAATGTGGGGGCGAGGGGGCAATGACAATCTAAACGGCAAGTCCGGAAACGATCTTCTTTACGGTGAAGGCGGCAACGACGTCATAAAAGGCGATGCCGGAAACGATACGCTCCATGGCGGAGCCGGCTATGATCGCCTTTATGGTGGAGCCGGTAAGGATGTTCTCGACGGTGACGAAGGAAACGACGATCTCCGCGGAGAGAGCGGGCAGGACACGCTCGCCGGTGGAACGGGTAACGACACGCTCTCGGGCGGTGATGACAATGACAGCCTTTCCGGCGAAGCGGACAGCGATGTCCTGCACGGCGACGACGGCGATGATACGCTCGATGGCGGCGATGGCGCCGACAAGCTCCATGGCGATGATGGCACTGATATCCTCAAAGGCGGGGCCGAGAACGACACGCTCTATGGTGGCGCAGGGAACGACCGCCTCTCCGGCGATGGCTGGGACGACACTCTCTACGGGGAAGCCGGCGACGATACACTCTCCGGCGGCGAGGGGTACGACAGGCTTTATGGCGGTGCCGGCAACGATCGTCTCGACGGGGGCACACAGGGCGACATCCTCGATGGCGGAGAGGGCGACGACACGCTCTCCGGCGGCAGTGAGGGCGACGAGCTCTATGGCGGCAGCGGCAACGATCTGCTCGACGGCGGCGCCGGATCCGACCGTCTCTTCGGCGATGCCGGCAACGACAGCCTGCTCGGCGGCGAGGGATCGGACGAGCTTTCCGGAGGTGACGGCGACGATACCCTGAACGGCGGCGCCGGCCAT
>Ga0182741_1000933_pt1 | contig 41072 bp, 32 predicted proteins | sample eDN5th37CBELigOP_FD_128874 | JGI IMG/M metagenome (GOLD analysis project Ga0182741, IMG submission 128874) | Enriched Organic Plus compost microbial communities from Emeryville, California, USA - eDNA 5th pass 37_C BE-Lig OP (version 2) (version 2) ... | reverse complement strand
GTCTCCTTCGTGCCGCCGGAATAGCCGGAGACGACACGGGTGACGCCCTTCACATGCTGGAACACGCCCTGGATGCCCCAGAAGCAGCCGCCCGCCAGGACGGCCTTCTCGCTGGCGGCCGTGTTGGCGGGATCGTAGGCGGGCGCTGGAATGGGCTTGTTCAGCTCCGCCGCCGCGGCGGGCGCGGCAAGCACGAAGGACAGGGCGATCGCAAGCAGGGCCTTCATGGGACGTCTCCTTGTCTTCCCCATCCGTCAGAAGCACGTCGCGCCGCGGCTGACGCTGCGGCGCTCAAGCCTGAACACAATCGGCGATGGCAGCGTAGATCATGTCGAGTTCCGCGGCCGTGATGCAATAGGGCGGCAAGACATAGATCGTGTTGCCCAGCGGGCGCAGCAAGACCCCCGCCGCCAGAAAATGCGCCATCAGGCGCGGCCCCGCATCCGCCAGATAGCCGGGATCGGACACTTTAAGGTCCAGCGCCGCCACGGTTCCCAGGCGGCGGACATTGGCAAAGCGCGGATCGGCGCGGAAGGGCGCAAGGCGCTCTTCCTGCATCTTTCCCAGCGCGGCGATGCGCTCGCGCACCGGTTCCTCGCGCCAGAGCAGGAGATTTTCCCGCGCGGCGGCGCAGGCGATGGGATTGGCGGTGTAGGAGCTGGAATGGAAGAAGGTCTTGCGCCGGTCGGTGGAATAATGCGCCTCGAAGATGGCGGGCGTGGCCAGCGTCGCCGCCAGCGGCAGCGCCCCGCCCGTCAGTCCCTTGGCCAGGCAAAGCAGATCGGGCGCGACGCCCGCCTGCTCGCAAGCGAAGAGCGTGCCGGTGCGGCCGAAGCCGGTCAGCACCTCGTCGGCGATGAAGAGCGTGCCATGGCGTTCGCAGATCGCCTTCATCGCGCGCAAGGTCTCGGGGCCATACATCAGCATGCCGCCCGCGCCCAGCAGCAGCGGCTCGACGATCAGCGCGGCGGCCCCGGGAGCCTCACGCTCCAGCGCCGCCAGCGTGGCGGCAGGATCGGCGGGGAACGGCAGGCGCGCCACCTCGAACAGCAAGGGCTCATAGGCGGCGTTGAAGACCCCCCGCGCGCCCGCCGCCATCGTGCCGATGGTGTCGCCATGATAGGCATGCTCCAGCGCGACGATCCGGGTGCGCGTCTCGCCCCGGTTGCGCCAGAAGCCCAGCGCCATCTTGAGCGCCACCTCGACGCTGGTGGAGCCGCTGTCGGAATAGAAGACGTGCGAAAGGCCGGGCGGCGCGATCCGCAGCAGTTCCGTCGCAAGGTCTTCGGCGGGCTGGTGCGTGAAGCCCGCGAAGATCACCTGATCCAGCCGCCCGGTCTGTTCGCGGATCGCGGCCATCAGGCGGGGATGATTGTGGCCGTGCGTCGTCACCCACCAGGAGGAGATGCCGTCCAGGATGCGGCGGCCGTCGTTCAGGATCAGCCAGGCCCCCTCGCCTTTCGCCACCGGCAGCGGCGCGGGCGCCAGCGCATGCTGGGTGAAGGGATGCCAGATGCCGCTCACACGAAATCCTTGAGGTCGAAATGGGCGGCGAAGGCGGCGGCCAGGCTTTCGCGCGTCAGGCTTTGCAGGCGCGGAAGCCGGCCCAGCCGCTTCGCCCCCGACAGTTCGATGATAACGCCTTCGCTCTCCTTGTTCTCGTCGCCGATGAAGACGATGCCCTTCAGCGGCATGTCGCGGGCGCGGATCGCCTCCACCGACAGGAGCGTGTGGTTGATGGTGCCGAGCGCCGTGCGGGCGCAGAGCGCCAGCGGCAGGCCCCAGCGCGCGAACACATCTATATTGAGCGTGACGCGGGTGAGCGGCACCATCAGGCCGCCCGCGCCCTCGATCACCACCGGGCCTTCCGGCGGCGTCAGCGCATCGGTGTCTATCGCGATCCCCTCTTCCGCCGCCGCCTGGTGCGGCGAGGCGGCGAGCCTCAGCCGATAGGCTTCCGGCAGCACGCGCGCGCCCGAAAGCCGCGCCACCGTCTCCTTGTCGCCTTCGGGCGCGAAGCCCGCCTGCACCGGCTTCCAATAGGATGCGCCGGAGGCGCCGCAGAGCGCGGCGGCGAAGACGGTCTTGCCGATATCGGTGTCGGTGCCGGTGACGACCAGTCTCATGCCCGCTCCCGTTCGGCGGCGAGATGGGCGAAGACGGCATCTATGTCCGCCGCCGTCACATGGGTGGTGAGGGCGAGCCTGAGCCGCGCCGTGCCTTCCGGCACCGTGGGCGGGCGGATGGCGCGGATGTCATAACCCGCCTGTTGCAGGCTCTCGGCGAAGCGCAGCGCCCGCGCATCGCTGCCCAGGATGATGGGCTGGATGGGCGAGCCACTGGCGCGCCACAACGCGTCGCCGCGCAGCCGCTGTTCCATATGCGCCACCAGCGCCATCAGCCGCGCGCGCCGGTCATCGGCGGCGGCGGCCAGTTGCAGCGCCGCGCGCACCACCGACGCCATCAGGGGCGACGGCGCGGTGGAATAGACGAAGCCCCGCGCCCGGTTGACCAGGAAATCCCGGTAGAGCCGCGCGCAGGTGACAAGCCCGCCCGCCGCGCCCAGCGCCTTGCCGCAGGTGTGCAGGGCGATGATGTTCTCCCGGCCTTCATACTGTGCCGCCAAGCCGCGCCCCTGCGGGCCATAGACGCCGGTGGCATGCGCCTCGTCCAGGAGCAGCATGGACTCCGTGGCGTCGGCCAGCGCCACCAGATCGGACAGCGGGGCGCGGTCGCCGTCCATGGAATAAAGCGTCTCCGCCACGATCCAGGCGCGGCCGGTGCCGCCCCGCGCGCGCCATTGGCGGATGGCGTCGGCGATAGCCGTGACATCGTTGTGCGGCGTCTCCACCACCGGCACGCGCGACGGGTCCAGTCCCTCGCGCACGCTGGCATGGATCAGCGCGTCATGGATGACGATGTCCTCGCGCCGGGGCAGCGCGGCGATCAGCGCCGCATTGGCGGCGAAGCCGGTGGGAAAATAGAGCGCCGCTTCCGCGCCGAAGAAGCGCGCGGCTTCCGCCTCCAGCGCCTCATGCTCCTTATGGTTGCCGCGCAGAAGGCGCGAGCCGCCCGCGCCCAGGGGCACGCCGCGCGCCAGCGCCGCTTCCGCCGCCGCGCGCAGGGCGTCGCTTTCGGCCAGGCCCAGATAATCGTTGCTGGTGAAGTCCAGCCCGGCGCGGGGAGACAGGCGCCGCAGGCGCGCCTTGCGGGCCAGCGCCGCCAGCGCGGTTTCGTGCGGCTTCATGGGGCGATCCATTCCACAGGCCCCTGCAAAGGGCAAGCTTGGCCGCCGCTTTACGCCGCCCCGCCCCGCCGCCATAGTCCCGGCCCATGACCACGCTGTCTCCCGCGCTGGCGCGCCTGTTCGACGAGGCGCAAGACCTGCACCAGGCGGGCCGCCTGGCCGACGCCAAGGCGCGCTATGAGCGCATCCTGGCGGCCGATCCGCGCCATGGGCCGACGCTGCACATGGTGGGGCTGATGGCCTATCAGGTGGGGCAGAACGATGTGGCGGTGGACCTGCTCACGCGCGCGGCGCGGCTCGACCCCGGATCGGCGGCGCTGCATTCCAATCTGGGTCTGGCGCTGCGCGGGCTGGGGCGCACCCAGGAAGCGGTGGCGAGCTTCCGCCGCGCCCTGGCGCTGAAGCCCGACAGCGCCGAGGCGCATAGCAACCTGGGCAATGCGCTGATGGAATTGGGCCAGGTGGCGGCGGCGACCGAAAGCTTCCGCCGCGCGGTGGAGCTGAACCCCAACCTGGCGGCGGCGCAGGCCAATCTGGGCGACGCCTACTGGTCGCAAGGCAGGCTGGCGGAGGCCGCGGCCTGCCATCGCCGCGTGCTGGCGCTCGATCCCGGCGATGCCGACACGCTGAAAAGCCTGGCCATGCTGGCGCTGGCGCAGGGCGACGCGGTGGGCGCGATGCAGCATGTGCAGCAGGCGCTGGCGCGCGACGACACCCCGCGCAGCCATCGCATCTTCGCCGACATCATCCAGAATGTGCGTTGGCATGAGGACGATCCGGCGGCGCGCGAGCTTCTGATCCGCGCCATCACCGGCGGCTGGAGCCGCCCTTCGGTCTTCCTCAGCGCCGCCCTGGGCCTGATCCGGCAGCGGCGGGCGGCGGGCGGCGAATTGCGCGACGATGCGCTGCTGACGACGCTGCTGCGCGTCTCGCCCAATGGCGACATCGAACTGGAACGGGAACTGACGGCGGCGCGGCGGCAGATGCTGCTGGCGGGCGGCGCCAGCGACGATTTCGCCGTGACGCTGGCGATGCAATGCTTCCTCAACGAGTATATCTGGCACGTCGAAGCGGACGAGGCCGCCGAGGTGGAGCGGCTCAAGGCCGACACGGGCGCGCGCAGCGAAGCGCAACTGGTGGCGCTGGCCTGTTACCTGCCGCTGGGCACGCTGCCGGACGCGGCGGCGCTCCGGCCCGGCAGCCCGGCGCTGGCGCTGCTGCTGGTGCAGCAGCGCGACGAACCGGCGGAAGAGGCGCGCCTCGCCGCCGCCATGCCGCAGCTCACCCCCATCGCCGATGCGGTGAGCGAAGCGGTGCGGGCGCAATATGAAGCCAATCCCTATCCGCGCTGGACGCGCCTGCCCGAGCCGATCCAGCCCGCCAGGCTGGGCGTCTTCCTGGCCAGCCGCTTTCCCTTCGCCGCCCAGACGCTGAAACGGCTGCCGGAAAAGCCCGACCTGCTGGTGGCGGGCTGCGGCACCGGCCAGTCCACGCTGGAGCTGGCGCGCGGCTTCGTCTTCGGCAGCATCACCTCGGTGGATTTGAGCCGCGCCAGCCTGGGCCACGCCGCGCGCAAGGCCGCGGAGATGGGCGTCACCGGCATCGCCTTCGGCCAGGCCGACATCCTGAACATCGCCGCGCTGGGCAGAAGCTTCGACGTGATCGAATGTTCGGGCGTGCTGCACCACATGGCCGATCCTTTCGCCGGATGGCGGGCGCTGCTGTCGTGCCTCAGGCCGGGCGGGGCGATGCAACTGGCCTTCTACAGCGCCACGCCGCGCCAGGCGATCCGGCGCACACGCGCCTTCATCGCCGAGCAGGGCTTCGCCCCCACGCCCGACGGCATCCGCGCCTGCCGCGCAAAGCTGGTGCGGGACGGCAGGCTGGACCTGCTTGGGCCCTATCTCAACACGCTCGATTTCTTCAGCACCAGCGATTGCCGCGACCTGCTCTTCCATGTGCAGGAGCACAACCTGACCCTGGAGGAGATCGCGGAGTTTCTGGACCAGAACGGTCTGTGCTTCATCGGCATGGAGGTGAACGAGCCGGTGCGCGCCCGCTATCGCGCGCGCTTCCCCGACGATCCCGCCTGTGTGAGGCTGGCCAACTGGGCCGCCTTCGAGCAGGAGAATCCCGAGACCTTCGTCTCCATGTACCGCTTCTGGATGCAGAAGCCGTGACACTGCGCCGCCTGTCCTGAAACGGGACGCGCCGGGCTTTTCCCTGGCCGGGCAGTCCGGCACGCGGCTTGCGACAGGCCGGGCATGATGTTCCAGAGCGACGCAGTCCATACGCTTCAGCCCGCCCCCGCGGCGGACCGCCGGCCCAAGAGCCGCCGCCGCGCCCTGCTGGGCGGAGTGGTGATGCATAGCGGCGGGCGCTTCAGCTTTCCCTGCACCATCCGCAACCTGTCGGAAACCGGGGCGCGCATCGCCTTCAAGAAGGGCCAGATGATGCCCAGCGACTTCTATCTGGTGGACACCTGGGCCGGTCAGGGCCATCGCGCCCGTATCGTCTGGGTCAAGGCGGCGGAGGCCGGTGTCGCTTTCGCCGAAAGCTTCGACATGAACGGCATCACCGACCCGGCGCTGGGTTATCTCAAGCGCTTCTGGGAAGGGCGGGTCGTTTAAGGGACGGGCGCGGCCTGTCCGGCGGCCGCCGGAACGTCCAGCAGGATCGCCTCGGCCTCGCGGCGGCGCAGCGCCACGCGCATATCGTCCAGCTTCACCGCGATGGGGCAGCGGCCGATCAGCCCTTCATGCAGCACCTGCACTGCGGCGCCCTCGACAAAGCCCATCTCCAGGAGGCGCCGCTCCAGCTCGGCGCCTTCAAGGCCGCCAGCCTCCAGCCCGGCGTCGATGCCGCGCACCACGCCCCGCTGCCCCTTGCCCAAGCCACTCAACCGCACGGCCATTGCTTTTCCACAGGCTTTCGCGCCCTGGTGCTTCCGGACATACCGCCCCCGGGGCGGATTTGCAAATATGCCGCAGGCCGAAACCTCTATAATTATCTTTCATTTTCAATAGTTTATATGGCACCTGGGCATGAGCGGACCTGTCCGGGGCAGGGCTGGGAACAATGTCCGTTTTGGCACGTTACATGCGCCAATCAGGCGGGCAGAGGGGCGAGGCGTTGCGCATACGGATAGCGGCACTGGCGATGGGCGGCGCGCTGGCGCTGTCCGGCCCGGCCCAGGCGCAACTGGTGCTGGCCGCCAGCCAGAACGTCTTCGACCTTTCGATCGAGGAGTTGGCCCAGCTCGAGATCACTTCTGTCACCCGCACGGCGCAACCCCTCTCGGGCGCGGCGGCGGCCGTCTATGTCATCCAGAACCAGGACATCCTGCGCAGCGGCGCCAATTCGGTGCCGGAGATGCTGCGCCTCGCCCCCAACCTGGAGGTGATGCAGACCGCCCCCAGCGGCTATCAGATCACCGCGCGCGGCTTCAACGGCAACACCGCCAACCAGAATTTCCCCAACAAGCTGCTGCTGCTGGTGGACGGGCGCAGCGCCTATAGCCCGCTCTATTCCGGCATCTATTGGGACACGCAGGACGTGCTGCCCGAGAATGTCGAGCGCATCGAGGTGATCAGCGGCCCCGGCGGCACGCTGTGGGGCGCCAATGCCGTCAACGGCGTCATCAACATCATCACCAAGGACAGCGCCCAGACCCAGGGCCTGTCGCTGAGCCTGGGCGGCGGCGACAGTTATTCCCAAGCCAGCCTGCAATATGGCGGCATGGCCAGCGCCAGCGTCAGCTATCGCTTCTATCTGCGCAGTTTCCATGCCCGCGCCTTCAACACCCTGACGGGCGCGGATGCGGGCGATGGCTGGAGCAAGCCGCAGGGCGGCTTCCGGGTGGACTGGGACGGCGGCGCGGACCGGCTGACGGTTTCGGGTGACCTTTACAACGGCGTGGTGGGAGCGGGCGCGGCCGCGGACCAGAAGCTGGCGGGCGGCAATGTCACCGCCCGCTGGACGCGCGCCCTGGGCGAAGGCGAATCCTTCCAGCTTCTGGCCTATTACGACCAGAGCCAGCGCTGGTCGGTGGGCGGCGGCGCCTTCCACCTCAACACCTACAGCCTGGAGGCGCAGCACAATTTCACGCTGAATAGCTGGAACAGCATCGTCTGGGGCATCGGCCATCGCATCCACCAGTACCGGCTGACCGACTGGATCAGCCCGGTGGAAAAGCTGATGTGGAGTCCGAATGCGCGGGTGCTGAACCTGTTCAACGTCTTCATCGAGGACCACATTTCCCTCACCGACAGCCTGCAACTGACGCTGGGCGTGAAGCTGGAGAACGATCCCTATTCCGGCTGGGAGCCGATGCCCAGCGGCCGCCTGGCCTGGCGCCTCACCGAGACCGACATGCTGTGGGCGGCGGTGTCGCGCGCGGTGCGCTCGCCCACGCCCTTCGACGTGGATGTGGTGGAGAAGCTGGGCGACGTCACCTTCCTGACCGGCAATCCCGATTTCCGCCCGGAAGTGGTGACGGCCTATGAGGCGGGCTATCGCGGCCAGATTTTTGACGCGCTGACGCTTTCCATCTCGGCCTTCCACAATGATTACCGGAATCTGCGCAGCATCGAGATCACGCCGGTGACGCTGCTGCCCCTGATGTGGGGCAATGGGATCGCGGGCGCGGTGCAGGGCGTCGAAATCTGGGGCACTTGGCAGCCGCTGGACTGGTGGCGGCTCAGCGCGGGCTTCAACTACCAGACCGTGGACCTTAAATTCCGCCCAGGCAGCAGCCAGCTTGGCGGGCTGGCCCAGGCGGGCAACAGCCCGGAGCAGAAGGCGTCATTGCGCTCGGCCATGAACATCACCGATGCGATCACCTTCGACGCCAACTGGCGTTATGTCGGCCGCCTCAACGATCCGCGCGTGCCCGAATATGCCGAGCTGGGCGCGCGCCTGGGCTGGGCGGTGACGGACGCCTGGAGCCTGTCGCTCACCGGCTACAATCTGCTGCACAATGAGCACCAGGAATTCGCGCCGGGCGACGCGATCCCGCGCAGCGTCTATCTGGAAGCGCGGGTGAAGATCTAGGGCACCTTCGCGCACATCATCCTTCGACAGGCTCAGGATGAGGATGGAGCCGAGCGGCTCTAGAGCATTTTCGCGTTTCTTTGAATCGCGAAAATGCTCTAGCTCCTTGTTTTGTCGCGGTTCCGGACAGAAAACCGTTACACACTTTTTCTGGAACCGCTCTAGGACTTGCCCACCACGTCCAGGAAGGCGCTGCCGACGCTGAGGCCGGGCGCGGCCTCGCAGCGCGCCAGCACCGCCGCCACCACATCGGCGCGCGTCAGAGCGGGACCGGCGTCGAAATATTCCTGCGGCAGGCGGCGCATCTGCTCGATGATATTCTCCTCCCCCGCCGTGGCGGCGCGGCCCGCCAGCACCTCGGCCGTCGCCTCGGTGATGGCGAAGGACAGGCCGATGCCGTCCATCACCCCTTCGACATAAAGCGCCTGCGTCTCCTGCGGCAGGGCGGCGATCCGGCCGCAGGAGAGATGATCCTCCTGCGCGCGCAGCGGCGCGGCGGCCAGCAGCAGCGGCAAAGCGAGAAGAACGGTCTTGCGCATGGGAAGCCCCCGGATGAGCCGCCACTGTCGCCGGGCCCGTGCCAAAGGGAAACAGCCCGCCGCGTTATTGATTAACGCGGGTCCTGCTTCGTCACCATCTCCAGGTCCACCGCATCGGCCATCGCCTGATAGCCCGCATCGTTGGGATGCAGCTTGTCGCCGTCATTGTATGGCGCAGCGAAGGTGGTGGGGTTGGCCGGATCGGCCGTGGGGGTGGCGAAGTCGATCACCCCGTCAAAGGCCCCGCCGGTGCGGATCCAGGCGTTGACCTGCTGGCGCACGGCTTCGCCTTCGGGCGAGGAATAGAAGGCCCCGCCATAGGGCGTCAGCAGCCCGCCATAGATTTTGAGGCCATGGGCACGGGCGCGGGCGACGATCTGCTTGTAGCCCGCGATCAGCGCCTCGGCCGTCAGGGGATCGCGCGGGCCATTGGGCGTGAAGCCGCGGCCGATATCGTTGATGCCTTCCAGCAGGATCAGCGCCTTGACGCCCGGCACGCTGAGCACGTCGCGGTCGAAGCGCGCCAGGGCATTGGGACCCGAGCCATAGCGCAGCACGCGGTTGCCGCTGATGCCGGCATTGACCACGGCCCAGTTCTTCCTCGCCGCCACCAGCCGCTCGGCCAGGCGGTCGGGCCAGGAGCGGAAGGCGTTGGCGGTGGATTGCGCGCCCTCGGTGATGGAATCGCCCAGCGCCACGATGGCGTTGGTCGGCGCGTCGGCATTGACCTCGACCTGGGTGACATAAGCGGTGACGCGGGCGAGCTTCACATCGGGCAGCACGGGCTGGGCGGTGCTGTCGCCCGGCGCCTGGGTGACATACATGAAGAGGCTGCGGCCCGCGCGCGGCACCACGCCCGGCACATGGATGGAGACCAGGAGCCGGTCGAGCGGACGCACCGTGAGCGCGACCGGATCGCTGAGGAGCGGCGCCGAAGCCGGGATCATCACGCCGCTCCTGCCGTCGAAGGTCACGGGGCGGTCGCTGCCCGGCACCACGCTGCCGTCCGGTCCGGCCAGGCCCACGCGCACCGCGCCCACCGCCAGCAGGTCGGCACCGTTCTCGTTCGAGAAGCGCAGGCGGATCTGCTTGCCGCCCACCGAGACGCGCACCAACTGGCGCACCGTGACATCGGAAAGCGCCACGCTGTTGGCAAGGACTTCGACATTGCCGGGATTTTCCAGGCGCGGGCCCTGCGGCGCGGCAGCGGGCGGCGCTGGCGGCGGCGGCGGCGCGCCCAGCGGCAGGATCGCGGCGGCGGCGGGCGCGTTGGCCGGCGCGAGCGGCGCGGGCGTCACGCCCGGCGGCAGGGGCGAAGCGACATAGCCCCAGGCGCCCACCCAATTGTCGGCCAGCGCCGGAACGGTGAAGGACGCCAGAAGCAGCGCCACAGCCGCGGCGCGCGTGAAACTGCGCATGGGATGATCCTCTTTCCTCAAAGCGTGGTCGTGATCTCGTTCACCGGCCGCTCCAAATTCCACCAGCCTTCGGCCAGGGCAATATGCTCCACCGGCACCTCGGTGATCTGGCCCGCCAGCCATCCGGCGAAATGCTTCATCCCGCCCTGCAGCGACGGCACCTGCCCCAGCAGGATCAGGCCCTTCTTCAGGCCGATGGCGATCTGGTCCTGGACATAGAGCACCGCTTCCCATTCAAACGTGTAGCCCACCACCAGCACATCTATGTCGCTGCGCAGAGCGCGGATGGCTGGCATCTGCGTCGCCCGGCCCCAGATGGCGGCGACATCGCGCACTGGCAGGGCGGGATCGCCCACCACGCGCAGGGTGCGCGCGCCGAGGCGCTCCTTGAGGAAGCGCGAAAGGTCGAGAAGATTGGTGGGCATCAGGCGGAAGCGCACCGTCTCGCCGCCCTCCACCGTCTGCTCCTCCCAGCCCAGTCCGCGCGCCATGCCGTCGGCGATGGGATTGGGCCTGGCGTCGGCCAGGTGGTCGGCGATGCGATAGACCACCAGATTGTTGGCGCGGATGAAATCGCGCTTGGCGCGGAAGGTGGGGTTGCCCTCCATGCCCACCAATCCGTCGCCTTCCGACCACCAGGTGGCGTCGGCGGTGAGGATCAAATTCTTCTTCGCCGCGGCGGCGGCCTTGAGCGCATCCAGCGTCGCCATCGCCACGGTGGCGATGCCGGTAACGGGCGTCAGCGGATCGCCCGCCACCAGCCGGTCATTGCTGCGCGGGCGGTTGGGCGCGCCCAGCCGCGTCAGGATCAGGTCGATCAACTGCCCGGCCATCACGGGGCCGGTGCGCTGCGCCCCGCGCCCGGCGGCGGGCGGCGGCGTGGCGGCGCCGCGTCCGGCGGCGGGAGGCGTGGCTTGGGCGATGCGAATCTCGGCCATGGGTCAGAGCCTGGTGTTGATTTCCATCACCGGCCTTTCGGGATTCCAGTAAGGCTCGATGATGGGAACATAGCGGACGGGCACTTCCTTGACGAAGCCGCGCAGCCATTCGGCGGCATACTCCATGCCCCATTGCTCGGACAGGACATGGCCGATCACGATCAGCGCCTTGTCCCGCCCGGCGGCGAGGCTGTCGCGCACGAACATGGGCAGGTCCCAGTCCTGCGCCTCGCCGATCACCATCACATCCACATTCTCGAAGATCTGCGCGCCGGAAAGGCCGCCGAAATTGCCGTATGACGCATACAGGCGGCTGACGGTCTGGCCGGGATCGCCGATCACCCGCAAGGTGCGCGCCTTCATCCGCGCCTGGATGTGCCGCGCCATGTCCAGCACCGTCATGGGCGGCACGGTGTAGTAGCGCGGATTGTCCTTGTGCATGTATTGCGACCAGCCCAGCACCCGCGCCGTGCCGACATGGATGCCGTCCACCGAGCGATGGGCGTGCCAGTGATCGTGCAGATGCAGGATCGCCATGTCGCCCCGGGTGAGATAGTCGAGCTTGACCTTGTAGAGCGGGTCGTCGCGCAATTCGTCCAGCCGGTCCTGATGCGACCAGTAGGTGGGCTCGTGCGTAATGACGAAATTGCAGCCCGCCTTGAGCGAATCCTTGAGCGCGTCGAAGCTGGCCATCATCACGGTGGCGACGCCGCGCACCGCCGTGTCGGGACCGCCCGCGATGAAACGGTCCACGCCCACGCCTTCGCGCCAGGGCGTGTTGAGGTTGGCCTTCATCCGCTCCAGCACCTGGCCCGCCGTCAGGGTGCGGCGCTGCGCCTGCGCGCCCGTGCCGGCTAGGCTGGCGCCCGCCGCGCCCATGGCCAGGAAGGAACGGCGCGACAGCGCCGCCGACAATGACATGATGGCGTCCCCCAGCAGTTTTTGTTAGCCGGAGCATAGGATATATGCGATGCTCCCGCCATCGGTCAGGCCGCGCGAGACGGCACTTGCGCGCCATGTGCCGCAACGAAAAACGGTGAAACCGTTTTCGCTACCGGAGGGGCGTCCATGAAAAATTCTGCAGGATTCGCGCTGGGTCTTTTGTTGCTGTGCAGCACAGCCTTTGCCCAACCCGCGTCGCCGCCAAAGCCGCCCGCGCCCCTGAACTGGACCACCCAGCAGGATCACCAGGACATGCAGCGCCAGCTCGGCATCACCCGGCTGCGGCAGGGTCCCAGCGGCCAGGCCAACGCGCCGAACCCGGCCAACTATGATGAGGCCAAGGCCAACACCTTCACCGACCTGCCCGCGCTGATGACGCGGAAGAACGGCCAGCCGGTGACGACGGCGGAGCAATGGCGCCAGCGCCGGGCCGAGATCATGGAGGAGTTCGACCGCGAAATCCTGGGCCGCGTGCCCGCCAACATGCCGCGCGTGACCTGGCGGGTGGAGGGCGTGGACAAGACCAATATCAACCGCATGCCGGTGACTTCCACCCGGCTGGTGGGGCGGGTGGACAATTCCGCCTATCCCGCCATCGCCGTCGAAATCCAGATGACCATGGTGCTGCCCGACAATGCCAAGGGGCCGGTGCCGCTTCTGATGATGTTCGGGCGGAGCGCCTATCCCAACCCCTCGCAGCCCGCGCAGGCGGATTTCGTCAGGCTCAACGCCGCGCTCAAGACGGCGATGCTGCGGATCGATCCCTCCCTGAAGCAGGTGTTTCAGGATCATCCCGGCTGGGAGCCCTTCATCGCGCCCAATCCCTTCCAGCAGCCGCCCCGCACGCTGAACGAGAATGGCGATCCGCCGTCGCAGGAGCAGTTGATCGCGGCGGGCTGGGGCTTTGCGCTGATCGATCCTTCCAGCATCCAGGCCGACAATGGCGCGGGCCTGACGCGCGGCATCATCGGCCTGATGAACAAGGGCCAGGCGCGCAAGCCCGACGATTGGGGCGCGTTGCGCGCCTGGGCCTGGGGCGCCAGCCGCGGGCTGGATTACCTGCGCACCGTCAAGGCGGTGGATGGCGAGAAGATCGGCATCGAGGGCGTCTCGCGCTATGGCAAGGCGGCGCTTGTGACCATGGCCTATGACGAGCGCTTCGCCATGGTGCTGGTGGGCTCCTCGGGCGAAGGCGGCGCCAAGCTGCACCGGCGCAATTTCGGCGAGGCGGTCGAGACGGTGGCCGGGGCGGGTGAGTATCACTGGGTGGCGGGCAATTTCCTGAAATACGCCACCGCCGAATCCAAATTCGGCGCCATGACGCCCAACGACATGCCGGTGGACGCGCATCAGTTGATCGCGCTGTGCGCGCCGCGCCTCACCTTCATCTCCTACGGCATCCCGGAGAAAGGCGACGCGCTGTGGCTGGACCAGCAGGGCAGCTATATGGCCACCGTGGCGGCGCAGCCCGCCTGGCAGATCAACGGCGCCGCGGCGCTGGGTGTCTCCAGCGACTGGCGCACCGAGAAGAAGCCGGAGGTCGAGGTCGGCCTCCTGGACGGCAAGCTGGCCTGGCGGCAGCACAATGGCGGCCACACCTCATGGCATAATATGAAGCACTTCATCGCCTGGGCGGACCGGCAGTTCGGCCGCAAGCCGGTGCAGGCCGCGCAGAACTGAGCAGAAGAGCATCGCCAGGGACGCCGCTCCGGCAACGGGGCGGCGTCGCGGCATCGGGGGGATACGCATGAAACTTGGCATCTGGATGGGCGCGGGACTGGCCGCAATCCTGGCAGTGTCCGCCATCGCGCAACCGGCGCCCGCGCCCGCGCCGCCGCCCGCCTTCCAGCCGCCGCAGCCCGCGCCCAAGGAGCCGCAACTGCTGCATCCGCTCTTCGCCGATCACGCCGTCCTGCAGCGCGACCGGCCGATCAAGGTCTATGGCGAGGCCCCGGCCGGAACCGCCGTCAGCGTGTCGCTGGGCGGCAATGCGGCCGAGGCGCGCGCGGGCGCGGACGGACGGTGGAGCGCCACCCTGCCCGCCATGGCTGCGGGCGGGCCTTATGTCCTCACCGCCACGGCGGGCGGGCAGACCGCTACCGCGAACGACATACTGATCGGCGATGTCTTTTTCTGCACCGGCCAGTCCAACATGGCGCTGGCGCAGCGCGCGGCACAAGGCGCGGCGCAGGATGCGCAGGCCGCCACCGACGGCACGATCCGCCAGCTCACCATTCCCAACAATGCCAGCACCACGCCGATCTTCCGCCCCGCGCATCAGGTGCGCTGGGTGGTGGGCAGCCCGCAGACGGTCGGGGGCTTTTCGGGAAGCTGCTATTACTTCGTGCGCGAGCTGAAGCGCAGCGTCAATGTGCCGATGGGCATGGTGGTCGCCGCCTGGGGCGGGGCGCGGGTGCGCAACTGGGTGAGCGAAGACGCGCTGGCGAAGCTCGGCTATTTCCAGGACGATCTGGAGATGCTGACGCTGTACCGCAAGGACCCGCAGGCGGCGCAGCGCCGCTGGGGCCGCACCTGGGAAGCCTGGTGGCGGCAGGCGATGCCGAAGGCGGGCGAGCCCTGGCGGGCGGAATTCGACGACAGCGGCTGGAAGACCGCGCCCATGGCGCTGGGCCCCTGGGCCTTGTGGCACGGCACCAACCCGGACGGCTTCATCGGTCAGATGTGGATGCGCACCACCGTGACGCTGACCGCCGAGCAGGCCAGGAAGCCGGGTGCGGTGCTGGACCTGGGCCAGGTCAATGAGGAGGACGAAACCTGGATCAACGGGATGGATGTGGGTTCCTCCTCCTTCGCCAGCCGCACCCAGCATCCCGTGCGGCCGGGCGTGTTGCGCGAAGGCGTCAACGTCATCGCCACCAACATCTTCTGTTCCTGGCGCAACTGCGGCATCCGCGGCCCTGCCGAGATGCGCGCCATCCGCTTCGCCGACGGCACCAGCGTGCCGCTCTCCAATCCGTGGAAATATTGGGAAGTGCCGGACGGTCTGATCGCGCCGCAGATGCCCTGGGGCGTCACCCATGGCCTGACCATGAATTACAACGGCATGGTGGCGCCGCTGGGCCCGTTCGGCGTCAAGGGCGCGGTCTGGTACCAGGGCGAATCCAACATCTTCTTCGCGGGCAACTACCGCACCACGCTGAAGGCGATGATGGAGGACTGGCGGCGGCAGTTCGAGAATCCCGGCCTGCCCTTCCTGATCGTGCAATTGCCCAATTACGGCGTGATCCCGACCCGCCCGGTGGAATCGGGCTGGGCCGATGTGCGCGAGGCGCAGCGGCTGGCGGCGCTGGAAGACAGGCGCGCGGCGCTGACGGTGAATATCGACATCGGCGACGCCAACGATCTGCACCCCAGCAACAAGCGCGATGTCGGGCGGCGGCTGGCCATCGCCGCGCGCCACATCGTCTATGGCGAGGCCATCCCGCCTTCCGGGCCGATGGTGGCGGGGGTGACCCGGCGCGGGAGCGAGGCGGTGGTTTCGTTCCGCGACGTGACGGGGGCGCTGGCGGGCCGCAGCGGCCATCCCAACGCCTTCGAGCTGTGCGGGACGGCGGCGGGCTCCTGCCGCTGGGCCTATAGCCGCATCGAGGGCGCGAGCGTGGTGCTGCCCGATGCGGGCGACGCCACCCGCGTGCGCTATTGCTGGGGCGAAAGCCCGGTCTGCACTTTATATGACGGCTCGGGCCTGCCTGCCTCGCCCTTCGAGGCGCCGGTCCGCTGACGGCAAAGACACGAGGAAGTCCGATGCGCCGCATTCTTGCATTTGTTCTGGTCAGCGCCTTGGCGGTCTCCGCCGTAGAGGCGCAGGTCGCCGCCCCTGCCCCGGCGCCCGCCGCGCCGCCCGCGCAGGCGCCCGCCGGCCCGCCCTTCAATCCCAACATCACCATCACGCCCGCGCGTCCCAATGGCCTCTATGCCGTGGGCGAAACAGTGCGCTGGACGGTGCGCGCGCCGCTCGGCATGCCGACCGCGGCCTATACTTATGAGGTGCGGGAGAACAATCTGGCGGTGCTGTCGTCGGGGGCGCTCGATCTTTCGAGCGGCGCGGCCACCGTGGAAGGCGCGCTGTCGCGCCCCGGCATCATCACCCTGGTGCTGCGCCCCGTCCCGCCCGCGAACGGGCCTGCGCCCAACGTCACCGCCATCTCGCAGGCGGCGATGAGCGCCGCCGCCGCCGTCGGCATCCGCGACATCCGCGCGCCCGCGCCGCGTCCCGCCGATTTCCGGCAGTTCTGGGATGCCAAGCTGGCCGCGCTACGCGCCGTGCCGGTGAATCCGCGTCTGGAGGAGGTGGAATCGGGCAAGGCCGATGTGACACTCTCCATGGTAACGCTGGACGCGTTCAACTCCCGCACCCAGGGCTATCTGGCGGTGCCGCGCACCGGCAGCGGCAAATATCCGGCGCTGGTGATCTTCCAGTATGCGGGCGTCTATCCCCTGCAGAAGGAAACCTCGGTCAACCGCGCGGCCGAAGGCTGGCTCGCCTTCAACGTCACCTCCCACGACATGCGGCCCGACGAGGACACCGCGCCGCGCAATTATGCCAGCCTGGGCAATACCGACCGCGAGACCAGCTATTTCCTCAACATGTATCTGCGCGACGTGCGCGCCATCGAATATATCCGCACCCATCCCAACTGGGACGGGCGCACGGTGGTGGTGATGGGCACCAGCATGGGCGGGCAGCAGAGCTTCGCGGTGGCGGGGCTGGTGCCCGACCAGATCACCGCCATGCTGGTCAATGTGCCTTCGGGCGCCAACATCGTGGGCGATGTGCAGGGCGCGCGCCAGGGCTATCCCAACTGGTCCAGCAGCGATCCCAGGGTCGCCGCCACCGCGCCCTATTTCGACGCCATGAGCTTCGCCCCCGACATCACCGCCGCTGCGCTGGTGGCGCCGGGCTTCCTGGACGTCACCTCGCCGCCCTATGGCATCATCGCCGCCTTCAACGCCATCAAGGGGCCGAAGGAGCTTCTGCCCATGGTGGACAGCGACCATAACCACATCACGCCGCAGAAGCAGAATGGCTGGTATGTGCGTTCGCGCGCGGTGCTGGACGAGATCCGCGCCACCGGCCGCTTCGTGCCCAGGGAAGACTGGGACCGCGCTCAGTAGCGGAAGACGGTCTGCAGCCAGAAGACCGACTTGTCGGGAAAGCCGCCAAAGGCCGCGCCCGACCCGGCATAGTTGGCGTATTTCGCCAGCAACGTCACATGGGCGTCGAGCTGCAATTCCGTCTGCGCGTCCCATTCGCTGCCGATGCCGCGGCCGAGGCGGCCGGTCTTGAAGTCGTGATACGTCACCGTCGCGGTCAGGCCGCGCAGGCCCAGAAAGCCCGGCCAGGCATAGCTGCCGCGTGCATAAAGGTCCGCAAGGCCGTTGAGCGGCGTCGTGGTGAAGAGATCGGCCCAGCCATTGTTGGCGTGCAGCATGCCGATGGGGGTGGAGAGCGCCACCGTGCCGTTGCCCGACAGCACCTCATAGCCGAGCCCTAAGCCGAAGCCGCGCCAGGAAAGCCCCGCCTCTCCCAGCCAATAGTCCAGCCCGAAGGAAAGCGGGTTGGCGGCATAAGGCTGCTGGCGGGCATAATCGGCGATGAAGCGTGCGCGCAGATCGTCCGAAAGCGGCAGGTCATATTCCGCCCGCGCGCCATAGGTGGCGGTGGATAGGCGCGCCGCCGCCGCAAGCTGCGCCGGGCGCGTGGCATAGCCGGGCGGATCGAGATCGAGCAGCAGGGCATAGGCCTCCAGCTTCAGGCCCGCGATGCCGGTATAGGCGGCGCCCAGCACATGGCTGTCGCTCTTGTAATAGCCGGCCTGGTTGGTGGCGGCGGCCGCCGCCGCAGGATCGAAGGGCAGCGTGTCGCCATAGAGCCGGTTGACGCGGCCGATCCAGATATAGGTCAGCTCCAGCCCGTCGAGCGCGCTGTTGACCAACTGCACCGCATCGAAGCTCTGGCCGTGCATGCGCCAGTCGGGGCTGGCGAGGAAACGCTGGCTGCCCAGCGCCAGGCGCTGGCGCCCGGCGACGATGCGGGTATCGAAGCCCGACCAGGCGAGGTTGAGATGCTTCAGCGCGACAAGCTGCGGATCGCCGATGGTGGGATACACCGTCTTGCCGTTGCGGGTGGTGTTGTAGGCGGTGTCGCCCACCGGCACCAGGATGTCGGCGGCCGCGGCCAGCGTCAGGCCGTGCCAGGGCGCGGTCTCATAACCCAGCCGGACGCGAAAAGTGATGGCGTCGGCGGGCAGCGCGCGTGCCTTGTCGGTGACGCTCTCATAGCGCAGACGCAAATCGGCATTGGGCGTGCCGTCCAGAAGCGCGCCGGCAAGGCTCTGCGCCTGGGCGGGAAGAATGGCGGCCAGGAGCGCACAGAGCGCGGCGGCAGGGCGAAGCATCATGCCCGAGGCATAAAGCGGTTCCAGGAAAAGTGTGCAACGGTTTTCCGTCCGGAACCGCGACAAAACAAGGCGCTGGAGCATTTTCGCGATTGAGGGAAACGCGAAAATGCGCCAGCGGGCGGCGCGGGCAAAGAAAAGCCCCGGGCGCGCCACGGCGCCCGGGGCCGGATTTCTGCGGCGGACGCTCAATAGGCGAAGCGGACGCCCATGCGATAGGCCCGGCGCAGCGTCGAATCCACCGGCAGGTTCTGGATATTGTCGATCGCCGCATAGAGCGTGATGTTGTTGGTCCAGCGATACTGCACGCGCAGGTCGATGGGGGCGCGGATGGCCTGGTAGTTGGTCTCGGTGATGCCGTCGCCGTTGCGGCCGGGCTGCACCGTCGCCACATCCACGCCGTTGATGCGCTGATAGGTGGGCGTGGCATAGACCAGCGTGGGCTGGTTCTGCGTGCCGTTGTCCAGCACCGCATCGCCGGTGATGCGGGTCTGGATGCCGAGCGTCCAGGGGCCTTCGCGGTAGTTCGCCGACAGCGTGCCCCGGAACTTGGGACCGCCGCTGTAGAAAGCGTTGACCGCGCCCGCGCCCTGGAAATTGATGCCGTTCAGGTCCTGGGAGAAGTCATAGACATAGTTGCCGTTGAAGGTGACGTCCATCTGGCCGGTGAAGAGATCGAAGCCATAGGCGGCCGCGAAGTCGAAGCCCGCCGTGGACAGAAGCGCGGCGTTGACGCGGGTGGAGAAGATGAAGGCGATGGGGCTGAGCGTGTCGCCCGGGACCTGGAACTGGATCTGGTTGCAATAGACCTGCTCGCCCGCGCGGCACCGCGTCAGGATGGTGTTCTGGTTGGGCGTGGTGACGCCGCCATGCAGGTGGATCTGGTACCAGTCCACCGAGGCGGTGAAGCCCGGCAGCCAGGTGGGCGTGAAGACAAAGCCCGCCGAGGCGGTGTTGGCCCGCTCCGGCTGCAGGTTGGGATTGCCGCCGCTGACGTTGAAGCAGGGATTGGGCCCCACGCCCGGGCGCGGCACGAAGGGCTGGCAGGTGATGCCCGCCGGGCCGCCCGGCGAATAGAGGTCCCATAGATTGGGCGCGCGGATGTCATAGGACAGCGTGCCGCGGAAGCGCAGATCGTCGTTGATCTGACTGTTGAGGCCGACCTTCCAGGTCTCCACGAGACCGCTGGTCGAATAGCTGGTCAGGCGGCCGCCCACATTGAGGCTGAGGGTCTGCACCAGCGTGTCCTTGAGCAGCGGCACCTCCGCTTCCAGGAAGCCTTCCTCGACATGGTACTTGGCCTTGAAGGTATTGACGTTGCCCACGCCCCAGCCGGTGTTCTGGGCGCGGATGTCGGGGGAGAACTGGAAGCCCTGCTCCAGCCGGTATTCGCCGCCGAAGGCGACGCCGATCTCGCCCGCCGGCAGCGACCAGGGCAGCACGCCGTTCAGCGACAGCGCCGCCGCGGTCTGGGAAAGCTGGGTGATGGTGGAGTTGAGGATGCCGGTCTTTTCCGGATTGAGGCCCGGCTTGATGAACTGCATCGCCGCGTTGGAGATGTTGTTGTAGCCGAAGGGATCCATCGGCTGGCAGCCGGTGATGTCGTCATCGCCCGCCGGCAGGCCCGCGGTGCGCTGCGCCAGCGCGGGGTTGAGCACGCCGCGGCAGACGATGGCGCCGACCGGCAGGCCGGAGGTGCCGACATTGCCGGAGGTGACGCGCACCGCGTCCTGGGCGTTGTTGAAGCGCGCCGTCACGGCATTGCCGGGCGAGAATTGCCGGATGCGGGTGACGCCGTGCTGGATATAGGCGTTCCAGGTGAAGCTGTCGCCCAGCGCGCCGTCCAGGCCGAAGACGCCGCGCGACAGGGTCTTGCTGATATAGGAGCAGGGCACGCCCACCGCGTCGCAGAGATTGTCCAGCGTCCAGAGGGAATGGCTGGTGGGGGTGTTGGCGCCGGTGGTGATGGTGTTGTTGAGATAGTCCAGGCCCATGGTCAGAGTCTGGGCCGGGCGCGCCTGGCGCTGCGCCAGCGTGCCGCCGCGATTGTCGCGCAGATAGGGGTCGTAGCCGTTCGACAGCGTGCCGACGCAGGTCGCCGTCCCCGGCGCGCCGATGGCCGAGACGCCGCCCTGGCAGACGAAGCGCTGCGCGATCTCCTGCGGCAGGAAGGGGTTGTCGGCATAGATGGTGACGTTGGAGGCGGTGCGCTCGCCGCCGAAGGTGCGGCTGGACAGGCGCGAATAGTTGAGCTGGATCGAGGCGGTGACGTCGGGCAGGATTTTGAAGCTGCCATAGCTGAAATAGTTGGCGCTGTGATAGGGCGCGGCCGGGATCGGGTCCCAGGGCGTCAGGCCGGTGGTGGCGTCGTTGGTGCAGCCATTGTAGCAGACCGAGCCGTTATGGATGGTGCCATAGTTGAAAGTGGCGACCTCCTTGGCCGTGCCCACGAAATGCTGGCCCTTGAGGCCGTTCGCCGCCAGGCCCGAACCGGGCAGGCCGGCGCTGTTGTTGTTGATCAGGCCGCCGCCGGTGATGGTGGCGCTGCCGGTCTGATAGGCATAGACCAGAAGCGGCTGGCCGGAAAGGCTGGAGCAGGTGCCGTTGGCGGTGGGCGTCGCCGCCGGATAGCTGACGGCGTTGCAATAGGCCTGGTTGTAGACGAAGGCCCGCCCGTTGGGACGCAACTGGCCGGTGAAAACCGTGTCGTTGCTGATCGTCCAGTTGGCGGCGGCGAGGAAATGGCCGCGGCCGTCCAGGAAGCTGGTGCCCCAGGCCAGTTCGGCGCGGTACTGGTTGTGCTCCACCTCGGTCTTGTTGGCGTAGGAGACGCTGCCCTTAAAGCCTTCGAAGGTCTTGTTGATGACGATGTTGATGACGCCGGTCACCGCGTCGGAGCCCCAGGCGGCAGAGGCGCCGCCGGTCACCACGTCCACGCGCTGGACCACGCTTTGCGGGATCATGGCGATGTCCACCTCGCCCGCCTGCACGGAGGAGGCGACGACGCGCTGGCGGTCGATCAGCACCAGGTTGCGGTTGGCGCCCAGGTTGCGGATGGCGACGGTGTCGATGCCGGCATTGGCCTGGGCGACGTTGCGGGAGTTGGAGCCGCTGTTGATGCCCTGGCCGCCGCGGATCTGCGGCAGCTCGCGGATCTGGTCGCCGATATTCACCTTGGCGTCGCGGTTGATGGTCTCGATGCCGATGACGCTGACGGGGGTGGGCGCTTCGAAGCCCTTGAGGTCGATGCGCGAGGCGGAGGAGGAGATGGTCTCGATCTCCAGCGACGGCGTGCCCTGCGCGTGCGCGGACGCAAGCGACAGGATCGCGATCACGGCGGTCGCGGAACCGCCGAGCAGATATTGCTTATAATAGAGCATGGGCCTCCCCAAATGGAATCAAGGCGCTCTAACGGCGCGGGCAAAGGTTTGCGACACCGATTGCACAAGTCAACGCAAGCTCTGGGCTGATCAGGGGAGAAGGGCCATATCGCGCCGACCTGATGCAGGAAAAACACGAAGCCGCGTGCGGGACTTGCGCGGCTGACGGGCATTTCATGACAGCCGCGAAATGTTCCGATGCGGCGGGCGCAAACATGCCTGTGGTCTGAGGATTACGCGCGCGGGTCCGGCAATCAGCCGCGCGCGCGGTTGATATAGCCGTAACGCAGGTTGGACGGATCGGCGCCCTGCTCCAGATAGGCGCGCTTCTGCTGCGTGTATCTGTCGGCGCGGATGGCGGCGGACAGCGCCGCCTTGTCCACGTTATAAAGCCGCGCATTGTTGTCGCCGAAGATCGCCGTCTTCACCGGCCCGTCCGGGCCGCCCAGGGGTGCGAAGCCGTGCTTCTTCTGCATGTCCTCCGGTATCTCCAGGCGGCGCAGGCCCTCGATCTGCCATTGCGGCGAGCCGGTCCAGAGCGCGTCGGTGCCCCAGGTGACGCGGCTCTCGCCCAGGCCCTTGATCAGGATGCCCATGATGGCGGCGCAGACGCGCGGCTGCGCCACCAGGGTGGAGGCGAAGATCTGGCCCAGATCGCCATAGACATTGGTGACGCCGAATTTCTCCGGCACCTCGGCCAGGTCGCTCACCCATTCCAGCCGCCCGGTACGCTCGAACTCCGCCAGCGACGAGGCCGGATCGGCGTTGCGATAGCCCGCGTGATAGATGATGAAGTTGAGCTGCGGCCAGTCCTTCGCCGCCTTGCCCACGTCGCGGACATCGGCATAGGCGACCAGATGCGGGAACTGCTTCTCCACCGAAGGCGAGAACAGGCCCTTATGGACGCAGACATTTTTTATGCCCGCCGCCACCATCTTCTCATAGCCGCGATAGGTGGTCTTTTCGTCATCCATCCGCCAGGGATATTTGGCGAGGTCCTTGTGGGTGTTGTCGCCCACCGTATAGCCCTTCGTGGATTCGGGCTTCAGCGCCAGGGCGGCGTCGAGATCGTCCAGCCAGCCGGGACGGCCGGGCGTGAAGATGGCATGGGTGAAGAGGCGGCGCGCGCCCGCTTCGCCATTGATGCGCGTGCGCGCCTCGGCCATCTGCTCGTTGGTGAGGAACCAGTCCTGCGGAATCTCGGACGGGGCCGAGGAGATCAGCGCGATCTTGGTGTCGCTGTCGAAGAAGAGCTCCTTCTTGTAGTTGGCGAACTTCAAATCCTCGATGGTCTGCTCCTTGCCCGCCAGGTCCTTGTTCCAGCCGGCGCGACCGACGCTTTGGCGCATGGCGACGAAGCCGGTGAGGCGCGTGTCGTCGCGCAGGAAATGGGTGTGCATGTCCATGATGAACTGGTCGGCAAGGCCCGCGGCGCGCGCGGCGGCCTGTTCGGGCGTCTGCGCCTCGGCGGGCGTGGCGTCGAAGAGGCCGCCATAGACCTGGTTCATCGCCACGAAGGCGGCCGCCATGCCCGAGGCGGTCTGGAAGAAGCGACGGCGCGACAGGCCCTGCTTCTTCGCAAGCTCCTCACCCATCGCCAGCAGGCGCGCCTCGACCTCGGCCTGGGCCGGGGTCTGCGGCGCGGGCCAGAATTCGTCGCTGGATACGGCCTGGGTGGGAATGGGGGTGCGGTGCGGCGCAAGTTCCGCAGGCGTCAGGTCGGCGATTTCACGGTCGCTGAGCAATCCGGTCATGACGGGCGCTCCTCATGGCAAAGCCACCTTCGCGGCCGATCCTAGCGCGCGCCCCGCCTGCGTCAACGCGTCACGTCCGGTTGCGGCGGGGGCGCCGCGCAATCGCGAGCCGCGCGAGCCGCTTAATCCAGGGTGCGGCGGAAGCGGAACAGGGCGATGGTGCCCGCGCCCAGGGTGAAGAGCAGCAGCGGCCACAGGTCGGGCCAGATCTCAGGCAAGCCGTTGTCCTTGAGCAGGATGCCCCGGATGATGCGCAGGAAGTGCGTGGCGGGCAGCACCTCGCCGATATATTGCGCCCAGAGCGGCATGCCCGCGAAGGGAAAGGCGAAACCCGACAGCAGGATCGCGGGCAAGAGGAAGAAGGTGGTCATCTGCATCGCCTGGAGCTGGCTGTCGGCGATGGTGGAGAAAGTATAGCCCACCGCCAGGTTGGCGACGATATAGACGGTGAGCGCGCCCGCCAGCAGCAGCCCCGATCCCGCCATAGGCACGGCGAAGACGAACTTGGCCATCAAGAGGATGATGGCGCTCTGGATCGCGCCCACCATCACATTGGGCGCGATCTTGCCCAGCATGATCTCGATGGGGGTGGCGGGCATCGCCAGCAGATTCTCATAGGTGCCCCGCTCGCGCTCGCGGGTCAGCGCCAGGCAGGTCATCAGCACCATGGTCATGGTGAGGATGATGGCGAGCAGCCCCGGCACGATGGAATACTGCGTATTGGATTCGGGGTTGTAGAGCAGGTGCGTCACCGCGTTGAAGGGCGGCGGGCCCTGGGCGCGCGCCGCCAGCGGCCCCTTGAGATCGTCGCGCAGCGCCGTCTGCACCAGACCCTGGAAGGCGCTCATGGCGAAGCCGCCCGCGGCGGGATCGGTGGCGTCGGCTTCCAGCAGCAGGTCGGGCCGCTGGCCGCGCAATATATCGCGGGTGAAGTTGACCGGAATCTCGACCACGAACAGCACCCGGCCCTTCTGCAAGAGCGCGCGGGCCTCGGCCGGCGAATTGGTCTCGGCCACGATGTCGAAGTATGAGGAGTTGCGCAAAGCCGCGACGATGGAGCGGGCGAAGGGGCCGTGATCGGCGATGGAGACCGCGGTGGGCAGCGCCTTGGGATTGAGGTTGATGGCGAAGCCGAACAGGCAGAGCTGCATCAGGGGCACGCCCAGGATCATGCCCATGGTGATGCGGTCGCGCCGCATCTGCAGCATCTCCTTCACCAGGATCGCCCAGATGCGCGCCAGCGAGAAGCCTCTCACGGCGCGTCCTCCTGGAGCTGGATGAAGACATCCTCCAGACTGGGCGCGGTCTCGCTGACGGTGATGCCGTCGCGCTGCCGCCACGGCGCGACGGCCGCTTCCAGACTGGCGCGGTCATGGCCGCTGACATGCAGCGCCGCGCCGAAGAAGCCCGCATAATCCACGCCCGGCTTGTCCTGGAATTCCGGCAGGAGGCGGCGCACGCCCGCGCCTTCGACCACGAAGGTGACAAGGCCGGAATGCGCCACCACATCCTGCACCGAGCCCTTGGCGATCATCCGGCCATTGAGGATATAGGCGATGCGGTCGCAGCGTTCGGCCTCGTCCATGTAATGGGTCGAGACCAGCACGGTGAGGCCCGCATCGGACAGGGCATGGATCTGCTCCCAGAAATCGCGCCGCGCCTTGGGGTCCACGCCCGCCGTGGGCTCGTCGAGCAGGAGCAGCCGGGGATCGTGCAGCATGCAGGCGGCCAGGGCCATGCGCTGCTTCCAGCCGCCGGAAAGCTCGCCCGCGAGCTGCCGCTGGCGCTGCTCCAGCCCCAGGCGCGCGATGGCCTCGTCCACCCGCGCCTTGCGGTTCTCGATCTGGTAGAGCCGCGCCACGAACTCCAGATTTTCGCGGATGGACAGGTCTTCCCAGAAGCTGAAGCGCTGGGTCATGTAGCCGACCTGGCGCTTGATCTTCTCCGGCTCGCGGCGGATGTCATAGCCCAGGCAGGTGCCCTCGCCCGCATCCACCGTCAGAAGGCCGCAGAGCATGCGGATGGTGGTGGTCTTGCCCGAGCCGTTGGGGCCGAGAAAGCCCCAGACCTCGCCTTCCGGCACCTGGATGTCGATATGGTCCACCGCCAGCTTGGCGCCGAACCGCTTGGTCAGCCCCTTCACGTCAATGGCGAGCGCCCCGCCGGGGCGGACGGCATTCATGGCAGGCGCACTTCCACCGGCTGGCCGGGATGGAGCTTGAGGCCGCCCGGCGCCCGCGCTTCCAGCTTGAAGACCAGCTTCTCACGGTTGCCGACGCTGAAGATCACCGGCGGGGTGAATTCCTCGCGCGCGGCGATGAAGCTGATGGCGGCGTCCTGCGGCCGGCAGCCGTCGCAGGTGACGCGCACGCGCTGGCCCAGGCGCACGCGCGCAAGCTGGCTCTGGGGCACGAAGAAGCGCACAAAGACATTCTCGGGCGGCAGCAGCGCGACCACCGGCGCGGCGGCGGGCACATATTCGCCCTGGCGGAACAGGATGTCCTGCACCACCCCTTCGGTCTGGGCAATAACGCTGCGCTGCGACAGCGCGTAACCGGCGGAACTGATCGCCGCCTGCATCTGCGCGATCTGGCCTTCGAGCTGACCGATGCGCGCCTGCGACTGCTGATAGGCGGCGCGCGCCTGGTCGCGCACGGCGGGCACGCCGACGCCCTCCTGGGCCAGGCGATCCTGCCGCGCCAACTGCGCGCGGGTCAGTTGGAGATTGGCGCGTTCCTGCGCCAGGCTGGCGCGCGCCTGGGCAAGCTGCGCGGCGGCCTGGTCGCGGTCCGCCTGCTCGCGCGTCGAGTCCAAAGTGAAGAGCGCCTGGCCCTTGCTGACGCTCTGGCCGCGTTCGAGCTTCATCTCGGTGAGCCAGCCGCCTTGCGGCGCGGCGATCAGTGCCTGCTCGCCCTCGGCATAGCCCAGCCAGGCGTCGGAGGGCCCGTCGTTGCAGGCCGCCAGCAGCAGAAGACCGATCAGCGCCAGTTTCTTCATAGCCTTTCCTCCGCCGCCAGGCCGCGCAGCAGCGTGTCGAGATGGACCTCCATCAGGCCCTGGTAATCGTAGGGCGCCTCATCGAAACGGGCGAAGACGGTGCGCCAGAACATCACGATCAGAAGCGGGGCGATGCAGAGCCGCGCCGCATGCTCGGGCGCGACGGCGCGGAACTCGCCCCGGGCCTGCCCGCGCGCGAGGATGGCCTGGAACACGGCAAGACCCTGGTCGATCACCTCCCGCCGCCAGAACTCCGCCAGTTCGGGAAACTTGTTGGCCTCGGCCAGCAGCAGCTTGGGGAGCACGACACGGTCGCTGGTGATGGCGAACTGCCCGGCGGTGGTGAGCACCAGGCGCAGCAGTTCGGGCGTCGGTCCCTCGAAGCCCGCGACAAAGGTCTTCACCGCGTCGAGCTGCACGCCGATGGAGCGGCGCGCCAAGCCCTTGAACAGGTCTTCCTTGCCGCGGAAATAGAGATAGATCGTGCCCTTGGTGATCTTCGCCCGCGCCGCGATGTCCTCCATGCGCGTGGCGGCGAAGCCCTTTTCCGCGAAGCAGGCCAGCGCCGCTTCCAATATCTCGGCGGCGCGGTCCTCCTTGCGTCTTTCCCAGCGTTTCGGGCGCATGCGCAACAAATAACTGACCATTCAGTTATTGGCAATTGTGGCACCAAGACCTTGATCAAACGGGATTAATCTACAGCCGCGCCAGCGCCGCTGCCAGTTCGGCCTGGGTAAAAGGCTTGGAGAGCAGCGGCAGGCCGGTACCCGCCTCGGCGGGCAGTTCGGCATAGCCGGTGGCCAGGAGCACCTTGAGGCCCGGGCGGCGGCGAGCGATCTCCTGCGCCAGTTGCGCCCCGGTCATCTGCGGCATGGCATGGTCGGTGATCACCAGGTCGAAGCCCATGCCCTCCTCCAGAAGGCGCAGCGCCTCCATCCCCGATCCCACCGCCGCCACGCGATGGCCCATGTCCTCGAGCATGTCGGCGGTGTTCATCAGCACCAGCGTGTCGTCGTCCACCGCCAGTATGTCCATCGCCGCCACCGGCGCGGGCGGGGCGGCGGCGGGCCGCGCCGAAGCGGGCGCCAGGCCGCGCCGGAGCGCCGGAAGCCAGATCTCGGCCGTGGTGCCCCTGCCCTTCTCGCTGTGCAGCTTGAGGGCGCCGCCCGACTGTTCGGCCAGGCCATGCACCATGGAAAGGCCCAGCCCCGTACCCTTGCCCACGCCCTTGGTGGTGAAGAAAGGCTCGGTGGCGCGCTTGAGGGTTTCGGCGTCCATGCCCTCGCCCGTGTCGGCGACCGACAGGCAGACATAAGCGCCCGGCGCCAGCGGGCCTTCCAGCGCCTGTTCGGGAGCCAGCGTCTCGGCGCGGGCGGCGATGACGATGCGCCCCTCCCCGTTCATGGCGTCGCGCGCATTGACCACCAGGTTGAGCAAGGCCGATTCCAGTTGATTGGGATCGGTCTCCACCAGCGGCAGGCCATGGGGAAAGCGCGTTTCCACAGCCACCATCGGCCCCAGCGAGCGTTCCAGAAGCTCGGTCATGCCGCCGACAAGCTGCGACAGGTCGATGCGCTCCGGCTGCAAGGGCTGGCGGCGGGCGAAGGCCAGCATGCGGCGGGTGAGCGAGGCGCCGCGGCGCGCGCCCTCCATGGCGTTGTCGATCAGCCGCCCCACCATGGGATCGGCAGGCAGGCGCTTCTTCAGAAGCTCCAGGCTGCCCGTCACCGCCATCAGGAGATTGTTGAAGTCATGGGCGATGCCGCCGGTCAGGTTGCCGATGGCCTCCATCTTCTGCGCCTGCTGCAGCGCCTGCTCGGCCTTGACCAGGGCGGCGGTGCGCTCCTCCAGCCGCCGCTCCAGCAGCACTTCGGCATTCTTCTGGTCGTCAATGTCGGTGTTGGTGCCGATCCAGCGCAGCACCTGGCCGCCCTCGTCGCGCACCGGCACGGCGCGGGCGATGTGCCAGCGGAAGGCGCCGTCGGCGCGGCGCAGGCGGAATTCGACCTGATAGGTCTTGCCGCTGGAGAGCGCCTGCGCCCATTGCGCCGCCGCGCCCGGCAGGTCTTCGGGATGGACTATGGCGGTCCAGCCCATGCCCAGCAGCGCGGCCGTGGGAACGCCGCTATAGGCGCAGACCTGGTCGTTGAGCCAGTCGAGCAGCCCGTCCGGCCCCGCCGTCCAGACATGGGCGGGCATGGCCTGCGCCATGGTGCGGAACTGGGTCTCGCTCTGGCGCAGCGCCAGCTCCGCGCGCGTGCGCTCGATATGGGCCCAGGAGCGCGCCACCACCTCGGCCAGGAGCGCCCGTTCCTGCGCGCTCCAGCGATGCGGCGCCTTGCGGTGGATCGCCATCAGCGCGGTGAGGCGGCCTTCCTTCACCAGGGGCATGCAGATGGTGGCGGCGATGCCCATCCGGGCGAAGGCCTCGGCCTCCTGCGGCGGCAATTCGTTCGGAATGTCGTTCAGGATCAGCGGCGCGCCCGCCTTCAGCCGCGCCACCGCCGTTTCGCCGAAATCCTTAAGGCTGTAATAGCCCACGATGCTGGGCGAGCCGGGCGCGGACCAGTCGCCGCGGATGGTGAAGCGGTCCTGGTCGGGCTCCATGTCGGCATAGGCGCAGATCGAGACGCCCAGATGCTGTCCCAGCATCCGCGTGGTGACGGCCATCACCGCGTCGGCCCCGGTGGCGCCCGCGGTCTCGCGCGCCAGCGCGTCCAGGAAGGTGAGCCGGGCGGCGTTCTGGCGCACCGTCTCCTCGGCGCGGCGCCGCGCGATGGCGGTGCGGATGCGCGCCGCCACCTCGCGGATGAAGCCGACCTCCTCCTCCGTCCATTGCCGGGGCGCGTCGCTGTTGACATAGAGCATGGCGACGACGACGCCTTCCTCGGTCACCGGCACATTCACCAGCGCCCGCACGCCGATATGCTCCAGCGCCGCGGCATGACCGGCGGTGCGCGGGTCGGCGCGGGTGTCGGCGACGACCACGGTGCGGCCCTGCTTCAGGTCTTCGATGAAGCTGCCGAACTGGCGGAAATGGATCACGCCGGAGACATCGGCGACGCCTTCCGCGAAGAAATGCCGCCCGATCACGATGGTCTCGGCGGCGATGTCCATCGCGCCATAGCCGGCGCGGGAGGCTTTCAGCTCGCGCCCCAGGATCAGGCCCGCGGCATGGGCCAGCTCCTCCGGGTCGGCGGTCTTGCGGATCGCCTCGCCCAGTTCGGCCAGGGCGGCGGCGCGGCGCTGCACCCTTATCTTCTCGGTGGTCTCCACCACGATGGCGATGACGCCCACCGGCTTGCCGCTCTCGTCGGTGATGGGGGAATAGTCCAGGTCGAGCCAGACTTCCTCCGGCTCGCCACGCCGGGCCAGCACCAGCATCTGGTCGCGGTAGGAGAGCGTGCCGCCGGAGAGGCCCACCTTCATCACATGATCATTCCAGTCGGCGACCTCTTCCCAGCCCTTGCGCACCTCCGAGCCCAGAAGGCGCGCATTGCGGTCGGCGGCGAAGACCGAATAGGCGTCGTTGTAGATCATGATGCCCAACTCGCCCCACAGCGTGACCAGCGGCACGGGCGAGCGCAGGATCAGGCTGGTGACGGCCTTGAGCGTGGGCGGCCAGCCCCAGATGGGGCCGAGCGGGGTGGCGGCCCAGTCGAAATCCCGGATGCGCGCGGCCATCGCGCCGCCGCCTTCCAGGAAGCCGTAGGTCAGATCGTCTGCGCCGGACGCCAAGATGCCCCCCGTTGGGCGAATAACGGGGCGGCCCCGGAAAAGTTCCCGCTGCTTTAGTTTGAGGCGCTTACCAGGCGGGGGCCGGAGTCTTGGCGGGCGCCCTTGGCGGGCGCGCGGGCGGCGGCGGGCTCGGCGGTGAAGGTCCAGATATGGGCCGGTGGGAAGTTACGCCAGACCACCGCGCGGCGCAGGCGCATGCCACCCATGGGCTTGATGGGCGGCAGCCAGCCATAGGACAACTGGATGAAGGCCCCGCCCGGGCCCTGCGCCGCCAGCGCCCGCTCGATCAGGGCGCGGCGGCGCGCCGGCGGAAAGAGCAGCAGCGGGATGCCGGAGACGATGGCGGCGATCTCCGCCTCGCGCGGCAGATAGCGCTCGAAGGCGAAGGCATCGCCTTCGACCACGGCGATCCCGGGCAGACGCTTGCGCAGCAGACCGGCGAAATAGCTGCACGCCTCAATGGCGACCAGCCGCTCCGGCGCCAGGCCGCGCGCCAGGAGCGCCTCGGTGACGACGCCGGTGCCGGGCCCCAGCTCGACCACCAGGCCGGGGCGCGAAAGGTCCACCCTGGCGGCGATGGCGGCGGACAGCGCCGGACTGGAGGGCGTCGGGGCGGAAACCGCATGCGGATCGGCGAGAAGACCGCGCAGAAATTCTCCATAAGCCGCCATGCCGCTGTCCATCCGCTGTTATTTGACGGGAACGCCACGCCGGGGCGCGGGTTCCCACGCATCAGGCCGCCGGAATGCGGCGCAAGCATGGCCTCAAGAGGCGCTACCAGGCGGCAGGCGCCTCATCGGGCAGCCGGGCGCGATAATCCTGATAGGTCTGGGGCGCGATGCTGACGGGGGCCGTGCGCCGCTCCGGCACCGGCCCGGCGGACGGCCCGTCATAGGGCGCGTCATAGGCGGGCGGCGCGTCCGGCGGGATCACGCTGTTGGCGCGGATTTCGCGCCAGCCCTGCGGCGGGCCGGAGGGCATGAGCTGCGGCGCACCGGGCGCCCGGGCCATGTCATCGAAGAACCAGTCCTGCGACGGCCCCCACTGGTCCATTTGCGGCGGTGGCGGTTCGCTGCGGTCCAGCGGCACGGGCTCCTGCCCCGCCATGGCCGCCAGCATCACCCGCTTCCAGATCTGCGCCGGGACGCGCCCGCCCGTCACCGCCCGCATCGGGCGGTTGTCGTCATTGCCCACCCATACCCCCGCCACCAGGTGCGGCGTGAAGCCGATGAACCAGGCGTCGCGATAGTCCTGGCTGGTGCCGGTCTTGCCGGCCGCTTCCTGCAGGGGCAGGCGCGCGCCCGTGCCGGTGCCCGACAGCACCACATTATAGAGCATCGCCGTCATGTCGCGGCGGACGGTGTCGGCTAGGACCGGCGCCTCTCGGGGCGTGGCGCGGGCATGCACAACCGCGCCGTCGAAGGCGCCCTCGATCCGCGTCACCAGATGGGGATGGGCGCGCCGCCCCTGATTGGCGAAGACGGCATAGGCGGCGGTGAGCTCCAGCGGCGTCACCACCTCGGTGCCCAGCGCCAGCGACGGCCAGCGGCCCAGATGCGAGGCGATGCCCAGCCGCTCCGCCGCGGCGGCGACGGCGCCGATGCCCACCTCCTGCGCCAGGGCCACGGTGATGGTGTTGACCGAACGCGCCAGCGCGTCGGTGAGCTGGAGCGCGCCATAGGCGGCGCCGCGATAATTGGCGGGCTGATAGCCGCCGATATTCACCGGCCGGTCCAGGCGCCAGTCCCAGGGCGAAAAACCGCGCTCCAGCGCCGCGACATAGACGAAGGGCTTGAAGGCCGAGCCGGGCTGGCGTCTGGCCTGGGTCACGCGGTTGAAGACCGAGGCCTTGTAATCCACCCCGCCCACCAGGGCGCGGATCGCGCCGTCGGGCGTCATCGCCACCAGCGCCGCCTGCGAGAAGCCCATTGCCCTGCCCTGGGTCTTCACCGCCTCGGCGGCCGCGGCCTGGGCGGCGGCCTGAAGCCTGGTGTCGATCGCGGTGTGCACGGTGAAGGCACCATAGGTCAGGCCCTGCGCGGTGAGGATGCGCCTGGCCTCCAGCGCGGCGGCGTCCAGCACATGGTCATGATCGTCGCGCCGCGGCGGCACCAGCGCCAGCGCCTGGTCCCCCGCGGCCTCGGCCTGTTCCCTGGTGATGGCGCCGGTCTCCACCATCGCCGCCAGCACGCGACGGGCGCGGGCCAGCGCCCCTTTGGGATCGCGGCGCGGCGATTGCAGCGAGGGCGCGCGCGCCAGCCCCGCCAGCATCGCGGCCTGCGCGACAGTCACTTCCCGCGCCGGAATGCCGAAATAGGCGCGCGCGGCGGCGTCCACGCCATGGGCGCCGTCGCCCAGATAGATGTGGTTGAGATAGATTTCGAGGATTTCGCGCTTGCTGAAGCGCTTCTCCAGCGCGGCGGTGGCCAGCATCTCGCGCCATTTGCGGCCATATGTGCGTTCACGGTCGCCGGTCAGGAGCTTGGCGGTCTGCTGGCTGATGGTGGAGCCGCCCGCCACGATGCGGCCCGCATCCCAGTTGGCGCGGAAGGCGCGGAAGAGACCCGGAAAGTCCACGCCGTCATGATGGAAGAAGCGCCGGTCCTCGGCCGCCAGGAAGGCGGCGGGCAGATAGGGCGGCATCTCCGGCAGGCTGAGCGGCACGCCCGCCACCGGGCCCTGGCGCCCCATCACCTGGCCCTGGCGATCCAGGAAGACGAAGGTGAAGCCGCCATCGGGCGGCGCGGGCGCGGCGGGCAGCGGCTCGGCCATCAGCTTCAGGGCGGGCGGCAGCAGCACCAGCCCCGCCGCCGGCACCGCCACCAGCGCCAGCGCGATGGCAAGGACGCGCGCGGACAGGGCGGCGAAGCGCCGCCAGCCGTCCGGGAAATTGTCCGATCCGCCCATCACCTTGCTGAACGTGGCGCTGCCCGCGCGGGTTGCCGGAAAATCCGCCACACCCGCACAATTGTGCGCGGATCGGCGCAGAGGACAAGGGCGGGCGCGCCCGGGCCGGAATCGTCGTTAAGGGATTGGGGCGCTACCGATCCCTAAAATTTGAAGCTTGCCCGCCAGCGGGCCGAAACCTTTGCCCCGCTAGGGTCCGGCCGCTGGGTCGCGTTTTGGGGATATGTTCAGAAAATCGGAAAACCGGCAGGCGCCGCGGCGCAACGTGCTGTGGGGGGCCAGGCTGGCCAATCTCGACGGCAGCCGCTATCTGCGCTGCCTGGCGCGCGACATTTCGGTGAGCGGCGCGCGGGTGGACATAGAAAGCCAGACCTTTCCCGAGGAGCGAGCCTGGTTCCTCGATCTGCGCGGCCGCATGGCCTATGAGGCGAAGGTGGTGTGGCAGAAGGCGCCGGAGCTGGGCCTGCAATTCGTGCGCGGCTACCGCTTGGACGAGGTGCCGGTGCGCGCGATCGGCCGCCACATCGAAAGCGAGATGCACGGACCGTGATCCGTCAAGCGGGAATCCGTCAGTTGGGCTGCGCCCGGCCGGGGCCGTCGCGATAGATGCATTCCATGCCGCGCCAGATCTCCACACCGTCGTCGGGCGCGGCCATCGCTCGCGCCGAACGCAGCGCCGCATAGTCGCTGACATAGCGGGACGACAGGATGGTGGGGCCATCCTGGCGGACCAGACGGATTTCATAATACTGCACGGCCGCCTCCTGAAGAATTGCGTTTCAGCTTAGACTCGCGTGCAGGATGCCGCCATGGCGCAGGCGCGGTTGAAAAAATAAGTGTTCGCGCGGAACCGGAGATGGCGCGCACCGCACGGAACTTGGGGCGTGCAAGCCGTTCTGCCGCAACGATGCTTCGTCCGGGACGTTCTGGCTGCGACGTTTCTTTCCTGACAGGAGTTCCCTGATGATCAAATCATCTGTTTGCGCCATGACGGCGCTTTTCCTGATGAGCGGCGCGGCCTTCGCCCAGCCGCCCAACCAGCCCGGCCATGCGCCGCCCGCGCCCGGCGCCAACACCGAGGCGGTGAGCGCGGTGGAGGATGCGGTGGCCAGCCTGGTCGGCCAGGTTTCCGCCGAGATGACCACCACCACGCGCGGTTTCGCCACCGCCGCGGCGGTCAGCGACATGTATGAAGTGGAAGCCGGGCGAATCGCCGCCGACCGCGCCCGCTCGGACGAGGTGAAGGCATTCGCCCGCATGATGGTGGACGCCCACACCAAGACCACCGCCGGGCTGAAGAGCGCCATCAGCGCCGGCAAGGCCGATGTGACGCTGCCCACCGCGGTGGACAACCGCCGCCAGGGCATGCTGGACAATCTGCGCGGCGCCGATGCGGGCGATTTCGACTATCGCTACATGACGCAGCAGGTGGCGGCGCATCGCGAGGCCGAACGGCTGTTCGACGGCTATTCCAAGGATGGCGACAATCAGGCGGTGAAGGATTTCGCCGCCAAGACGGTTGGCGACATCCGTTCGCACCTCACCCAGGCCGAGGCGCTGCGCAACCGGGTCAGCCAGACCGCCTCGAACCGCTGACCGGACCGCCATGCCGTCCCGATGCCGCCGGAGCTCTTCCTGGACCTCCGGCGGCAGGGGCGCATCCGATCCCGGTCAGCCCTTTTCAGCCGTCGCTGCGGAAGCGCGCGCCCGAAGCGTCGATCTGCGCGTCGCGCTCGGTGGGGCGGTAATCGGGGTCGTTGGCGCCCCGCTCCTGCGCGATGCGCCGGGCACGCGCCGTGTCCTCGTCCTTCTGCTTCGCGCCCGTTTTCGCGGGCTTGCGGTCCTGTGTCATGCTTGGTCCTCCGTCATGCCGAAGGAAACCGCCGAAACCGCATCCGGTGCCGGGTTGCAGATGCAACCGGGCACACGCGGCAAAGCTGCCGCTGTCAGCGTGCGGGATTTTGCGTGCGCAACGCAGCAGGGCGGGAAACGTTCCCCCGCATGGCGGCGCTGCGCGCCGGTTCCCGCACATTCCTTTCCTTGCCGTCCCATTGCCGGACGGGCCATGATGCGAGTCTGAGATTTTGAGATGTCCCTATTAGAAGCCCGCAAGCTTCCCCCGCCGCCGCGCGATCTTTTGGAGGAGGCCAGCCTGTTTCTCGACTTTGACGGCACGCTGGTCGAGATTGCCGCCCGTCCCGACGCCGTTCTGGTGGAGGAGCGGCTGCATGTGCTGCTGCGCGCGCTGGGCCGCAAGCTGCAAGGACGCCTGGCCATCGTCAGCGGCCGCGCCGCCGCCAATATCCGGCTTCTGTTCGAGGGCACGGGGCTGGCGATCGGCGGCAGCCATGGCGCGGAGCTGCACTGGCCCGACGGGCGCAAAGTGTCGCCGCCCGCGCCCGCCTTCAGCGAGATGATCCGCGACAGCCTGCGCGCGCTGCAGGCGCGTCATCCGGGTATCATCGTGGAGGAGAAGCCCTTCGGCCTGGCGCTGCATTACCGCCTGGCGCCGGAGGCCGAAGCCGACTGCATCGCGCTAGCGGCGCGGCTGGCGGTGGAGATGGGGCTTTCGGTGCAGAGCGGCAAGAAGGTGGTCGAGCTGAAAAGTCCCGGCGCCGATAAGGGCACGGCGCTCGCCGCCTTCCTGGCGCAGGCGCCGATGGCGGGCGGGCGGCCCGTCTTCATCGGCGACGACGAGACCGACGAGGCCGGCTTCCGCGCGGCGCGGGCGCGCGGCGGCGCGGGGGTTCTGGTGGGACCGCCGCGGCCCACGGCGGCGTCCTACAATCTGCGCGATGTGGACGCGACCCTCGCCTTCCTGGAAGAGGCGGCGCGCATATGACGGCGACGCTGGATCTGTGGCCCATCGGCAATTGCCAGGTGAGCGCGCTGGTGGACCGTGCCGGGCGCTTCGTCTGGGCCTGCGTGCCGCGCGTGGACGGCCCGCCGGTCTTTTCGCATCTGCTCGACACCAGCGAGGGGCCCCGCGCGCAAGGCCTGTGGGCGATCGAACTGGAGGACTGCGTCCGCATCGAGCAGAAATATCTGCGCAACACCGCCGTCCTGATCAGCCGCCACAGCGACGAGGCGGGCAACGGCATCGAGGTGCTGGATTTCTGCCCGCGCGTCCAGCGCAGCGACCGCACCTATCGCCCCGTCGCCTTTGTGCGCGTGGTGCGCCCCCTGCGCGGCAGCCCGCGCATCCGGGTGCGGCTGAAGCCGGTCACGGGCTGGTCGGCCGAGCCCGCGCGGCGCACCTTCGGCTCCAACCATATCCGCTATGGCCTGGATGCGATGGACATGCGCCTGACCACCGACGCGCCGGTGGCGCTGGTGGATGAGGGCCGCACCTTCCGGGTCGAGAAGCCGCTGCATTTCTTCTTCGGCCCCGACGAAAGCTTCCTGGGCGACCTTCCCACCGCGGTGGCGCAGATGCTCAACGACACGATCAACGAATGGCGCCTCTGGGTGCGCGGGCTGGCGACGCCGCCCGACTGGCAGGAGGCGGTGATCCGCGCCGCCATCACGCTGAAGCTCTGCCAGCATGAGGAGACCGGCGCCATCGTGGCCTCGCTGACCACCTCGGTGCCGGAGCATCCGGGCTCGCGGCGCAACTGGGACTATCGCTTCTGCTGGATCCGCGACGCCTACTACACGGTGCATGCGCTGAACCGGCTGGGCGCGCTGGACGTGCTGGAATCCTTCCTCACCTATCTGCGCAACATCGTGGACGAAGCCCGGGGCGGCGCCATCCAGCCGCTCTATGGCGTGCTGGGCGAAACGCGGCTGGAGGAAAGCGAGGCGCCCGCCCTGCCCGGCTATCGCGGCATGGGGCCGGTGCGGCTGGGCAACCAGGCCTATGCCCAGGTGCAGCACGACGTCTATGGCCAGATCGTGCTGTCGGGCGTGCAGGCCTTTTTCGACCTGCGCCTGCTGCGGCCCTCCGGCCGGGAGGATTTCGAGTCGCTGGAGAAAGTGGGCGAATGCGCCTGGCGGCTGCACGACACGCCCGATTCCGGCCTGTGGGAGCTGCGCACGCGCCAGAGCGTCCACACTTATTCCGCCGTGATGTGCTGGGCGGCCTGCGACCGGCTGGCGACGGCGGCGGCGGCGCTGGAGCTGCATGAGCGCGCCGCCCTCTGGGCCAAGCGCGCGGCGCGCATCCGCGACCGCGTCGAGGCCGCCGCCTGGCGGCCGGAAGAGAACACCATGTCCGCCGTCTTCGACGGCACGGTGATGGATGCCAGCCTGCTGCAGCTTCTGGACCTGCGCTTCTTCCTGCCCGAGGACCCGCGCTTCACCGGCACGCTGGCGGCGGTGGAGAAGCATCTGCGCCGCGGCAGCCATATGCTGCGCTATTCCACCGAGGACGATTTCGGCCTGCCCGTGACGGCCTTCACCGTCTGCACCTTCTGGCTGATCGAGGCGCTGCACCTGACCGGGCGCACCGACGAGGCGCGCGTGATGTTCGAGGAGATGCTGTCGCGGCGCAGCGCCGCCGGGCTCCTGTCGGAGGACATGGACCCCGATACGGGCGAGTTGTGGGGCAACTATCCCCAGACCTACTCGCTGGTGGGCCTGATCAACTGCGCGGCGCTGCTCAGCCGGCCCTGGAAGGCGCTCCGATGACGCTGCAACAGGAAACGCGGCGGCGGCTGGTGACCGGCACGCTCTATGTGCTGGCGGGACTGGCGCTGCTCGGCCTGCTCACCATGGCGCTGGCGCCCCTGTCGCGCTCGCTGGTGGAGCAATGGTCGCGCCGCGACGTGGAATCGCGCTCGCGGCTGGTCTACAGCTCGACCGAAGGCTCGATCCGCCGCGCCCTGGCCGACAATGACGCGGCGCGGCTGCGCGGCATCCTGCAGGCGGTGACGGCGGACGATCGCATCCTGGCGGTGGGCCTGTGCGAGGAGAATGGCAAGCTCTTGGCCGCCACGACGGAGCTGCCCACCGAATTCTCCTGCGCCCGGGTGGCGCGCAACGGCAATGAAAGCTTCGCCGACGTTACCTATGGCAGGCGCCATGTGCTGGCGGCCGCCTTCCCCATCGCCGCCCTCCGCCCCGTGCACATGGTGGTGCTGCACGACCTTTCCTTCATCGACGCACGCAGCAGCCAGGTGCAGACCTATGTGATCGGCAGCCTGTTCCTGGTCGGCATGGTGGTGGCGGGCAGCGCGGCCCTGCTGGTGATCTTCCTGCTGCGCGGCTGGATGGGCTCGCTGCGCCGCGCCATCAACGAGGTGCGCGCGGGCCGCCGCCCGCAGCCGCGCGCCGCCAACACGCCGCTGGACCGCGAAATCCAGCGCATGCTGCGCGAGCTGGATTTGGGCAGCGCCCCCACCGAGGACGCCCACACCCAATGGACGCCGCAATCGCTGCAGGACCTGCTGCACCGCGCATTGCCCGGGGCGGAGGTGATCATCCTCTCCAACCGCGAGCCTTACATCCATAACCATCTCGAGGGCGGCGGCATCGAGATCCAGACGCCTGCCAGCGGCCTGGTTTCGGCGCTGGAGCCGGTGATGCGCGCCTGCGGCGGCACCTGGATCGCCCATGGCAGCGGCAGCGCCGACCGCGAGACGGTGGACTCGCAGGACCGCATCATGGTGCCGCCCGCCAGGCCCGCCTATACGTTGCGCCGCGTCTGGATCAGCGAGGAGGAACAGGACGGTTATTATTACGGCTTCGCCAATGAGGGTCTCTGGCCGCTCTGCCACATCGCCTTCGTGCGGCCGGCCTTCCGCGAGAGCGACTGGGCCTGCTATGAGCGGATCAATCAGCGTTTCGCCCAGGCGGTGGCCGAGGAAGCGCGCACCGAAGACCCCATCGTGCTGGTGCAGGATTATCATTTCGCGCTGGCGCCGCGCATGATCCGCCAGCTTCTGCCCAAGGCGACCATCGTCACCTTCTGGCACATCCCCTGGCCCAATGCCGAGACCTTCGGCATCTGCCCCTGGAAGGAGCGCATCCTGGAGGGCCTGCTGGGCAGCAGCGTCATCGGCTTCCACACCCAGTTCCACTGCAACAATTTCTTCGAGACCGTGGACCGCTTCATCGAAAGCCGCATCGATCGCGAGACGGCGGCCGTCACCTTCGGCGGACAGGACACCAAGGTGCGGCCCTATCCCATCTCCATCGCCTGGCCGCCCAAGGCGCTGGAAGGCCAGCCGCCGGTGGCCGACTGCCGCGCCGCCGTGCGCGAAAGGCTGGGCCTGGCGCCCGACGCCTGCCTGGCGGTGGGGATCGAGCGCTTCGACTATACCAAGGGCATCCTGGACCGGATGCGCGCGGTGGACGTGCTGCTGACCGGCAAGCCGGAATGGAAGGGCCGCTTCACCTTCGTGCAGGTGGCCGCGCCGACGCGCAGCAAGCTGGCCACCTACAGCCAGTTGCAGCAGGAAGCGTTGCAGCTTGCGGGCGATATCAACGCCCGCCATGGCGATGGCGACTATCAGCCGATCCGGCTGGTGATCCGCCACCATGAGCCGGACGAGGTGTTCGAGCTGTTCCGCGCCGCCGATCTCTGCGTGGTGTCCTCGCTGCATGACGGCATGAACCTGGTGGCCAAGGAATTCGTCGCCGCGCGCGACGACGACCGGGGCGTTTTGATCCTGTCCAGCTTCACCGGCGCCTCGCGCGAATTGTCCGAGGCGCTGATCGTCAATCCCTTCGACGCGGGCGAAATGGCCAATGCCATGGACCAGGCGCTGCGCATGCCCGCCCAGGAGCAGCGCGAGCGCATGCGGCTGATGCGCCAGCAGGTGCGCGAGCAGAATGTCTATCGCTGGGCGGGGCGGATGCTGATCGACGCCGCCCGCATCCGTCAGGAATGGCGCATCCGCGAGCTGGCAGCAGGTTCCTGATGCTATTGCAGGCGGGCGCCCTCCAGGGTCAGCACCGCCCGGTAGATCGGCTGGCCCGACTGGTCGCGCACCCGCGCCGTCAGCATGGCGCATTGGGAGACGCGCAATTCGTCCTCAGCGATCTCGGCCAGCAGGCGGCGGGCCTCGCGATGCGCCTGAGCCTCGTTTTCCAGCTCGATGCCCACTTCGTCGCGGGTTTCGAGCTGATCGCTCCGGATGTCGAAGAAGTACCGCATGATGCGCCTCTCCCTTACCGGGCATCCTGGCGGTTTGCGGCTGAACCGGAGCAGACCGCCGCGTTCATCGCCCGTTCAGGCTTCGCTCGCGGGCGGCCGGGGTTCCATGGCAGGATGCGCGGGATGCGATGCCTGCTGCTTTTGATGCTGGGCCTGCTGCTCTGGGCCGGACCGCCCGCCCGGGCGGTGGAGGCGACGCCCGCCTGCGCCTATCTGGCGCGCGCCCTGGGCGATGGCGATGCGCCGCGATTCCTCCCCAGCTATCCCGCCACGCAGGAGCGCACGCTGAAGGATGTGGCTTTCCTCTATGACAACGCCGCGGCGGCGATCGCCCTTGTCGGCTGCGGCGAGCGGCAAAAGGCGGCGCGGATCGGCGCGGCCATCCTGCTGGCGCTCGGCCATGACCGGCACTGGCGCGACGGGCGCCTGCGCAACGCCTATCTCGCCGGGCCGGTGCGGGCCGAGCCGCTCAAGCTGCCCGGCTGGTGGGGCATGAAAGAGAACCGATGGGTGGAGGACCGCTATCAGGCAGGCAGCGATACCGGCAACATGGCCTGGGCGATGCTGGCGCTGCTGGTTCTGGACGATGGCGCGCAGGACAGCCGCTACCGCGACGGGGCGGCGCGGATCGGCGGGTGGCTG
>Ga0182741_1000932_pt1 | contig 41076 bp, 29 predicted proteins | sample eDN5th37CBELigOP_FD_128874 | JGI IMG/M metagenome (GOLD analysis project Ga0182741, IMG submission 128874) | Enriched Organic Plus compost microbial communities from Emeryville, California, USA - eDNA 5th pass 37_C BE-Lig OP (version 2) (version 2) ... | reverse complement strand
GCGGGAGCGGTGCCGAGCACTTCGGCGATCTCCGCCCGGCTCGCGCCGTCAGGGATCTCCACACCGGCATCTCGCGCGCCGTCGACCATCTCCTGCCAGGCACCGAGCGCCTTCAGCTCCGAATCAGTTTGACGCCTGCGGGTGCTGCCCCGGCGTCGCTTCGCCAGCGGCAGGAACAACAGCGGCAAAGCGAGCAACACGAGTGCCGCCGCGCTCAGGCCGACCGCGCGCAGCGTCGGGAGCAGCCAAGCGACCTGCTCGGGATCCTCGACCTGATCGCCGGACTCGTTGCGTTCGCCAAGGCCAAGCGGCGGGTCGACCTCTTGTGCGTCGCGCTCCTCGGGCGTCGTCGGGAACTCGGGCAGCTGCTCGCCCTCCTCGAGGGTGGTCGGGCGCTGTTCGACCTGCGGGGTGGTGTCGATGGGGGCCCAGGATCCGGAATCGCCGCGCACCTCAACCCACGCAGCCAGGTGTTGCCCCGTGCACTCGCCGGTGCACGCGGGAACGCCGGGCACATCACCCTCGTCGCTGTCGAGGCGCACGCCGAGCACGACCCGAGAGTCGAAGCCCAGGGCTCGGGCGATGAGGGCTGCGGCGGTCGCGAACTGCTCGTCGTCTCCGATGCCCGCGACCAGCATCTCCTCGGTGGCGTGCTCCCCGGCGAGACGCTGCTGCGTGTTCAGCTGCGCGAAGAGCTGCTCGATCCGCGCACGGGAGTGCCCGCCCGCGCTCGGTTCGAACCGGGTGCCGTAGCGCCGCGACAGCTCCTCGAGCCACGCGCGGTTCCCTTCGCTGTCGCTGATCGCGTGGCTCAGGTAGCCGCGGGCGCGCAAGCGTTCGATCAGCTCGAGCAGTCCGTCGGCTGTGGCCGGCTGATCCTGGGCCTGCAACCAGGCGGCCAGCTCGGGCATCGCATCGAGGTCGATCGCCGGTGAGTTCGTGGCCGGTGCCCCGGTGAGCTGCGCATCAGGGGAGGTCCGCATCTGGGCCGAGAACGCATCCCCCTCGACGATGCCGGTGGTGCCGAGACCCCCAGGCACGGCGATAGCGGCACCGGTGTTGCGGTTCACGTAGAACGCGTCGGCGAGATCGGCCGCGTGCTGCCCGCGGAAGCTCGGCACCGAGCCGAGACCGGCCATCGGCACCCAGATGTCGCTGTACCCCGACTCGACCTGCACGGTGACGATCGCGGGGTCGGGCACGGGGTCCCCGCTCGGGAAGCGGGTGAAGCGCCCGGTTTCGTCGGCGCTGATGTGGAAGTCCACCCCGTCGTAGGAGTCGAGCACGGCCAATCGCAGCCTCGGCGGCAGCGGTCCGTCGCTGGTGACGGCGAACAGGGGTGTCCGGAACTGGTCGTCCTGCTTCCAGCTGCGGTAGGCAGCGAGCGGGCTCGGGCGTTCGCGGAGCACGATTTCGGGGTCGATGCGGTCCCGAGGCACCTGGCGGTCGCCGGGGTTCAGCACGGGTGCGAAGGCCGCGCCCGCGATCAGCGCCGCGGCGACGGTGGCGGCACCGATCCCCGTGCGAAGCAGCCGCCCGCTACCCGCGCTCGACTCCCCCGGAACCCGGCCCCGCCGCAGCGCCGCGCGTCTGGCCGCGCCCGCCGAGAACCACACCCACACGCCACCGAGCACGGCCACCGCGATCCACAGCCCCAACTCGCGCGGCGCGGCGATCGTGACCGGCCCGAGGTGCCACGGCGCGCTCACGGCCGAGGAACCGAAAATCGTGCCGAACGCGACCGGCACCAGCAGCGGGAACGCGGCGAGGGGCGCGAACCGACCAGCCCGCAGGGCGATGCTCACCGCCAGGAAGGTAGTGAGCAGAAACACGAGGTAGGCGGGCACCATCACGGACTGGTAGGTGCCGACCGGCAGGGTGAGCGTGAGCAGCTGCTTCCAGCCGAGCGCGACAGCGGCTACGCCGTCGAGCAGGCCGCGGATCAGCCCCATCGGCAGACGCTCGAACGAGTGCGGCACCGCGACCGGCACCACCGTGACCAGGAACGCGCCGAGCAGCGTGCCGACCGTCGCGAGCGGACCGAAGCGCGTCGCACCGAGCAGGGCGATCCCGCCGCCGAGCACCAGGCCCGCCGCGGCGGGAACGAGCAGCCACGGCGTGCGGTAGATGGGCCATGCGGCCAGGACCCCGAGGGCGACGGCGAGCACCGACGCAACACCGATGCCGAGCAGGCGAACCCGGGCGCTCACAGCGCACCCCGAATCATCAGCTGCGGCAGGTCGTCGAGCGCTCCGACCGTCGCCAGCGTCAACGCGTCGAGGCGCTGCGCCGCGGGCTCCGCGAGCCAGTCGGCGCGAATGACGAGCACGTGCACGTCGGGCGGGAACGAGACGGTCGCGCGGCGAATGCGCTCCAGCTCCGGAACCGACCCGGTCACGATCACCACGATGGAAAGATCCCGGACGGTGTGCGCGAGACCGCGGGCCAGCACCTCGAAGGGCAAACCGTCGCTCGCGTGGCCAAGCTCGGACCAGGAATCGAGCAGCTCCGAGGGCGTACGCGACGGCAGCTCCTCCAGCCTGTCGACCCGGGGGCGCATGCGTCCCGGCGTCCAGGCGGAGGCGACGAAGCGTTCCCGGCCCTCGCGCGCTGCCTGCAGGGAGACGGATGCGGCCGCGCTCACGCCGAGCTCGAACTCGTCGTCGCTCGCGTACTCCTCGCGCTTCGCGTCGAACAGCACGGCGAGCCGCGCCGTCTGCGACTCCTCGTACTGACGCACCATGAGCGTGCCGGTCTTCGCCGTGCTCTTCCAGTGAATGTGGCGCATCGCGTCGCCCCGCACGTACTCGCGCACGGCGTGGAACGAGAGGTCGCTGTCGGTGAGCCTGCGGCTCGACTGCCCTTCCAGGTCGCGCACGAGACCCGCGGAGTTCGGCGGCAGCGCGACGGTTCGAGGGTGCACGTGGATGTGGTGCACATCGCGCCAGGTCATCTCGCGGCGCAATAAGCCGAGCGGATCCTGGCGCGCCACCGTGAGCGGACCGGCGGTGATCACGCCCCGTCGCGGCGTCGGCACGGTCAGCTGCATCGTGGTCGAGTGGTGCGGGCCCAGCAGGGGTACGGTGAACTCACGCAGCGCGTCTCCCACCGGCAGCTCGATCACCGCCGGCATCTGCGGGCGAGCAACGGTGTTCTCGACGCTCACCTCGAGGTGCACCTCGCCGCCGGCGACGACGTTGGCCCGGCTCGCGCCGAGCGTGGTGCGGTAGGAGCGTGATCCGAGGAGGAAGGGCACCGCGACGAGCAGCAGCAGCACCGCGACAATCGACACGAACCAGGCCTCGACCCACGAGAACGCGGCCCCGGCGACGATGCCGGCAGCGGCCACCGCGATGACAAACCAGCCAAGAGGGGTGATCGCCCGGCTCACCGCCCGGACACGGCGCGTCACCCTGCGCAGCGTGCGACGCCACCAGCGCTTCGTGCGGGCACGGCGAAGCGCCCGAGCGTCGCCCGCGATCACGGTGGTCGCCCCCACCGTTCGCGTGCGCGTTCGAGTGCGCGTGCCGGTGCCCGTCAGCCACCGGTTCTGCGTGCGTTCAGCGTTCACGTGGTGCCGTTCTCCTGCGGTTCGGGCACGTCGAGCAGCACCTGCCCGATGATCTGCTCCGCAGTGACGCCGTCGAACTCGGCCTCGGGCTCCAGCACCAAGCGGTGCGCGAGCACGCTCGTTGCGAGCCCACGCACGTCGTCGGGAATCACGTAGGCCCGGCCCTGCACGAGCGCCCACGCCGTCGCCATGCTCTGCAGGGCGAGCGCCCCGCGGACGCTGGCACCGAGTCGCACTTCGCTGGCGTTGCGCGTCGCCTCGATGAGCCGGGTGATGTAGTCGACGATGAGGGGGCTGACGAACACCTGCCGCGCGAAGTCCTGCAGCTGCACGACGGTGCCGGTGCCGAGCACGGGTTGCACCTGTGCGGGCGCGGCCCGATGCTGCAGAATGCGACGCATCGCCATGTCGTCCGGGTAGCCGATGCTGGTTTTCACCATGAACCGGTCGAGCTGCGCCTCGGGCAGACGGTAGGTGCCGGCCTGCTCGACGGGGTTCTGCGTCGCGATGACCATGAAGGGGCTGCCGACCGGGTGGGTCTTGCCGTCGACGGTGACCTGACGTTCCTCCATGACCTCGAGCAGTGCGGACTGCGTCTTCGGGCTGGCGCGGTTGATCTCGTCGGCGAGCACGACGTTCGCGAAGATCGGGCCCGCGTGGAATTCGAAGATGCCCTGCCGCTGGTCGAAGACGGTAATTCCGGTCACGTCACCCGGCAGCAGGTCGGGGGTGAACTGCACACGCGACGAGGATCCCTGCATTACCTGCGCCAGCGTGCGCGCGAGGGCGGTCTTCCCGGTGCCGGGGACGTCCTCGAGCAGCACGTGCCCGCCCGCGATCTGGGTGGCGAGCACGAGCTCGACCACGCGGCGCTTGCCGTGGATCACCTGCTCCATCGCGTCCGCGGTCGTGCGGAGCGACTCCCCCGCCCAGGCGGCGCGATCATCACTCAACGGGCCCGGCTGCACCGGTGCTTGCTCTGTGGTCATGTGCGTCTTTCTCGTGTGTTCGTTCGGTTCGCAGATTCGGGCGAGGATCGTGCCAGCTACGGCCCGGTCGGATCGCAGAGTCCGCCGGAGAAGGTGCCGACCCCACGCGCGTCACCCGCCCAATCGATGGTGATCGTGCCGTCGGACGCGGCGGTGAGGGTATACGCCGCGCCGGGTGCTCCCACCTCGTCCACGTAGGGCGCGATCGTGGCGTGGCCCGGCACGGTGGTGCCGTCCCAGGGGACGCACTGCGTGAGCGTGAGTCGGAGCGGTTCGAGGCCCGCGGGCTCGACCTCACCGGCTTCGGAACAGTTCAGGTCGTTGATGCACTGCGTGACGGTCGGCCTGGGCGACCCCGGCGTGATCGAGAACTCACTCAGATCGCCTTCCGGCTCAGGGGTCCAGACGACCTTCTCATCCCAGCGATACTCCACCTGCCAGTCGTCCGTCTGCACCGGGGTCTTATTCACCTTATAGGTGCCGTGCAGTTTCGGTAGCTGGCGTCCCGTCACGACCTCGTTCGTGGACACCTCGCCCGTCGTTCCGTACGAGTTCGAGGCGGTCACGGTCGCGCTGAACTTCTTGTTCTTCGGCAGTCCATCGCCCTCGTTGCTCGGGCCAACGTAGTTGTGAATCGAGTAGGTGAACGAGAGCTCGTCACCGCCGTTCCGGCTCCACTCGTCATTGCGCTCCACGCGCCAAGCGGTGTGGTCCTCGCCGCGAAGCTCAAGGGTCGCCTCCCCTTCTCGCGGCGCGCCGATCGCCCTCACCGTCGTCTCATTCGCGGTCCCGGTGTTCGCGTTGGCACCGTCGACGAAGCCGGGCGGCACGTTGTCGGGCGAATCGACCGAGACGACCTTCAGTGTCACGTCACGGCCTGCGGGCACCACGTAGAGCCCGTTGCTCGAGATCGGGGTCTGTGCGCCGTCGACCGTGAGCACCCGGGTCACTCCCCCGACTCGACCGATGTCGATCCTGATGCGCCCCCTCCCAGGGTCCGTATTGTCGGCCCAGGTTCGAGGCTCTGCCGAGATCGTCGGGGGTGCCGGCGGCCGGTACGCCCAGGTTTCCGCGCCGTTCGCGCTGCTCGCGGAGTCGCCGACGGAGTTCGTGGCGACCGCGAAATAGGTTCTGCGCTCCCCCGGGGTGAGGCCAGACACGGTGCAGATGGCCTGCCCGCCACTGAGTTCGCAGTTGCCGACGCTCCTGCCGCCCCCGGTCGAGAGCTTCACTCCGGTCGTCGCGGGGTGAGACGACTCGGTGCTGAGCGTAACCGAGAGTCGCACAGAGCTGCCGTCCGCATACACGGCGGTGACCGAGGTGGGCGCACGCGGCACGCCCTGGGCATCGAACTCGATCGACCCGGTGCCGGTGCGGTTCTGGGCATCCTTCACGGTGAAGGTGGCGGTGCAGCGTCCGCCGGGGCCGCGAGGATCGCCCCAGCTGACGTTCACGGAATCACCCGAGGCGCGCATGGTGCCGAACTGGCAGCCGCCGTCATCGACCGAGACGAGGCGCAGCCCGCCACCGCTCTTGCCCGCGAACGGATCGTACTCGCCGCCGATACCGACCAGGGGCGTGCTGCACGGTGAACCCACCGTGCACTGGAGCGAGACGGTGCCGCCGCGAGGCGCGTCGGTCGGTGCCTGGCCGACACGCAACGTCAGCAAGGACTGGGCGTCTCCCGACCCGGACACCCCGATGGTCAGGCCCTCCTGGTTGCCGGGGACAGCGTTGGCCCTGGCCTGCACCCGCACCTGGGAACCGGAGGAGCTCACCTCGAAGGCGGACGCCCCGCCGCTCACCTGCCAGCGCAGCTTTCCGACGTCCCCCTCGCGGCCGCCCTGCCACTGCACCATATCGACCAGGTTGATGGTCTCCGATGCGCCGGGCGCGACCGTGCGGGTGAGCGGATTGAGTTGCACGACGGGTTCGTTCGGCACGATCGCCACCGGGATCGGCAACACGGTGTACGTCTGTTGCTCGGTCAACTTCACGCGCACCGTGCAATAGTCGGTCCACGGAGCTTCCCTGCCGGCCGCGTAGCTGAAGGTCGTGGTGCCCGTCGCCGTGCAACTCGCCTGGGCGCGCTGGGTCGTGAAGCTCGCCTGAGCCAGTTCGACCTGGTCGCCCCTCCCCAGGTCGAGAAGATCGGTGATCGACGCATCGACGGACTTGTTCTCAGCCACGCTGAGCGCCGCCGCGTCGGGCTTGAGGGTGAGCCGCAGCTCGTCGAGCGGAGGCACGATGAGAAAGCCGAACGACTCCACCTCCGCGCCGGTCATATCGACACCCGAGAGGCGGAATGCGACCAGATCCCCCTCGGCGCGGTACTTGCCGATGATGTTCGAACCTTCGACCCGGTAGTCCCGCGACGCCCCACCCCAGAGGGAAAGCTTCAGCGTCGACGGGTCCCCCGCCGCCCACCGCACGTGGTCGGTGACGACGTCGACGCCCGCCCGCTCGAAGTCGGCCCGGTCTCGCACCGACAGCACCGTGTCGCTCACGGCGGGTGCTTGCTGGCCGATCCGCTCGGACACCTGCACGACGATGAGACCATCCGCGGTGCTCTTGCTCTCCGAAGAAACGACCGTGTACTTATAGGAGACTGTTCCCAGGTCGGTGCCGCCAGTGACGGAGACGAGCCCCCGTTTCAGGGCCGAGGTGTCAAGGCGGTCCCGCAGCTGCCGGTACAGGGGTGACGCCTCGCCGCCGGGCACGTTCGGCTCGACCGAGACAAGGCTCAGTGTGCCGCCCGACGGGTCGAGATCGTTGTCGAGCGGTCGCACGACCGCGGGATCCGTCGCGCTATTCGAAATGCGCACGTAGTCGCTGTACACGACCGGTGCTCCGCCGCCCGGATCTGGCTCCGTGACAATGATGCGCAGCCGACCGTTCGCCTCCCCGCCGTAGGAGTCGCGCACCGTGTAATTCACGATGCTGGTGCCGCGCTCCGCGCTCGCGGAGGCATCGACCTGCAGGGAGTTTCGCCGGGCGAGGAGGGACGTGGCGAGCTGCGGATCCTCGGGGCTGTCGACGCCGACGAGCCGCAGGCGGTCCCCGTCCGGGTCGACGCCCGATAGCGGCACCGTGGTCTGGATGCGCTCTCCCGGCGCGACGCGCACCGTCACGGTCGCGGGCATCGGGTCCCGGTTCGAGCCGGCCGGCAGCACGGTGACCCGCACCTGCCCCACATCGCTCTGTTCGGGGCTCGAGGCACCGTAGGTCGTGTAGCTCAGGGTGTAGCTGCCCGGGGCGTCCGGGGCCAGGTAGCGCACGGTGCTGCCCGACGCGAACGCGAGCTCACCATCGGTACCCGGCGCGGCCACCTCGGGGTGCAGCACGAGACGCTCCCCCGGCGGGGCGACGTCGTTGTCGAGCACCGGGATATCGACGACCGAGCCGGCCCGAACCGTGGCGTTGTCGTTGACCGCGATCGCGCCGAGACCGGAGTCAGGGACCTGGAACACGGTGAGACGTGCATGCGCGGTCGCCTCGCCCTCGGTCACCACAACGTCAACCGCGCCGATTCGGCCCGGCTGCCCGTCGGGCGTGGAGCCGGAGACGCGAACCCGCGAGTGTTCGATCACGTCTGCGCGCAGCTGCCCGCTCTTCACGGTTGCGGATTGCACGGTGAGCGCTCGCGAGTTCGAGCCGGGGATCGCGGCGAGCACGTCGACGGTGCTGTCCGCCAGCGGGCGCACGAAGGCGCGCAGCGGTGGCACCCCGAAGTCGGGACGCGCATCCACCGCGGTCACGCGGATCGCACCCGTGACCTCCTGCTGCGTGACAATGTCGCGCACGGTCACCGACAGCAGCGCGCTACCCGACGACGCAGCCAACACGTCGACCGTCCCCGCGCCCTGGTTCGCGGTCGCGGTCAACGCGCCCTGCTGCACCAGTGCGTCGACGAGCTCGAACGAGCCCGAACCCCCGGTCACCCCATCGAGCGGCCGGAAGACCGTGGTTTCGCCGACCTTCACGGTCATGGCCGCAGACGTGAAATCGACCGCGGCACCGGAGCGCACCCGCACCCGCAGGTCGCGCTCCGTCTCTGCACCTCGACCGTCGACGACGCGCACGCGCACAACGAAGTCGCCGGCCTCGGCGTTCGGATCCGTGTGACGCACGGCGAGCCGACCGTCCGCGGTCACCAGCGCCCGAATCGGGTCACCGGGCGTGACGACGCTCGCGCCCCCCAGCATCATCGGGTCGCCTTGCGGGTCAACCCACCCTTCGAGGATCGGCATGATGAGGGTGCCGCCCGGTTCGATCTCGGGGCTCGGCCACGGCCGCTGGCAACCCTCGACGGGGCACCACTCCGGGGCGGTGTTCGTCGAGTCCTCGACGGCCGTGAGGGTGACGGTCGCAGGTTGGGACACGTTCACGCCGTCAGTGACGCGGTAACTGAAGCTTGTGGACCCCGAGGCAGCTGCGCTCGGCTGCACGATCAGGCTCTGTCCGTCCGAGGCCGCGCTCAGCGAACCGAAACTCTGGTCCAGGCCCTCTCCGAGCGCGTCGGGCACGACCGTCAGCACATCCTTGCGGTTCGGATCGTAGTCGTTGAGCAGCACGGGCAGCAGCGCCGGTTCTCCGGCTCGCACCCCGAACGCGTCGTCGACTGCGACCGGGGGTTCTTGCTCGGTGACGTCCTGCGTGACGACGGTTCCCGACTCTTGCTTTGGCGGGTCGACGAGACTCCACTGCTCGACAGGGATCAGGCGGCCGTCCGGCACCGTCCACATCATTCCACTGCGTCGCTCGACAACCACGGCCCGGCCGCCGTTCGACCGCACCTCGGGGTCAGGGTTGCTCAGATCGTCGACCGTATCGTCGAGCTGCAGCTCGATGTCGCCAGTGCTCCCGGTCCACATCCGGGCCGCGGAACTGCCCACCCACGCGGCTACCGGATCCTCGTCGACATACCGTGGCTGTGCGGGCACGCCCTCGGCTTGCACGACCCGGTCCACTCCGTCACGGTTCGCGCGCCAGAGTCCCGCCTCGTCGGCGATCAGCACATCGCCGTTGGACGAGCTCGAGGTCTGCAAGCGCGGGTTGCCGACGACGTCGAGAGCTGCGGCCTCGCTACTTCCCTCACGCCAGAGCAGGCCAGTTTCAGCGTCGAGGATCGCCCACTCACCATCCGCGATCGTGAGCTGCACCGAGCCCGATGCGATCTCGGAAGGAACGCTCTCGGGGCCGCCACGCCACTTCGCGGCGTTCGCGTCGTACCACCGCACCGCGTTCTCGGCCTTCGAGTACAGCGCGACGAGCCCGCGCTGATCCATGGCTACCGCATCGGCAAGGTAGCTTGCCCGTTCGCCCTCGGCCTCGTCGGCCTGCTCGTCGCCCGATTCCTCGGCCAGAGGATCGAGCTGGAGCGGTGCCGAGAGCGTCGCAGGTTCCCCCGCGGTGGCCGGCACCACCTCGGAGAGATGCGCCGAACCGTTCTGCGTGAAAAACAGCACGTAATCACCCTCAGCGATCACCTCTCGGGTGCCGTCGGGAGTGCGAATCGCCCCCACACCCTCGGAGGCGCTGTCTGATCCGTCCGAGGCGGGTTCCGCGTTGCTCGCCGGTTGCGCGTCGGGCGCAGATCCGCCGGCCGGTTCGCCGGCCGAATCCTCGTCAGCGCCCGCCTCGTCGTCGCCCTCGGCGGGGTCTGCCGAACCGTCGTCCCTCACGTCCTCCGGTGCGGCCGGGTCGATCGCCCAGGCGCGGCCGTACCCCTGAGTGAGCAGCACCCCGAGGCTGCCCGTCTGCACCACGTCACTCGGGCTATCCGCTGCGCGCACCGTATCGATCTCCGCGGTCTCGGTGTTGACACGGGCGTACTGGCCCGCGACGCGCTCGACCCACACCGACGGATCCTCGCGCGGAGTCTCACGCGAATCGAACCCGTTCGCAACCACCGCGAGCGTCACCACGAGCGCTGCGGCTACACCTCCGGCCACCCAACCGAGCCACTTCCGGCGCTGTCGGACCGGTCCGGAGGCCGCACTCATCCGATCCACCCCATCGCAAACGCCGCACCGATACCCGCGCCGAGCACGACCACGGCGACGATCGCGCCGATCAGGCCCGCCTTGAGCGGCGAGGACGGCTTGTCGATCACCAAGCCGTCCCGGTCGAGATTCTGCTGCAACTCCGCACGCTGCTTGGCACGCGAGGTCTCGCGCACGGAGGTGACGACCGGACCGCGCGGCCCGCGGTAGTCGCTCGATGAGCCCGTCCACCCCGGTCGCACCAGGTCGAGCGGGGTCACATCGAAACCGTAGAGGCGCTGCACCTGCTGCAACGCCTCACCGAACTCCCGCATGCTGCCGAAACGATCGGCAGGATTCAACTGCATGGATTGTCGGAGGACGGCGTCGAAGTGCTCGTAGCCCTGCGCTCCCTGGATCGGCGTATATTTCGCCCGAAGGATGCGCTCCTTCATCTTCGCCTGCGTGTTCTTGGTCCGGTCCCGATCCTCGAACGGTGAGATTCCCGCCGCGAACGTGTACAGCGTCGCCCCCAGGGACCAGATCTCGCTCGCGACCGTGCCGGTGGTGTCGCGCGCGTTCACCTCGGGTGAGGCCCACGGGATCGAGAGCGCGTCCATCTTCGCCTCGGAGGCCCGCCGGTCGTGCATGGTGGAGATGCCAAAGTCGGTCAGCGCCGGCCGCCCGGTCGTGGTCAGCAACACGTTCGACGGCTTGATGTCGCGGTGCAGCACGCCGGACTGGTGGGCGGTCTCCAGCGCACCGGCCAGGCGCACGCCGGCGTCGAGCACGACGTTCAAGGGGGCCGGGTTCTTCACCGTGAGCTCCCGCATCGACTCGGGGCAATACTCCATGGCCAGGTACGGGCGACCGTCCGCCGAAACCCCGGCCGAGTACACCGAGACGATCGACGGGTGGCTCGAGAGCCTCGCCATCGCATCGGCCTCGGCCTCGAAGTCGGAGCGATCCCTGGCCTCGGTGATGGGTTGCTTCAGCACTTTCACCGCGACCACGCGACGCGGCATGTCCTGCTCATACTGATACACGTCGGCGAAGCCGCCGCTGCCGAGAGGCCTCACGTACCCGAAGCCGGTGATACGCGGCGGCGCGGGCGGTTTGGAGGCAGGCATGCTAATTATCATAAGCAGAACGAACGCGCGGCTAAAATGTGCTGACACATTGCGAATGCCCCGAACGAGATCGCTCGGGGCATTCGAATTGTTCGGTGCGAACGGTCGGGTTAGATGACGTTCACATCGAGCGGGATGCCGGGGCCGAACGTGGTCGACACCGCACCCTTCTGAATGTACTTGCCCTTCGACGACGACGGCTTCAGGCGCACGATCTCATCGAGCACCGCCGTGATGTTGTCGTTCAACTGCTCGGGCGAGAACGAGGCCTTGCCGACGATGAAGTGCACGTTCGCGTGCTTGTCGACGCGGAACTCGATTCGGCCGCCCTTGATGTCGGTCACTGCCCTGGCAGGGTCCGGGGTGACGGTGCCGGTCTTCGGGTTCGGCATCAGGCCGCGGGGGCCGAGCACCTTACCGAGGCGACCGACCTTACCCATGAGCTCGGGGGTTGCGACCGCCGAGTCGAAGTCGGTCCAGCCGCCAGCGACCTTCTCGATCAGCTCGTCGCCGCCGACCTCGTCAGCGCCGGCAGCGATCGCCGCCTCGGCAGCGGGGCCGACCGCGAACACGATGACGCGCGCGGTCTTACCGGTGCCGTGGGGCAGGCTGACGGTGCCGCGCACCATCTGCTCCGCCTTGCGGGGGTCGACGCCGAGCTTGACCGCGACCTCGACGGTCGAGTCGGTCTTGGTCGAACCGGTCTCCTTCGCCAGGGCAACTGCCTCGGCGGGAGAGTAGAACTTGCCGGCCTCGATCTTCGAGGCTGCGGCGCGGTATGCCTTTGACTTCTGTGCCATGATCCGTGCCCCTTACTCGACCGTGATGCCCATGGACCGGGCGGTGCCGGCGATGATCTTCGATGCTGCGTCGAGGTCATTCGCGTTCAGATCGGCCTGCTTCTGCTCGGCGATCTGGCGAACCTGGTCAGCGGTCACCTTCGCCACCTTGACGGTGTGCGGGGTGCCCGAACCCTTCTGCACACCAGCAGCCTTCTTGAGCAGCTCGGCGGCCGGTGGGGTCTTGAGAATGAAGTCGAACGAGCGATCCTCGTAGACGGTGATCTCAACGGGGACGATGTTGCCCCGCTGGCTCTCCGTGGCCGCGTTGTAGGCCTTGCAGAACTCCATGATGTTGACGCCGTGCTGACCCAGCGCAGGACCCACCGGGGGTGCGGGGTTGGCGGCGCCGGCTGCGATCTGAAGCTTGATCAGACCGGTAACCTTCTTGGCTTTAGCCATGATTGTTTCCTTTCAATTCGAAGCGGGGCTGCGAGCAACCCTTGCCTCTCCCGCCTCTCGGGCCGTTCCCGTGCGCGGTGTCTTGTTGCGGTTCCCAACGCGAGCCTTCCGGCAGAGCATCGCGAAGACGCAAACCACATAAGTTTACGGCATGCGCGAGGATCGTGCCAGTCATGATCCTCGCCTGGCTTCGTCGTCCGTGGCACTCGTCCGCCCGTGGCTCTCGTCCGCCTGTCGCCCCGTCACCTTGTCACCCCTCGCCCTTCGCCTCGTCCGCCTGTCGCCCTCGTCCACCTGTCGCCCCGTTTCCCGTTGCCATGTCACGAAAGGACACTCGGGGTGTCAATGACCACGCAGGGAGGCCTCCCCCGCGTGGTCACCCGCACCCAGCGTGGTCACCCACACCCCGCGTGGTCACCCGCACCCCGCGTGCGCGTGTCCTTTCACGAAGTCGCAGCCGCTAGACCCGTTGCTCCGTCGGATCCTCGGCCACACCCGCGGGAAGGGTGACAGCGAAGCTCGTCCCTCCTGCAGCGAGAGGTTCGACGCGGAGGTTCCCGCCTGCCGTGCGCACCTGGTCTGCGAGTCTCGCCAGACCGCTCCAGCGTGCGGTGCCGGGGTCGAAACCGCGGCCATTGTCAGTGACTGTCACCTCGACCTCGCTCGAGTTCGGGCGTGCGAGTCTCACGGAAAGACGTCCTGCGTTACCGTGCTTCAGCGCATTCGTAATGGCTTCTTCCGCCGCTCGCACGAGGAGGACCCGCTGCCCGATATCCAGGTGATCGCGCGAGGCGAAGTCGTCGTCGACGGAGATGCTGATCGCGATGCTCGCGGGGACGCGTTGGAGCAGCAGCCTGATGGCGTGCGCAGCCCCGACGTCGACGCCGAGCGGGTAAAGAAGATGGCTCATTTCTCGGACATCGTGCTCGCGGATGAGTCGCAGCTCCTGACGCACGAGCTCGAGTTGCTCGACGTCGCTGAGGTCACCGGCGTGTTCACGCGCTCCGACGATCTCACCGATTCTGGTCTCCACCAGCAAGAGTCGGTTCTGCACGGTACCGTGCAGATCCTCGGCAACGGCCCGTCGCACCCGCAGCTCCTCCCTGGCCAGTGCCTCCAACGCCTCGGCCGCACGAACAGCGTGCAGCGTGATGACGCGTTCCTGCGCGCGCACTCGAGCGTGAGCGCTGCTTTGACTCAGGCCGAGCGCGAGCGAGACGAGGATCGCAAGCAGCACCGAACCGACTTCGGTGAGCATCACCCCCCAGGTGGGATCCTCGTATAGCCCGATGAGAACCTGAACCGCGAACCGTGAGATCGCGACGATCCCCGCGATCACCAAACTCCATAGGATCTTGGCAGCACGCGTGAGCTCGTTCAACTTGAGGAGCATCGCTCCGAGAAGCACCGCCAGCGCGGCCGCGACGTTGATGGCGGTGCGCACCCCCACCTCGATGAGCATGCCGCCGTTGGGACTCGACGCCTCGGCTCCCAGATTGAAGGCGAACACGGCCTGAACCGCGACTCCGATCGCAAAGAGGCCGAGCAGCGTACCGGAGGCGACCAGCATCACTCGACGGTCGGAGCGCCGGTCCTTCTCAGTTGATTCCGAAGCGATGGTGCTCATCGGCTGAGGGTTGGGGCGGACACGCGTGAAGAGTGCTCGAGAAACTGGAGGACTGCCGCGACTCGCCGATTCTGAGACGTATCTGCCGTCAGGTCGAGTGCTGTGTACACGGAATTCAAGAGATTCTCGACTGAGTGCGTCGAGATGCCCAGTTGCTCTGCGAGGGCGCGGTTGGAGAGCCCCGAAGCCAGCAACTGCAACGCCTCGAGCTGGCGGTCGGTCAGGTTCGCGACCGCAGTCCCGGCTCGCGGGCGGGACGCATGCACCAGCGATGGATCGAGCATGCTCCGGTGCTCGGAGCTCGCTCGTAGGGCGCGCAGCAGAGTGTCCGACGAGGTGGTCGAGTTCTTCGAAAGATAACTCCACCCGCTGCGCTGCTCCTTCGGTACGCTCAGAAGCACCTCCATCACATCCTGGGATGACAGCAGCAGAATCCCGATGTCAGCATTCTGCTCCCGCAAGGCAAGGCCGAGTTCGAGCCCGTTTCCGTCGGGGAGCGCGATGTCGAGCACAGCCACGTCGACCGGCCTGGCGGTGAGCTGTTGGCGAGCAGCGCATGCAGTCGAGGCCTCGAACACCACTGAAACGCTGTCTTGAGCATTGAGGTAGCTCACCAACAGGTCACGAAAGAGCGGCTGGTCCTCCACAACCGCGACCCTCAGCGGGGTGGCTGCAACTGGCATGCGGCCACTCTACCGTCGAGATACAGGAGATACCTCCCTGTGCTCGGATCGCAGGGTCACATACCTTGGTGCGAGGAGTGCTCCGCGCTATCTGGCGCGCTCGAAACCGAGCACATCTCTTGGATTCGCGAAAGGTCACCATGACGCTTGCCCTCAGTGCGACGCCAACCCGGCTCGTTCGTACCCTGAAGACTGTTGCACTCCTGAGCCTGACCATAGCGGTGACGCTCCTCGGAATCTGGTTGCCCGCACCTTCAGCCAGAGCGGACGCAGGCACGTTCCAGGACGGCGACTTCGAGTTCGCGATCGATGAATCGGGCGAGACACCCGCCGTGACGCTCGTGAACTACCTCGGTAACGACACGGAGGTCTCGATTCCCGGTACGGTCTCCATCGAAGGGGTGGAGTATGCGGTGACGGTGATCGGTGAATCGGCGTTCCTAGAGCGAGGGCTCACCGAGGTGGCGATTCCAGACTCGGTCGTGCGGATAGCTGCAGGTGCGTTCTCAAGTAACGCGCTGAGCAGCGTGACAATCCCCGATTCAGTAATCGCGATTAAGGATTTTGCTTTCGAATTCAACCCCCTCACCCACTTGACGCTTGGTGTATCGGTTGATGAAATCGGCACGATGGCGTTTGAACATTACGACGACGTGAACGAGAGACCAAGGCCACTCGACGTAGTCTTCACAGGACCGCCTCCGACAGTATTCCGAGCACCGAACACCGAGTCCGACTCTTTTGCATCGTTCGCTGAACCCGAAGGCGTGACCATCTCCTTCCCGGCCGAGTTCGACAGCAGTGTCTACGCTGACGGCTTCACTCGGCCGTCGTGGATGGGCTATGCGGTCGACTCATCCGTGCCCGTCTACTTCGACCTCGGAGCCGCAGGGGGAAAGATGCCGGCGACGCTCGCGCAGCTCGGCGAGCCCTTTACTCCGCCTCACGCTGTTGGACGCGACGGTTTTGCGTTCGCCGGGTGGTATCTCGACGAAGAGTTGAGCGTGCCGTTCAATGACTCGGAGCCGGTGGACGGCGATCTGACGCTCTACGCGGACTGGGAACTGCTCGAACGTTACGAGCTCGTCACGATCGATGGCGTGATCTACATGGCCGACATGCACGACCCGGATGCGACTGCCATGGCAGCGGGTTACGCCGGGAAGAGTCGGGCGGTCACAATTCTCCCTGAGGTAACGATCGAAGGGCGCACCTTCACGGTGACCCGCATCGGTTCATACTCATTCAGCGGCTGCGAGATCACCAGCGTCACGATTCCCGACACCATCAAGGTGATCGAGACTGGGGCATTCGGCCCAGGCGACGTGACGGAAGACGGCGAGCTGCTGTATCGCAGCCCGCTCGGAGACCTGGTGATTCCAGACTCGGTCGAGATCATCGAGGATTATGCCTTCCTTGGAGCGGAACTCACGTCGCTGAAGCTCGGTACGGGAATCCGCCACATCGGCGAGGGCGCATTCAGCTCGACCGGGCTCACGGAGGTGCAGCTGCCGACTGAGCTCGAGACGATCGGAATGTTTGCATTCAGTGAGAACGAGATCACCACGCTCGACGTCCCGGATAGCGTGACCGACATCGATTTCATGGCCTTCGCCTACAACCCGCTCTCGTCGGTGCGGATCGGCGCGGGCATCGAAACGATTGGTGACCTTGCGTTCGATCCGGAACTGGCCGAGGATCCGGCTTCGGCGCAGCTCAAGGTGACCTTCATGGGTGCGCCTCCCGCTGAGGTGACGAGTGCCGGGTGGCTGGGCTCATTCGGTCTCGCCGACGATGTGACCATCCGCTTCCTGTGGGCGTACGGGGCTGAGCGTTACCCGGACGGCTTCACGACCCCGAGCTGGCGTGGATATGCCTCACTCGCTCTAGCGACCGTATCGTTCGACGTGAACGGTCACGGTGACGAGCTCTCGCCGGTGCTGGTCCCTGCCGGCGATCGCATCGACTCGCTCCCCGAGCCCACCGCGTCGGGCTGGATCTTCGACGGCTGGTTCCTCGACACCGACGCTACCGAAGCGTTCGGCCCGACAGAGCCGATCCTGGAGGATGTCACCTTGTACGCCGGGTGGCACCCTGCACCGAAACCTGATGTGACCGAACCAGACCTTGCTGCGACTGGGGCGCAGGGCGTTCCGATCGCTCTTGGAGCCGGAGGCGCGCTGCTGTTGGCAGCGCTCGGTGTCGTGGTTCTCGGGGCCTCCCGGCGTCGCAGGCGGGCCTGATCGGCCTCTGGTGCCGGTCCGGCAGGCACCGTGATCATACGATCACGCCGAGCCCCTACAGTCTTGCGCTGCGAGATTGTGGTGACGGAGCGAGATCGTAGGGGCGGGTGAAGGGCGCTGGTTCGGAAACCGGCTTGGAGCGGTCCCCGTGTAGTGGACGAGCACTCGGCTGAGAGTCGACGCGTCGGTAGGGTGGTAACTACAGTTGACACCACGGAGACCGACGACAGCGCAGAAGCGCCGACTCAGCAATGATGACACTCGTCACGCGGTTGAGAACCCGCGCCATACTGAATCCGGAAGAGAGGTGATCCCAATGACACGATCTGATGAAGAGCTCCTTGCAGAGATCGAGAACGCAAACAATGGAGCAGGACCTGACCCAATGCTTTCGGTCGGTCCCGAACTCGCGGCTCTCGCGGTAGCCGCCATGGAGGCGAAGGCCGCCGACGCTGCCCTAGATGAAGCCGTAGCCGCAGCCCGTGCGAGTGGGCACACCTGGCAGTCGATCGGCGATACCTTGGGGATGACTCGGCAGGGTGCGCTCAAGCGATTCAAGTCCGTCGTGTGAACGCGCCGGACGGGCGCGAAACCGACGGGGCGTAGCGAACCGAAAAGCGGACGGAAGGGAAGGTCGCCGACCGAAAAGCCGATGGAATGGAACGTCGCGACCCGAAAAGCCGACGTCGCCAAGCGAGAAGCCGACGTCGCGAGCGGGAAAGCCGGAAAGGCTAGAGCATCTTGGTGACCTGGTCGAAGCCGAGCTCCACGGGAGTCTCGCGCTCGAACAGCGACACCAGCACGGTGAGCTTGCCCGAAGCCGGGCTGATCTCGCTGATCGTGCCCGGCAGGCCCTCGAAGGAGCCCGACTTGATGGTGATCGTCTCGCCGATCTCGAAGTCGATCTCGACGTTGCCCTGCGCTGCGGCCTTCGCGGCGGCCGAGCCCTTGGCGGTCTCGACGGGCTCGAGCTCGACGGTGCTCTTTAGCATCTCGAACGCCTCGTTGAACCGCAGCGGCACCGGGTTGTGCGCGTTGCCAACGAAGCCGGTCACGCCCGGCGTGTGGCGAACGACGGACCACGTGTTCTCGTTTAGGTTCATGCGCACGAGCACGTAGCCTGGAACCCGCACGCGGGTGACCATCTTGCGCTGGCCGTTCTTGACCTCCATGACTTCTTCCATGGGGACCTGAATCTCGTAGATGTCGTCGACCGCACCCATCGTCTCGCGACGGTTCCACAGGTTCGACTTCACCTTGCGCTCGTACCCGGCGTAGCTGTGCACGACGTACCACTTGCCCGGCTTCGCGCGAAGCTCACGCTTGAACTCAGCGTAGGGGTCGACTGCCGGGGTCTGAGCCTCGGCGTCCGAGTCGGCGGTTGCCTCTGGGTTCTCAACCCCGTCGACCTGCTGCACCAGCGCATCGAGTGCCGCGTCGAGCTCGGCCTCGGGGGTGTTGCTGTGTTCGCTCGTCATCTGAGTCTCTTGCTTTCGTTTGTGGTTCGCGCTGGGCTGGCCGCCCGTGGTGATCTCGGGTCGCCTATACGGGCGTGCCGAACATGAAGACGGTCACCCAGCCGAACGCCTGATCGAGCAACCAGACGAGCGCCATCATGATCACGACGAAGCCCAGCACCACGAGGGTGTAGTTGATGAGCTCCTTGCGCGTTGGGGTGACTACCTTCTTCAGCTCGGCAAACACCTGCTGAATGAACAGCACGATGCGACCGAACCACGACTTCTTCGCGGCGCGGTCAGCCTTGGCACGCTCGACAAGATCGCCGCTTGCGGTCTCGTCGATTTCCTTGCTGCTCACGGGTGTTCCTTTCATCTGCTCGAGCACCCTTGCAAGTGCCCGAGTATTGCAGGGCAGACAGGACTCGAACCTGCAACCTGCGGTTTTGGAGACCGCTGCGCTACCAATTGCGCCACTGCCCTATGGAGTGAACCTCTGGCAAGAATGAACCGCCCGAGGGCATGTTTGATTCTGGTAGAAGTCAACTACCTCATGAGAATTTACACGATCCGGGCCCACATGTCGAACCCGGATCACTGCCTTTTCCCAGCCTCGGGCGCGCCAGAAGCTGGTACCCGACATCAGAAGTGGTAGGGGTAGGGACTCCAGTCGGGCTCGCGCTTCTCGAGGAACGAATCGCGCCCCTCGACGGCCTCGTCCGTGCCGTAGGCGAGGCGGGTGGTCTCGCCGGCGAACAGCTGCTGCCCCACGAGTCCGTCGTCGACCGCGTTGAAGGCGTACTTCAGCATGCGAATCGCGGTCGGTGATTTGCCGAGGATCTCGCGTGCCCACTCGATCCCCGTCTGCTCGAGCTGTTCGTGCGGCACCACGGCGTTCACCGCGCCGAGCTCGTAGGCGCGCTGCGCGCTGTACTCGCGGGCGAGAAAGAACACTTCGCGCGCCGCTTTCTGCCCGATCTGGCGCGCGAAGTAGGCGCTGCCGTACCCCGCATCGAAGGAGCCCACATCGGCATCGGTCTGCTTGAATTTCGCGTGCTCGGCGCTCGCGATCGACAGGTCGCACACGACGTTCAGCGAGTGCCCGCCACCGGCCGCCCACCCGGGAATGAGCGCGATGACCACTTTCGGCATGAAGCGGATCAGGCGCTGCACCTCGAGGATGTGCAGCCGGCCGGCTTTCGCCCGCGCCTCGGCCGGTGACACCCCCGCTTCTGACTCGGCGTACTTGTAGCCGTCGCGCCCGCGGATGCGCTGATCCCCTCCGGAGCAGAAGGCCCAACCGCCGTCCTTGGGCGAGGGGCCGTTGCCGGTGAGCAGCACCACGCCGACCTTCGGGTTCACCCGCGCCCGCTCGAGCGCGTCGAACAGCTCGTCGACGGTGTGGGGTCGGAACGCGTTGCGCACCTCCGGTCGGTCGAAGGCCACGCGGGCAATGCGCCCGTCGTTCGAGAGGTGAGAGGTGATGTCGGTGTACTGCTCGGCCCCGGGGGCGACCTGCCACTCGGACGGGTCGAACAGATCTGAGACCTTCCGCGTGCTCGTTTCGCTCATGCGCTCAGCCTAGCCGGGGTTGGCGTGCCATCATCGAAGCATGGCCGAGACCTCCCCGCTGCCGTCGCGCCCGCATGCTGAGCGACCCCCGTTGCCGCCGCTCGACGAGCTGCTCGACTGCGTGCAGGTCGTGTCGATCCCGACGCGCACCCGCTTCCGAGGGATCTCGGTCCGCGAGGCCGCCCTGTTCGATGCGCCCCGCGGCGCAAGCGAGTTCTCGTCGTTCATCGAGTACGGACCGGCCGAAGCATCCGCGTGGCTCGCTGCCGCCATCGAGTTCGGTTGGGGCGCGCTGCCGAAGCTTCGAAGGTCGAGGATCGCGGTCAACGCGACCGTTCCCGCCGTCTCGGCCGCGGAGGTGCCTGAGATCCTCGCCCGCTTCGACGGCTGCACGACCGCCAAGGTGAAGGTCGCCGAACGGGGGCAAACCCTGGCCGACGATCTCGCACGGGTGCGGGCAGTGCGCGAGACGATGGGCGACGATGCCATCGTGCGCGTCGACGCGAACACGAACTGGACGGTCGACGAGGCCGTGACGGCGCTCACCGCGCTCTCCGAGTTCGACCTCGACTACGCCGAGCAACCGTGCGCGACGGTGGCTGAACTGGCCGAGGTGCGTGGGCGACTCCGCGGGCGGGTGCGCATCGCCGCAGACGAGAGCGTGCGCAAGGCCTCTGATCCGCTCGCCGTGTCGCGGGCCGGCGCGGCGGATCTGCTCATCGTGAAGGTGCAGCCGCTCGGCGGCATCTCCCGAGCGCTCGACCTCATCGAGCAGGCGGCGCTGCCCGTCGTCGTGTCAAGCGCGCTCGACACGTCGGTCGGCATCGGGATGGGCCTGCACCTTGCCGCAGCGCTGCCCGACACGCTCGGCGATGGATCCCCGGCACTGGCCGGAGCCTGCGGGCTGGGCACGGTCGAGCTGCTCTCGGGCGACGTGGTCTCGGACTCGCTTGTGCCCCGCGGCGGTGGGATCGACGTGCGCCGTGCGATCCTCGACCCTGACCTGCTGCACCGGTACCGGGCGACCCCAGACCGCGAGCGCTGGTGGCGCGAACGCATCGCGGCGTGCCACTCCCTGCTCGACCGACCAGAGAGCCGCTGACCGCTACAGCCGAGCGCCGGCTCGACGAGCACCCTCGCCCAGGGTCTCGAGCTTCGCCCACGCGATGTCGGGGTGGATGCGCCCGCCGAGCCCGCAGTCCGTCGACGCGATCACGCGGTCCGGGCCGACGATCCTCGCGAAGCGCTCGATGCGCTGCGCGACCAGGTCGGGGTGCTCCACGATGTTCGTCGAGTGCCCCACGACGCCGGGAACGAGCACCAGGTCGTCGGGGATCAGATCCTTGTGCTCCTGCCACACCGTCCACTCGTGCTCGTGACGCGCGTTGGCCGCCTCGAATGAAATCTGCCCGACGTTCGCGCCGAGCACGGTCTTCAGGATGTGCTTCAGCTCAATGTCGGTGGTGTGCGGCCCGTGCCACGACCCCCAGCACAGATGCAGGCGCACCCGCTCCTTCGGCAGCCCCTTGATGGCTTCGTTGATGGCGTCGATGCGGATCTGGGTGAACGCGAGGTAGTCCTCGACCGAGGGCTCGGGGTTGATCTGGTCCCAGTTCTCGGCGAGCGAAGGATCATCGATCTGCAGCGTCAGGCCGGCGTCGGTGACCGGCTGGTATTCCTGACGCTGGGCCTCGATCCAGGCGTTGATGTGATCCTGCTCGGTCGCGTAGTACTCGTTCGCGATCCGCGCGGCCGAACCCGGCGCGACCGCGGTCAGGAAGCCCGTGCCGCCCTCGCCGAGCGCAGCGCGCAGGTTCCGCACGTCTGCGGCGATCGCGGCGTGGCCCGTGTACTCGATCGGGCCGGTCGTCGTCGGGAACGCGGTCGCGTTCTTCCCGACGCTGATGCCGCTCTCGGGGTCCTGGTAGGCGTCGGCGAAGATCGTCCAGTCGCGGCGGTCCGGGAACGAGGTGAGCTGGATGTTCCCCGGCGTCGAACGCACCGGCTGTTGCGTGAAGATGTTCGCCTCGGTGAGCGTCAGCCCCGAGTTGCGCTGAAACGAGTACGTCCACCACGCGCCATAATCCACCGCGTTCGACATGGCCTTGCCGAACTCGCCGTCGCCGGGCTGCGTGATGCCCGCCGCGCGCTGACGCGCCACGACGTCGCGCACGGCCTCGGCGACGAGGGCCTCAAACTCCGGAGTCGATTTGAGGGTGAAGCCGTCATCCTCGAACTCGCGCGACGCGTTCGCTTCGATGAGTGCCCGGGTGCGGGGAAGGCTGCCTGCGGTGGTGGTCTCGATGTGTGCCATGACTCGAACGTAGTGCAGTCGCCGCCAGCACCGAAGCTTCGTGACTCAGGGTTACGCCGTGCTTCGCGAAGTGACGAGGATCACGCCCGGAACACCGTGTGCAGCGGGTGGTCGCTCACCCGCTCACGCCCGCCCAAGCCCGCAACCTCGAACAGCACCGCGGTGCCGCAGACCGGATACCCCAGGCGCTCGAGCATCTCCAGCGTCGCCGCGACCGTGCCGCCGGTCGCCAGCACGTCGTCAATCACGAGCACCCTGGTGCCGGGTTCGAGATCCGCATGCATCTCGATCGTCGCGGTGCCGTATTCGAGGGAGTAGTCGATGCTCATCGCCGGTTGCGGCAGCTTGCCCGCCTTGCGCACCGGCACCAGGCCCGTGCCGCTCGCATACGCTGCCGCACTCGCAAGCAGGAAACCCCGCGCCTCGAGGCCAGCCACGACATCGAACTGCCCCTCGAATGGCTCGATCAGCGCGTCCACGGTCGCCCGCAGCGCCGGGCCGTCGGCGAGCAGCGGCGTGATGTCCCGGAATAGGACGCCAGGGCTCGGGTAATCAGCGATTTCACGGATGAGCGCCTGCGCGCGCAGGAGGTCAGGAGTCTGGGGTTCGCTTGCCACGAAGCAAGGTTACCGCGGGGCGCAGCCAGGGCCGGATTCGATTTCCGTTTCGACCGTTTATCCGGTAATGTCTTTCAGGTTGAGAGATCAACAGTGCGCCCCTAGCTCAGCTGGATAGAGCATCTGACTACGGATCAGAAGGTCGGGGGTTCGAATCCCTCGGGGCGCGCCACCTTCACTTCGACTGACACTCCGTGACTTGGCGGCTCTTGCGCTTCGGATTTTGGCGGCTCGGGCGCATCGGGTCTGCGCGGTGCTGATCCTTTGGCGGTGCGGGCCATTGGCGGTGCTTGCCCTTGGCACTGGCCCGTCCCCGCGCGGTCGATCTCTGGCGTCGGCTCAAGATGGCTCTTCGGATTTCGGCGGGGTCACTGCACCACGATCGAGCCCAACAGCCGCCAGTTCGGCTTTCCCGCATAGAGCAACGCTCTAACCCGATAGTTCCTGAAGTTCCGAAACCCGTACCCGACCCGCTTCACCCGCTTGATCAGGTTGTTCAACGCCTCGGTCGGCCCGTTACTGACCCTCGCGAGGTGATAGTTCCAGATCTTCTCGAACCACCGGCTGATCGTGCCACCAAGCCGGCGGAGTTCTTTCGGCATCGAGGGACGCCGGCAATGCTCAACAAGCTCGACCAACATGCCACGAGCGAGGTCCTGATCACCGCAACGGTAGAACTCGCGGATACGTTCCTTTACCCGGTACCCGATCGCGACTTCCCCGCCCGGATCCCCGAGCGTCAGCAGTGACAGGAGACGGTCGTGGGCGGTTTCGCTGAGGTGCTCCTCACCAGCGAGAAGGATCCTGCGGGCCCGAAACAACGGGTCGTTCGACCGGCCACGATGCCCGGTGGGCTCGCGTTGCACTCGACGCCGGATCTCGTCGAGGGTCCGGTTCGCTAGTTGCACAAGATGGAACGCGTCGACGACTTGCTTCGCGCCCGGCAGCGTCACCGTGTATACCGCCGCATAGGTGGGTGACATATCGAGCGCCCCGTACTTGATGTTGCCTTTCCATCCGCCGGGTTGGTCGTGTACCCACCTGGCAACGTCTGTGAAGTCACGGGTGGGGAGGATCTCGAGGAGTTGATGATTGCCCACGTCAGCGATCGTGGTGACGTACTCACGTCGGTGCTGCCCGCGTTTCACGAACGAGGTCTCATCGAGGCCGAGCGCGGTCGTTGCGGTGACACGCTTCGTGTCTGCGGCAAGGAGTGTCTCGCCATAGAGCGTGACGGTGTCGTTGATGGTGTGCCAGTCGCAGCCGAGTTCACGGGCCACGTCAGCGACCGCGCGGCCCCGGCCGACCTGCTCGGTCGCCCACTTCGCGCACCTGGTCGTCAGGAGTGCTTGTTTCGCGGCGATGCGATGATCCGTGAGTGTCCAGGTGGTGCGGGGGCAGGCTGGTACCGGGCATTGGAGTCGGTGTTTGCGCCAGGCGATGGTGATGTTCGTGCCGAACGCGGGCAAGTCGATGTAGCGGACGATGGGGCGGTCTTTCACCAGCGCGGGACCCTGACAGGCTGGACAGGACTGATCGATGTGGGTTTGCTCGATGAGGAGTTCGACCTTCGCGCCCGTGCGCCGGTACTCGAGCACGCGAATGTTTTTCAGACCAACGAGGGTGTGGCGGATCAGGGTAGGGTCGGTATGGACGAGGGTACTTCTATTTTTGATGGTCACACTTCAAAGACTGGGATGCCCTCGTCCTTTGTATGTGCTGCCACGCCAGCTATACGAAGAAAACAACGCGGCAGGGTCAGACCCCGCCAAAATCCGAAGCGCCCTCAAGATGACTTCGCGCACCGCGCCCCTACGACCTCGCCGTGCCCCTACGGTCCTGCGGTGCGAGATCGTGAGGGCGGATCGAGGTCGTAGGAGCAGGACAAGGGCCCGGACTTTCCGGATAGGCGTTCGCAACTCTGATGCACTTCCTCGGCGTCGCCCACAAGGGGATCGGGCGCAGTCCTTAAGCTCCGCGCACGCCCGTCAGCGTCACCCATCCGAGTGTGGCGACTGTTTCAGAGTTCGGGCAGAATGGTGGAAACGCACATCTGGGCGAGGTAGCTTTGAACCATGACGAAGACGACGAGAACCACACAGTCCAGCCGCAAGGTGATGCTGCGCGGAATCCGTCACGGGGCTTATGTGGGATCGACCGGCGATCTGACCAGGCTGCGCTCGATGAGACGAGCTCTCGAGACATCTCGGGCGCGGAAGACTTCGTACTCGAACCAGGCGTTGACGCAGAGGGCTTAATCAATCGAACGGTGCGGTTCAGCGCCGAACACAGTGGGCCGCTCCCCGACCCGGCTACTTTACGCGGTTACGAGGCCATTGTCGCCGGTTCAGCAAGTTCGATCATCGAAGGTTTCTTGGAGGAGCAGCGCGCAAACACGGAATTGCTCCGCGCTCAAAACGACGCCATTGAACGACTCACCAAATCAGAGTCGCGCGCCGTCGCGATCGGTTCGATCACGTCGGCCTTCATTGCGATCGGCGGGCTGGTAACTGGCGTTATTCTCGTAACACTTGGATACACGCTTGCAGGTATCATTGTCGGCGGGCTGCCCACGATAATCTCAGCCATCTCACGCGTCGTTAGCGCCTCTAAAGGCGGGCAGCCCGACGAGAAGTAGTTCACGCATCGGTCCCACATGAAGTTGTACGTGTCTCGGGCGTCTCCAGATCGCGCCTCAATCGCCCAGTCCCTACGACCTCACTCCGTCACCACGATCTAACGCCGCAGGATTGTAGTGGCGCAGCAGGATCGTAGGGACGCGGTGCTGGGAGCAAGCGAGGAGTACGCGGGGACCACACCGAGAACACGCGCTGAGCACGCCCTGAGCAAGCCCGGAGCACGCCAGAGGCCACCTCAACGAGACCATGAGTCGACCGACGAGCCCACGACTTCGGCCGCGCCACCATTAGCGCCTCGGCGGGCCAGTGGCAACCCCCTTCAGCGCCCTAGACGCTTCTGCGATGGTTGAGAACCTCACACCGAGTTCACGATCCAGGAGGAGGAACCCATGGGTGCATCGGACAAGATGGAAGCCGGCATGGACAAGCTGAAGGGCAACGTCAAAGAGGCCGCCGGCAAGATGACCGACAATGAACGACTCGAGGCAGAAGGTAAGGCGGATCAAGCCAAAGGCGATCTAAAGAGCGCCGCCGAGAAGGCGAAGGACTCTGTGAAGGATGCCTTCAAGGACTAGGCAAGAGAGACACATTCATAACGCATAACCCACGGATGGCGGGTCCTCTCATCAGGAGCGGGCCCGCCATCGTCCGTTCAATCCTCTCATCCGCGCCGAAGGCGAGCCTGGAACGCGACCGCGCTACGCGTTCTGGTTCCAGAGCGAGGTGTAATCGTGCCCGAGGCTCGTCACGAGTCGACGCAACGCCGGCAGAGAGAGACCGATGACGCAGCTGGGAGCGCCGTCGATCCTCGATATAAATGCACCTGCGAGCCCGTCGATCGCGAACCCGCCGGCAAGCTCGAGCGGTTCCCCGGTCGCTACGTAGGCTTCGAGTTCCGCGTCGGTCACGTCGTCGGCAAGGGTCACGGTGGCCGTGTCGACAGTGCCAAGCGCGCCGTGGATCTCGCCGCCCGTATGATCGATCAGCCAGTGGCCGGAGTGCAGCACACCGGTCTGACCGCGATGCTGCTTCGCCCGGGCGAGAGCGACTTCAGGTTCATGAGGCTTACCGAGGATCTGCCCGTCCAGCAGGAACGCCGAGTCTCCGCCCAGCACGAGCCCGTCGATCTCGCCGGTGCCCTCAGCGCCGTGGCGGCGCACGACGTCTTCGGCCTTGAGCCGGCCGAGATACTCGGTGAGTTCGGGGGCGGTGAGTTCCCTCCCGAGTTCGGCTTCACGGGCCGCGACCTCGGCGTCTTCGTCAACCTGGGGCGAGAAGCAGATGGGTTCGATGCCGGCAGCTCGCAGCACTGCGAGGCGGGCGGGTGAGGTCGAGGCAAGGTAGAGACGCATGAATCAAGCCTAGGGGCGCGGCGTCGCAAGCCGCTCGGGATGGCCCCGGGCGATGTCACGCGACGGAGCCCTCGGGATTGCTATTTTGTGAGCCCATAGGAGCCAGCAACATGTGTCGCGAAAAGTCACTAGAATCGGTTCAAGTAGTCAGCATGCCCGGTCGCACGGCGCAGGCCGGCGGCTTGCTACGGACACATCAACCATCGCTGGAGTTCGAAGCATCGGTGCAGTAAACTGGGGATACAATATCCCCCGAGCCTCTCGAAGATGCGCAACCCGGGGGATTTTTTCTTGAGTCGGGCGGTGCGACCGCATCATCCAGGCAATCCTGCTCGAACGCAGCATCTCGGCCGCACGCCGAGCCCGCAGCGTCTTCAACATGAACAGTGCCTTTGCCGTGCGCGACGACGCGATCCCGTTCAACCCAGTGCGCGACGTGCAACGCCTGACGTTGCCGCCGAAGAAGACCTCGATCCTCACACCCGAGCAGATAGCCGGTATTCGAGAGCTCATGTCGCACTGGCAAGAGATACGCAAACGCGGCGGGCCCCGCGCCGACTACCGCGCCCTCATCGACGGCATGGACATCATGCTCGGCACCTCCGCACGAATAGGGGAGTGCCTCGCCCTGCGCCGTCGCGACGTGGACATGACGACGAACCCGCCCACCCTCTCGATCAACGGGACCAACGTCGACCATCGAGGCAAGGGAACTTCACGCAAGGACTCTCCGAAGCGCACCCGACAGATTCGCCGGGTTGCACTGCCCGCAATGGCCGCAACCGCTGTGCGGCGCAGGCTCGCGCTCGCCGCAAGCGGCCCGGACGCGCTGCTCTTCCCGACGCGCACAGGCGCACTCTTCAGCGTCCACAATTACGAACGCCTGTTGCGCTCGTTCATCGACGAGAACCGCGAAGCCTTGCTGAAGCTCGAGGTCGAGGTCGACGAATATTCGACGCACATCTACCGTCGCACCGTTGCAACCCTCATCGAACGCAACGCCGGCATTACGCTCGCTTCGCGTTTGCTCGGGCACGCCAACGAGCAGATCACCCGAGCGAGCTACGTCGTGAGCCAGCAACAGGTCGACCCGGTGACCGTGGACATTCTTGATGCGGTGTTCGGAAATTGAAGATGCATGGTTGCGCTTCCGTGTCGAAAGCGTACTGTTATAGGTACACTCTTGACATTCTGGAGGCTGAGATGGGGTACCGACGCGACCTGTGGGAGATCGCCGCGCAGCAGCACGGCGTCGTGACAGTTGCGCAAGCCGAGGACGCGGGAGTGCCTGCAGTCGAGGTGCGGAAGCTCGCCTCTCGGGGAGTGCTGCAACGGTATGGGCAAGGCGTGTATCTGCACCGCGAGGTGCCTACAACCCGCCTCACGCAACCCGCACTTGCCGTCGCGTTGGCAAGCGACGGAGCTTTCCTGCAGCGTGAGGCGGTCTTTGATTTACTAGGGCTCGGCCAGTTCAATCCCAAACAGATTCAGGTCGGAACGCGTCGGCGGGTTCGACGCGCGCTGCCGGAGTGGGTTGCACTTGAGTACCGCTCCGATGTTGCAGGTGAAGACCTGACGGCGATTGAAGGTATCGCCTGCACAACGGTGGAGCGCGCGCTGCGAGATATGAGAGAGCGCATGCCCCGCGAAAGGTGGACTGCCTTGGCGGAGTCGGCAGTGAAGCGTGAACTCGTGTCACCCACAGAAATCAACATAAACGAGGGAGCGCTTGCATGAACGCAGTGGAGCCTCCGCTGAACGTGACTCAGCTGAACGAACGGCTCACGCGGGTAGCGTCTGAACTTGGCCTCCCTGTGGCTCGAGCGCGAGTGATGTTGTGCACGATGATCGTTTCGCAGATGCTGCCTGATGCTGCGGTCGTCAAAGGCGGGATGGGTGTGAAATTCCGGTTCGGTGAGATCGGCACGAGAGCTACTTCAGACCTCGACGTGTCTACTCGAGAGCGTGGCGAAGAATTCGAGGCAAAATTTCGTGAGTTACTGACGCAGGGCTGGGGGAGCGTTCCTGCGTCGAAAGGGCAATTGCGGAAGGACCCAAATGCACCGAGCCGACGGGCTTTCACCGGATCGCTCCGAGCACTTGCGACCCATGACCCGGGGCTTTCCCGGCCAGAGTACGTCATGCATCCGTACCGGGTGACGCTTGCTTTTCTAGGGACAGCATGGGCTGGGTTAGACGTGGAAGTTTCAGACCCGGAAGTTGACGCTGATGCGCATCATGAACACGGCTTCGACGAGCAATTAGTCGATTTCGGGGCACGTTTCGGCTTTGGAGAGTTGCAACCCGTCACGCTCGTCGATCTGGAATACCAGATGGCACAGAAGATCCACGCCGTTACCGACCCAAATTACGACCGCGCTCATGATCTCGTTGACCTGCAACTCCTTTGTGCGGCGAAGCCAGATCTATCGAAACTACGCGACCTTTGCGAGCGTACGTTCCGTTGGCGTTCCGAACAAGACTGGCCGCCGCTCCCACTCATTGAGCGGCAGAACTGGGAACAGGCGTACCGCGACGCACGCGCCGAAACGCTCGTCGAAGGGCAAACCCCCGTTCTCGAAGATGTGCTCCAAGCGAGAGTCTGGCTCGAGAAGCTTCTCAACGAGGTGTTGGGGCATTGACGGTTCTGAAAGGACGACAGATGGCGGACTCATCGCAGTACATTGATCCCATGCGCGATCGCGAAACGATCAACGGCGAGCCCGTGACCGAAGAGGCCATTGAACAATGGGTGGCCGAGGCAGAGGCCGGATACGATGTTCCGACATTGAAAATGCGTGGTCGTGGGCGGCAGGGGCCAGGTGTGTTGCCTACTCAGTCGGGTGCCGTTCGTTTCGCGACGGATGATGTTGGGGCTGTTGACAGGCTTGCAGAGCGCGAAGGTGAGTCTTGATCTGAGAAGAGTTGCGAAGCGCTTCGATCAGGTGAAGTCTGAACGGAAACTATGTTCGCACGGTGGTGCGACGGTGGCACCACCGTAGGCTGGCGCGATGTCGGTCAGCGTGGCTGCTGAAACTGCCTCGCCGCGACGCCACGGAGCCGCCACCGTGGCGGCACCGTGGGTTCCTGCTGAAAGCGATCAAACATGATTCTCCTGCGTTGAACAGCAACACTATCGTCACCTTTCGATCATGAACAGAGTTGTCGCCGAGATTCCCGGCGGTCACTCTGAAACCTGTTTTCCTGCTTGTTGAACAGGTGCACACCGTGCGCCTGATCAGAGCGACCACGCCTCTTGCAAATCACGGTTGGGAGTCTTTTGCGAGGATGAATTGAGCGCAACAAATCCTGCTGGCGGAGTGCGAGCACCTTATCTGCAAGACGCGTGGCAGCTCAAAGGTGATCGCTCGACCCACTGCTCGGGGTGTCCATTAGAAGTTCAAAACAAATGTCGAGAGAATGTCGGTAGTGACGACTAACGTCGCGTGAAGAGGCGCAACATGCTGGTCTTGCACCGCGATGCGCGAGATTCACCCGACACTAGCGATTCAGGAGAAAGTCGATATGGCAGGCAGCAACGGAGCAGAGCGCACAGAACTGCACAAGATGATCTGGCAAGTCGCGAATGATCTCCGTGGCTCCGTGGATGGTTGGGACTTTAAGTCCTACATCCTGGGCATGCTCTTCTACCGGTTCATTTCGGAGAACCTCACGAACTACATCAACAAAGGCGAACGCGAAGCGGGCGACCCGAACTTCGACTTCGCTGCCCTGCCCGACGCTGACGCCGAGTTCGCGCGAGACGAGATCGTCAACGAGAAAGGCTTCTTCATTCTCCCTTCGGAGCTCTTCGTCAACGTGCGCAAGCGTGCGGCACACGATGAGAACCTCAACGAGACCCTCGAAGCAGTTTTCCGCAACATCGAAGGTTCCGCTGTTGGCACCGACAGCGAAGGTGATCTCAAGGGCCTGTTCGATGACCTGAACGTCAACAGCTCAAAGCTCGGTGGCACGGTTGCGAAGCGGAACGAGAAACTTGCGAAGCTCCTCGAGGAGATCGGCAACCTGCCCCTTGGCGGGGAGTACAACGACAACTCGATCGATCTCTTCGGTGACGCGTACGAGTACCTCATGACCATGTACGCGTCCAGTGCCGGCAAGTCTGGTGGAGAGTTCTTCACCCCGCAAGAAGTCTCAGAACTCCTCGCGCACATCGCCACGCGTGGCAAAACTCGCGTTAACAAGGTCTACGACCCGGCTGCTGGCTCGGGCTCGCTGCTGCTGAAGTTCGCGAAAGTGCTTGGCAAGGAGAACGTGGGCGGTTTCTACGGTCAAGAGATCAACCTCACTACCGAGCGGCACCGCAATAACGAAGGTGCTGCCACCGGTATCGCGCTTCTCTAAAGATAAGAACCACAGTGCGAGGAAGCAGCGTGTAGTTCGGCTGCTGGAAGAGTTCTTTAATAGATTTGCGGGGTTGACAGTGAACACCTAGCTATGAAAGCGGTCTCAGATGTTTTCGAAAATTGTAGAGACTCCCCTCTACTGGGCAGTAGCGCGACTCGGCTAATTGCGGCCGATGGCGGGGTTGAAAGGATAATCAAGTTGGGTCAATTAGTAATGAGGGCACTAGGCGAAGCTCAGGCCCGTCTCTCCGAAGCATTACGTACAACGGATGCCACCCCTGTCGCAATGCTCGAGCGGTTTGTAGAAATACGCCCAGGCGTAGAACGCGAGCTCGTTGCTAGAACGCATCATCTATTGACTGGTCGAAGAGGAGTTGGGAAGTCAACTCTTTTACTCAGGGCGAGAGTGTCCATGCAAGAGGCCGATGTTGTGGTCGTATCTGTAGATATGGAGACCTTCAAGTCACGTTCGTACCCAGATGTGCTGATTGAGATTGTGCGTAAGGTTCTTGTGGATGTTGCAGAAGGTATCGAGTCCAAGACATGGCGAGATCGGCGACGGCTGAAGAAGCTGGTGCACCCACTGATTAGTCGACTGAACCAGATTCTTGATGATCCAAGCGTTGTCACGACTGAGTTTTCTCGAGAGGACATCGCTTCTCAGGGGCATAGCGTGGAAGGGAATGTGAGATTCGAGAACGATCTGGGTGGGTTCGCGGCGTCAGGGCGTAAGGCAAAATTGCGCCAAGTTCGCGCGGCGCAGAACGGGCGGCATAGCCTGACAAAAGACGAGCGGCTTAGCGCGTTAGTACCCGAACTAAACCGTGTGTTTCAGTATCTGGTCAGTTGCTCCCAACATTGTTATGGGCTGGTGTTCCTAGACGATTTTTATCATGTCAGCAGTCAGGATCAACCCAAGGTGCTGGACTTCCTCCACCGATCGATGAAAGGTACCGGCCTATATCTGAAGGTTGGGGGGTTGGGCGCCCGGTTGCAGCCTTTCAAAGATGGAGATCCTCCGATCGGCATGCAGATCGGCCATGATATTTCACGGCTTGCGCTCGATGTGACGTTGACTGATTTCAATACTGGGAAGCGATTCCTAGAGACGATGATTGAAGGTGTGTTGCGGCCACTTGACGTGTCCGTAAAGGAGCTTCTGACTAACGACGCGAGAGATCGCCTCGTACTAGCAGCAGGCGGTGCCGTGGCTCGTGACTACATTACTTTGGTAAAAGGCGCGCTCGAGAAGACTGTAGATCGCCTTTCTCAGGAAGGGGAGATTTCTGACGATCAAGAAGTTCGGATTGGCACAGCGGAAGTGCAGAAGACAATGAGCGCGCTCACTCAGCTCCGCGAGGAGGATTCCTTCAACTTGGATGCTGTTTCTGACGCAGATGCATTGAGGGATCGCTGGCGCAATATTCAGAACTTTGCTAATGAGGAAAAGACGGTATTTATCCTAATCCCACAGCGAAATCTCGATGACAGAGACTTTGGGCGGGAGATTGGCCAGCTGGAGCAACTTCGGTTGCTCCATCGGATCAAAGAAACTACTGCAAACTCAGAAAAATGGAAAGGTGTGCCAATGGTGGTCTTTATGCGTGACCTAGGGTCAGCCGCCCAACAGAGGCTGAAGATTGAAATCCCACCGTTCTGGAAAAGTACTGCCGAAAGTGACAAGCTGCGACGTGCTGGCTGGATCTATGTCCCCTCTGGTGTTTGAATTAAGAGTGAAACTAGCTCAGAAGCGATACCAAAAACTCCTTATCTGCCTTCCATTCGGCCGGCACCACCCGCTAAACTGATCCCATGAAGACCGCAGAATCATGCGGGATTTCACAGGGTCTCAGTAGTTGCTATGAATCGTCGATGGCCTTCAGCGCTTCTTGGGTCAAGTTCAGCAGCCTGAGCGGAATGCGGCCAACTTAGACACGCACATCCCCAGCCCCCGCGTCAACGGAACTCGCGGGAACCGCGGCACCCGAAGCACCCGAAGCACCCGCAGCACCCGACGCCCGCGAAGCGCGCCAGCGCGACCGCACCGCATCGCCGAGGCGCTTCCAGCTGCGATCCCGAATGAAGATCGAGTCGATCGCGATCATGGTGAGCGAGAACCAAGGCAGCCCCATGAGCACCCCGATCATCACGTGGAATCCGAGAATGCCAAACAGCGCAATGAGACGGGTCGGCCGGGACAGCAGCGCGAGCAGAAACGCGCACTGCAGCAGGATCGACCCCCAGGTGCCGATCGCCACCATCGGCCCCCAGGCGGTGATCAGGTCGCTCAGCACGGGCCACGTGCCGAAGCGCATGGTCTGCAGCGGGTCGTACACGGCGTATCCGTGCGCCCACGGGTCCCCCTGCGCCTTGTACAGCCCGCCCGATCCATACACGAACGCGACCTGCGCGGCGAGCGCGATGAGGGCGAGGTTGTGCAGCACGGTGCCGAGGTGGGCGGGCGAGGATCCTGGCGCGAACCACTCTCGTTTCGCGCGCCGCCGCGCATCGAGCGACCAACGGGCCGCGGGATCCGCGAACAGCAGAAGTATCAGCGCGATGCGGAACATATTGTCGCCCTGGTCGCCGACCATGTCGTTCATCTCGATGAACCCGACCCAGAGCACGAAGAACACGGGGAGCACGATGCGGAACCGCCAGCCGAGCACGAACAGCACCGCAAGCGCCATAAGCAGCAGGTAGAGCAGCGTGAAGGCGACGTCGTTGCCCGCGACGGCGTGGAAGGCGCTGAAGATCCAGATCTTCGGAAAGTCGCTGACCGGTTGCGCGAGTTCCCCGTTCCAGGCCGACCCGGAACCGAAGGTGTAGAGGCGGGTGCTGAAGTTCGCAGCGAGCAGGCCGAAGGCTGTGAGGCCGAGGATCATGCGTGTCACGGCGAGGCCGTAGAGCGCCTTCTTGCCCCCGAACAGCCACCGCTCGAACCACGCGATCGCGCCACCGATGCCATTCATCGCGGCCATCCAGGCACCCGAGATGAGGCTGCCAACGAAGGCACCGAACTTCGCGACCGGGGTGCTCGACTGCTCGCTCATCCCGTGATCCTCTCGAACTGGCCGCGGAACACCGAGGCGAAATTGCCCTCGTTCTGCCCGGGCTCGACGACCGGCCCCCGCCACCCGGGAAGCACGACCATCGGATCCGGCCGCTTGGCCTCGGGGTTGTGTCGATCCTCGAACGGCACAATGTTCTGCCGGCTCACCCGGTACTGCACCCGTTGCACATCCTCACCCCAGATCGCCTTCGCGACCTGGGTGGCGTACGCGGTGCTGCGGCGTTCCTCGGCGAGCAGCTCATCGATCCGCGCCTCACGCGTCGCCTCATCGATGCCGTCGTCGAGCGCCTGGTTCTCGAGGGCGGCACGCAGGCCGATCTCCCACTCGTCGACCACGAAGTCCGCGCCGATCACGTTCTTGTCGACGGCCTGCATGCGGTCGAACGCGTCCTTGTAGCTCGAGGCCAACTCGCTCGACTGAATCCCGGCCCGAGGGGGCGCGAGGTTGTAGGTGATCATCGAAAGCTCGACGTCGGTAGCGCTGACCCACCCCGTCTCGACTTCATCACCATTCGCGTCGAGGATCACAGCCCGCACATTGAAGTGGTAATCGCCATTGATGGGTTCGGGCGCGAAGACGCTCCACGACTGGCCGAAGAACGGGATCATGTAGGCGGTGAGCACACCGTCAGGCGCGATCTCTCTGGCGTTCTCGGAGTAGGGCGCGATCCACAGGAACGACGCGAAGACATGCCAGGCGGTGAACAGTGTGGCGAGGAGCGCCACGAGTCGCACCCACGCCTTGGGGCGGGGTGCCCGCGGTGCGGTCTCAGCAGGCGGTGTGGCCGCGGGAGCCCCCGACTCGTCGGCCGCCGTCCTCACTGAGACCGCACTCGGGACTTACGCGTCAGCGCGACCGAGAGCAGCACCGTCCCCCCGAGGAGCACGAGGAGACCGAGCGTGCCTATCCCTGCGATCGTCGCACCGGTGCGCACCAGGTGGTTCTGACCGCCACTGGCGTCGGCCGCCGCTTGAGAGGCTGCCTGCGAAGCCGCCTGGCTCGAGGCTCCGGAGGTCGCGCTCGCGTTGCTCGACGCGTCCGGCGTGGCGTTCGCGGTGCTGGTCGCCGTGCTCGTCGCGGTGGTGTTGGCCGTCGCACTCGCTGCCGCGTTCGCGGAGGCGGCCGCGGTCGAGTCGGCGGTCGCCGCCTGCTGTGCCGCGGCCTGCGCGGCCGAGCTCGCGTTGACCGAGGCCGTCGCGTCCGCTGCGGCCGAGGCCTCGGCGTTGGCGTTCGAGGTGGCCGTCTGGGTAGCGCTCGCCTGCGCCGTGACGGTCGCGGCCGCGTTCGCCTGCACGGTGGTGTCTTGCGACGCCGTCGCGGAAGCGTCAGCGATCACGTTCGCCCGTGCGGCGGTTTCGGCCGCGGCCTGGGCGGCCGCCTCAGCGTTGGCGGTGGCCGCGGCAGACGCCTGCGCGGTCGCGGTGGTGGTCACGTCGGCCATTGCGGCGGTCTCCGACGCGGCCTCAGCCGCGGCATTGGCTTGACTGTCGGCCTGGGCCGATGCGGAGGCCGAGGCCGCCGCATTCACATCGGCGGCAGCGTCCGCTGACGCGCTCGTGGACGCCGTCGCCTGCGCCGCAGCCGCGGCCGACGCCTCGGCATTGACGTCGGCGGCCGCGGTGCTGCTGGCGTCTTGCGCGGCCGCCGTGTCCGCGGTGGACGTCGCGGCGGCGACCGCCGACGAGGTTGAGGTCGCGGAGGACTCGGCGCTCGCGGTCGCGTCCACGCTCGGTCGCGCTGCCGCTTCCGCGGCCGCCTCGGCGTTCGGCGAAGCCGACGCGCTCGCGTCGTTGTCGTTATCCGCGAACGCGGCTGCCTGCGCGGCGGCCTGTGCGACGGCGTTACTGGAGTTGTCAGCGTCGGCCGAGGCGGAGGCCGATGCCGATGCGTTCGCATTCGCGTTGACGTCCGCCGCCGCATCCTGCGACGCCTGGGCGGAGGCCCCGGTGGTGCCGCTCGCGTCGGCGTCAGCCGCGTTCATCGCTGCCGCTTCGGCCGCCGAGGCGGAGTCGAAGTCGGCGGCATTGTCCCCTGCGGCATCCGAGTCGGCGTTCTGCGACCCAGCGGCGCTCGCGTCGGCCGACGTCGTCGAGTCGCTCGTCGACGTGGAGGTCGCCGCGGCCTGAGCCGCGGAGTTCGCGGTGGTCGTGACGTCGCTCGAGGCGTCTTGCGAGGCATCCGCATCGACCGCGGTGTACGCCGCGGCCTGGGCGGCCGCGGTGGCGTCGATGTCGGCAGCGGCGGAGGCGTCGCTGTCGGCGGCCGAGTAGGCGGCAGCCTGGGCCGCTGCTTGTGCTTCAGCCTCGTTGTCGCCGTTCGCCCGCGCCGAAGCCGATGCCGATGCGGAGGCGTTGGCATTCGCGTTCACGTCGGCCGTCGCATCTTGAGACGCAGTGCTCGAGGCGTCGCTCTGCTCAGGATCGGCCGCTGCGTCGGCCGCGGCCTGTGACGCCGCCCGGGCGTCGACGGTTCCGACGGCCGAGGCGGCCGCTGAAGCGTCGGCATCCGCCGAGGCCGAGCTCGTCGCGTTGGCCTGCGCCGCGGCAGCAGCGGAGGCGTTCGCCGCCGTGGTGGCGGTGACGGAGGCGTCGGTCGAGGCACCGGCCTGGACGCCCGACGTGGCGGCGGCCTCCGCGGCCGCTTCGGCCGAGGCATCCGCAGCGGCCGAGACCTGGGAGTCGTTGTCGGCCATCGCCGCGGCCTCGGCTGCCGCTTGCGCCGCGACCTCATTGTTCCCGTTCGCCTGCGCCGAGGCGGCGGCTGACGCCGACGCGTTCGTGTTGGCGTCCGCCGGGATGTCTTCGAGCACCAGCGTCGAGGCCGAAGCCGAGCGGCCGCTCTCAGTCCCCAGCGCGGAGAAGTTGAGCGTCGTATCATCCTCGATCTCGGCGTCGACGGTGCAGGTGACGACGACGTTGCCGCTCTCGTCCGCGGTGGCGGGGATGCCGCTCGCGGCCTCGCATCCGGCAGGCAGCGTGAAGTCCACGCTCTCGTTCGGAGCGAAGTTGCTGCCGGTAAGAATAACGGACGCGCCCGGCGATACGGGGTTTGGGGAAGCGCCGAGCGCGGCCGTAGCTCGTGTGATGACGGTGTCATCCTGGGCGGTGCGGCCGCTGTCGCCAGTGGCCGTGATCTGGTAGGTGTCCGGCGCGAAGGTATGCGGCACCTGCCAGTCTGCGGCGATCGTGCCGTCGTCTCCGGCCTGCACGAAGATCGTGTCCGAGGTGCCCGGCACGGTGATCGTCACGTCCTCTCCGGGCACGAACCCGGTGCCGGAGATCTCGACCGTGCCGCCCTGCTGCGCGTCACCAGCGGTGAGCGTCGGCGAGATCACGTCAACGGTCACCGAATCGGTCCCGCCGCTCTCGTCGGTCGCGACGAAGCTCACCTCTCGCGGGGTCGGCCCGGCAGGAACCGTCCAGTCGGTGGTGAATCCTCCCTCGGCGTCGGTGGTGGTCGCGAGCTCGGGATCCTCGACCCCATCGACCTCGATCGAGACGTCCTCGTTCGCTGCGAAGTCGGTTCCCTCGAGCGTGACGGTTTCTCCCTCGACGACCTCGTCGGGACTCGCGGTGAGCGTGGGCTCGCCGGGCAACATGTCCTCGGTCACGACTGTCGCCGATGCGAGCTCGACCTTCACGAGGTCGTCGGGCAGGATCGGCAGGAGCGTGATGCTCAGCGCCCGCACGGTGAAGCTGCCGTCCGCCAGGTCTCCCCCGGCAGCCTCGGTGGGCGGCTCGGTCGGCTGCTCGTTGATCGTCACCTGCAGCACCTGGCTGAGCAGGGGATCGAGCGCGTCATCGAGCAGGGTGGTGACGACCGGATCGACGACCGCCCTGAGGCCCGAGGTCAGTCCGCTCACGGTATCGGTGATCACCGGGGTGACGATCTCCGACCCCAAAGCCGCGAGCGCCGGTGTGATGGCATTCACCACGGGCTGCAGCAGCGCGCCGAGGTTGACGAGGTCAGCGAGACAAATCTGCAGGGGCGGAATACCGATGCAGGGCAGGTTCGGGAGCAGCGCAACGCCCGAAACATCGATGTCCGGGGCATCGTAGCCGTCCTCGCCGAGCAGTCCGCCGATCGTCGTGGAGATGCTGATCGGGCCCTCGGCGACAGTCAGCGGGTCAAAGTTCTCATCCCCGAAGCCGAGCCCGACCGAAAGGTCGAGGTTGACCCCCGCGGAGTAGATGCCCTCGGTCACAATGGTGGTGGCCTTCGTCACCAGCGAGTTCTCGCCGGTACCGACCAGCGCGTCGCTGACGCCGTCCAGCACCGCCAGCACAACCTCGCTCGAGAAGGCGTTGGTGTTCGGGTCGAGCTCGCTCAGGCTGGTCGCGGTCGGGTGGTTCTCGACGATCAGCCTCGCAAGGTCGATGGTCACCATGCCGCTCGCCAGGTCGATCGAGACCGACCCGTCAGCGTTCTCCAGGGGCGTCCCGAGCAGCTCGGTGTTGAGCGTGGTGATAAGCCCAGTCAGGTCGATCGATGCGTCACCCATCGTCGCGTCAACCAGCGGAAGGGCACCGACAGTGCTGACGAGATTCTGAAGCCACCCTGTCACGGCACCCTCCTCGCCGACCAGCCCGTCGATGGGCTCGACCAGGCCGTCGACGGTGCCCTGCAGGGTGGTCACGAGGCCTCCGACGACGTCGCTGTGCACCGTGGCACCGAGATCCGTGAGCATGTACTGGCCGGTCAGTTCCCCGTCGGTCGAGTCCGCCCGAGCGCCGATCGCGCCGATCTCGAACGTCGCCGTGTCGAGCACCGTGTCGGTGATCGTCTCGCCGAGCACCTGCTCGAGCAGTTGGCTGACGTCGAGCTGCGCTGACTCGAAGTCCTCGTCGACGTCGCTCGGGCTGAGGTTGACCGCGCTGCCGCCGCTGCCGAGCAGACCCGAGCTTGCAGAGCTCGATGTTGCGCTCGGCGAGTCGGCGGTGCCGACGAGGGCGCTCAGGCCGCCGAGATCGAACAGCCCGCCGGCCTCGGGGTTCGCCGGGTCACGAAGCAGGGGTAGGGCGACCGTGCCGAGTTCGACGTCGAGCCCGAGCAGGCTCGCCTGGAGTTCCGCTACCTGCGAGGCGGGCCAGCCGGACTCCGGCTCGTATGCGCTGTGCGCGCTCGCGGTGCCGAGCAGGTCGAGCCCGATCACATCCGCGTACAGGCCGTGGCCGTGCGCCGACGCGTCGCTCGACGCCGGCGGTGTTTGTGAATCCGCATTGGACGCGGTGACTCCTACCACCGCGCCCATGAGTGAGAGTGCTGCCGCGGTGCTGAGCGCTATCGCGCCCCTGCCCGCACGTAGTTTTCGATACCGTTTCTCTCCGCGTTCACTCACGATGTCCCCCCATAATTCGCGTAGCGCTCCGCCTGCGCAGGGCCCAGACATGGCAACGCTTGTGATCAGACGTTAGAGCGAGTGCGGCGATTCTTCGAGCAAATTCAGCAACACGCATACCGGCGCTGGGCCAGTGCTGAACGGGCCCACCATCGATACCGAAGCTTGTACGCGCAACTACTGAGACACGCTTGCCCAAAGGCGACACACTGTTTCGCTTGTTGATTGGGAGCATTCAGGGAGCGCTAAGGTTGTGCCATTCGCATGACTTGGTAGCACCTGGTCAGGAGGGGGAGTGGAACTTTTGGAGACGTCGAAGCTGCCTCGACGAAAACTCCCCGCCAGACTGTTCCACGAGCTCTCCTCCCCCGGCCCGATTCTGCTCGTGGGCCCGGGTCACAGCGGTAAGACGCACACGCTCTTCGAACTCGCCAAACTCCTCGAGGCCGCGCGTCACGACTACTATTACGTACGCGCTAGCGATGAACGCGCGGGCGAGATGGTCGCGAACGCACCGAACGAGCGAGTGTTTCTGGTTGACGGCATCGAAGCGGCCGATCCTGAGCTGCTCTCGCTCCTGGTCGATCGTATCGAGGATGGGGCACGCGGTATCGGCGCGATGAGCCTCGATGGCGAGGATTCTCGGAACTACGACCATGTCAGCGAGCTGTTCTCCCCCGCGCATGCGGAGCCGGGCAATCGCCCTCCCACACCGTTGCGCACGGTCCATCTCGGGCCCATGGCCCGATCCGAGGCCGCGCGTATCGCGCACGGGCCCAGGCCCCTCCCGCTCGACTCGGTGACGGTCGATGGAGCCCTCGACCTGTGCTGGGGGCGGCCCGGCTGGCTGATTGATCTGCTGCAGCTCGCCTCCTCGG
>Ga0182741_1000931_pt1 | contig 41113 bp, 27 predicted proteins | sample eDN5th37CBELigOP_FD_128874 | JGI IMG/M metagenome (GOLD analysis project Ga0182741, IMG submission 128874) | Enriched Organic Plus compost microbial communities from Emeryville, California, USA - eDNA 5th pass 37_C BE-Lig OP (version 2) (version 2) ... | reverse complement strand
GCCCTTGCCAAGGCTGGCGACGAGAATCACCACGAAACACAGCAGCAGATCATCGGCCTGCCACCCCTCGACACGCAGGCGCAGGCCGGTCATGGCAAAGAACAGCGGCAGCAGCAGCGAGATGGCGAAGGGTTCCACCTTCTGGATCAACTGTTCGCGCAGGCGGGCGTTGCCGGACACCGCGATGCCGGCCAGGAAAGCGCCAAACAGCGCATGGATGCCCAGCAGTTCGGTGATCAGCGCCGCCGCCAGCGCCATCAGCAACAGGCCAATCAGATGACGGCCTTCGCGCTCGGCTGGGACCTCGCGACGGGACAGCCACGGTCTCACCCACCCAATCATCGCCAGCGCGAACACCAGTGTGCCCAGCAGGCTGACCAGGGCGGAAGACCAGCCCGTCGCCTGCACCGAGGCGACGATGGCCGCCAGCAGGCACCAGGCGCTGGCGTCGCCCAACGCAGCGCAGGCCACGGCGATGCGGCCGAGCGGGGTATGGGTAATGCCGCGGTCGGACAGGATGCGCAGCAGCACGGGAAAGGCGGTGATGCTGAGCGATACCCCCATGAACAATGCGAAGTTGGCGAAGCCGACGCCTGCGGGTGCATGCGTGTTGAACAGTGCGAACGCCAGCAGCACGCCGCACAGGAACGGCAGGGCGATGCCACTGTGGCTGACCAGCAGGGCGAAGGCGCGGCGGCCTCGCAGGCTGGACAGTTCCAGTTCGGCGCCGGCCACGAACAGGAACATCAGCACGCCCAATTGGCTGATCAGGCCGAGCGCGCCCAGCGATGCGGGGGCGAACAGCCAGCCCTGTGTTTCCGGCATCACTGCGCCGAACAGCAGCGGACCGAGCAGCAGGCCGGCAGCCATTTCGCCGATCACCGCCGGCTGGCCGAGGCGTTTGAGCAGCCAGCCGGCACCCTTGGCGACGGACAGCACCACCAGCAGTTGCAGCAGGAACAGGGCCAGCGGAGTGGCGGTGGCGCCGTGCGCCGTGGCGCCGGCAGTCGACGGCGGCGTGGCGGCCGGGAGAGGCCAGCGCGAGAGCAGCAACGCCGCGAGCAGCGGCACGGCGACCAGCAGCAGATAGCGCCAGGGTGATGCGGCGCCGGTCCGGTGTTGAGAATCTTCCATGCCGCCGAATCCCGTGGGTGAATGGGTGCGCCGCATTCTAGCGGCGCACCCTTCCACGGGAGCGACGGGATCAGCCGGCCATCGGCAGCGACCGGTGGCGCAGGCGCAATGCGTTGGCGACCACCGAGGCCGAGCTCAGGCTCATCGCCAGCGCGGCCAGCATCGGCGAAAGCAGCGGACCGCCCAACAGATACAGCAGGCCCGCCGCCACCGGCACGCCGAGCGCGTTGTAGAAGAACGCGAAGCCCAGGTTCTGGCGCATGTTGCGCACGGTGGCTTCCGACAACGCCTTGGCGCGAACGATGCCGCCCAGGTCGCCCTTCACCAGGGTGACCTGCGCGCTGGACATCGCCACGTCGGTGCCGGTGCCCATCGCGATGCCGACGTCGGCCGAGGCCAACGCCGGTGCATCGTTGATACCGTCGCCGGCCATCGCCACCACCCGGCCCTCGGCCTTCAGCCGTGCGACCAGCGCGGCCTTGTCGGCCGGGCGGACTTCGCCGTGCACTTCGTCGATGCCGACCTGCGAGGCCACCGCCTGCGCGGTGCGTTCGCCGTCGCCGGTCGCCATCACGATGCGCACGCCGATGGCCTGCAGGGCGCGCAGGGCGGACGGCGTGGTGACCTTGATCGGATCGGCCACCGCGATCAGCCCGGCGGCGCGGCCGTCCACGGCCAGGAACATCACGCTGGCGCCTTCCGCGCGCAGGCGGCGGGCGTCGGTGTCGAGCGCGGACACATCGACGCCGGACTCCCGCATCAGCGCGGTGTTGCCCAGCGCCAGCGCCTTGCCGTCCACGTGGCCGCGCACGCCGATGCCGCTGGACGATTCGAAATCCTGCGCGGGGGTGAGGGCGATGCCGCGTTCGCGCGCCTCGGCGACGATGGCGTGCGCCAGCGGATGCTCGCTGCCGGCGTCGAGGCTGGCGGCCAGCCGCAGCGCCTCGTTCTCCTCGAAACCGGATGCGGGAATCAGCGTGCGGAACGCGGGGCGGCCTTCGGTGAGGGTGCCGGTCTTGTCGACGATCAGCGTATCGACCTTGCGCAGGGTTTCGATCGCCTCGGCGTCGCGGAACAGCACGCCGAGCTGCGCGGCGCGGCCGGTGGACACCATGATCGACATCGGCGTGGCCAGGCCCAGCGCGCACGGACAGGCGATGATCAGCACCGAGACCGCGTTGAGCACGGCGTAGGTCCATGACGGTTCCGGACCGAACAGACCCCAGCCCAGGAAGGTCAACACTGCCGAGGCCAGCACCGCCAGCACGAACCAGAACGACACTTTGTCGGCCAACCGCTGCATGGGCGCGCGCGAGCGCTGCGCCTGCGCCACCAGTTGCACGATCTGGGCCAGCACGCTGTCGCTGCCGACACGCTCGGCGCGGATGATCAGGCTGCCGGAGCCATTGATGGTGGCGCCGATGACGCGATCGCCGTCGGCCTTGGCGACCGGCACCGGTTCGCCGGTCAGCATCGATTCGTCGATGTGCGAGCGGCCTTCCAGCACCACGCCGTCGACGGGCACCTTTTCGCCGGGGCGCACGCGCAGGCGGTCGCCGACATGCACGTGCGACAGTTCGATGTCCTCTTCCTGGCCGTCCTCGCGCAGGCGGCGCGCGGTCTTGGGCGCGAGCCCGAGCAATGCCTTGATCGCGGCCGAGGTCTGCGAGCGCGCCTTCAGTTCCAGCAACTGGCCCAGCAGGGTGAGCGAGACGATGACCGCGGCGGCCTCGAAGTAGACACCGACCCGGCCGTGTTCGTGGAACGAGGCCGGGAACAGATCCGGCGCCACCGTCGCCACCACGCTGTAACCGTAGGCCGCGCCCACGCCGGTGCCGATCAGCGTCCACATGTTGGGGCTGCGGTTGCGGATGGACTGCCCCCAGCGCTGGAAGAACGGCCAGGCCGCCCACAAAACCACCGGCGTGCTGAGCACCAGTTCGATCCAGGTGCGGGTGGCTGGCGCCAGCGCGTGGAAGTATTGGCCGAACATCGCCAGCACCAACGTCGCCACGCTAAGCGGCAGGGTCCACCGGAAACGGCGGCGGAAATCGGTCAGCTCCGGATTCTCGCCTTCGTCCAGCGAGGGCATCATCGGCTCCAGGGCCATGCCGCAGATCGGGCAGGTGCCGGGGCCGTCGCGGACGATTTCCGGGTGCATGGGGCAGGTGTACTGCGCGCCGGGCACGGCGGCTTCCGGTTCGCGATGGGGCGCGAGCCAGCGTGGCGGATCGGCGACGAACTTGGTTTGGCAGCCGGCCGAGCAGAAGTGATAGGCCTGGCCGGCGTGTTCGGCGTGATGCGCGGTGGCGGCGGGATCCACGTGCATGCCGCAGACCGGATCGGTCACGATGCCGCTGGCATGCGCATGATCGTGGCCGTGACGGGGATGACCGTGCCCGGCATGCGACTGGGCGTGCACGGGGTCTCCGTGCACATGGCCGGCTGAGTTGCCCGAACAGCAGGCGCCAGCGGTCTTTGCATCCGTGGCCTCGTCCTTCGTCGCGCCGCCGCGGGACGAAGCCGGGTGGGCGTCATCCGGATTTACATACCGCGCGGGATCGGCGATGAACTTGTCGCGGCAACCTGCCGAACAGAAAGGGTAGGACTGCCCGTCGTGTTCGGCGTGGTGTGCGGTGGTCGCGGGATCCACGATCATCCCGCAAACCGGATCGCGGGTGGAGATCGTGTCTTGCCGCGCCTGGCCGGTGCCGCTGCAACAGGAAGCGCCCTGGGTCTTTTCCGGGCCGTGTTCGCCGTGCGCGTTATGGGAGCCGCTCATTCCGGTTCCTCGGCGAGCGCGGCGACGATCGGACAATCGCTCAGGTCGCCGTGGCCGGGGCAGGCTTCGACCAGGGAGCGCAGCGCATCGCGCATGCGGGTCATCTCGGCCAGGCGCTCTTCCACCACCGACAGCTTGGCGGCGGCGGCGGCCTTCATCTGCGCCATGTCCTCGCGCCCGGCGCTGATTTCCAGCAGGTCGCGGATCTCGTCGAGGGTGAAGCCCAGCGCCTTGGCGCGACGGATGAAGGTCAGACGGACGACGTCCGTGTTTTCGTAGCGCCGGTAGCCCGCCGGGCTGCGGCTCGGCGGCGGCAGCAACTGCTGGCGCTCGTAATAGCGGACGGTGTCGATGGGCACGCCCGCCAGGCGTGCCAATTGGCCGATGTTCATGGCGTTCTCCGGTTCGGGATGGCGCCATTCTGCACCCTTGACCTTGGTCAAGAGTCAAGGGTTCGGGTGGACGACAGCGGCCTCAGCCGCGGATTGCGTGGGCGGCGCGGTGGATCAGGCGGGCCGCGACGCGCGCGGTGCCGTTGTCGCGGTCGAAGGGCGGGGACAGTTCGGCCACGTCCATCAGCGCGACCTTGCCGGTGGCGGCGACCGTCTCCAGCAGCGGCTCCAGCACGTCCAGCGGCACGCCGCGGGCGCTGGGCGCGCTCACGCCGGGCGCCATCGCGTGCGGCAGCACGTCCAGGCACACGGTCAGGTAGATCAGGTCCACGTCGCGCAGCCAGTCCGCCACGCGCTGCTGGCACAGATCCACGCGCCGTTGATCCATCTCGTCGTCCAGCAGGTAGCGCACGCCACGCTGGCGCGCGGTCTCGAACAACTGGCGGGTGTTCGCGGACGCACTCACGCCCAGGCACAGGTAGCGCAGGTCCAGGCCGATGCCGGCGGCGTGATCCAGCGCCTGCAGGAACGGCGTGCCCGAACTGCCTGCGGCCTGCCGGCGCAGATCGAAATGCGCATCGAAATTGACGATGCCCACGCGCGGGCGGCGGTCCCGCAGGTGGCCGATCAGGCCCTGGTAGCTGGCGAAGGCGATCTCGTGTCCGCCGCCCAGGCCAATCGGGAAATGGCCGGCATCCAGCAGGGAGGCGACGCGGGCGCCGAACGCCGCCTGCGCGCCTTCCAGATCCTCGCCTTCGCAGACCACGTCACCGGCGTCGTACAGCGGCGTGTCGTCGCGGACCGGCAGGTTCGACAGCGCCGCGCGCAGGACCGTCGGCCCCTGCGCCGCGCCGGTGCGGCCGTTGTTGCGGCGGATGCCTTCGTCGCAGGCGAAGCCCACCAGCGCCACGCCGGCGGGCGCGCCGGCGTCGGGCGTGCCCACGATCTGGTGCCAGCGGCGCGTGTCGGCGTCGCCCGGCGGGTCGATGCGGCCTTTCCAGCCTGGAATCACGCGGATGCTCCGAGCGGCATGTCGACGAAGGCAGTCAATGTACCGCTGGCGACCAGCGCTTCCAATGCCTGCATTTCCGGCGCCAGGTAGCGGTCCTCGCCGTAATGCGGGACTTCGGCGCGCACGCGCGCGTGGGCGGCTTCCAGCAGATCGGAGGACTTCAGCGGGCGGCGGAAATCGATGCCCTGGCATGCGGCGAGCAGTTCGATGGCGACGATGCGGCGCACGTTGGTCGCCACGTCGCCGGCCTTGCGCGCGGCGAAGGTCGCCATGCTGACGTGATCTTCCTGGTTGGCGGAGGTCGGCAGCGAATCCACGCTGGCCGGATGGGCGAGGGTCTTGTTCTCGCTGGCGAGCGCGGCGGCGGTGACGTGGGCAATCATGAAGCCGGAGTTGATGCCCGGCTCGGCCACCAGGAAGGCCGGCAGACCGGAAATGCTGGCGTCGATCAACAAGGCGATGCGGCGCTCGGAGAGCGCGCCGACTTCGGCGATCGCGATGGCGATCTGGTCGGCGGCGAAGGCCACCGGTTCGGCGTGGAAATTGCCGCCGGAGATCACGTCGCCGGTGTCGGTGAACACCAGCGGGTTGTCGGACACCGCGTTGGCTTCGACCCACAGCGTGCGCGCCGCCTGCTGCAACTGATCGCGGCAGGCGCCCATGACCTGCGGCTGGCAGCGCAGGCTGTAGGGGTCCTGCACGCGGGTGTCGTCGTGGCGATGCGATTCGCGGATGGCGCTGCCCTGGAGCAGGCGCAGGTATTCGGCGGCGACTTCGATCTGGCCGGGCTGGCCGCGCACGGCATGGATGCGCGGGTCGAACGGCGCGTCGGAACCGCAGGCCGCGTCCACGCTCAGCGCACCGGCCAGGACCGCGGCCGAATACACCTGCTCGGCCGCGAACAACGCGCGCAATGCGATGCCGGTGGAGACCTGGGTGCCGTTGAGCAGCGCGAGGCCTTCCTTGGCGGCGAGCCGGATCGGGGTGATGCCGGCCGCGCGCAGCGCTTCGCCGGCATCGCGCAGTTCACCGTCGATGCGGACCTGGCCTTCGCCCATCGCGGCCAGGCTCAGGTGCGACAGCGGCGCCAGATCGCCGGAAGCGCCGACCGAACCCTGCGAGGGAATGCAGGGCCAGATCCGCGCGTTGTACATCGCGATCAGCGTATGCAGGGTTTCCTCGCGCACGCCGGAAAAACCGCGCGCCAGCGAAGCGATCTTCAGCGCCAGGATCAGGCGGACGGTGTCGTCGTCCAGCAGCGGTCCCATGCCGACCGCGTGCGAGCGCACCAGATTGGTCTGCAACTGCTCCAGTTGATCAATCGGAATGTGCACCTTGGCGAGCTTGCCGAAGCCGGTGTTGATGCCGTACGCGGGCGCGCCGGCGGCGACGATCGACTGCACGGTCTCGGCGGAGGCGCGCACCGCCGGCAGGCAGGCCGGATCCAGCTGGATCGGTTCGAAGTTGCTGGCGATGGTGCGGATCTGGGCCAGGCTGAGCTGGCCGGGAACGAGAGTCAACATGGCGGCTTATCCGGTAATGGCAGGCAGATGCAGGTGGTGTTCGCGGGCACAGGCGAGGGCGTCCTCGTAGCCGGCGTCGGCGTGGCGCATCACGCCCGTCGCCGGATCGTTGAACAGCACGCGGGACAAGCGCTGGTCGGCGGCCTCGCTGCCGTCGCAGACGATGACCACGCCGGAATGCTGCGAGAATCCCATGCCGACACCGCCGCCGTGGTGCAGGCTGACCCAGGTGGCGCCGCCGCTGGTGGCCAGCAGGGCGTTCAGCAGCGGCCAGTCGGAGACCGCGTCGGAACCGTCGCGCATGCCTTCGGTTTCGCGGTTGGGGCTGGCGACCGAACCGCAGTCCAGGTGATCGCGGCCGATCACGATCGGCGCCTTCAATTCGCCATTCCGGACCATTTCGTTGAAGGCCAGCGCGGCACGATGGCGTTCGCCCAGTCCCAGCCAGCAGATGCGCGCCGGCAGGCCCTGGAAGGCGATGCGTTCGCGCGCCTGGTCCAGCCAGCGGTGCAGGTGGGCGTTGTCGGGGAAAAGTTCCTTGACCTTGGCGTCGGTCTTGTAGATGTCTTCCGGGTCGCCGCTCAGCGCGACCCAGCGGAACGGGCCCATGCCGCGGCAGAACAACGGACGGATGCAGGCCGGCACGAAACCGGGGAAGTCGAAGGCGTTGGCGACGCCGCGATCCTTGGCGACCTGGCGGATGTTGTTGCCGTAGTCGATCGTCGGCACGCCCATGTGGTGGAAGTCGAGCATCGCGCGCACATGGGTGGCGCAGGAATCGGCGGCGGCCGCGGCCAGCGCGGCGCGCTCGGCGTCGCCGCCGTTGCGCGCGGCGATCCATTGTTCGACGGTCCAGCCGGCGGGCAGGTAGCCGTTGATGAGGTCATGCGCCGACGTCTGGTCGGTGACCGCGTCCGGCCTGGCGACGCCCTGCCGCGCCAGTTCGACGAACCGCGGCAGCAGCTCGGCCGCGTTGCCGAGCAGGCCGACCGAGACCGGGCGGTCGCTGGTGCGGATGATGTCCAGCGCTTCCTCGACGGTACGCGCCTTGAAGTCCACGTAGCGGGTGCGCATGCGGAAGTCGATGCGCGATTCCTGGCATTCGATGACGATGCTGCTGGCGCCGGCCAGCGTTGCCGCCAGCGCCTGGGCGCCGCCCATGCCGCCGAGGCCGGCGGTCAGGATCCACTTGCCGGACCAGTCGCCGCCGTAGTGCTGGCGCCCGAGTTCGACGAAGGTTTCGTAGGTGCCCTGGACGATGCCCTGGCTGCCGATGTAGATCCAGCTGCCGGCGGTCATCTGGCCGTACATCATCAAGCCTTTCCTGTCGAGCTCGTTGAAGTGATCCCAGGTGGCCCAGTGCGGCACGAGATTGGAATTGGCGAGCAGCACGCGCGGGGCATCGGCATGCGTGCGGAACACGCCGACCGGCTTGCCGGACTGGATCAACAGCGTCTCGTCGTCACCCAGCGTGCGCAGGGTTTCCAGGATCTTGTCGAAGCAGGCCCAGTTGCGCGCGGCGCGGCCGATGCCGCCGTACACCACCAGTTCTTCCGGGCGCTCGGCCACGTCCGGGTCCAGATTGTTCTGCAACATGCGATAGGCGGCTTCGGTCAGCCAGCTCCTGCAGTGCAGATCGGTGCCGCGCGGTGCGCGGACGGGACGGGCACCGGCGGTGCGCGAGGGGTCGGTGGCGGTCATGCATGTCCTCCTGGAGTGATGGTGGCGCCGACCTGGAAGGTGCCGACGAACCGGTAGCGGGAAGCGGGGTAGGTGAGGCGGGCCCAGGTGACGACCTGGCCGCGCGACCAGGTGCGGCGGGTCAGCACCAGCACGGGATCGCCCTCGGCGATTTCCAGTTGCGCGGCGAGCCGCTTGTTGGCGGTCTCGGCCTCGATGACGTGTTCGGTGCGCTCCAGCGGCGCCACGCGCATCAGGTACTGGTGCGGAATCTCGGTCTGGAAATCGATGCCGAGATAATCCGGCGCGCTGGCCGGATTGACGAATCGGTCCTCCAACTGCAGCGGTTTGCCGTTGGCCTTGTGCAGCAGCCGGGTGTGGAACAGTTCCGCGCCGGTTTCCAGCCCGAACTGGCTGGTGACGGCCGGGCGCCCGGCCACGGCCTCGCCGATCAGCACCTGCACGCTGTGGACCTGCCCGCGCGCGACGATCTCCTCGCGGATGCTGCGCACCTCGAACATGGCCGATTCGGCTTTCGGGCCGGCGACGAACGTGCCCACGCCCTGCACGCGGGTGAGCACGCCGGAATCGCTGAGTTCGCGCAGCGCGCGGTTGACCGTCATCCGCGAGACGCCGAACTTGACCACCAGATCGTTCTCGCTGGGCACCCGGCTCAATGGCGGCCAATCGCCATTGGTGATGTGGCGGAGGATGTACTGCTTCAGCTTGAGGTAGTGCGGCTTGGGCGTCTCCATGGAAAAAGCATGTCATGTCTATACAACTGCCGCCAGCCATTTCGATGCGGCGGCGCACAAACGGTTGACACCCGATTTCGATAAGTGTTAAGTCTCTCGTATAGACAACCTGGTGCCCGTTCCGCCGATGTCGATTCGCCTGCTCCTGCGGCTGGTCCTGATCACCATCCTCTGCCTGGATGGCACGGCCAGCGCGTGGGCGGCGACCCGGATGGCGATCGATGACCTGGCCGTGGCGGGTGACGCCGGGACTGGAAGCGATCGTCATCGCCAACATGATGAACAGGCGACGCCCGAGCGCGACGCACCGGCCCGGATCGCCGACGCCGGCGGGCTGGCGGGCGATCCGCCGAAGGGTGATCACCACGAGGATTGCGATTGCGGCAGCGCGACCACGTGCGCGTGCAGTTGCGTGCTCACCTTTTATCCCGGACGCACCGCGCCGCTGTTTGCGGCCCAGCATGCCCTCGACGTGCCGTACCTGATTCCGCCGCTGGTGCCCGAAGTGCGCAGCGGCGCGTCCCGCCTGTTCCGACCTCCGATCGGCTGAGCTTGTCAGGGCCGCGCCCGCGGCCTGTCGATCCCGCCGGATCCTCCCGCGGGACGCCCTTCGAACAGACAGACAAGACACCCGACACGGGGAGAGAGCCCATGTTTTTCAAAGCCAATCCGCTGGCCGCGGCCGTCGGCGCACTGTTGTGCGCGGGCGTCGCCCACACCCTGCAGGCGCAGGAGAATGCGCCCGCCGCTGAAACCTCCGGCCAGGAACAGGCCACCACGCTGGATACCGTCCAGGTCACCGGCAGCCACATCAAGCGGTTGCAGATTTCCGGCGTCGGCCCGGTGACCGTTGTCGACGCAGAAGCCATCGAACGCTCCGGCGCGACGTCGGTGGAAACCCTGTTGCAGCGCCTGCCGGCCTCGGCCGGTTTCGCGGGCAGCCAGACCAATGCCTATTGGGCGGAGAACGGTTACGGAACCACCCAGGTGAACCTGCGCGGCCTGGGCATCAACCGCACCCTGGTCCTGCTCAATGGACGCCGTGTGGTCAACGGCGGCACCGGCGCGAACAGTTCGGTCGACCTCAACATGATCCCGGTGGCGCTGATCGAGCGCATCGAAGTGCTCAAGGATGGCGCGTCGGCGATCTACGGTGCCGATGCGGTGGCCGGCGTGGTGAACATCATCACCAAGAAGAACTTCGAAGGCGCCGAACTGGCGATGCGTTACGGCCAGACGTTCGAAAGCGATGGCGAGGACGGATCCTTCGATCTGGTCTGGGGAACCACCAGCGACCGCGGTTCGCTGATGGCCGGCCTGAGCTATTCGGAAAGCGGCAGCGTCAACATGGCCACACGCGCGCCGTGCGGGCTGGCGGTGGACGAAGCGACCGGCGGGCTGGTCTGCTCGGGCAGTTCCACCACCATCGGCGGGCGCGCCCTGCTGGCCGACGGCAGCCGCGTCAACTTCAACCAGGATCCCAACGGCGACGGCGACTTCTACGAGCCTTATTCGGCGGCCAAGCACAACTACAACGGCAATCCGACCCTCAATGCCGTCAATCCGATCAAGCGGCTGAGCTTCAGCCTGTTCGGCGACACGCAGCTCGGCGATACCACGCGCCTGTTCACCGAACTGATGTACACGAACCGGCAATCGCACCAGTTGGCGACGCCGGGCGGATTGGGCGTGTATCGCCCGATCAACATCGCCGCCGATCACCCGACCAATCCGACCGGCCAGGATCTGCTGCTGCAGCGCCGCCGCCTGGAGGAGGCCGGCACCCGGCGTTTCTTCCAGGACACCAACACCTTTCGCGCCGTGGTCGGGCTGGAAGGGCAGTGGGGCATGAACTGGGATTGGTCCGCCGCGCTGAACTGGGGCCGCAACACCGGCCTGGACGGTTCCACCCAGGTGGCCAACCTGGACCGCGTCGACCAGACCCTCGATACCACGATCTGCAGCAATGCGCCGGGCGCGGCGATTCCCTGCGCCGACTATCTGGGCTACGGCGACGTCACCCGCGAGGTGCTGGATTACATCCTGTTCACCACCCGCGACCATGGCGGCAACGAGCAGAAGAGTTTCACCGCCAACATCAGCGGCCAGTTGTTCGAAATGCCGGCGGGCTGGGTGGGATTCGCGTCCGGCGTCGAGATCCGCAAGGAGCGCGGCTGGCGCGATCCGGATCCGCTGACCGTGATGGGCATCGCCAACACCAACCAGCAGGATCCGATTGCGGGCGAATACACCGCCAGGGAAGCCTTCGTCGAGTTCGCGGTGCCGCTGCTGCAGGACAGCGCGATCGCCGAGTCGCTGATGCTCAACGCCGCGGTCCGCTATTCGGACTACGACCTGTTCGGCGAGGACGTCAACTACAAGGTCGGGCTGGACTGGCAGGTGGTGCCGTCGCTCAAGATTCGCGCCAACTACGCGACCGCCTTCCGCATCCCGAACATTCCCGAGCTGTTCGGCGGCATCGCCGAGGGCAACCTGACCACGACCGATCCGTGCAGCGGCTGGAGCACCAGCACCTCCATCGATCCGGTCGTGCGCCAGAATTGCCAGGCTTATGGCGTGCCTGCCGGCTACGTGCAGCCGGGCAACACCATCCTGACCACGTCCGGCGGCAATCCGGATCTGGAACCTGAGGACGCCAGGTCGCTGACCGTCGGCGCGGTATGGACGCCGGGCTTCCTGCCGGGCCTGACCCTCACTCTGGACTACTTCAACATCCGCATCGACAACGCGATCCAGCGCATCGACGGTTCGACCAAGCTGTCCATCTGCTACAACACCCCGGGCCTTGCGCATCCGTTCTGCGGCAGCGAGAACTTCACCCGCAATCCCATCACCGGCGAAGTGGATTTCCTGTCCTCGCAGCCGGTCAACGCGGCCAACGAGCGGATTTCCGGCGTCGACCTGGGCGGACTGTACGAGTTCGAGGCGATGGGCTTCGATTCGACCTTCAGCATGGACGTCTCGTATCTGGACAAGTACGACGTGCGGCCGTTCCCGGGCGCGGAACTGATCGAGTACGCCGGCAAGATCACCGGCGGGCGCGGCAGCTACGCGCACTGGCGGGCATTCACCTCGCTGACCGCCAAGCGGGATGCCTGGTCGGGTTCGTACAGCGTGCAGTACATCGGCAAGGCCGACGACATCACCGCGACGAGGGGATTCACCGGCGATCACGCTCCCAGCCTGACCTACCACAACGTGCAGGTGAAGTTCGCGCCGGTGGGGCAATCGTTCGACGTTTCCTTCGGCATCGACAACCTGTGGGACAAGAAGGCGCCGTTCATCCAGAGCTACACGGACGGCAATACCGACACGATGACCTACGACCTGCTGGGCCGGCGCTGGTACGCGCGTTTCGGCTACCGCTGGTGAACCGTGACCCGTCCGCCGGGTTGCCGGCGGACGGGACGATCGCGGCGACGCCGCAACCTACAGGAACCAACGAATGAAACCCGCTTTCTGGGCGCGACGCGCCCATAAATGGATCGGGCTGGTCGTCGGCGTGCAGGCACTGCTGTGGATGATCAGCGGCGTCTACATGACCGTCGTCCCGCTCGACATCATCCATGGCGACCATCTGGCGCACAGCCACAGCGAACCGCTGGCGGCGGACGCGCCGCGCCTGCCGCAGGACAAGCTGATGGCCCTCCATCCCGGCATCACCGCACTGAAGGTCAAGCGTCTGCTGGACCGGGAAGTCTATGAAATCCACCAGGACGGCCGCGCCGCACTGATCGATACCCGCACCGGCGACCGCATCACCCCGCTGGAGCGCACCACCGTGGTCGCGCTGGCCAAGGCGGTCTACCAGGGCGAAGCAGAGGTGACCGGCGCGGAATGGCTGACCCGTGCACCGCGCGAAGTGCAGACCCGGCCCGTGCCGATGTGGGCGGTGCGGTTCGATGATAGCGGCCAGACCACGTTGTACTTCTCGCCCGACACCGGCGAGCTGCTGGCGCGCCGGCACGACCTGTGGCGCTGGTTCGACTTCCTGTGGATGTTCCACATCATGGACTACGAGAAGCGCACCGACGTCAACAACACCCTGTTGCGGGTGGCGGCTGCGAGCGGCGTGCTCTTCGCGTTGAGCGGCGTGTGGCTGCTGTTCTACAGCTTCACCCGGAGGCGCAGCGCATGACGCCCTGGATACGGAGGATTCACAAGTGGCTGGGCCTGATCATCGCCGTGCAGTTCGTGCTGTGGACGGTCAGCGGTCTGATGATGGCGTGGCTGGAGCACGACAAGGTGCAGGGGCACGAGTTCCGTGCGCACGCAGCCGCGCCGGGCGCCTGGCCGGCGGAGGCGAGGCCGGCCACGGCGGCGCTGGCGGCGGTCGGGGAAGAGGCACGGACGGTCGCCAGCGGCTGGCTGCTGGACCGGCCCGTCTACCAGGTGTTCGACGGCACCCGCATCCACCTGTTCGATGCGCGGTCGGGAAGCCGGCTGGGCATCGACGCGGCGCTGGCGGGAGAACTGGCGCGCGCGTCCTACACCGGACCCGGCCGGCCGGCGCCGGCGCGATTGCTGGAACGCACGCTGGAAGTGCGCGATCACCCCGGCCGGCTGTGGCGGGTGGATTTCGACGATGCCGAAGAGACCACCGTCTACCTGGCCGCGGACACCGGCCAGGTGCTGGAACACCGCAATCGCACCTGGCGACTGTTCGATGTGTTCTGGATGCTGCACATCATGGACTACGGCGGACGGATGGACTTCAACAATCCGCTGGTGGTGTCGGCGGGCATCGGCGGATTGTGGATGGCGCTGACCGGCGTCTGGCTGCTGTTCGCCAGCGTTCGCCTGAGCGAGTTCGTACCGCGCCGCTGGCGCGGCGGGCACGAACTGGCCGTGCACGATCCGGACGGCACGCGCCTGCGCACGGTCACCGCCGCCGACGGCGACAACGTCTACCTGGCGCTGGCGCGCAACGGGCTGCAATTGCCTTCCAACTGCGGCGGCGGACAGAGTTGCGGCCTGTGCGAGGTGCGATTCCGCGGCACGCCGCCGGCCCCCACCGCCGCCGATCGCACGCACCTGACGGAATCCCGCCTCAGGCTCGGCTACCGGCTGGCCTGCAACCTGCACGTCGACAAGGACACGCATATCGAAGTGTCGGGCGGCAGCCGCCTGTGGACCGAGCACGAAGCGGTGGTCGAGCAGGTGGAGGCGGTTACGCCGTTCCTGCGCGAGATCGTGCTGAGGACGGACGCTCCGCTGGGCGCGGAATACCAGCCGGGCGCCTACTTGCAGGTGCATGTGCCGGACTACCGGCTGAGGCCGCATGACCTGTCGCATCCGGAGCATCACCGTGACGACTGGCGTGCGCTGGATCTCCCGGGCGAACTGGTCAACAGGGAAGCCGTGCGGCGTTCCTACTCGCTGTCGCTGCCGGTGTCCGGCGCGGACGGGCGCCTCAGCCTGCTGGCGCGCTTCAATCCGGGAGCGCAGGGCAGGAAACGGGCGCCGACCGGCAAGGGATCGACCTACCTGTACTCGTTGAAGCCCGGCGACCGGGTGCGTTTCAGCGGGCCGTTCGGCGATTTTGCGATCCGGCCGGGCGGGCGCGAGAAGGTGTTCATCGGCGGCGGAGCGGGCATGGCGCCGCTGCGCGCGATGATCCATGCCTGCCTGGATGGCGGAGCGAGCGAACGCATGCACTTCTGGTACGGCGCCCGCAGCCTGCGCGACGCGCCTTATGTCCAGGAGATGGCGGCGCTGGCGGAACGGCACCCGAACTTCAGCTGGCACCTGGTGCTGTCGGACGAGGCGGCGCGCGGCGACGGACTGCTGCGCGGACTCGTGCATGAAGTGGCCGAGCACACCTTGCTGCGCGGGCATCCGGACCTGCACGCCTGCGACTTCTACCTGTGCGGCCCGCCGGCGATGCTGATGGCGACCCGCCAGTTGCTGAAGCGGCTGGGCGTGGACGAGGCGCGCATCGCCTACGATGATTTCAAGATCTAGGATGCATGAATCGACCCCGGCGGATGCGATGTCGCCGGGGTCGATGTTTTCAGGGATGGCGCGAGAAGGTTTCGCTCGAACCGTCAGCGCCGATCAGCGCCACTTCGTAGGGCTGGGTGCGGCCGTCCGGCATTTCCATGCCCGGCGAACCCAGCGGCATGCCGGGCACGGCGATGCCGCGCGCTCCGGGCTTTTCGGCGAGCAGACGCTTGATGTCCCCGGCAGGCACGTGGCCTTCGACGAAGTAGCCATCCACTTCGGCGGTATGGCAGGACATCATCGGTGCCGGCACGCCGAGGCGCTCCTTCACGGCCATCAGTTCCTCGGTGTCGTGCACCTCGACCGGAAAGCCGGCGGCACGGACATGATCGACCCAGACGCCGCAGCAGCCACAACTGGAACTCTTGTGCACGCGGACCAGTGGCAGAGGAACCGGCATGGCGGCGGAGGTCGCGTGAGCGGTGGCGCTTGCCACTGCCGGCATTGCGGAAGAAGGCGCGACCGCGGCGGTGGTCGCCGCGCGATCGCGGGCCGTGGCCGCGCCCGGTGCGGCGCCACAGGCCGCCAGCAGAATGCCGGAGCCGGCCAGGAAGGCGCCGGCGGTGAACTGTTTCAGCAGGAAGTGCATGGTGGTTTCGTTCTCCGGAAAGCCGGCGGGACCCGGAAGGATTCCGCCGGAGGGAATTACAGCATCGACATCGCGCCGGCGAATTCCTTGCGGTCCAGCTTGCCATCGCGGTTCTTGTCGCCCATGCCGAAGTGCGGCCGCAGCGGGTGGCGTTCGGGCAACTCGGCCTTGCTGACGAAACCGTCGCGGTTCTTGTCGAGGCGTTCGAACGCCTGCTCGTGATTGGCGTCGGTCTTCTTCGTCGCGGGCTGCGCGCCGTGCCCGGCGTGGCTGCCGTGATCCTGCGCGACCGCAGGCGCGGCCAGCAGCGACAGGACGAACAGGGTGGAGGCGGGGAAGCGTTTCATCGAATCTCCAGACAGATCGGTTGAGGGCGACGGCGTGCCGCCGCCCGGGTTCCGGAATCGGTCAGAACCAGAAGCGGACACCGGCGACGAAGCGCGTGTCGGTGGCATCGCCGCCTTCTCCGCGCCGATGGTCCGCGGTGTCGCCGAACAGCCGCTCATGCACCACGCCCACGTAGGGCGCGAAGCGCCGGGTGATTTCGTAGCGCAGGCGCAGGCCGGCTTCCACCTTGTTGAGGCCGGTGCCTTCGCCGTACTCGGGCACGTCCCTGGACGAGAAGCTGGCTTCGACCAGTGGTTGCAGGATCAGGCGATTGGTCAGCAGGAGTTCGTACTCGGCCTCCACGCTGGCCATGATCTGGCCGGACTCGCCCAGATAGGCGGTGGCGGAGACTTCGAACTTATATGGCGCCAGGCCCTGCACGCCGAACGCGGCCCAGGTGCGCGAGTCGGCCGGACGGAAATCCTGCTTCACGCCGACGACCACGTCCCACCACGGCGATACGCTGCGACCGTACAGGACTTCCAGTTCGGACGACTCCGTGCGCGAACCTTCGCGCTCGCCCTCGCTGCGCAGCCAGAGCCGGTTGATGTCGCCGCCGAACCATGCGCTGCCTTCCCAGGCCTGGCCGGTGCCGTGGTCGGCGTCCCAGCCTTCCAGCCGATTGAACAGCACCAGCGAATGGAAGGTGGGGGCATGCTCCATCGCATGCGGCTTGAGCGGCGGAAACGCGGCGGCGCGATCGGCTTCGGTGACCACGGGAATCGGTTCACGGGGTTCGCTGGGCGCCTGGCCTACGGCATGGTCCATCGTCGAGTGATCCATCTTCGAGTGGTCCATCCGGGAATGGTCCATCGACGATGCGTCCGGCTGCGAATGATCCATCTGCGAATGTTCCATCTTCGGGTGGTCCATCCGCGGATGATCCATTTGCGCGTGATCGGTTTCGGCGGTTTGCACCGGTGGCGCAGCCGGCTTCTGCTGCGCGGATGCCGGCGTGGCGTGCGTGGCGTGATCGTGCTGCTGGGCGCGGGCGTGGCCGGCGAGTGCGAGCGACAGCGCGGCGGCCAACAGGCCGAGGGAGTGCGGGACGCGCATGCTCATTCCTCCACCCGCACTTCCCGCATCATGCCGGCTTCCATGTGGTACAGCAGGTGGCAGTGATACGCCCAGCGGCCGAGCGCGTCGGCGCGCACGCGATAGGTCCGGCGGGTGCCCGGCGGCATGTCGATGGTGTGCTTGCGCACCTGGAAATTGCCCTGTTCGTCCTCGAGATCGCTCCACAGGCCGTGCAGGTGGATCGGGTGCTGCATCATGGTGTCGTTGACCAGCACGATGCGCATGCGCTCGCCGTAGTTCAGGCGCAGCGGTTCGGCGCCGGCGAACGGAATGCCATCGAAAGACCAGGCGAACTTCTCCATGTGGCCGGTGAGGTGCAGTTCGACTTCGCGGCCGGGATCGCGTCCGTCGGGATCGTCGAACAGGCTCTTCATGTCGCCATAGGTCAGCACTTTGCGGCCGTTGTCGCGCAGGCCGATGCCGGGATCGTCCAGCTTCGGCGAAGTCGCCATGGTCTGCATGTCGATCAGCGGATTGCCTGCCTCGCTCGGCGCATGCACCGGCGCCTTGCCGCCGCCTTGCGCCGCATGGCCGCCGTGGCCCATGTGCGCACCGCAACCGCCCTCCATGCCCTTGTGGCCGGACATGTTCGCGCCGCAGCCGCCTTCCATGCCCTTCATGTCGTGGCCGCCGCCGCCCATGTCATGACCCATGTCCGACATGGTCAGCAGCGGCCGCGGGTCGCGCGCGGGCACCGGCGCTTCCAGGCCCGGGCGGACCGCCAGCGTGCCGCGCGCATGGCCGGTGCGGCCCATGTCCTGGGCGAAGATGGTGAAGGCGTCCTGGCCGGCGGGTTCGACCAGCACGTCGAAGGTCTCGGCCACCGCGATGCGGAATTCGTCGACGGTGACCGGATGGATGTACAGGCCATCGGCGGCGACCACGGTCATCTTGAGGCCGGGAATGCGCACGTCGAAATAGGTCATCGCCGAGCCGTTGATGAAGCGCAGCAGCACCTTTTCACCCGGACGGAACAGGCCTGTCCAGTTGCCGGCCGGCGCGTTGCCGTTCATCAGGTAGGTGTAGGTGTGGGCGTTGATGTCGGAGATGTCCGACGGCGTCATCCGCATGCGTCCCCACATGCCGCGATCGGCCAGCGTGGCCGACCAGCCGTCGCGGCGCACGTCGCGGGCGAAATCGCCGACCGTCCGCTGGTAGGTGTTGTCGTGCATCGGCATCTTCTTCATCCGCCGGAACAGCGCGGCCGGATCCAGATCCGTCCAATCGGACAGCAACACCACGTGCTCGCGGTCGAAGCGGTAGGGCGGCGGCTCGGCGGGATCAATCACCAGCGCGCCGTACAGGCCGGCCTGTTCCTGGTACAGCGAGTGGCTGTGGTACCAGTAGGTGCCCGATTGCCTGAGCTGGAAGCGGTACTGGTAGGTCTCGCCGGGCGCGATGCCGTCGAAACTCAGGCCGGGCACGCCGTCCATGTTGGCCGGCAGCAGGATGCCGTGCCAATGGATCGAGGTGTGCGCGTCCGCCAGCCGATTGGCCACGCGCAGGGTGACGGTATCGCCTTCGCGCCAGCGCAGGACGGGCGCGGGCAGGCTTCCGTTGACCGTGATGGCCGGGCGGGTACGGCCGGTGAAGTTGACGGGCGAGGCGCCGATGGCGAGGTCGAAATCGGTGCCGCTGAGGACCGGTGCCTGGTACATCGGGCGGGCGGTGTTCGCCCAGGCGGGCAGGCGCGCGAGGCCGAAGCCGGTAGCGACGCCGCCCACGGCCAGGCCGGTGACGAAACGGCGCCGGGAAAGCCGGAATCCGGAACCGGACTCCGTGCCGAAAGAATCGGAAGACATGCAAACTCCTGACGATATTCGGAAGGCAGTCCGGGGCGGGGCTGCCAGGGAATGCGCGCGGCACGACGCGTCATCGTGGGCGCACGGGAATATCCCGGCCACGCGGCCGGATTCAGGCGATGGGAGGTCGCTGCGGGGATGGGAGCGGCGGCGCGGGGTGAGCGGTGGTCAGGTGCCCGGCCAGGCTGGCGCGGGCGCGCGGTCCGTGGCCGGGCCATGCGGCAGGCATCGTGGCGGGTGCCTGCTGGGCGCAGAAACCATCACAGTGGCCGGCGGCGCAGCAATCCGGCTGGCAATGTCCATTGCCGTTCAGCGCTTCGGGCGCGGTAGCATTCTCGTCGTGGCAGGTCGCGGACGCCACGCGCGCAGGCGGGGCAGGCGCGGCGCAGTTCGCACCCTCCATCGCGTGCCCATGATGCGGAGCGCCCGACTGGGCGACGTGCATCTGCAATGCGGCCACGGCATTGCCCGTCCCCGAGACCAGCAGGGTGACGCTCAAGAGGATCCGCAGCAGCAGCGAAGGGAAAGACATGGCTGGCGGTACTTTAACCGCGCGGCCCGCGAATGTGCACCGGCGCTCCACGCCGTACATGCGCGGATAAGCATTGGAGGCGGGTCCGGCTGGCCGCGAACCGCCTGCGGATGCCTGTTAAAGTGGCCCCGTATTTTCGAGCGCCCGTGGAGTACGCCCCGGTATGGATGCGGCATCTTTCCAAACGCCTTCCGATGCCACAGAATCCACTCGCTTGAATCGATCCAAATCAGGGCCAAAGTGTGAATGTTGCGGTACCGTACCCGGCCAATCCTGAAGTGCCGCAGATGACCTACGCCACGCACGCGCCGCCCGGCCGGGAATTGATCGTCGCCGATGTCGGCGGAACGTTCGCCCGCGTGGCCCGGGTGATGGTGACGGAAGGTCACGCACCCCGGATCCTCGCCTACCAGAAATACGCCTGCGCGGACCATCCCGATCTGGCGGCGATCCTGCGCACCTTCGCCCAGGACGAGCAGGCCAGCCTGGAGGCGGCGGTGGTGGCGATCGCCGGCCTGCTGGACGGTGACACCCTGGTCAACGCCAACCTGCCTTGGCCGGTGTCGCTTGAGCGCACGCGGCAGGCGTCCGGACTCGGATCGCTGGCGCTGATCAACGATTTCGAGGCGGTCGCCTACGCGGTGCCGTACCTGCACGCCGATGGCCTGTCGCCGTTGAGCGGCGACCACCCGCACACCTTCCACTGGCCGGCGCTGGTGCTCGGGCCCGGTACCGGGCTGGGCGCGGCGCTGCGTTTCGAAGGCGGTACCCGGCCGGTGCTGGCCAGCGAGTTCGGCCACGCCGCGCTGTCGCCGGGCAATGCGCTGGAAATGGAGATCCTGGCGCTGTTGATGAAGCGCTGGTCGCACGTGGACAACGAGCGCGTGCTGTCCGGCAGCGGCTTGATGAATCTCTATCCCTGCCTGTGCGAGATCCGCGGCGCGGCGCCGCGCTGGCAGACGCCGGAACAATTGATCGCCGCCGCGCAGGCGGGCAACGATGCACTGGCGGTGGAAACCCTGGAGGTCTTCTGCGCCTGGCTCGGCAGCCTGACCGGCGATCTGGCGATCGCCTTCGGTGCCAAGGCCGTGTATCTGGCCGGCGGTATTTCCGGCCACATCGAACAGTTCCTGCGCAGGGGCGCGTTCCGCGAGCGCTACCTCAACAAGGGCGTGCTCGGCCACGTGCTGCGCCACGTTCCGGTCTGGCGCGTCGATCACGGCCAACTGGGCGTGATGGGCGCGGCGGCCTGGTACGCCGCGCACCACCTGGATTGATTGACCGACATCCGGCGCCGGCGTGCGCCGCATTCCGAGGGAGGATCCGATGACTGATCGCAGGCAGTTCCTGCAGGCCGGCCTGCTGGCCGCCGGTGCCGTGTCGCTTCCCGCCCTGCGCGCGCGCGCCGCGGGCAACGGCGGCGCCCGCGTGGTTTCCACCTGGGATTTCGGCGTACCGGCCAACCAGGCCGCGTGGCCGGTGCTGGCGCGCGGCGGCAACGCGCTCGACGCGGTGGAGGCGGGGGCGCGCTGGGCCGAGAGCGATCTGTGCAATCCGACCGTCGGCCGCTGCGGCAATCCGGATCGCGACGGCGTGCTGACGCTCGACGCCAGCATCATGGATGGCGACGGCCGCTGCGGCGCGGTGGCCGCGCTGCAGGACATCCTGCATCCGATCTCGGTCGCCCGCCGGGTGATGGAAAAGACGCCCCACGTGATGCTGGTGGGCGAGGGCGCCCAGCAGTTCGCGCTGGCGGAAGGCTTCGAGAAACAGCGCCTGCTCACGCCACAGGCCGAGAAGGCCTGGCGCGAGTGGTTGAAGACCGCCGAATACAAGCCCGAGATCAATGCCGAACGGCGCGGCCAGCCCGGCAACAAGGACAACCACGACACCATCGGCATGCTCGCCATCGATGCACGGGGCCGCCTGGCCGGCGCCTGCACCACCAGCGGCATGGCCTGGAAGCTGCACGGCCGGGTAGGCGACAGTCCGATCATCGGTGCCGGCCTCTACGTCGACAATGAAGTCGGCGCCGCCACCGCTTCGGGCGTGGGCGAGGAGATGATCCGCAATGCCGCCAGCTTCCTGGTGGTGGAACTGATGCGCCAGGGCCGCTCGCCGATGGATGCCTGCCGCGAAGCCATCGATCGGGTGGTGCGCAAGCGACCCGAAGCCAGCAAGAACCTGCAGGTCTGCTTCCTCGCGCTCAACAAGCACGGCGAGGTGGGCGCGTTCGCCCTGCACCGCGGCTTCGTCTATGCAGTGTGCGACGCAGGCCGGCAGGATGATCTGCGGGAATCCGGCTCGGTCTACACGACGACGCAGTCATGAGCGTCAGCCGCAACGGCCGCGTGCTGGAAATCGCCGCCAACTCGCACCTGTCCGCCTTGGCGGCGCAGGCGGGCGGCGCGGATCGCATCGAACTGTGCGAGAACCTGGGCGAAGGCGGTACCACGCCGTCCTACGGCACGCTGGCGATGACCCGCGAGCGCCTGTCAATCCCGATCTTCGTGCTGATCCGGCCGCGCGCCGGCGATTTCCTCTACGACGCGCGCGAAGCCGAGGTGATGCTGCACGACATCGCCGCCTGCCGGCAATTGGGCTGCGATGGCGTGGTGATCGGCGCGCTGACGCCGTCCGGCGATGTCGATCTGCCGTTGTGTCGTGAGCTGGTGGCCGCGGCTTCGGGCATGCAGGTCACGTTCCACCGGGCCTTCGATGCGGTGCGCGATCCGGCGGCGGCGCTGGAATCGATCATCGCGCTCGGCTGCCATCGGGTCCTGACATCGGGCGGACAGGCCGATGCCGTGCAGGGGGCCACCGCCATCGCCAGCCACGTGCGCCAGGCGGCAGGGCGGCTTTCCATCCTGGCCGGCGCGGGACTGACGCCGGCCAACGTCGCCGGTCTCATGAACGCGACGGGCGTCACCGAGGTGCACGCCTCCGCGAAGGCGCGCCGCGCGACCGGGATGGCGTTCCACAACCCGGCGCTGACCGGCCTCGAATACGACCGCCTGGAAACCGACCCGGACATCGTCGCGGCGTTCCGGCAGGCATTGCAGGGCGGCTGACCGCCCGGCAGGTTCGCGGCGGGCGCGCCATGCCGGACTCCGTGGACTTTTTTGCGCAGTTCCTTCATGTGGCCGTCATGATGATCTGGCAGGCGTTGATTTTCCGCCTTTGCAAATCTTTGATTCGAAACATTTATCTCGATTCAAAACCAGTCATGCGGACGGATGCTGCATTGCGGAATGCGGCTTGCGTTCACCCATGCTTAATTTAGATCGATCCAGAGAGAGGCGCTCGAGTCATTGGAACGATTCAAGTGCAGGGTTAGATCGAGAGAAATTTCTGGACCCCGCCGTACCGCAAGTCAACCAACCACACCACACCATCACCCCGAGTACTTCGCAAAATGGCTAAGTCCCACCGCTATCGTCGCAACGTCCTAAGCAGCGCGTTGTTGCTGGCGATGCTTCCCACGCTGTCCGTGGCCGCCCAGGAGGCCGCATCCGAGTCCACCCAGCAGCTCGACACCGTCACCGTCACCGGTTCGCGCATCAAGCGTGCCCAGGTCGAGGGCCCGGCGCCGGTCCAGGTCATTTCTGCCGACCAGATCAAAAAGGAAGGCTTCACCACCGTCTACGACATGCTGAGCACGCTCAATGAAGCGATCGGCACGGTCGAGGCCGACGTGCAGTGGGGCTCGCACACGCCCAACGCCAGCCCGCTGAACCTGCGCAACATGGGCCCGGGTCGCAGCCTGCTGCTGGTCAACGGCCGTCGCGTGGCCGATTATCCGCTGCCCTACGGTGGCCAGAGCAATTTCGCCAACTACAGCAACATTCCCGCCGCTGCCGTCGAGCGCGTGGAAGTGCTGACCGGTGGCGCGTCGGCCATCTATGGCTCCGACGCCGTGGCCGGCGTGGTCAACATCATCCTGAAGAAGAATTACGAGGGTGACGAATTCCGCATCCGTGGCGGCTCCTCCACCGAGGGCGGCCGGGATACCTGGGATATCTCCTGGGCGGGCGGCAAGGTCGGGCAGAACTGGAGCGTGACCTACGCGGCGCAGTACACCGAGCGCGATCCGCTGTTCGGCCGCGATCGTCCCGGCATGGATGATTCCGACGACGCGCCGTACAGTTCGTGGAACCCGGAGCAACGCAAGGTCGGCTTCCGTCCCTTCAGCGGCCTGGCCCTGATCGACGCCAACACCGGCATGCGCCTCGCGCCGCCGGCCGGCACCTGCGAGAAGTTCGGTGGCGAGTTCTACCTGGCCGACCGCCTCACCTACGACCGCAACAGCGACACCATCACCAACACCGGACAGCTGTGCGGCCTGAGCTCCGACTTCGGCAACTGGCTGATCCGTGGCGGCAGCAAGGACCTGTCGGGCTACGTGTACGGCACCTGGGATTTCGAGAACGGCATGCAGGCCTGGGCCAACGTGTCCGTCTTCGACTCGGAAGCCGAGTGGGGCACTTCGCCTCCGGGCGTGCAGTTCCCGGCGGGCCTGGACGCGCCGGCGTTCCACGATGTCGGCAGCGGCATGTCGCTGATCGGCGTGCGCAACTTCACCGCGCGGGAAGTGGGCGGCGACGCCAATCTGCGCAACCACAACCAGGAGCGTTCCTGGGACATCAGTGCCGGCCTGCGCGGCACCGTCGGCCGCTTCGACTGGGACGCCTCGCTGGGCCGTTCCTACTACTCGGTGCGCGAGAGCATCTCCACGGTGGACTGGGATCTGGTCAACGCCTATTTCCTCGGACCGCAGGTGGGCGTGGTGGACGGCCTGCCGGCCTACAACCTCAACCGCGACCGTTACTGGAATCCGGTCACCCCGGACCAGTACCGCCAGTTCGGCACCCATTCGATCAACCGGTCGGCTTCCTGGGTCAACCAGGCGGCGTTCACCCTCAGTGGCGATCTGTTCGAAGGCTGGGCCGGTCCGATCGGCTTCGCCGCGGTCGCCGAAGTCGCGCAGCAGGGCTACAAGCTCAATCCGGATCCGCGCGGCAATCTGGATTACGACGTGCAGAACATCGATCGCGGCGGCGGCGAGCGCACCCGCTATTCGACCGGCGTCGAGTTCAGCATTCCGCTGGTGAACACGCTGACCGCGACGCTGGCGGCGCGCTACGACCGCTACGGCGACTACAAGTCCTACGCGGACTCGTCCAGCAACATCGGTACCCAGAGCGAAACCACGTGGAACGCCGGCCTGCAATGGCGCCCGCTGAGCAACCTGCTGGTCCGCGGCAGCTACGCCACCAGCTTCCGTGCCCCGGACATGCATTACCTGCTGGCCGAGCACAGTTCGGCGCAGGTGCGCACGCTGGATCCGTTCCGCTGCATCGACAGCGGTGACTACCAGACGAACAACTGCACGTCCGAAAACACCGATGTCACCTATCCGTTCAACATCAACCGCGAAGGCGCCTCGGATCTGAAGTCGGAACTGGGCAAGTCGTGGACCGCCGGTTTCGTGTGGGACATCCTCGACAACCTGTCGCTGACCGCCGACTACTGGGCGATCAAGCTGGAGGACGAGATCCGCGACATCGACGAGAACATCGTCCTGCGCGACGAAGCCGGTTGCCGTACCGGCCTGACCACCACGCCCGGCCAGAGCTGGTCGAATCCCGGCGGCGCCGACTACTGCGCGTCCATCATCGATCGCGTTACCCGTGACGAAAACGGCTTCATCACGGACGTGCGCCGCGGTCCGATCAACATCGCCCAGCGCGAAGTGGAGGGCATCGATGTGTCCGCGCGCTACCGCCTGGCGACCGATCGCTGGGGCGACTTCCAGTTCGGTGTGAACTACACCAACCTGCAGTCGATGAAGGAGCAGACCTACCGCACGGATCCGAACCCGGAACGCCGTGATCGCGACGTCCGCAGCAAGATCCGCGGCAGCGTCAGCTGGGCGTACGGCAACTGGAATGCGACGGTCTATGGCGACCGCATCGGCGCGGTGCCGAGCGTGCGCTACCACTGGGATCCCAACGATCTGTCCAACTCCGGCGGCTGCATCCCGTTCGCCGATGGCGGCGTGCCCAGCGACAAGGCCGGTTGCGTCGATACCGATCCGAACAGCCCGACTTTCGGCCAGGCGACCCGCAAGTTCTACGGTCGCGTCGGACCGGCGATCACCTGGAACTTCAACGTCGGCTACCGCATCACGCCGCGGGCGAAGATCAACCTCTACGTGACCAACGTGTTCAACAGCACCGGCTGGAACCACAAGGACCCGTACAAGCTGGATTACGAGTTCTACAACAGCCGCCTGTTCAGCCCGGTGGGCCGCGAAGTGGCGATGGAGTACGTGTTCAACTTCGAGTAAATGCAGGACGCTTTCCCGTCTTCCGGGAAGGCCAAGACCGGTCCGGCTTCGGCCGGGCCTCCTGGCGCAAGCCAGGTTGCAACACGCGGCATACAATCCGGCGGCATCGCTCCAGGGCGATGCCGTCCGGACTCCGGAAGTGACAACCCGCGGTCGTGACGACCGCAAGAACACAGGTAATCAGACCGCATGACACCGACGTCCCGAGTACCGACTTCTCCGCGCCTGCGAACCGCATCGCTGGCTTTCGCCGGCCTGCTGGCATTGGCGGCCCCGCTGGCCCAGGCGGCTCCCGCCGTGGATCCGGTGCGCGAGGTGAACACCTTCATCGGCAGCAAGGACGACGGCAATACGTTCCCCGGCGCCTCCGCGCCGTTCGGCCTGATCCAGGTCAGCCCCATCGGCGAACACTATTCGGGCTGGCGTTACGACGATCCCAGGATCCGCGGTTTCGGCCACTCCTTCCTGTCCGGCGCCGGTTGCTGGGAACAGGGCGGCCAGGTGTCCGTGCTGCCGGTCACCGGCACGATCGGACCGGGCGGCGATTTCGACACCAAGGATCCGAAGCGTTTCAACCACAAGACCTATGCTTCCCGCTACAGCCATGACGGCGAAGTGGGGCAGGCCGGCTACTACAAGGTGCGCCTGCTCGATTACGGCGGCATCGACGCCGAGGCGACCGCGCTGACCCGCGCGGCGGCCGAGCGCTACACCTTCTCCGCCGGCACCCGCGAAGGCCACGTGCTGGTCAACGTGGCGCAGGCCAACGAGCGCCATTCGGTGATCGGCAGCACCATCGACGTGGTCGGCGACCGCGTGGTGGAAGGCAAGCTGGTGACCCGGAGCTTCTGCGGCGGCCACCAGTACACCACCTGGTTCCGCATCGAATTCGATCGCCCGTTCAAGGCGTTCGGTACCTGGGGCGAGGCCGGCGGCCTGCCGGGTGCGCGCCACAGCATGGAAGGCGAGGCCAAGCCCAACGGCGCCTGGCTGAGCTTCGACACCACGCAGGGCAAGGCGGTGACCGCGGTCAGCGCGATCTCGCACGTCGACGCCGAGGGCGCGCGCAACAACCTGCGCAGCGAAGGCATGCGTGGCGGCAAGCTGCTCGGTTTCGACCAGATGCGCAAGCTGGCGCAGGACGCCTGGCGCAAGGAACTGGCCAGCGTGCGCGTGCAGGGCGGCGATCAGGACGACCGCACGGTGTTCTACACCGCGCTGTACCACGCGCTGCTGCAGCCGCTGACCGGTAGCGACGCCGACGGCCGCTATCGCGGCTACGACGAACAGATCCACCGCGCCGACGGCTGGACCTACTACGAATACTTCTCGCTGTGGGATACCTACCGTTCGCAGAACCAGTTGCTGGCGACGCTGCGCCCGGAACGCGCGCGCGACATCGGCCGTTCGCTGCTGGCGATCCACGAGCAGGGCGGCTGGCTGCCGCGCTGGGGTTACGCCAACTTCGAGACCAACGTGATGACCGGCGATCCGGTTACCCCGTTCATGGTCGATCTGTGGCGCTTCGGCGCGCTCGAGGGCGTGGAGAAACAGGCCTATGCGGCGCTGCGGCAGAACGCGTTCGGGATGCCGCCGACCAATTCGCGCCATGCCGGCCGTTCCGGCAACGCAAGCTACCTGGCCAACGGTTTCGTCCAGTACGACCGCGCCTGGCCGTCCAAGGGCATGGACGTGGATCCGCACCATGGCGGTTCCGCCACGCTGGAATACGCGCTGGCCGATTGCTCGCTGGCGCAGATGGCCGACGGCCTGGGCCTGGGCGATGACGTGGCGGTATTGCGCGAGCGCGGCCGCAACTGGCGCAAGGTCTGGGATGCCAGCGTGCGCGACGAGGAAACCGGCTTCAGCGGGTTCCCGCGCCCGCGCATGGAGGATGGCAGTTGGTACGTGCCGGCCGATGGCCATTACAGCCCGCGTTCGCACCACGGCTTCCACGAAGGCACCGCCTGGCAGTACCAGTGGCTGGCGCAGCAGGACGTCCCCGGCCTGGTCGGGGCGATGCACGGTGTCGAGCAGGCCGGCAAGCGCCTGGACGCGTTCTTCGCCTACGACGCGCTGCTGAAGGATCCGCTGCACGCCGCGCGCAAGGAGTGGGTGGTCGGGCCGTACAGCTACTACAACCAGTACCGCTACAACCCCAACAACGAGCCGGACCTGCATGCACCGTGGATGTACACGCTGATCGGGCAGCCGTGGAAGACCGCCACCGTGCTGCGCGCCGCCCAGCAGCTGTTCACCAACGCGCCCAACGGCGTGACCGGCAACGATGACCTGGGCACGATGTCGGCCTGGTACCTGTTCAGCGCGATGGGCCTGTATCCGGCGGTGCCCGGCACGGGCCAGTTCCTGTTGCATGCGCCACGCTTCAGCCGGGTCGAAATGGACCTGGGCCAGGGCCGCACGCTGCGCATCGACGCCCCCGGCGCCGATGGCCGCACGCTGCAATACGTCGATGGCGTGCGCGTCGACGGCCAGCCGCATGCGCCAGTCTGGCTGGATTGGAATCGCCTGCGGCAGGGCGGCCGCATCGAATACGCGCTGACCGCCACGCCGCCGACCACCGGCTGGGGTACCCGCGCGGGCGATCTGCCGGCTTCGTTCTGCGCCGCCCCTTCCGCGGGCGGCCAGTGAGTTGCGCCATGTCCGCCGCCGTGCCGGCTCTCTCTCCCACCGGTCCGGCGGTCGGCATGGCATTTTCATCCGCGTGATCGTTTAGGCTTGCGGCTTCCCGGGACCTTACTGACAGATGAAAGACAAAGCCACCGCGACAGGGAAGGGCGCCCGAGCGGGCACCGGCCGCAAGGCCGGTCGCCGGGCGGTCACGGTCACCGACATCGCCAACGCCATCGGGGTCTCGCGCGCGACCGTATCGCTGGTCCTGCGCGGCAGCCCGCTGGTGCACGCCGACACCCGCGCGCGGGTGGAGGCCGAACTGCGCCGCCAGCGGTACGTCTACAACCGGGGGGCGGCCAACCTGCGCCGGCAGACCTCGTCCAGCGTCGCGCTGGTCATCAATGATCTGTCCAACCCGTTCTTCGCGGAGTTCGCCGCCGGCGTGGACGAAGCGCTGGGCGCGCGCGGCTACGTGACGCTGCTGGGCAGCACGGCGGAATCGCCCGAACGCCAGCAGGCGGTGCTGTCCACCCTGATGGAACACATGCCGGCCGGCCTGATCCTGTCGCCCGCCGAAGGCAGCGACAGCGCGCAACTGCGGCAGGTGCTCGGCGCGCACGGCAACGTGCTGCTGTTCAACCGCGAACTGGACGGCGCGGACTGGGATTTCCTGGCGCTGGACAACCAACGCGGCGCCTACATGGCGACCCGCCACCTGATCGAACTGGGACATCGCCGCATCGCCTTCTTCGGCGGCCATGCCGATTCGTCCTCGTGCCGGCAACGCCGCGCGGGCTACGCGCAGGCGCTGGAGGAAGCCGGCCTGGAGGTGGAGGACGATCGCATGATCGAGTCGGCGCCCAATCGCCTGGAAGCAGCGTCCCGCACCGGCGAACTGTTCGCCCGCGAACCGGCTCCAACCGCCGCGGTCTGCTACAACGACACGGTCGCGCTGGGCCTGATGCTTGGCCTGGCCTCGCGCGGCATCCATCCGGGACGCGATTTCGCGATCACCGGTTTCGACGACATTTCCGAGGCCGCGGTGACCACGCCGCCGCTGACCACGCTGGCGGTCAACCCGCGCGAACGTGGCCGGCAGGCCGCCGAACTGCTGCTGCGCCGCCTTGGCGAACCCGAAGCGCCGCCGCAACGCACCACCGCGTCGGTGGAACTGCGCATCCGCGAAAGCAGCGGGGCGCCGCGTTCATGACGATTTCCTTCCTTTCCGTACCAACCGCACCCTGAGGCGAGCCCCGCATGGCCTTTGCTCCGACACCCCAGCCCCGGACCTCCGCCGCCGCCCCCGTGGTCAACACCCGGGTGGCCCTGGCCGTGGTCACCACGATTTTCTTCATGTGGGGCTTCCTGACCTGCCTCAACGACATCCTCATCCCGCACCTGAAGGCGGTGTTCGAACTGAACTATGCGCGCGCGATGCTCGTGCAGTTCACTTTCTTCGGCGCCTATTTCCTGATGTCGCTGCCGGCCGGCCGGCTGGTCGCGCACCTGGGCTACAAGCAGGGAATCGTCGCGGGCCTGGTGATCGCCGGCATCGGCGCACTGGGCTTCTGGCCGGCGGCCGAACTGCGCATCTATGAAGCCTTCCTCGGCGCGCTGTTCGTGCTCGCCACCGGCATCACCGTGCTGCAGGTGGCGGCCAATCCCTATGTCGCGCTGCTCGGACCGGAGCAGACCAGTTCCAGCCGCTTGACCCTGGCACAGGCGCTGAATTCGCTGGGTACGGCGATCGCGCCGATCTTCGGCGGCCTGCTGATCCTGGGCAATACGGTCAAGTCCGCCGATCAGATCGCGGCGATGCCGGCCGCCGAGCAGCTTGCGTACCGCGCGCAGGAAGCGCAGGCGGTGCAGGGCCCGTACATCGGCCTCGGCATCGCGCTGTTCCTGCTGGCGGTGTTCGTGTTCCTGTTCCGCCTGCCGGCGCTGACCGAAACCACCGAACAGGCGGATCCGGTGAAGCACACGCTCGGCGAGGCGCTGCGCCATCGCCACGTGCTGTTCGGCGTGCTCGGCATCTTCTTCTACGTCGGCGCGGAAGTCGCGATCGGCAGTTTCCTGGTCAATTACCTGTCGATGCCGAACATCGGGGGCTTCACCGAGCAGGAAGCCACCCACTACGTGGCGGCGTACTGGACGATGGCGATGATCGGCCGCTTCGCCGGTTCGGCCATCATGGTCAAGTTCTCGCCGCGCAAGCTGCTGGCCATCTTCGCGGCGATGAACGTGGTGCTGCTGGCGACCACCATGCTGACCGAAGGCTCGACGGCGGTTTACAGCGTGGTCGCCACCGGCCTGTTCAACTCCATCATGTTCCCGACCATCTTCGCGCTGGGCATCGAGCGCCTGGGACCGCTGACCGGCAAGGCGTCCAGCCTGCTGATCATGGCGATCGTCGGTGGCGCGATCATTCCGTACCTGCAGGGCGTCCTGGCCGACAACATCGGCGTGCATCATGCCTTCATCCTGCCGCTGCTCTGCTACGGCTACATCATCTTCTACGGCCTCTCGGGTTCGCGCCCGAGCGCCTCGGCGGTCAAGGGAGCGTAAGGCCAAAATGTCGAAAATCGTCTGTTTCGGCGAGGTTTTGATCGATCTACTCGCGCAGCCGCCGGCCACGCCGGATACGCCGCGCGCGTTCCTGCAATACGCCGGGGGCGCGCCCGCCAACGTGGCGGTGGCCGCGGCGCGGCTGGGCGCGGACACGCATTTCGCCGGCATGCTCGGCGAGGACATGTTCGGCGACTTCCTGCGCGAGAGCCTGGAATCGGCCGGCGTGGCCACCGATTGCATCGTCCGCACCAGCGAGGCCAAGACCGCGCTGGCCTTCGTCGCCCTGGACGCGACCGGCGAGCGCAGTTTCAGTTTCTACCGGCCACCGGCGGCGGATCTGCTGTTCCGCACCGAGCATTTCCAGCCCAACTGTTTCAACGGCACCGGCAGCTTCCACGTCTGCTCCAACAGCCTGACCGAGCCGACCATCGCCGAGACCACCTTCAACGGCATGCTGCGCGCGCGCGCCGCCGGTGCGGTGGTGAGCCTGGATCTGAATCTGCGCCCGGCACTGTGGCCGGCCAACGTGGATCCGGCGCCGCGCCTGTGGGAAGCGCTGGTCAACGCGGACCTGGTGAAGCTGTCGCAGGAGGAACTCGATTATCTTGCGCGCCCGTTCGGTGGCGGCACCGTGGGCGAGGCGCGGGTGCGCGAGCGCCTGTTCGACGGCCAGGCGCAATGGCTGATCGTCACCGACGGTGCCGCGCCGATCCGCTGGTTCACCCGCGAAGCGTCGGGGCAGGTGGCCAGTTTCCGGGTGGAAACCCGCGATACCACCGCGGCGGGCGACGCCTTCGTCGGCGGACTGCTGTTCCGGCTGGGCGAACGCGGCGGCGACGGCGCGGGTTTCGCCGCGTTCTGCCGTGATCGTTCCGCCATCGAGGACACCCTCCGCTTCGGCGCCGCGGTCGGCGCGCTGGCGGTGACCCGCAAGGGCGCCTTCGCCGCCATGCCGACCCTGGCCGAAGTCCAACAACTGCTGCAGGACCAACATGAGCTCGCCTGACACCGCACCGGATTTCCGTTCGCCCGCCTTCCTGCGCGGGCACATCGCGCAGACCATGGCGTTCTACCATCCGCGCGCCATCGACCCGGCCGGCGGTTTCTTCCATTACTTCCGCGACGACGGCAGCGTGTACGACGCCGGCCATCGCCACCTGGTCAGCAGCACGCGCTTCGTCTTCAACTACGCGATGGCGTTCCGCGAGTTCGGCAATCCGGAATACCTGGATGCGGTGAAGCACGGCCTGCGCTACCTGCGCGAAGTGCACCGCAATCCGGCTACCGGCGGATACGCCTGGACGCTGCGCGACGGCGTGGTCGAGGACGACATGAACCATTGCTACGGCGTGGCCTTCGTGCTGCTGGCGTACGCCTGCGGCGTCAAGGCCGGCGTGGAAGAGGCACGCGGCTGGATGGACGAAACCTGGAACCTGCTGGAGCAGCGCTTCTGGGAACCGGCGTACGGCCTGTACCGGGACGAAGCCGACGCGCAGTGGAACTTCACCGGCTATCGCGGCCAGAACGCCAACATGCACATGTGCGAAGCGATGCTGGCGGCGTTCGAGGCCACCGGTGAACGTCGCTATGTCGAGCGCGCCCTGCAACTGGCCGACCACATGACCCGCCGCCAGGCGGCCAAGGCCGACGGGCTGGTCTGGGAGCATTACGACAGCCACTGGAACATCGACTGGGATTACAACCGCGACAATCCCAAGCACCTGTTCCGGCCGTGGGGTTTCCAGCCGGGCCACCAGACCGAATGGGCCAAGCTGCTGATGATCCTGGATCGGCACGTCGATGCCGAGTGGCTGGTGCCGACCGCGCGCCATCTGTTCGACGTGGCGGTCGCGCGGTCGTGGGACGGCGCGCGCGGCGGCCTGTATTACGGTTTCGCGCCGGACGGACAGGTCTGCGACGACGACAAGTACTTCTGGGTGCAGGCCGAATCGCTGGCCGCCGCCGCCCTGCTGGCGCAACGCACCGGCGATGCGTCCTACTGGCAGTGGTACGAGCGCCTGTGGGATTACGCCTGGAAACATTTCGTCGATCACCGCTACGGCGCGTGGTACCGCATCCTGGATGCGGACAACCGCAAGTACAGCGACGAGAAGAGTCCGGCCGGGAAGACGGACTACCACACGATGGGCGCCTGTCACGAGGTGCTGAACGTGGTGCGTCCGCGCGACTGACGCGGACGTCCACACCGAGCGGGGAGGGAAGGGCTTTGCGCGGAACCGGAAACACGTCTGGATTTGGATCGATGCAACGTCGCCTGCTGGCGGGACTGTTGCTGTTCGCGCCGATGCTGGCGCATGCGCAGCCTGCGGCGCAGTCGTCCGCGGCGTCGCTGGTACCGCTGCCGGCGTCGGTCCGGCCGGAGGCGGGCAGCTTCGTGTTGTCCGCGTCCACCCGCGTGTGCGCCGGGGACAAGGCCTCGCGCGCCAATGCCGAACTGCTCAAGGCGTGGCTGCGGCAACAACAGGGCTGGACGCCGCGCGACTGCGGCCGCGCGGCGGCGGATGCCGCCGACGTCATCCTCCTGGAAGCCGGCGATGAAGCGGACGCGGAAGAGGCTTACCAACTGCACGTGCAGCCCGGGCGGATCAACCTGCGCGGACGCGCCGCCGGCCAGTTCTACGGCCTGCAGACGCTGATGCAACTGGTGCCCGTCACGCGCGCGCCGAAGCTGGAACTGCCGGCGCAGCGCATCGACGACGCGCCGCGCTTCGCCTATCGCGGCATGCATCTGGACGTCGGCCGCCACCTGTTCCCGGTCGACTTCATCAAGCAGTTGCTGGACCGCATGGCGCACTACAAGCTCAACCGGTTCCACTGGCATCTCACCGACGACCAGGGCTGGCGGATCGAGATCAAGCGGTATCCGCGGCTGACCGAAGTGGGGGGCCAGCGCAGGGAGACCGACGGCGACGGCAAGCCCTACGGCGGCTTCTACACCCAGGAGGAAGTGCGCGAGGTGGTTGCCTACGCCGCCGCATTGCACATCACGGTGATTCCGGAAATCGAGATGCCGGGCCACGCGCTGGCCGCGCTGGCCGCCTATCCCGAGCTGGGCTGCACGCCGGGCCCGTTCGAGACGGGCACCACCTGGGGCGTGTTCGACGACATCTTCTGCCCGACCGAGCCGACCTTCACCTTCCTGGAGAACGTGCTGGACGAAGTCATCCCGCTGTTCCCGGCGCCGTACGTCCACATCGGCGGCGACGAGGCGCCGAAGACCCGCTGGAAGCAGAGCGCGGCCGCGCAGGAAGTCATCCGCCGCGAAGGCCTGAAGGACGAACACGAACTGCAGAGCTGGTTCATCCGGCGCATGGAGCGCTTCTTGCATTCGCGCGGCAAGCGCCTGATCGGCTGGGACGAGATCCTCGAAGGCGGGCTGGCGCCGGACGCCACCGTGATGTCGTGGCGCGGCGAGGCCGGCGGCATCGCCGCCGCGCGGCACGGCAACGACGTGATCATGAGCCCGACCCGCTGCTGCTACCTCGACTACGGCCAGGGCCCCAAGGACACCGAACTGTGGCAGAAGGGCGGCGAACTGCCGATCGAGAAGGTCTACGCCTACGACCCGGTGCCGGTGGAACTGGAAGCCGACAAGCGCCACCACATCCTCGGCGTGCAGGCGAACGTATGGACCGAGCGCATGCCGCGCGAGGAAGTGGTCGAGTACATGGTGTTCCCGCGCCTGCTGGCCCTGGCCGAGATCGCCTGGACCCCGCAGGCGCAGCGTGACTTCGACGCGTTCGACCGGCGCCTGTCCGGACAGTATCCGCGCCTGGCGCAGGCGGGCATCGGCTTCCGCATTCCCGCACCGTGGGGCTTGAACGACGGCATGGCGGTGGAGCAGGCGCACTACACGCTGGACCTGCGGCCGCGCGTGCCCGGCAGCCGCATCCACTACACGCTGGATGGCAGCGTCCCGACCCGCGCCTCGCCGCAGGCGACCGGACCGGTCGACGTCGACGTGCCGGCCGACGGCACGGTCACGGTGCGCACGCTGACGATCACCGCCGACGGCCGCGAAAGCGGCATCCATCGCGCCACCTTGCGCAATCGTCGCTACAAGGCCGCGCAGGCGGTGCCGGAAGATGCCCGCACAAAGGGCGTGTCGTACCGCTACTACGAAGGCGAGTTCGCGCGCTTCTCCGAGATGGACGCGGCCACGCCGGTCCGCAGCGGCAGCGCGCAATCCTTCGATTGGCGCGGTTACGGGCGCCACGAGCATTTCGGGCTGCGCTTCGAAGGCTGGCTGCAGGTACCGGAGGATGGCGTGTACCGCTTCCGCGCGCAGGCCGACGACGCTTCGGCGCTGTACATCGACGACGAAGCGATCGTGCGCAACGAGACCTACGATCAGCCGGTGGAGGGCAGCGTGCCGCTTCGGCGCGGCTGGCATCGGCTGCGGCTGGACTTCTACCAGCGTTCCGGCGATATCGGCCTGGGCTTGGAATGGGCGAAGGGAGACGCGCCGCTGAAGCCGCTGGACGCCGGACGACTGCGGCATTGAGGCGGGAGTCCGCGGGATCCGGCGCGCGCCGGCCGCGGACGGGAAACAGGAATTTCCGCGGCGCGCGCGCGTGGCGGAAACCACGCAGGTCTGGCCGCGCCCGTTCCCTTGCATGCCGGAACGCGCGTACCGACGAGGAGAGTGAGTCGATGAGAACCCGTATCGTTGCCGCTGCCGTTCCCGCCTGGCTGCGCGCCGCGTTCTGCGGCTGGCTGCTGCTGGCGGGCACCGCGATGGCGCAACCGGCCGCGCAGTCGCAGACGGTCGCCGCCGACTGGCGCTTCCGCCTGCTGCCCGGCGACGCCCAGGCCGCCGCGCATCCGCAGGCCGGCGCGTGGGCCCGGGCCAGCGTACCCGGCACCGTCCACACCGATCTGTTCGCCAACGGCGTGATTCCGGACCCCTACGTCGGCGCGCCGGAAGCCGGGCTGCAATGGATCGGCCTGGCCGATTGGGAGTACGTGGGCCGCTTCGACGTCGATGCGGCCACGCGGGCACGGCCGCACGCGGAACTGGTGTTCGAAGGATTGGATACCTTCGCGGAGGTCGAGCTCAACGGCCAGCCGCTGTTGAAAGCCGACAACAGCCATCGCACCTGGCGGGCGCGGGTCGACGGCCGGCTGAAGGCGAGCGGCAACGAACTGCGGGTGGTGTTCCGTTCGCCGATCCGCACGCTGCTGCCGAAGGTCCAGGCGATGCCGCACAAGATCGCCGGCAACTACCCATCGCCCTACGGCGACGAGCCGAAGGACGCGATGGTCGGCAACTTCGTGCGCAAGCCCGGTTATCACTTCGGATGGGACTGGGGACCGCGTTACGTCACCGCCGGCATCTGGCGGCCGATCCGATTGGAAAGCTGGGACGGACTGCGCATCACCGATCTGGCGGTGCGCACCGATGCGCTGGACGGCCAGCAGGCGCGGCTTGCCGTGCTGGTGGAAGTGGAAGCCGCGCGCGCGGCCTCCGCCGACGTGGAAATCGAGGTGCGGGATCCGGAGGGACGCCGCGTCGACGTGCTGCGCCGGAAAGCCGCGCTGATCGCGGGCGTGCAGCCTGTCAGCGTGGACGTGACCCTGCCCAGGCCGCGCCGCTGGTGGCCGGTGGGATATGGCGAGCAGGCGCGCTACACCTTCCACGCCACGCTCAAGACCAAAGGCGGTGTGGCGCATGCCGAACGCCGCACCGGCCTGCGCACGGTCGAACTGCGCCGCGACCTCGACGCGGACGGGCAGGGCCAGGGCTTCGCTTTCGTGATCAACGGCGTACCGGTGTTCGCCAAGGGCGCCAACGTCATTCCGTTCGATGCCTTCCCGCCGCGCGCCGACGAAGCGCGCGTGCGCAGGGCGCTCACCGCCGCGCGCGACGCCAACATGAACATGCTGCGCAATTGGGGGGGCGGTTACTACGAGGACGACGTGTTCTTCGAGATCGCCGACGAACTCGGCCTGCTGGTCTGGCAGGACTTCATGTTCGGCGGCGGCATGCAGCCGGGTTACGACCCCGCGTTCCGCGCCAACGTGGTCGCCGAGGCGCGCGACAACATCCGCCGCCTGCGCCATCACCCCAGCATCGTCCTGTGGTGCGGCAACAACGAGGAAGAGACGGCATGGAAGGATTGGGGCCATCGCAAGCAATTGATGGCCGCGGATCCCGTGTTCGCCGACAAGGTCTGGCAGGGTTACGTGGCGCTGTTCGGCCAGGATCTGCGCCAGGTGGTGGCCGAGCATGGGCTGGGCGTGCCGTACTGGTCCAGCTCGCCCAGCAATGATCTGGACGAGAAGGCCAACGATTCGCGCAAGGGCGACAAGCACTACTGGGACGTGTGGGCCGGTTCCAAGCCGGTGCAGGCCTACCTGGACGAAACGCCGCGCTTCATGTCCGAGTTCGGCCTGCAGGCCTGGCCGGAGATGCGCACCATCGACAGCTTCGCCAAGCCGGAAGAGCAGAGCGTCGATGGCCCGGTGATCAAGGCGCACCAGAAATTCCTGGCGGGCGAGGGCAATACGCGCCTGTCGCTCTACATCGAGCGCGAGTACGGCAAGCCGCGCGACTTCGCCGGTTTCGTCTACCTGAGCCGGGTGATGCAGGCCGACGGCATCGAACTGGCCGCCTTGCACCACCGCGCTTCCCGGCCGTACACGATGGGTTCGCTGTACTGGCAGCTCAACGACGTGTGGCCGGGCGCGTCGTGGTCGAGCGTGGATTTCCACGGTCGCTGGAAGCCGCTGAACTACCATGCGCGGCGCTTCTTCGCGCCGCTCGCCGTGGCCGCGCTGCGCAAGGATGGCGTCACCCGCTTGTCGCTGCTGTCGGATCGGACCGTGCCGACCGACGCCGAATGGCGCCTGCGGGTGATGGATTTCGACGGCCGTGTGCTGAAGGAACGCCGCCAGCGAGCCACTCTCGCGGCACTGGCGGCCACGCCGGCGGGCGAGTTCACCGACGCCGAACTCTTGGGCGCCGCGGACCCCGCGCGTACCGTGGCCGTGTTCGAGTTGATCACGGGTGGCCAGGCCGTGTCGCGCGGACTGGTGTACTTCGCCGCGCCCAAGGAGCTGCACCTGCCGGCGCCGCGCATCGAGACGGATCTGGCCGCCCACGGCGACGGCTATCGCCTGACCCTGCGCTCGCCGGTGTTCGTGCGCGCCCTGTGGCTGGGCTTCGGCAACCTGGACGTGACCGTTTCGGACAATGCGCTGGACCTTTTGCCCGGCGAGACGGTGAACCTGATGCTGCATTCCCGTGCCGACGCCGATGCGCTGCGCGGCGCGCTCATCCTGCAATCCCTGGCCGACGCGATGTCCGCGCCGGCGCCCTGATCGTTTTCCGCAGAGAGGATTTCCCATGCACGACGACCCGATGACGACCCGTTCCTCCCGCCGCGTGCTGCGCGGACAACGCCTGGCCGGCGCGGTGCTGATGGCATTGACGCTGGCGGCCGGCACCGCCTGCGACCGGAAGCCCGCAGCCGACGAGTCCGCGCCGGCCAGGACCGAGGCGCCTGCCACGTCGGCGGGCCCCAGCGCCCTGGCCGCCGTCCCCGCGGTGGACGACGCCGAGGCCGCGCGCCTGGCCGAACAGGTCAAGGCCGAAACCCGGCACGCCTGGCAGGGCTACATGCAGTTCGCCAAGGGCCATGACGATCTCAAGCCCATCAGCGGCCAACCGCGCGACTGGTACGAGCAGTCGCTGCTGATGTCGCCGGTGGATGCGCTGGACACGCTCATCCTGCTCGGCCTGGACAAGGAAGCGGCGGAAGCGCGCGAACTGATCGCCACCCGGCTCTCGTTCGATCACGACATGTACGTGCAGAACTTCGAGATCACCATCCGCCTGCTGGGCGGGCTGATCTCCGGTTACCAGCTCAGCGGCGACGAGCGGCTGCTCAAGCTGGCCGAGGATCTGGGCAAGCGCCTGCTGCCCGTGTTCGAGAGCAGGACCGGCCTGCCGTACACGCACGTCAACCTGCGCACCGGCAAGGTCCGCGGCAACATCAGCAACCCGGCCGAGACCGGCACGCTGCTGATCGAGTTCGGCGCGCTGAGCAAGCTCACCGGCAACCCGATTTATTACGACAAGGCCAAGCGGGCGCTGGTGGAGACCTTCAACCGGCGTTCGAAGATCGGCCTGGTCGGCCTGAACATCAACGTCGAGACCGGCGAGTGGACCAATCCCACCAGCCATATCGCCGGCGGCATCGATTCGTACTACGAGTACCTGTTCAAGTGCTGGAAGCTGTTCGGCGACGCCGACTGCAAGCGCATGTGGGACCAGAGCATCGGCCCGATCAACCAGTATCTGGCGGACGAAGTGCGCGATGGCGAGCTGTGGTACGGCTATGCCGACATGAACACCGGCAAGCGCACCCAGACCACCTATGGCGCGCTGGACGCGTTCATGCCGGGCCTGCTGGCGTTCGGCGGCGATCTGGAGCGCGCCAAGCGCCTGCAGGAGTCGGGCCTGAAGATGTGGCGCCTGCACGGCATCGAGCCGGAGGCCATCGACTACGCGAAGATGGAAGTGACCTCGCCGGGCTACCCGCTGCGTCCGGAGATCGTCGAGTCCGCCTACTACCTGCATCACTACACCGGCGACGCGCGGTATCGCGGCATGGGCAAGGAGTTCTTCGAAGACTTCGTGCGCAACACGCGCACCGAGCATGGGTTCGCCGCGCTGAAGGACGTGCGCAGCAAGGAGAAGAACGACTCGATGGAGAGCTTCCTGTTCGCCGAGACCTTCAAGTACTACTACCTGCTGTTCGCGCCGAAGACCGCGCTGGATTTCGACGCGGTGGTGTTCAACACCGAGGCCCATCCGATCCGGAAGACCTGGAAGGAGTGAGTCGCGGCGACAACGCGAGCCTGTCTGGAAAGCCCGTCCTCGACGGGCTTTCTTTTTTTTCGCGGCAGGTGGCGCCGCGCGGGAAGGAAAGAGAGCATGGGTGAGAAGAGGAGAGTGTGATTGTGGGCCATGGGGCATCGCAAGCGTGCCCGAGTGGAAAAAACATCGGAAAACAAGCGGCTTTTCACGCTCCGCGGTCGAGCGGGCGAACAAGCTGGGCATCGAATGTCCCAACTGAGACTGGTAACCGTTTCCAGCGGATTCCTATATGCTCCCGGCGCAATACGGATTACAAATCCAGTACCCCACCTGCTTGAGGCCATGTACGACGCCACTTTGACGACCGCGCGCATCGCGGTGACGGAAGACGATGACGAACTCCGCGAATTGATCGTGTCCGAGTTGAACGATCGCGGGTTCCAGACCGTAGGGTTCGCCAGCGCCAGTGAACTCTACCGGCACCTGGCCGTGCAGCGTTGCGACATCGTGCTGCTGGATATCGGTCTTCCCGGCGAGGACGGTTACGCGATCGCCCGCCACCTGCGCCAGATCGCGTCCGTCGGCATCGTGATGCTGACCGCGCGCGGCGGGAGCGACGACATGGCCCGCGGTCTCAGCACCGGTGCGGATCTGTACCTGGTCAAGCCGGTGGACATGGACGTGCTGGCGGCGGGCATCACCAGCCTGCGCCGTCGCCTTGCGTCGCCCGGTCAGGCAGCCGGATCGGAACCGCCGCCACCGCGCTGGTCGCTGGTGGCCGGTGGCTGGAAACTGCGCGCGCCCAACGGGATCGAACTGGGCCTGGGCGAGGCGGAACGCGCGTTCCTGCGGATGCTGCTCGAACACCCCGGCGAGCCGGTCGAGCGCGAGCGGCTGATCGCCGGCATGACCGATTCGCCCGAGGATTTCGATCCGCATCGTCTCGAAGTGCTGCTGCATCGGCTGCGCCAGCGGGTGCGCACGGCGAGCGGCCACGCGTTGCCGCTGCGCGCGGTGCGTGGCACGGG
>Ga0182741_1000928_pt1 | contig 41162 bp, 38 predicted proteins | sample eDN5th37CBELigOP_FD_128874 | JGI IMG/M metagenome (GOLD analysis project Ga0182741, IMG submission 128874) | Enriched Organic Plus compost microbial communities from Emeryville, California, USA - eDNA 5th pass 37_C BE-Lig OP (version 2) (version 2) ... | reverse complement strand
CACTGCCATAACGACCTGGGACTGGCGGTGGCCAACTCGCTGGCGGCGGTGCTCAACGGCGCCCGCCAGGTGGAGTGCACCATCAACGGCCTGGGCGAGCGCGCCGGCAACGCCTCGCTGGAGGAGATCGTGATGGCGGTGCGCACCCGCCAGGACGTGTTCCCCTGCGATACCGGCATCAACACCCAGGAGATCGTGCCGACCTCGCGCCTGGTCTCCAACATCACCGGCTTCGCGGTGCAGCCGAACAAGGCCATCGTCGGCGCCAACGCTTTCGCGCACGAGTCGGGCATTCACCAGGACGGCGTGCTCAAGCACCGCGAGACCTACGAGATCATGCGCGCCGAGGACGTGGGCTGGCACACCAACCGCATGGTGCTGGGCAAGCTCTCCGGCCGCGCCGCCTTCCGCACCCGTCTGCAGGAACTGGGCATTACCTTCGAATCCGAGGAGCAGCTCAACGAGGCCTTCGTGCGCTTCAAGGATCTGGCCGACAAGAAGCCGGAGATCTTCGACGAGGACCTGCAGGCGCTGGTGACCGAGGCCAACCTGGCGCTGGAGAACGAGCGGGTCAAGCTGGTGTTCCTCAGCGTCTGCTCGCAGACCGGCGAGGTGCCCACCGCCAAGATCGTGCTGGCCATCGACGGCCAGGAGCGCGAGGCCGTGGCCGAGGGCAGCGGTCCGGTGGATGCGGCGTTCAAGGCCATCGAGGCGCTGGTCGCGACCGACGCGCAGTTGGTGCTGTACTCGGTCAACAACATCACCACCGGCACCGACGCGCAGGGCGAGGTGACGGTGCGGCTGGACAAGGGCGGGCGCATCGTCAACGGCCAGGGTGCCGACACCGACATCGTGATCGCCTCGGCCAAGGCCTACGTCAACGCCGTCAACAAGCTGTCGCAGGGCGTGGACCGCACCCATCCCCAGGTCGGCGGCGTCTAGCCGGATAGGGTGCGAGCGATCGGAGCATCATGAGCGATAGCGGCGCGGCAAGGCGGCAACTCTACCTGGAGCGGATGGGCATAGACCTCTGGCTGCCGCGCCATGGTGGGGCGAGCGCGCCGGCCGAGCCGGTCCGACCGGCCACGGCGGCGCTTGCGGTCGCTCAGGTCGCGCCCGCGCCGCAGCAGCCGCAGCAGCCGCAGCAGCCGCAGCAGCCGCAGCAGCCGCAGCAGCCGCAGCAGCCGCAAGCGGCTGTGGAGGAGGTGCCCGTTCCCGCCGCCGGTCTCGACTGGGAAGCCCTCAGGACCCAGGTGGCCGGCTGCCGCGCCTGCGATTTGTGCGAAACCCGCACGCAGACCGTGTTCGGCGTCGGCCAGCGCCGTACCCGGTTGATGGTGATCGGCGAGGCGCCCGGCGCCGATGAGGACCTGCAAGGCGAGCCGTTCGTCGGCCGCGCCGGCCAGTTGCTCAATGGCATGCTGTTCGCCATGGGCTGGCCGCGGGACAAGGTGTACATCGCCAACATCCTCAAGTGCCGCCCGCCGCACAACCGCGACCCGCAGCCGCTTGAGGTGGCCGCCTGCATGGGCTACCTGTTGCGGCAGTTGGAATTGGTGCAGCCGGATCTCATCTTGGCGGTGGGTCGCATTGCCGCGCAGAACCTGCTCCAGACCGAGGCGCCGATCGGCAAGCTGCGCGGCGTCGTTCACCGTTTCGGCGACCGTCGCCTGCCGCTGGTGGTGACCTACCATCCGGCCTATTTGCTGCGCTCGCCGCGCGAGAAGGCGCGGGCATGGCAGGATCTGAAGCTGGCGCGTTCCGTGCTGGAGGCTAGCGTGGCGGTATCCGAATCAGCCAGCGGAACCATCGTCCAGTCATGAGCGCCGTACCGTCAGCCGCCGTAACCACGATACGCGCCATGCGAGCCGAGGATCTCGACTCGGTCATGGCGATCGAGGAGCGTGCCTACGCCTTTCCCTGGACGCGCGGGATCTTCCAGGACTGCTTGCGGGTCGGCTACGGTTGCTGGGTGTACGAATCGCAGCAGACGCTGCGCGGTTACGCGGTGATGTCGTTCGGTGCCGGCGAGGCCCATTTGCTCAACCTGTGCGTGGGGCCGGAATGGCAGGGGGCGGGCATCGGCCGTAAGCTGCTGTGCCATGTCCTGACTCAAGCCGAACGGCTGGCCGCGACCGAGATCTTTCTGGAAGTGCGGCCCTCCAACGCGCCGGCGCTGCGGTTGTACCGCGAGCTGGCTTTTCGCGAGATCGGCCGCCGCCGCGGCTACTACCCCGCGCACGATGGCCGCGAGGACGCGCTGGTGCTCGCCCGCCCGATCGGCTTACCCCCGGACGCGGCTACTTAGATCCCCTCTAACGAAAGCCTGGCACACCCGCATCGCCTGAGGGCGCCTCGGTAGGCGAAGCTCTGGACGCCGCTTGGCGTTGTCGCGCGCTCCTTATGTGGAGCGCCCACAGCGCGTCGCGCGCGCCTAGCCCCGCTGCATCCAGAGCCTTGCGCAGGCGCGTCAGGGCTTCGTTAGAGGCTCTTGGGCGCCGGGGCAGGGGGGCGCGGTGGGGGCTCAGTCGCCCTGCCAGATCACCCGCTCGACCTTCCATACGCCCTCTTCGCGCTTGAGCGTGGCCGTGCCTTTCACACGGTTGTGCTCGTCGCCGGGGAGCAGGGTCAGGGTCGCGGTGTCGCCGTCGATCGATTCGTTGCTCACCTGGACTTTATGGGGAGCGGCGGCTTTCATCAGGTAGAAGGCGCGGCCGCGGAAGTCCGGCGGGAAAGTCCGTTCGAACTCCTCTCGTGCCGCCTTGGTCGCGTGCGGCCAAAGCGCTTCGTCGGACAGGGCCGATTTCAACGCGAGGTGGTATTCGAGATAGGCTTCGCGTGGTGAGGTGCCGGCGCCGAAAGCCGACAGGGGTAGAAGCAAGAACAGCAGACTTATCAGCGAGATTCTTATAGTTAGCATCGCCACTCTCTCCACCATCTGACATACCCGGCTTCCGTGCAATTAGATATTTAAATTAATCCAATAGTGGTAGCAACCGGGTGGAGTGTATACGCTCCGGCCGCTACAGCAATGGTAAAGGGGGATCAGTGGAGCATCATGCGCTGGGGGAACGGCGGCAGGTCTGGGCCTGGGCGTTCTACGATTGGGCCAACTCGGCGTTCGCTACCGTGGTCCTGGCCGGGTTCTTTCCCATCCTGTTCCACGACTATTGGCACAGCGGCACCGAGGCGACGGTGATCAACTCCCGCTTGGGCGCGGTCAACTCGCTGGCGAGTTTGCTGGTGGCGATTTCCGCCCCGGTGCTCGGCGCGATTGCCGATCGCTCCGGTTCCAAGCGCCGCTTCCTCGGGACGCTGATGGCGGTCGGGGTGATCGCCACCGCCGCGCTGAACTGGGTGGATGCCGGCCACTGGCTGGCCGCGGCCACGTTGTACGTATTCGCCTATGTGGCCTGGCTGGGCGCCAACGTGTTCTATGACGCACTGCTGGTGTCGGTGGCGCGCGCCGAGCGCTGGCACTTCGTGTCCGGGCTCGGCTTCGGCATGGGCTATCTGGGCGGCGGCCTGCTGTATGCCGGTTGCGTGTTCGTGGCGCTGAGCCCCGCTAGTTTCGGGTTCGCCGACGCGGGCGCGGCGGCGCGCTTCGGGTTCGTGGCGGTGGCGGTGTGGTGGCTGCTGTTCGCCCTGCCGCTGTTTCTGTTCGTGCGCGAGCCGACGCAGACGGCGCCGCTGACCTGGGCGGCGTTGCCCGCCGGGTTCCGCTCGGTGGCGGGAACCCTGCGCCGGATTCGGCGCTTGCCAGCGGTGGCGCTGTTCCTGCTGGCCTACTGGCTGTACATCGACGGAGTCGACACCGTTATCGTGATGGCGGTAGCGTACGGCAAGTCGCTCGGCTTCGAGACCAAGCACCTGATCCTGGCGCTGCTGCTGGTGCAGTTCATCGGCTTTCCCGCAGCCATCCTGTACGGCAAGCTGGGTGAGCGCTTCGGCGCCAAGCGCGGCATCTATCTGGCGTTGGCGATGTACACCCTGATCTGCCTGTGGGGCACGCAGGTGCAGGCGCCGGCCGAGTTCTATCTGATCGCGATCATGGTGGGGCTGGTGCAGGGCGGCGTGCAGTCGCTAAGCCGTTCGCTGTACGCGCGGTTGATTCCGGCGGCGGAGGCGGGCGAGTTCTTCGGCTTCTACAATCTGATCGGCAAGTCGGCCGCGCTGGTCGGGCCGCTGCTGTTCGGCTGGTTCGGCGTGATGTTCGGCAACGAGCGCTACTCGATGCTGGCGCTGATCATTCTGTTCGTCGCCGGCGCTGTCGTGCTGACGCGGGTGGTAGAGCCGAGGACGCGCGGGGCCGTGGCATTTGGTGTGCCGCCGGCCGCGCCGTAGAATCACGGCTGCGGTTCAGGTTCGGGAGGTTAACGTGGCGAACGACCAGCACAATCGGCCGACACCGTGGCAAATCGTCAAGAGCATTCTGGGCGGCGCGCTCGGTGTTCAGAGCGAGCAGACCCGGCAGCGCGACTTCGCCCACGGCAACCCGATCGTCTACATCGTCGGCGGCGTCGTGTTCACCGTGGTGTTCATCCTGGTGCTGGTGTTCATCGTGCGGATGGTGCTGAAGTCCGCCGGGGCGTGACCAGCGCGGGGCGTCCGCCGCGGCGAACGCCCCTTGGCTCGATCATCACAGGCGGCTGATCCGCTCGTACTGCTCGTCGAGCGCCAGCAGAGCGGTCTTGAGTTCGGCCAGCCGGTCGCGTTCCTTCTGCACCACTTCGGCCGGGGCCTTCTCCGAGAAGTTCGGGTTGGCCAGTTTCGCCTCGGCGCGCTCGATCTCCTGACGCTTGCGCCCGCGCTCCTTTTCCAGCCGCGCCAGCTCCGCGCCCTTGTCGATCAACCCGGCGATCGGCACCAGCACCTTCATCTCGCCGACCAGCGCGATCGCCGCTTCCGGCGCCGCCTCGTCCGGCTCCAGCCAACGGATCGACTCCGGTCGGCCGAGGAAGTCGATGAAGCCGCGCATGGCTTCCAGCCGCGCCTTGTCCTGCGCCGAGCCGTTCTGCAGCACGATCGGCAGCGGCTTGCCCGGAGCGATGTTCATCTCGCCGCGGATGCGGCGGATGCCCAGCAGGAACTCCTGCAGCCAGCGGATCTCGGCCTCGGCCTCCGCGTCGAGCTTGCTCTGCTCGGGGCGCGGGAAGGGTTGACGCATGATGGTCGCGCCCTCGACGCCGGCCAGCGGCGCCACGCGCTGCCAGATCTCCTCGGTGATGAACGGCATGATCGGATGCGCCAGCCGCAGCACGGCCTCGAGCACGCGTACCAGGGTGCGCCGGGTGCCGCGCAGCGCGGCTTCGTCCTGCGACTGGGTGAGCACCGGCTTGGACAGCTCCAGGTACCAGTCGCAGTACTCGTTCCAGATGAACTCGTAGATGGCCTGCGCCGCCTGGTCGAGGCGGTAGCCCTCGATGGCTTCGGCCACCGCGGCCTCGGCGCGCTGCAGGCGGGAGATGATCCAGCGGTCGGCCACCGACAACGCGACCTCGCCGCCCTGCGCTCCGGTATCGTGCCCCTCGGTGTTCATGAGCACGTAGCGGGCGGCGTTCCACAGCTTGTTGCAGAAGTTGCGGTAGCCCTCGACCCGGCCCATGTCGAAGATGATGTCGCGGCCGGTGGTGGCCAGCGAGGCGAAGGTGAAGCGCAGCGCGTCGGTGCCGAAGCTGCGGATGCCCTCCGGGAACTCCTTGCGGGTCGCCTTCTCGATCTTGGGCGCGTCCTGCGGCTTCATCAGGCCGGTGGTGCGCTTCTGCACCAGCTGCTCCAGCTCGATGCCGTCGATGATGTCCAGCGGGTCGAGCACGTTGCCCTTGGACTTGGACATCTTCTGGCCTTCGTGGTCGCGCACCAGGCCGTGCACGTAGACCTGGCGGAACGGCACGTCCTTCATCACGTACAGGCCCATCATCACCATCCGGGCGACCCAGAAGAAGATGATGTCGAAGCCGGTGACCAGCACGCTGGTGGGGTAGAAGGTCTTCAGCGCCTCGGTCTGCTCCGGCCAGCCGAGCGTGGAGAACGGCCACAGCGCCGAGGAGAACCAGGTGTCGAGCACGTCCTCGTCCTGGCGCAGCGGCGCGTCGCCCAGGTTGTGCTTGGCGCGCACCTCGGCCTCGCTGCGGCCGACGTAGACGTTGCCGGCGTCGTCGTACCAGGCCGGGATGCGGTGGCCCCACCAGATCTGGCGGCTGATGCACCAGTCCTGGATGTCGTTGAGCCAATTGAAATAGGTCTTGTCCCAGTTCTCGGGAATGAACTTGATGCGGCCGTCCTTCACGCACTGGATCGACGGCTCGGTGATGACCTTGCGCCCGCCGGGGCGGCCGTCCGGCTGCACGTCGCGGGTCAGGTCCACGAACCACTGGTCGGTGAGGTAGGGCTCGATCACGGCGTTGGTGCGGTCGCCGCGCGGCACCATCAGCGTGTGGTCCTTGATGCCTTCCAGCAGGCCCTGGGCTTCGAGGTCGGCGACGATGCGCTTGCGCGCCTCGTAGCGGTCCAGGCCGCGGTAGGCAGCCGGGCCGTTGTCGTTGATCTTGGCGTCGACGGTGAAGATGTTGATCTGCGGCAGGTCATGCCGTTGGCCGACGGCGTAGTCGTTGAAGTCGTGCGCCGGGGTGATCTTCACGCAGCCGGTGCCGAACGCCGGATCGACGTAGTCGTCGGCGATGATCGGGATCTCGCGCTCGGCCAGCGGCAGGCGCACGCTCTTGCCAATCAGGTGCTTGTAGCGCTCGTCCTCCGGATGCACGGCCACCGCCGTGTCGCCCAGCATGGTCTCGGGGCGGGTGGTGGCCACCACCAGATGGCCGCTGCCGTCGGCGAGCGGGTAACGCAGCTGCCACAGATGGCCCTTCTCCTCGGAGCTGACCACCTCGAGGTCGGACACCGCGGTGTGCAGCACCGGGTCCCAGTTCACCAGGCGCTTGCCGCGGTAGATCAGGCCGTCTTCGTACAGCCGCACGAACACTTCCTTCACCGCGTTGGACAGGCCCTCGTCCATGGTGAAGCGCTCGCGCGACCAGTCCACGGAGGCGCCCATGCGCCGCAACTGGCGGGTGATGGTGCCGCCGGATTGCGCGCGCCACTCCCACACCTTCTCGATGAAGGCCTCGCGCCCCAGGTCGTGGCGGGTCTTACCCTGCTGGTTGAGCTGGCGCTCCACCACCATCTGGGTGGCGATGCCGGCATGGTCCGTGCCCGGTTGCCACAGCGTGTTGTCGCCCCGCATCCGGTGATAGCGGGTGAGCACGTCCATTACGGTGTCCTGGAAGGCATGGCCCATGTGCAGCGTGCCCGTGACGTTGGGCGGCGGAATCATGATGCAGTAGGGCTGGCCCTGGCCGGACGGGGCGAAATAGCCCTCCGTTTCCCAGGTCTGGTAGCGGCGCTGCTCGATCGCGTGGGGGTCGTAGGTCTTGTCCATCGGTACCTGTCGGCAAAGGCGGGGAAAAAAGGGCGTCATTCTAGCCCAGCGCCGGCGGCGCGGGCTCGGCGTTGGCGGCGGGCGGCGGCTGTTCGCTCAGCGCCTTGTGCAGCTCGGCGAGCACGGTTTCGCGTATGGCCGCGGTGGCCGCGGGCAAGGCCGCGTCGATGGCGGCCTCGATCCTTGCCTGCAGTTGCTGGGCGCTGTCCAGGGGCGCGGCATCGCCGGCCGATTCGCGGCCGCCGCCGAGGAACACGCCGGCGGCGCGCAGATAATCACCGGGGACGACCACGTCGAACAGCATGGGGACGCCGCGTTCGTCGGTGTAGAGCGGTTCCTCTTCCGGTTGCGGCGCTATAGGCTCGCTCACGATTCCTGCTCCAGCTTGTGGTAGTTGGGCGTATGGCCGTGATCCCGGTACAGCCGAAAACGCATGCGCGCCTGCTCGAGCTGGCCGGGCTCCTGCTCGACCACCTCGGCCAGACGCTGGTAGCGTTCCCAATTCGCCGGGGGTTCGGCGGCGAGGTTGATGATCAGCTCGTGGCTTGGTTCCGCCGGCGGCTGCGTGCCCAGCACGATGGGCTCGTCGGCGCCGTCCTCGGCGAAACCGTGTGGCAGGAAGCTGCCCTGGCGGAAGGTCCACAGCAGCTCGTCCAACAGCTCCGCCTGCTGCCGGTCGCGCACCCGCACGAAGATCCGCAGCCCTTGCGCGAAGGCCTTGTCGGCGAGCCGACAAGCGAAAAACGCCGCCGCCCGCGGTTCGGCCGACGCCAGGATGTAGAAGTCTATCCGCTCCACCTTACGCCTTGGCCGCGCGGTCGAGCAGGAACTGCATCAACAGCGGCACCGGCCGGCCGGTGGAGCCCTTGTCCTTGCCGGACTTCCAGGCGGTGCCGGCGATGTCCAGGTGCGCCCAGTGGAACTTGCCGGCGAAACGCGACAGGAAGCAGGCGGCGGTGATCGCGCCGGCGGAGCGGTCGCCGACATTGGCCATGTCCGCGAAGTTGCTGTTCAGCGCTTCCTGGTAGTCGTCCAGCAGTGGCAGTTCCCAGGCGCGGTCGCCGGAGGTGCGGCCGGCGGCGAGCAGATCGTTGATCAACGGCTGGTGATTGCCGAGCAGGCCGTGCACCACATGGCCCAGCGCCACCACGCAAGCGCCGGTCAGCGTCGCGATGTCGACCACCGCATCGGGCTGGAAGCGTTCGGTGTAGGTGAGGGCGTCGCAAAGAATGAGCCGGCCCTCGGCGTCGGTGTTGAGAATCTCGATGGTCTGGCCGGACATGCTGGTGACGATGTCGCCGGGTTTGTTGGCAGCGCCGTCGGGCATGTTCTCGCAGCTGGGGATGACGCCGACCACGTTGAGCGGCAGCTTTAGCTCGGCGCAGGCGCGCAGGGTGCCGAGCACGCTGGCCGCGCCGCACATGTCGTACTTCATCTCGTCCATGCCGGCGGCCGGTTTGATCGAGATGCCGCCGCTATCGAAGGTGATGCCCTTGCCCACCAGCGCGATCGGCCGCTGCTCCTCGGTGGCGCCCTGGTAGCGCAGCACGATCAGCTTCGGCTCCTGCCGGCTGCCGCGCGCCACGGACAGCAGCGAGCCCATGCCGAGCTGCTCCATCTCGGCGCGTCCCAGCACCTCGGCGGAGATGCTGTCGAACTGCTCGGCCAGTGTCAGGCCGCGCTCGGCCAGGTAGGTCGGGGTGCAGACGTTGCCGGGGAGGTTGCCCAGGTCCTTGGCCAGGTTCACGCCGGCGATGATGGCGTTGGCCACCCGCACCGCTTCCTCGCCGGCGGCGAGCTCGCGCCGCGACGGCACGCTGAAGATGACGCGCTTGAGCGGGCGGCGCGGGCTGTCCTTCTTGCTCTTGAGGTGATCGAAGCGATAGAGCGAGGCGGCGACCGTCTGCACGCCGTCGCGCACGCGCCAAGCGGCGTCGCGTCCCTTGACGCTGAGGTCGCTCAGGTACGAGACTGCTTCGGTCGCGCCGCACTCGCCGAGCTTGCTGGCCATGGTGGCGACGGCGCGGCGGTAGGCGCGCTCGTCGAAGTCGCGCTCCTTACCGCAGCCGATGAGAAGTACCCGGTCGCAGAGCACGTTCGGCACGTGCGTCAGCAGCAGCGCCTGCCCGGCCGTGCCCTCCATGTCGCCGCGCCGCACGATGCCGGAGATGAAGCCGTCGCTGGCCTTGTCCAACGCGGCCGCCGCGGCGGACAGGCGGCGAGATTCGAATACGCCGACGACCACGCACGACGAGCGTTGTTTTTCTGGATTGCCGCTCTTGACCGAATATTCCATCGACAACTCCTTCGCTTCTAGCTCAACTCGATGCGGGACGGCCCGTGACGCGGGCCACTGGCATGCGTAGATGGAGGCGCGAAATCCCTGACGGGAGGCGCGGGAAGCCTAGTCTAAGGCAAAATTTGGTGCCGTCGGCAGCATTTTCCTCGGATACCCCAAGTTCATGCGACCTTCCGTTCTAAGTCGCTACCTGGTCCGCGAAGCCGGGCTCGCCGGGCTCGCGGTCACCTTGGTGCTGATGGCCGTGCTGGTGACCAACCGCCTGGCCAAGCTGCTCGGCGAAGCCGCCAGCGGCGAATTGCCCGCCGGCGAGATCTTCACGCTGCTCGGCCTGGCGACGCTGGGCAGCCTGCACGTGGTGCTGCCCGCCAGCCTGTTCCTCGGTGCCGTGTTGGCGTTCGGGCGGCTGTACCGCGACAGCGAGATGGCGGCGTTCGCCGCTTGCGGCGCGGGGCCGCGCGAGTTGTACCGGGCGATGCTGCTGTTGGCGGTGCCGGCGGTGCTGGTGACCGCGGTGTTATCGCTGTCGACCGGCCCGTGGGCGCAGCGGCAGGTGACCGAGATCCGCGCCCAGGCCAAGCAGTCCGTGGAATTCGAGGCGCTGCGCCCCGGCCGCTTCCTGACGTCGCGCAGGGCCGAGGGCATGCTGTACGTCGAGGGGCTTGGCGCGGACCGCCGTCTGCGCAACATCTTCGCCCAGGGCTACAACAACGGCCGGCTGGTGCTGGTGACCGCGCAGAGCGCCCGGCAGGAGCGCGATCCGGCCACCGGCGAGCGCTTCCTGGTGCTGGAGGACGGCTATCGCATGGAGGGCGAGCCCGGTTCGGCCGCCTGGCGCATGGTGCAATTCAAGGAACACGGCATTCGGGTGGCGACGCCGCCGGCGGCGACCAACCTGGTCCGCCGCAAGGGATGGCCGCTGGCGGCGCTGCTGGCTTCCGGCACGGTTCAGGATTGGGCTGAGATCCAGTGGCGGATCTCGACGCCGTTGATGACCCTGCTGCTGACCTTCCTGGTGGTGCCGCTGACCAAGGCCGAGCCGCGCGAGGGCCGCTACGGCCGCTTGTTGGCGGCGGTGGTGGTATTCGCGCTGTACACCAACTTCCTCACGCTGGCGGCCGACTGGGTCGGTGACGGCTTGTTGCCGGTATGGCTTGGCGTGTGGTGGGTGCACGCGCTGGTGGCGGTGTTGGGCGTGGTTTGGCTGGTGCGCAGCTTCGGGTTGTGGGGCCGTAAGCGCGGGGGCGTGGCATGACGCGGATCGCGCGCTATCTGATGGGCACCGTGATCGGCGGCGCGCTGGTCACCTTGCTGGTGCTGGTGTCGTTGGAGATGGTGTTCAGCTTCATCGACGACGTCGATCACATCGGCCGCAACGGCCTGACCGCCGGCACGATCATGCTCAGCGTGTTGCTGAACGCGCCCGCCTTCGCCTACGAAGTGTTCCCGATGGCGACCTTGATCGGCAGCCTGATGGGGTTGGGCGGTTTGGCGGCGCGCAACGAGCTGACCGCGATGCGCGCGGCCGGCATGTCGATCCTGGGCGTGGCGCGCGCGGTGATGGCGGCCGGGCTGTTGCTGGGAGGCATGGCGTTCGCGGTCGGCGAATGGGTGGCGCCGCCGGCCCAGCGTTGGGCGCAGGAGCTGCAGGCGGAGCGTTCCTCGGGCAGCATCGCGGCGTTGGGCGACGGTGGATTCTGGGCGCGCGACGGTCAGCATTTCGTGCAGGTGCAGCGCGCGCTCAGCAATGAGCGCTTGCAGGACGTGCGCATTTTCGAGCTCGGGCCGGAGGCGCGGATCGAGCGCATCGTCACCGCGGCGCAAGCGCGCTTTGAAGGCGACACCTGGCAGTTGCAGGATGTGGCCATCACCCGCATCGACGAGCAGGGCGTGCGGGTCGAACGGTTGGACGGCCTGGCTTGGCGCTCGGAGTTGCGGCCGCAGGTGTTGGACGTGGTGGTGGTCGAGCCGGAGGCGCTGCCGGCGGCGGGGCTGTACGACTACATCCGCTATCTCGAGCGCAACGGCTTGGAGAGCGATCGCTACCGGCTGGCCTTGTGGATCAAGGTGGCGACGCCGCTGGCCACAATCACCATGCTGCTGCTGACGGTGCCGATGGTGTTCGGCGCGGCCCGTTCGGTCAACACCGGGCAACGGATCTTCCTGGGTGTGCTGATCGGCTTGGTGTTCTTCCTCGCCAACCGGCTGCTCAATCACTCGGCGCTGGTGTACGGCTTGCCGCCGAGCCTGAGTGCGCTGCTACCGACCGCGCTGTTCTTCGTCGCCGGCGTGATCGGCATCAGCCGTATTCGCTGATCGCTTCGGCTCGTGGATCAGTTCGGTTCCGGACCAGCGGTCGTGCCAGGTCAGCCGGTCGCGGGCCAGGCGCGAGCGCAAGAAATTCAGCAATAGCGGCAGCCACAGGGCAACGGCCAGCCAGCTCGAATGCTGCCCGCCCTTGCGCTCGAGCAGCAGGTGGGCGGACAGCGCCACCGGCAGCCAGAACGCCAGCGCGGTCAGGAAGCGCGTTGCCGCCTGCGCGAGCGTGAGCGGCCCGCCGTTGCGGCTGCGCACTCGCAGCCGCCAGGCGCGCATGCCCACGGTCTGTCCGGCCTTGAGCCAGAAATAGCCGTAGAAGGCGAAGGCGGCGGCCAGCAGATATAGCTGATAGAGTCGATACAGCGGATGTCGCGATGCCGGTGCATCGCCAAAGACGAGCAGCCACGGTAAGCTGGCAAGCATGAGCAGCGCCAACAGAGGTAGGCAGTCGTAGCCAATGGCCGCCAAGCGGCGCGCGAGGCCGGCAGGTTCCGGGGAAGGGGGTCGCTTCATGGGCTGCCCGGTCGGGCTTGAGGTGGCGCTCCCACCGGGAATCGAACCCGGGTTTCTGCCTTGAGAGGGCAGCGTCCTAGACCGCTAGACGATGGGAGCTTGAAACCTGTCGTTATTCCGAGCGAAGGCAGGATTCTGCGTGATGCGGGATCTGCAATGCGCTGTCGGCGGTGCTATTATACGCGCTCTTTTCGATAGCTCAAGTGCTAATAGAGTTGTAGTGACGCCCGACCAAGACACCACTGCTAGTCCCCTGATCATCCCCCGGTCCGAACATCGGATTTCGCGGGCCAACATCAGCGACAACGCCCTGAAAGTGCTTTACCGCCTGCGCAGCGCGGGCTACGAGGCCTATCTGGTGGGCGGTGGTGTGCGCGACCTTTCGCTAGGGCGCGAACCCAAGGACTTCGACATCGCCACCGACGCCCGGCCCGAGGCGGTGCGCGAGCTGTTCCGCAACTGCCGGCTGATCGGCCGCCGCTTCCGCCTGGCCCATGTGCACTTCGGGCCGGAGATCATCGAGGTGGCGACCTTCCGCGCGCTGCACGACCCGGCCGACCCCGACGACGGCGAGGAGCGGGTGGTCGAGGACGGGCTGATCCTGCGCGACAACGTCTACGGCACGCTGACCGAAGACGCGCTGCGGCGCGACTTCACCATCAACGCGCTCTATTACAACATCGCTGACTTCAGCGTGGTCGATCATGCCGGCGGCATGGCCGACCTCGAAGCGGGAGTGGTGCGGCTCATCGGCGATCCGGCGGTGCGCTACCGCGAGGACCCGGTGCGCATGCTGCGCGCGGTGCGTTTCGCCGTGAAGCTGGGCTTCCGCATCGAGCCGAGCACCGGCGATCCCATTCCCGAACTGGCGCCGCTGTTGGCGCAGATTCCGTCGGCGCGCCTGTTCGAGGAGAGCCTCAAGCTGCTCATGGCCGGCATGGGGCTCGAGACTTTCGAGATGCTGCGCCGCTACGGTCTGTTCGCGCAGTTGTTCCCCGGTGTCGAGGCCGCGTTGGAGCGAGACCAGTTCGGCACCGGCATCCAGTTCATCTCGCGCGCGCTGCAGAACACCGACGAGCGCATCGCCGAGGGCAAGCCGGTCACGCCCACCTTCCTGTTCGCCGCGCTGCTGTGGCCGGCGGTGCAAGCGGCGGCGCGGCCGTACCTGGAGCAGGGCATGGACGAGTACGTCGCCCTGCAGGAAGCGGCGCAGACGGTGCTGCTCGATCAGGTGCAGCGGGTGGGCATACCCAAGCGCTTCAGCATACCGATGCGGGAGATCTGGGGCTTGCAGCCCCGCTTCGAGCGTCGCCAGGGCAAGCGGGCGCAGCGGCTGTTGACCCATCCCCGCTTCCGTGCCGCCTACGACTTCATGCTGCTGCGCTGCGCGGTCGGCGAAGTGGCGCAGGAAGTGGGCGAGTGGTGGACGCAGTTCATCGACGGCGGCGACGAGCAGCGTCAGGCGCTCACGGCCGAGACCAGCGAGGCCACGCCGCGGCGGCGTCGCCGGCGCCGGCGCAAGAAGGCGGCCGGCGGCGAATGACGGTCGTGACGTCGTCGAGCGGAACCCTGGCCGCGGTGGGCCTGGGCAGCAATCTGGACGACCCGGTCGATCAAGTGCAGCGGGCGCTGCGGCGCCTGGCCGAGCTGCCCCGCACCGAGTTGCGCGCCGCCTCCAGCCTGTATCGCAATCCTCCGATGGGGCCGCAGGACCAACCCGATTACGTCAATGCGGCGGCGCTGTTGACCACCGAGCTGGCGCCGCTGGACTTCCTCACCGAGTTGCAGGGCATAGAGGCCGCGCACGGCCGGGTGCGCGCGATTCGCTGGGGGCCGCGCACGCTGGATCTGGACCTGCTGTTGTGGGGTGAAGAGGAGTTGCGGTTGCCGACGCTGACGGTGCCGCATCCCGGTCTGCACGAGCGCGTGTTCGTCTTGTATCCTCTGGCCGAAATCGGTCCCGACCTGTGGGTTCCCGGGTTCGGCCGGGTGCGCGAACTCGCTCGGCGCTTTCCCGAGTCCGAGTTGGTTCGTGTGGCACCGCCGGCCCCGGCTCCGGATGTTTGAGGCGACATGGCGCAGCGAGAGTTTCGGCACATCGTGGTGGAGGGGCCGATCGGCGTGGGCAAGACCAGCCTGTCGCGCAGGCTCGCTCAAGCGTTCGGCGCCGAGCTGCTGCTGGAGCAAGCCGAACAGAATCCGTTCCTCGAACGCTTCTACCAAGACCCCAAGACCGGCGCCTTCCCGGCTCAGCTCTATTTCCTGATGCAACGCGCCGAGCAGTTGCGGGCGCTGCGCCAGGCCGACATGTTCCGGCCGAAGCTGGTGGCGGACTATCTGTTCGATAAGGACCGCGTGTTCGCGGAGCTGAACCTGGACGAGCAGGAGTTCGCGCTGTACGACAAGGTGTACCGGGAGCTGGCGCTGGAAGTGCCGGAGCCGGACCTGGTGATCTACCTGCAGGCGCCGGTGGATATCCTGCAAAGGCGCATCGCTCAGCGCGGCATCCCCTACGAGCAGACCATCTCCGCGGAGTATCTGAGCCGCCTCAGCGAGGCCTACATCAAGTTTTTCTACCATTACGACCGTTCGCCCTTGCTTATCGTCAATACACGGGATATCAACCCTGTCGATAACGAGCGCGATTACGCCATGCTGCTCGAGCGTATCCGCTCGATTTCCAGCGGTCGTCACTACTTCAATCCGGCGCCCATCGGTGCGTGAAGGCGACAGCGGCCGCTCGGCCGGCGGGCGTATCGTGGGAACTTCGCCGGGCAGCGCCGGTCTTGGCTTCAACGACGCCGAGCCAGGTCCGACGCGGTAGCACCGGCTTCACGAGCGCGGCCCCATCCCCGGCCGCGGTTACCACTTGGAGCATTTCCTGAGTCAAATGGAAACCGTACATCGCATCGACGAGTTGAGGGCGCGCATCGCGGCCTGGCGCAAGCAGGGCGAGCGCATCGGCTTCGTGCCGACCATGGGCAATCTGCATCGGGGGCATCTGGCGCTGGTCGAGCGGCTGAAGTCCGAGGCCGACCGCATCGTCGTCAGCATCTTCGTGAACCCGACCCAGTTCGGCGCCAACGAGGACTTCGACGGCTATCCCCGCACACTGGAGGCGGACCTGGCGAACCTGGCGCCGCTGGGCGTCGACGCGGTGTTCGCGCCGTCGGTCGCCGAGATGTATCCGGACGGGCCGCAACTGCGCACCAAGGTCGAACTTGCCACGCTCACCGACATGGCCTGTGGCGCGTCCCGGCCCGGTCACTTCACCGGCGTGGCCACGGTGGTGAGCAAGTTGTTCAACATCGTCCAGCCGGACGTTGCGGCCTTCGGCAAGAAGGACTACCAGCAGGTCAAGGTCATCGAGCGCATGGTGCGCGACCTCGACATTCCGGTTCGGATCGTGCCGGTGGATACCCTGCGCGAGGCCGATGGTTTGGCGATGAGCTCCCGCAACGGCTACCTAAGCGCCGAGGAGCGGGCGATCGCACCGCTGCTGGCGCGCACCCTCGCCGCCGCGGCGGAGCGGCTGCAGCAGGGCGAAGCGCCGGCGGCGGTGGAGGCGTGGACGCGGCAGACGCTGGACGAAGGCGGCATGCGGACCGACTATGTAACCATTCGTCGCCAGAGCGATCTGGCCGAGCCGACCGCGCGTGACCGGGATCTCGTAATCCTCGCCGCGGCGTGGTTGGGGCGTGCACGGCTTCTCGATAATCGAGAGATAACGTTGAACGCCCTATCCTAAAGCGGGATAATGCCCCGCCTTCCGTTAGTAGTGGCCGCTCCCGATATCCGGACGCACGAGCGCGCCGACCGTAGGCATACAACAGCAACGGTGAATCGAAACATGCAGCTGACCATGCTGAAGTGCAAACTGCACCAGGCCCGGGTAACCCACACCGAGCTGGATTACGAAGGATCGTGCGCGATTGACGGCGATCTGATGGATGCGGCCGGAATTCTCGAGTACGAGCAAATCCAGATCTACAACGTCGCCAACGGCGAGCGCTTCACCACCTACGCCATTCGCGGCGAGGCGGGCGGCGGTATGATCTCGATCAACGGTGCCGCGGCGCACAAGGCCAGCGTCGGCGATCGCATCATCATCTGCGCGTACGCCACGGTGGACGAGGCCGAGGCGGCCAAGCGCCTGCCCACGCTGGTCTACTGCGACGAGCACAACCGCATCACCCACCGGCGCCACGAAGTCCCGCTTCAGGTTGCCTAAGCGGCCTTCGCTTTCTCGCGGTCGCGCCCCATAGTCTCTGTTTAAATTCCCGGGTCCGAGCGTATGCTCGGACCCGAGAGCTACATCAGGCCTCTTCCATACCAATAACAAGATAGGCCGCTGGCGCAGCGTTGGCGCCTGCAGCGTGCTGTGGACGGAGATATCAATGGCCGACTTGAGGCAGAGCCCGCCGTGGCTGTCTTTGCTTGCCCATCGTAGGGTCGTCGTCGAGCTCCCCCTGCGGGACCTGTTCGAAAAGGATCCGCACCGCTTCCGCCGCTTCTCGGTGGAACTCGATGGCCTACTGCTCGACTACTCCAAGAACCTCGTCACCGAAGACACGCTCCGCCTGCTGATCGAGCTTGCCCGCGCCTGCGGACTGGAGGAGTGGCGCGAGCGGTTGCTCGGCGGCGCCAGGGTCAACGCCACCGAAAACCGCGCCGCGCTCCACACCGCCCTGCGTTCCAGCGACGCCACCCCGTTGCTGGTCGATGGGCAGGACGTCCGCGCCGAGGTGCGGCGCGCGCTGGACAGCATGCGGACGCTGGCCGACGCGGTCCGCGACGGCTCCTACCGCGGCTTCAGCGGCGAGCCGATCACCGACGTGGTGCACATCGGCATCGGTGGCTCGGATCTGGGGCCGCGACTGGTGCTCAAGGCACTGGCGGCCTATCACGACGGGCCGCGCGTTCACTTCGTCAGCAACATCGACGGCGTCGAACTGCAGGCCGCGCTCGATCAGGTCGATCCGCGGCGCACGCTGTTCACCGTCGTCTCCAAGAGCTTCGGCACGCTGGAGACCAACCTCAACGCCAGCGCCGCCAAGGACTGGTTCGCGCAAGCGGCCGGCAGCGACGAGGCGTTCCGCCGCCACTTCTTCGCCATCACCGGCAATCGCGCCAAGGCCGAGGCGTTCGGCTTCGCCCCGGAGCAGATCCTGCCGGTGTGGGATTGGGTCGGCGGACGCTATTCGGTCTGGTCGCCGGTCGGCCTGCCGATCGCCCTGGCCTGCGGCATGGACGTGTTCAGCCAGTTCCTCGCCGGCGGCGCGGCCATGGACGAGCACTTCCGCGACGCGCCGCTGGAGCGCAACCTGCCGGTGCTGCTCGGCCTGCTGGGCGTGTGGTACACCGATTTCCTCGGCTACGGCGCCCACGGCGTGATCCCTTACACCGAGCGCCTGTCGGTGCTGCCCGCCTATCTGCAGCAGCTGGAGATGGAGAGCACCGGCAAGTCGGTCAACCGCGAAGGTCGGTCCGTCACCTATGCCACCGTGCCGGTGATCTGGGGGCAGACCGGCACCGTAGGTCAGCACGCCTTCTTCCAGGCGCTGCATCAGGGAACGCAGACGGTGCCGGCCGATTTCATCGGCGTGGCCCGGCCGAGCAGCCGTTTCGAGGATCATCACGAACAGCTGATGGCCAATCTGTTCGCCCAGACCGAAGCGTTGATGCGCGGTCAGACCGCGGCCGAGGCGCGCGCGCAGATGGAGCAACAGGGGCTGTCGGCCGAGCAGATCGACGAGCTGTTGCCGTTCCGCGTGTTCCCCGGCAACCGGCCGAGCAACACGCTGTTGCTGCGCGAGCTTTCGCCGCGCCTGGTGGGCATGCTGATCGCCCTATACGAGCACAAGGTGTTCACCCAGTCCGTGGTCTGGCAGATCAACGCCTTCGATCAATGGGGCGTGGAGCTCGGCAAGCGGTTGGCCGAGGGCCTGCTGCCGGCGCTGCGCGAGGGCGTCGGGCTGGAGCGGCACGACGCCTCCACCCGCGGGCTGGTGGAGCGCTACCGCGCCTGGAGGAGCTAGCGGCGCCGCCGGAGCCGATCCAGCGCCCAGGCCACATGTTCGCGCACTAGCGCCGACGGATGATCGAGCCGCCGGCGTAGTGCCGCCAGCGCCTCGTCCGAGGCCGGTCCATTGCCCAGTGCCACCGCCAGATTGCGCAGCCAGCGCTCGTGACCGAGGCGGCGGATCGCCGAGCCTTCGGTTTTGCGCAGGAACTCCTGCTCGCTCCAGTCGAAAAGGTCGATCAGCCTCGCCTGGTCCAGTCCGTGCCGGGGCTGGAAATCCGGTTCCGCGCTGCGGCGCGCGAACTTGTTCCACGGGCATACCGTCTGGCAGTCGTCGCAGCCGAACACGCGGTTGCCGATCAGCGGCCGCAGCGGCTCCGGAATGGGGCCGAAGTGCTCGATGGTGAGATAGGAAATGCAGCGGCGCGCGTCCAATTGATAAGGGCCCACGATCGCGCCGGTGGGGCAGGCGCCGAGGCAGGCGCGGCAGCTGCCGCAATGCTCGCTCACCGGGGCGTCGACCGGCAGCGGCAGGTCGGTCAGCAACTCGCCGAGGAAGAAGTAGGAGCCGGCCTGGCGGTTGAGCAGCAAGGTGTTCTTGCCGATCCAGCCGAGCCCGGCGTTGCGGGCCAGGGCCTTTTCCAGCAGCGGCGCGCTGTCGGTGAAGGCGCGGTAGCCGAACGGTCCGACCGCCTGACCGATGCGGTCGGCAAGCTTCTGCAGGCGCTGACGCAGCAGTTTGTGGTAGTCGCGCCCCAGCGCGTAGCGGGAGATTACGGCACGTCCCGGATCACTGCTTTGTTCCGCGCTCGGGTCGCTGCCGAGATAGTCCATGCGCGCCGATATCACCCGCAGCGTGCCCGGCACCAGTTGCGCCGGCCGCGCCCGTTTCAGCCCGTGCCGCCCCATGTAGTGCATGTCGCCGTGGAACTGCCGCCGCAGCCAGTTGAGCAGGTGCGGTTCGTCCGCGCGCAGGTCGACGCCGGTGATGGCGACCTCGGCGAAACCGAGTTCGCGGCCCCAGCGCTTGATCAGCGCGGCCAGTTCGGCTGGGGAGGGAAGTTCATCGGGTTGGGCGGAGGCGCGGGACATGCCGGCCATTCTATACCCTCGCTATACTGCGGCCCATGAACGATCTCTCCCACAGTCTCTATCAGCCGTCCCAGGTGCGCGACATGGACGCGTATGCCATCGGCACGCTCGGTGTCGACGGCTACGTGCTGATGGAGCGCGCCGGTACCGCCGCCTACCGCTGGTTGCGCGAGCGCTGGCCATATGCTCGTAGCGTCGCTGTGGTATGCGGCCTCGGTAACAACGCCGGCGATGGCTATATCGTCGCTCGGTTGGCGTTGCGCGACGGGCTGGGCGTTCGCGTGCTGCGGCTTGGCGACGCCGGCCGCCTGCGTGGCGACGCTCGCCGCGCGGCCGACGACTACAGTGCCGTCGGCGGTACCTGCGAGGTCTTCAGCGCCGAAGCGCTCGCTGGCGCCGACGTGGTGGTCGACGCCATTTTCGGTACCGGTCTCGACCGCGCTGTCGAGGGCGAATGGGCCGAAGCCATCGTCGCGCTCAACGCCGCCGGTAAGCCAGTGCTGGCGCTGGACATTCCGTCCGGCTTGCACGGCGGTTCCGGCCAGGTATTGGGCGTGGCGGTCGCGGCGGAGGCGACGATCACCTTCCTGGCGCTGAAGTCCGGATTGTTCACTGGGGCCGGTCCGGCGGTGGTCGGCGAGTTGCGCCTCGACGATCTGGCCTTGCCGGCCGCGGTGCGCGAACGCATGGCGCCGGTGGCGCAACTGTTGTCGCCGGATCAGCTGGCGTCATGGTTGCCACGGCGGCCGCGCGATGCGCACAAGGGGTTGTTCGGGCACGTGCTGGTGATCGGCGGCGATCACGGCATGGGCGGCGCGGCGCGCATGGCCGCCGAAGCCGCCGCGCGCGTCGGCGCGGGGCTGATCACGGTGGCGACGCGGCCGACGCACGTCGGCGCCATGCTGGCCGCGCGGCCGGAGCTGATGTGCCGAGGTGTCGATACACCGGCCGAGTTGGTGCCGTTGCTGGAGCGAGCCACGGTGGTGGCGGTCGGTCCAGGGCTGGGACAGGGCGAGTGGGGGCAGGGCATGCTCGAGCAGGCGCTGCGCTTCGATGGGCCGTTGGTGGTCGATGCCGATGCGCTCAACCTGCTGGCGCAGTCACCGCAAAAGCGCGAGCGATGGATTCTGACTCCGCATCCCGGCGAGGCCGCGCGCTTGCTGAGTTCCGCCAACCGCCAGGTGCAGAGCGATCGCTTCGCTGCCACCGAGGCCCTGCTTGAGCGCTTCGGCGGTGTCGTGGTGCTCAAGGGAGCGGGCACCATCGTCGGCGCCGCCGGCACGACGCCCCGGATATGCGCCCACGGCAATCCGGGCATGGCCAGTGGCGGCATGGGCGATGTGCTGACCGGCGTGATCGCGGCGCTGGCCGCGCAGCGCCTACCATTGCCGGACGCCGCGGCCGCGGGCGTGCTGCTGCACGCGCTCGCGGCCGACGATGCCGCGGCGGCCGGGGGCGAACGCGGTTTGCTCGCCAGCGATCTGTTTCCTTACCTACGGCGCCGGGCTAACCCATGAATCAAGATTTTCGACTGCAGCTGCCGGACGCCGACGCGACCGCGGCATTCGGCGCAAGGCTGGCGGCGGTGTTGCCGTCGCGCCTGACCGTTTACCTGGAGGGCGACCTTGGCGCCGGCAAGACCACGCTGGTGCGGGCGCTGCTGCAGGCGGTGGGGCACGAAGGGCGGGTGCGCAGCCCGACCTACACCCTGATCGAGCCCTACCGCGTGAATGGGCGCGCGTTCTACCACCTGGATCTTTACCGCGTCGCCGATGCCGAGGAGCTGGAGTACCTGGGCCTGCGCGATCTGGTTTCCGAGCCGTGCGTGCTGCTGGTGGAATGGCCTTCGCGCGGCGCCGGTGTGCTGCCGCTCGCCGACCTGGTGATCGCCCTGGCGCCGGCCGGTGACGGCCGCGAAGCGCGGCTGCTGCCGGCTACGCCCGCCGGTCGCGAGGTGCTGAATCGTCTCGGATTTACCTGAGGTAGTGCGCAAGGAAAGAAGCCTATCCGTATATAGGATCAAGCCTTTTTCTTGATTTCCCCGCCGGCCTATGTCTTACTAGGCCTCAAGACTAAGAACTGAGGTCGGGCGGGAATGGCTCGTTTCCTCCTTTTCCTGTTTCTGCTGACGCATTCGCTCGCGACCTTCGCGGCCGTCGCCGTGGGCGGCATCCGTACCGGTACCGACGGCAATGCCACGCGCGTCGTGTTCGATCTGTCCGGCGGCGTCTCCCACAAGGTGTTCACCCTAGACAAGCCGAGCCGTGTGGTCGTCGACCTCAAGGGCGCGACCGTCGATCCGGCCTTGGCCGCCAAGGTCGACGGCCGGGGGCTGATTCAGCGGGTTCGAACCGGGGTGCGCGACGGCGGCGATCTGCGCGTGGTGCTCGACCTCGAGCGCGATGCCCGCGCCAAGAGCTTCCTGCTCAAGCCGGAGGGCAACGAGGGCTATCGTCTCGTCGTCGAACTCGAGCCGGTCACGGCCAAGGCCGCCACGCGGATGGCGCCGACCATGACGGTGCCGCCGGCCCCGCGCGATCTGATCATCGCCATCGACGCCGGTCACGGCGGCGAGGACCCCGGCGCCATCGGCCCCGGCGGCACCTACGAGAAGGACGTGACGCTGGCGGTCGCGCGCAAGTTGGCGCAGCTGGTGGACAAGGAGCCGGGGATGAAGGCGGTGCTGATCCGCTCCGACGATACCTACGTCGGCCTGCGGCAGCGCAAGGAGAAGGCGCGCGGTCAGCGCGCCGACATGTTCATCTCGCTGCACGCCGACGCCGCGCACAACCGCGCCGCGCGCGGCGCGTCCGTGTACACCTTGTCGGCGCGCGGCGCCTCCACCGAGACGGCGCGCCTGCTGGCCGAGCGCGAGAACTCGGCCGACCGCATCGGCGGCGTGTCGCTCGACGACAAGGACGACATGGTGGCCACCGTGCTGCTCGATCTGTCGCGCGCGGCCACCATCGAGTCCAGCCTGCAGTTGGCCAACTCCATCCTCGATCGGCTCGGTGGCGTCGGTCGCGTGCACCGGGCGCGAGTCGAACAGGCCGGGTTCGTGGTGCTGAAGTCGCTGGACGTGCCGTCGGTGCTGGTCGAGCTCGCCTACATCTCGAATCCGGAGGAAGAGCGGCGGCTGCGCAGCGACGAGCATCAGTGGCGGTTGGCGCGTGCAGTGCTGGCCGGCGTGAAGGACTACCGCGAACGGCACATGCCGGCGGCGCCGCGGGTGCTCGCGGCCTCCAACCGCGAGCACGTGGTGCGCGCCGGCGACACGCTGGTCGGCATCGCCCAGCGTTACGACGTGAGCCTGGACCGGCTGCGTGCCTTCAACGATATTCCGGACGATCGGTTGATGGTCGGTACCCGCATCATCATCCCGCAATAGCCGATCGCCGGCCCCATTCTGGAGAGCATGGGTGGCTTGCCGCATAATGGCAGGCTTCGCAACGCTGCATTGGTCCGACCATGGCTGCTCCACGCATCCACCAGTTGCCGCCTCAGCTGATCAACCAGATCGCTGCCGGCGAGATCATCGAACGGCCCGCCTCGGTGGTCAAGGAGCTGGTGGAAAACAGTCTCGATGCCCGCGCCACTCGGATCGAGGTCGATATCGAGGCGGGTGGCAAGCATCTGATTCGCATCCGTGACGATGGCGTCGGCATCGAGCAGGCCGACATCGCGCTCGCCTTATCGCGCCACGCCACCAGCAAGATTCGCGGACTCGACGATCTGGAGCGGGTGCAAAGCCTCGGTTTCCGCGGCGAAGCGCTGCCGAGCATCGCGTCGGTGTCGCGCATGAGCGTGACCAGCCGTGCCGAGGGCGCCGACAGCGCCTGGCAGACGGTGGTCGAGGGTGGGGCCGTGATCGAGGCGCTGCGTCCCGCCGCGCATCCGGCCGGCACCACGATCGAGGTGCGCGACCTGTTCTTCAACACCCCGGCGCGCCGTAAGTTCCTGCGCGCGGACTCGACCGAATTCCAGCACGTCCACGAACTCATCAAGCGCCTGGCGCTGAGCCGGTTCGAAGTAGGGTTCACGCTGCGCCACAACGGTAAGGCCGTGTTCCAGTCCGGGCCGGTGCGCAACGAGGTGGATCGCGAGATGCGCGTGTCCGCCCTGCTTGGCAAGGGCTTCATCGACGAAGCGATCTACGTCGAGGCCGATGGCGCCGGCTTGGCGGTGCGCGGTTGGCTGGGGCTGCCGACCTACGCGCGCGGGCTGCCCGATCTGCAGTACCTGTACATCAACGGCCGCATGGTGAAGGACCGGTTGGCGAACCACGCCATACGTCGCGCCTACGCCGATGTCTTGTTCAAGGATCGCCATCCGGCCTACGTGGTTTACCTGGACATCGACCCGACCCAGGTCGACGTGAACGTCCACCCGACCAAGCACGAGGTGCGGTTCCGGGATGGACGCTTGGTCTACGATTTTTTGTTCCGTCGGCTGCATGACGCGCTCGAGCAGGTGCGTCCGCACCCGTCGAATCCCGCGCCCGCCGCCGCGCCGTCGGCCGGCCAGGTCGCCGCGTTCGCGCCCGCCGCGTCGCCGCGTCCGTACAGCCCGCCGCCGTCGCCGCCTCCCCGTCAGGCGTCGCTCGGCCTACCGTTGCGCGAGGCGCGGGCGCTGTACGCCGAACCGACGCCCGCGCCGGCGGCGCCGGTCGGCGCGGCAACCGAGGAGCGAGTTCCTCAGGACGCGCCGCTGGGCTACGCCATCGGCCAGGTGCACGGCATCTTCATCCTGGCGCAGAACGCAACGGGGCTGGTGTTGGTCGACATGCACGCCGCCCACGAGCGCATCGTCTACGAGCGCATGAAGGCGCAACTGGCGCGTGACGGGATCGCCTCGCAGCCGTTGCTGGTGCCGGTATCGTTGGCGGTGACGCCGGAAGAGGCGAACGCGGCCGAGGAGTTCCGCTCGAGCTTCGAGGAACTCGGCTTCGAGGTCGACCGTGCCGGGCCGGATCACCTGCTGGTGCGGCGCGTGCCGGTGCTGTTGCAGGACGCCGATGCCGGCCTGTTGGTGCGTGACATGCTTTCCGACCTGCGCGCGCACGGCAGCAGCGGCCGGCTGGAGGAGGCGCTCAATCACGTGATGGGCAATATCGGCTGCCGTAACTCGGTGCGCGCCCATCGCCGGCTAACCTTGCCGGAGATGAACGCGCTCCTGCGCGACATGGAGGCCACCCCCAACAGCGGCCAGTGCAATCACGGCCGTCCGACCTGGACCTCGCTGACCATCGAGGAGATGGACAGGCTGTTCTTGCGTGGGCGTTAAGATCATGAGCGACGCGGCCAAGGGCGCGCCACCGGTAATCTTCCTGATGGGGCCGACCGCCGCCGGCAAGACCGACCTGGCGATAGCGTTGGCGCGGCGGTTTCCGATCGATTTGATCAGCGTCGATTCGGCGCTGGTGTACCGCGGCATGGATATTGGAACTGCCAAGCCCGATCCCCATGTCTTGGCGCAGGTGCCGCATCGTCTGGTGGACATTCTCGATCCGGCCCAGGCTTATTCGGCCGCGGAGTTTCGCGCAGACGCGCTTCGCGAGATCGAGGCGATACACGCCGCCGGGCGTGTGCCGTTGCTGGTGGGGGGTACCATGTTGTACTTCCGCGCGCTGGAGCACGGGCTGGCGGAACTGCCGGAGGCGAACCCCGAGGTGCGGGCGAAGCTGGAGGCGGAAGCGGCCGCGCGCGGCTGGCCAGCGCTGCACGCGCGTCTGGCGGACGTCGACCCGCTAGCGGCTGCGCGGATACACCCGACCGATCCGCAGCGCATTTCGCGGGCGCTCGAGGTGTACGAGCTGACGGGGCAGCCGCTGTCGCGCTTGCAGGCAGCGGCGACGCGTGAACCTTTGCCCTATGCTGTTGCCAAATGGATCGTTGCGCCGCGGGATCGGGCTTGGTTGCATCGGCGGATCGACACGCGGTTCCGGCTGATGCTTGATCAGGGCTTCGTTGCCGAGGTGGAGGCCTTGCGGGCGCGACCGGACCTGAACCTGCACAAGCCGTCGATGAGAGCGGTCGGCTATCGGCAGATCTGGGAGTATCTCGATGGCCGCTATGACTATGAAAACATGGTCGCTAGGGGCACTATTGCAACGCGACAATTTGCCAAGCGACAACTTACCTGGTTGCGGGCAGAGCAGGGGGCCGACTGGTTGCCCAGCGAGGACCCGGACCTGCTGACGGTGCTGTTGGCGCGTGCGGAGGGGATTGTTGGCTAAGGTGGCAGCCAGCCACCATGTTAGAATGTGCGCTTTTCAGTGTTTCGGGCGTCTGCGGGGAAGCACGCCGGGCGAACGGTTGGGTGCCCGCCGATAATAAAAATCAACCGAGTTACCTTTTAAGGAGTCAGGCTAATGGCCAAAGGGCAATCTCTTCAGGAACCGTTCTTGAACGCACTCCGGAAGGAAAAGGTCCCCGTTTCGATCTACCTCGTCAACGGCATCAAGCTGCAGGGGCAGATCGAGTCCTTCGACCAGTTCGTGATCCTGCTCAAGAATAGCGTGAGTCAGATGGTATACAAGCACGCCATCTCGACGATCGTGCCTGCGCGGAACATCCGGCCGGCACCCACGACTGACGAGCGCGGACAGGAGTTCGGAAATTTCTGACCATCCTACTTCCACGGCAACGACGTCGAATCTCTTCGAGCGGCCGCGCGCCGGTGAGCGCGCCATCGTCGTCCATTTGGATCTGGACGGGATAGGCGTCGACGAGGCGGTGGCGGAATTCGTAACCCTGGCCAAATCGGCCGGGGCCGACGTGACCCGGGCGATGGTCGCTCGCCGCAAGTCGCCGGACCCGCGCTATTTCATCGGCTCCGGCAAGGTCGAGGAGTTGGCCTCGGAGGTGGCGACCGGCGAGATCGAGCTGGTCCTCATCAATCACGCCATCAGCCCATCGCAGGAGCGCAACCTCGAGCGTGCCCTGAAGTGCCGCGTGCTCGACCGTACCGGCCTGATCCTCGACATCTTCGCCCAGCGCGCCCGTTCGTTCGAGGGCAAGTTGCAAGTCGAACTGGCGCAGCTTAGGCATATGTCGACTCGACTGATCCGCGGCTGGACCCACCTGGAGCGCCAGCGTGGCGGCATCGGCTTGCGTGGTCCCGGCGAAACCCAGCTCGAGCTGGACCGGCGCATGATCGGTCAGCGCATCCAGCAGTTGGAGCGGCGCCTGGAGAAAGTGGCGCGTCAGCGCCAGCAGGGCCGACAGGCGCGACGCAAGCGCGACACTCCGCTGGTTGCCTTGGTCGGCTACACCAACGCCGGGAAGTCGACGCTGTTCAACAACCTCGCCGGCGCCGAGGTCTACGCCGCCGATCAGTTGTTCGCGACCCTGGACACGACTTTGCGCCGGCTCGATCTGCCCAGTGGCGAAGCCGTAGTTCTGGCGGATACCGTCGGTTTCATCCGCGAGCTGCCGCACCAGCTGGTGGCGGCATTCCGTTCCACCTTGGAAGAGGTGGTCGAGGCGGATCTGCTGCTGCACGTCATCGACGCCGCCGACGACGAGCGCGATTCGCACATCCACGAGGTCGAGCAGGTGCTCGCCGAGATCGGCGCGGCCGAGGTGCCGGTCTTGAAGGTCTACAATAAGATCGATCTGCTCGAGCGCGCGCCGTCCGTGGAGGAGGGCGAGCATGGGCAGACCGTGTGGCTGTCCGCGGCCGACGGCCAAGGTCTCGACCTGCTCAGGCAGGTGATCGAGGAGCGGTTGGGCAGCGCGCGGGTGCGAGGGCGCATTCGGTTGTCGCCGGATCAGGCGCGGTTGCGGGCGCGGTTTTACCAACTTGGCCGCGTACTGCATGAGCAGACCAACGATGCTGGTGAATCGGTGCTCGACATCGATCTCCTGCAACGCGATCTCGATCGCCTCTATCGCAAGGAAGGGCTTTCCGCGCCGGTAGAACCGGTGCACGCATAAGGTCGAATCGGCGGCCGCGCCGGCTCGGGTTGCGGCTGCAAGGTGCGGGTCTTTAGAATCGCTCGGCTGTGGCCCGACTGGCCGCGGCCTAGACACGTTTGAACTGGGGACGGAGATACGGATGGGCTGGAACGAGCCGGAAGGGGGGAATCGCGATCCCTGGAGTGGATCCGGTCGCGACCAACGGCCGCCAGACCTCGGCGCGCTGGCCAAGAAGCTGGGTGAGCGCGTGCAGCGCCTGGTTCGCGGTGCCGGTCCGTCCACCGGCGGCGGCAAGGGCGCCGGCGCCATGGGCGCGGCCGCCATCGCCGGCATCCTGGTCGCCGTCTGGCTGTTGTCCGGGTTCTACATCATCGAGGAAGGCCGGCGCGGTGTCGTGCTCAGCTTCGGTCGCCATAGCGCGACGGTCGCCCCTGGCATGCATTGGCACTGGCCTTTCCCCATCCAGCGTGTTCTCCGAGTCGACGTCGATTCGCGGCGCCTGACCACGGTCGGCAGCGGTGGTGACAGCGCCGGACTGGTGCTGACCAGGGACCAGGACCTCGTTCATGCTCAGATCGCGATCCGCTGGCAGGTCGCCGACCCCGCGCGCTTCCTATTTAGTCTGCAGGACCCGGAGCGCGCGGTGCGCGAGCTCGGTGACGGCGCGCTGCGCCAAGTGGTCGGCCAGCTGCCGATGAGCGCGCTGTTCGGATCGGACGTTTCCGCCATCGAGCGCCAGATTCGCGAGATCGTCGAAGCGGGGTTGAAGACTTACGGCGCTGGCATTCGGCTGGATGGGGTTTCGCTCCAAGCCGTGCGCGCCCCCGAGCCGGTGCAGGCGGCGCTGGCGGATGTCGAGCGCGCCCGCGAGGAGGCGCAGCGTCTGGTCGACGAGGCGCGGACCTACCGTGAGGGTGTGGTGCCCGAGGCCAAGGCGCAGGCGACGCGGATCCGCGAGGAAGCGGAAGGCTATCGCGCCCGCGCCGCCGCGCGCGCCGAGGGTGAGGTCGCCGGCTTCCTTGCGATCTACGAGGAATATCGCAAGGCGCCCCAATTCACGCGCGAACGCTTGTACATCGAAACGATGGAGCAGGTGCTCGAACGCAGTTCGAAAGTTTTGGTCGATGTCGAAGGCGGTCAGCCGGTGGTCTATCTGCCGTTGGACAAGATGAGCCGCGCGAGCGCGCCACAGGCGGGCGAGCCGTTGGAGCGCGCGCCTTCGAGCGCGGCGCCGGCGCCGAATGGCGGCGAAAGCGCCGCGCCAAGCCGTGACCGCGAGCGTAGCCGGGAGGTGCGCTGATGGCCGCGGTGCGTTCCTTGCTGGTGGGCTTGGTGGTGCTGGCCGCCGTGCTGCTCTATTTCGGCAGTTTCGTGGTCGGGGAGACCGAGGTCGGCCTGAAGATGCAATTCGGCGAGATCGTCGAGGCCGACATCGGCCCGGGCCTACACTTCAAAGTGCCGGTGATCCAGACGGTGCGAAAATTCGACAGCCGTATCCGCGATATGAGCGCGGGCGGCGGCCGCTTCGTCACCGCCGACGGCAAGAGCGTGGTGGTGGACGCTACGCTGAAGTGGCGCATCGCCGATCTGGCCCGGTTCCACACCGCCGCGCAGGGCAGCCCGAATCCCGTGGGGCAGCGGTTGGGCGAGGTTCTGCAAGGCGCGCTGCGGCCGGCGTTCGCGGCGCGCACGATCGCCGAGGCGACTAGCGTCGACCGGACTCAGTTGCTGCAGGGCGCCAGCGAGCAACTGGCGAGCGCCGCCAAGGAGTTGGGTGTGGAGTTGGTCGACGTGCGCATCCAGCGCATCGAGCTGCCGGCGGAGTTGACCCAAACCGTGTTCGAGCGGATGCGTTCCGCGCAGGCGCTGCGGGCGCAGGAGCATCGCTCCCGCGGCAAGCAGGAGGCCGCGGCGCTTAAGGCGGAGGCCGAGCGTTTGAGCAACGTCATTCTCGCCGAGGCTAAGCGCGACGCCGACCGCCTGCGCGGCGAGGCTGACGCCCAGGCGGCGCGAATCTATGCCGAGGCCGCCGCGCGCGATCCGGAGTTCTTCAGCTTCTACCGGAGCCTGCTGGCCTATCGCCGCACCTTCGACTCGCCTGAGGACGTGCTGGTGTTGTCGCCGGACTCCGCGTTCTTCCGTTATTTCGAGCAGTTCCGACCGGCGGCGCCGGCTGGTCGTTGACTGTTGGGGCGCCGCGCGCGCAGCCCGGGGAGTCTGAGTTGGGACGCGATCTTCTTTCCGCCTTGGCGTTGGTCCTCGTGATCGAGGGTCTTCTGCCGTTCGCCAACCCGGGCGCCATGCGCCGGGTGCTGTCGCGAATGGCCGAGCTGGACGACCGCAGCCTGCGCGCGGGTGCGCTGTTGTCCATGGTTTTGGGCCTGGGCTTGCTGTATCTTGCGCGGCATTAACGTCCGCCAGGGGCCGAACATGCACGGGGACACCTTCCGCAAAGACAACCGCTGGCTCCTGCCCGAGGGCATCGACGAGGTGTTGCCGCCACGGGCTCACCGGCTCGAACTGCTTCGGCGTGAGTTGCTGAACCTGTTCCGGGGCTGGGGCTATGAGCTCATCATGCCGCCGTTCATCGAGTTCCTCGATTCGTTGCTGACCGGCACCGGTCACGATCTGGATCTGCAGACCTTCAAGCTCACCGACCAGCTGTCAGGACGGCTCATGGGCGTGCGCGCCGACATGACCCCGCAGGCCGCCCGCATCGACGCCCACCAGCTCAAGCGCGAGGAGCCCGTGCGGCTGTGCTACATCGGCACGGTGCTGCGCACCCGGCCGGAGGGCATCAACGGCTCGCGCGATCTGCTGCAGGTCGGCGCCGAGCTGTTCGGCTACGCCGGTGTCGAGGCCGATATCGAAATCATCCAGCTCATGGTGCGGACGCTTCGGACCGGCCGCATCGACTCCATGTACTTGGATCTGGGCCACGTCGGTATCTACCGCGGTCTGGTGCGCCAAGCCGGCTTGCCGGCCGAGGCCGAGGCGCGTCTGTTCGACGCCTTGCAGCGCAAGGCCGTGCCCGAGATCGAGGGCCTGCTCGACGAGTTGGCGGTGGCGGAACCGGTGCGTTCCATGCTGGCCGCGTTGCCGCAGCTCAACGGCGGGGTCGAGGTCCTGGACCAGGCCGGCGCCACCTTGGCCGCGGCGGCGCCGGACGTGCTGGCGGCGCTGAAGGATCTCTGGGGTATCGCGGCGGCGCTGGAGCGGCGGCTGCCGGACGTGCCGCTGCACTTCGATCTGGCCGAGTTGCGCGGCTATCAGTACCACACCGGAGCGGTGTTCGCGGCGTTCATTCCCGGCTACGGCCGCGAGATCGCGCGCGGCGGCCGCTACGACCAGATCGGCAAGGTGTTCGGCCGCTCGCGGCCGGCCACGGGTTTCAGTGCCGACCTCAAGGCGCTCGCCGCGCTGGGGCAGTGGCCGGCCCAGGCCGACGCCACGGGCATCCTGGCCGAGTGGAGCGACGAGCCCGAGGCCGTGGCCGAGGTCGAGCGCCTGCGCGCCGCGGGCGAGCGTGTCGTTTGGGCGTTGCCGGATCAGCAGGGCGATGCCGGCGCTATGGGATGTGATCGACGCCTCGTGCGCGTCGATGGGCAGTGGACGCTGGTACCGGTTTAGGTTCGATTCATCCGATCAGCATTGCAGAGCGGGGCTATGGGCAAGAACGTGGTGGTAATCGGCTCCCAATGGGGAGACGAGGGCAAGGGCAAGGTCGTCGATCTGCTGACGGACCGGGCCGGCGCGGTCGTACGTTTTCAAGGTGGCCACAATGCCGGCCACACCCTCGTCATCGAGGGCGAGAAAACGGTGCTGCACCTGATCCCTTCGGGCATCCTGCGCGAGAACGTGCTGTGCCTGATCGGCAACGGCGTGGTGTTGTCGCCGCAGGCGCTGGTGCGCGAGCTCGAGGGCTTGGAGGCTAAAGGCGTTCCGGCGCGGGAGCGGCTGCGAATCAGCCCGGCCTGCCCGGTGATCCTGCCTAGCCACGTCGCGCTGGATCGCGCCCGCGAGCACGCCCGCGGCAGCGCCGCGATCGGCACGACCGGCCGCGGCATCGGTCCGGCCTACGAGGACAAGGTCTCGCGGCGCGGCCTGCGGGTGTCGGACCTGTTCCATCGGGAGCGTCTGGCCGCGAAGCTCGGCGAGTTGCTCGACTATCACAACTTCGTGCTACAGAACTTCTTCAAGGAGCCGGCGCTGGAGTTCCAGCCCATTCTCGACGAGTGCCTGGAGCTGGCCGAGGTGTTGCGGCCGATGGTGGCGGACGTCGGCCTGCTGTTGCACAAGCTGCAGGCCGAGGGTAAGAGCCTGCTGTTCGAAGGCGCCCAGGGCACGCTGTTGGATATCGACCACGGCACCTATCCGTACGTCACCTCGTCCAACACCACCGCCGGTGGCGCCGCCACCGGTACCGGCATGGGGCCGCGCGACCTGCACTACGTGCTGGGCATCACCAAGGCCTACACCACGCGCGTGGGCGCGGGCCCGTTCCCGACCGAGCTGTTCGACGAGATGGGCGAGTATCTGACCCAGCGCGGTCACGAGTTCGGTGCCACTACCGGCCGTCGCCGCCGTTGCGGCTGGTTCGACGCGGTCGTGCTGCGCCGCGCCGCGCAGATCAATAGCTTGTCCGGGCTGTGCATCACCAAGCTGGATGTGCTCGACGATCTCGACACGCTGCGGATCTGCGTGAACTACCGCTGCAACGAGCAGGTGTGGGATACGCTGCCGCCGGGCGCCGAGTTGCTCGCCGACTGCCAGCCGGAATACATCGACATGCCCGGCTGGAAGACCTCGACCGTCGGCATCAAACGCTACGAGGATCTGCCGGCCAACGCGCGCGCCTACCTGGAGAAGATCCAGGAGTTGGTGGGCGTGCCGATCGACATCATCTCGACCGGCCCGGATCGCAAGGAGACCATCGTCATGCGGCACCCGTTCGACTAGGACGGGTTGCTGTCGCATAAAAAAACGCGGCCGAGAGGCCGCGTTTTTTTATGGTCCGGAGAAATCGCGGAGCTCGATTCGAGAGTTACCGCCGCCGGAAAGAAAAAAGGCGAGCTTTCGCTCGCCTTTCGTTTATGGTGCCGAGGAGAGGACTTGAACCTCCACAGGGTTTCCCCCACTAGTACCTGAAACTAGCGCGTCTACCATTCCGCCACCTCGGCGATGTCGGCTAAGTAATTTAGCCGTCACCTGATAGGGCGCAGACTTTACTGGCCCGCAAAGGCGCTGTCAACGGTCTCGACAGCAATTTTGCGATGCAGTTGCAGAGCTGCCCGGAAGGCGTATCCTCCCCCACATCCCTGAACAACCGGCGTCGTTGATGGTTAGCAAGCGCAAGTCCAAGTCGAAACAACAAGATCCGTTCTACGAACGGGAGAAGGCCAAGTACGAACACCCCATTCCCAGCCGCGAATACATCATCGAGGTCCTGCGCGAGCGCAGCCGGCCCCTCGACCGCGAGGAGCTGATCGCCGCCTTAGGAATCGACGGCGATGAAGCGCGTGAAGGGGTGCGCCGCCGGCTGCGGGCCATGGAGCGCGATGGCCAGCTGATCCGTAATCGCCGCGGCGGCTACGTCATCGTCGACAACGAAGACCTGGTGCGCGGCCGGTTGACCGCGCATCCCGACGGCTGGGGCTACGTCAGTTCCGATCTGGGCGACCGCCGTGTGTTCCTGTCGCCGCGGCAGATGCGCGTGCTCATGCACGGCGACCGCGTGGTGGTGCGGGTGGTCGGCGTCGACAAGGAAGGCCGCCCCGAGGGCGAGCTGGTCGAGATCCTCAAGCGCCACAACACCCATGTCACCGGGCGTTTCTACCTGGAAAGCGGTGTCGGCTTCGTGGTGCCGGACAACCGGCGTATCCATCATGACGTGATCGTGCCGATCGACCGTGAGGTGGAGATCGAGCCTGGGCAACTGGTGGTCGCCGAATTGCTCGAGCAGCCGAGCTTGCGCCGCGGCCCGATCGGGCGCGTCGTGCAGGTGCTGGGCACGCACATCGAAGCGGGCATGGAGATCGAGGTCGCCCGCCGCGTGCACGGCATTCCGACCGAATGGCCGGACGAGGTGCTCGCCGAGGTGGCCGCGCTCGGTGCCGAGGTGCCGGAAGCCGCCAAGGCCGGCCGTACCGATCTGCGCGACGTGCCGCTGGTGACCATCGACGGTCCCGATGCGCGCGACTTCGACGACGCGGTGTACTGCGAGCCCACCGACAAGGGCTGGCGGCTGCTGGTTGCCATCGCCGATGTGTCGCATTACGTCCGTCCCGGCACGGCGCTCAATCGCGAAGCCGCCGAGCGCGGCAACTCGGTGTACTTCCCGCGCGCCGTGGTGCCGATGCTGCCGGAGATCCTCTCTAACGGCCTGTGCTCGCTCAATCCGCGGGTGGACCGGCTGTGCATGGTGTGCGAGATGCACATCAGCCCCACCGGCCTGCTGCGGCGCTCGCGCTTCTTCCGCGCGGTGATGCGCTCGCACGCGCGTTTCACCTACGACGAGGTCGCCGCCATCCTGGTCGAGGGCAACGCCGAACTGGCCGCCAAGTACGCCGGCCTGGTGCCGCACCTGCAGAACCTGCAGGGCGTGTACAAGGCGCTGCGCATCGCCCGCGAGCGGCGCGGCGCCATCGACTTCGAGACCACCGAGACCAAGCTGATATTCGACGAGCAGGGCCGGATAGAGCGCATCGAGCCGGTGGAGCGCAACGACGCGCATCGGCTGATCGAGGAATGCATGGTGGCGGCCAACGTCGCCGCGGCGCGCTTCCTCGAGCGCCACGCCATGCTCGGGCTGTATCGCGTTCACGAAGGGCCGGACGAGGATCGGCTCGATAACCTGCGCCAGTTCCTCGGCCAGGTCGGGCTGAGCCTGGACGGCGGCGACGATCCGCAGCCCAAGGACTACGTCCGTCTGATCAAGAAGATCCAGGGCCGGCCGGACCGCCATCTGATCCAGACGGTGCTGCTGCGCTCGATGAAGGCGGCCGAATACCGGCCGGAGAATGCCGGCCACTTCGGCCTCGGCCTCGATGCCTATGCGCATTTCACCTCGCCGATCCGGCGCTATCCCGATCTCGTGGTGCACCGGGCCATCGGCCATGTGATCGACGGCGGCACCGCCGACGACTATCCGGTCCGCTTCGACGAGGTGCTGACCCAAGGCGAGCACTGCTCGATGACAGAGCGCCGCGCCGACGAGGCGACCCGCGACGCCATCATGACGCTCAAGTGCCAGTACATGAGCGACAAGCTCGGTCAGGAGTTCAGCGGCGTCATCAGCGGCGTCACCTCGTTCGGCCTGTTCGTGGAGCTGGCGGAGGTCCATGTCGACGGTTTGGTGCACATCACCAATCTCGAGAACGACTACTTCCACTTCGATCCGATCGGTCATCGCCTGACCGGCGAGCGCACCGGCAAGGTCTACCGCCTGACCGATCGGGTCCGGGTCAAGGTCGCGCGCGTCGATAAGGATCAGCGCCAGATCGATTTCGAGTTGGTCGCGCACGAGGCGCAGTCTCACGGCGGTCGCAAGTCCGAGATGCAGCCGGTGAAGCGCGAGGAGCGTCGTGGGCGCGGCGGTCGCGGTCGCGGCGATCGTCGGGGGCGGGGGCAGCGGTAGACGAGCATGAGCAAGCCGGAATTGGTTTATGGGCTGCACGCCGTGCGCGCGGCGCTCAAGTACGACCCGGGCCACATCGTCGAGGTGTGGCTGGAGCAGGGGCGGCACGACGCCAAGATGCAGCAATTGGCGCAGGCGCTCACCCGTCTTTCCGCCGCGGTGCACCGCGTCCCGCGCCGCGAACTGGACCTGCTGACCGGCGGCGCCGCGCACCAAGGGGTGGCGGTCCGGTTCGAGGGGGCCACCCCCAGGGACGAGGACGATCTGTACGCGCTGCTGGACGAGTTGACCGAGCCGCCGTTTCTGTTGGTGCTCGATCAGGTGCAAGACCCTCACAACCTTGGCGCCTGTCTGCGCAGTGCCGACGCCGCCGGCGTCCATGCGCTGATCGCGCCGCGCGACAATGCCGTCGGCCTGACGCCGGCCGTCCACAAGGTGGCGTCGGGCGCCGCGCGCACCGTGCCCTTCTTTCAGGTGACCAATCTCGCCCGCGTGTTGCGCGCGCTCAAGGATCGCGGCATCTGGCTCGCCGGTGCCGCGGGAGAGGCTGAGCAGGAGGTGTACCAGGCCGATCTCACCGGGCCGCTGGCGATCGTCATGGGGGCCGAGGACACCGGGTTGCGCCGGCTCACCCGCGAGGAGTGCGATTTCCTGGTGCGCATCCCGATGCGCGGCCACGTCGAGAGCCTGAACGTGTCGGTGGCGACCGGCGTGATCCTGTTCGAAGCGCTACGTCAGCGCACGCAAACCGCAAGCACCTGAACTTTTTGCCAAAGCCGAAGCCCTCGGCTACACTACGCCGCTTTCGCGCCGGCGATGTTCGCCGGTCTCCTTGCTGCCCGCCTGGTCGGGCAGCTTCTCCTGGCCCGCGAGAGGGCCTTGGACATCCGTGAGGAGCATCAATGCGTCACTATGAAGTGGTCTTCCTGGTCCATCCGGATCAGAGCGAGCAGGTCCCGGCGATGATCGAGCGCTACCGCGCCATCATCGAGACCGACGGCGGTAAGATTCACCGTCTGGAGGACTGGGGCCGTCGGCAGCTCGCTTACCCCATCCGCAAGCTCATCAAGGCGCACTACGTTCTGATGAACATCGAGTGCGGCACCGCCGAGCTGCAGGAGCTGCAGTCCGCGTTCCGTTTCAACGACGCAGTGATCCGTCACCTCGTGATCAACCGCGAGGAGGCCGTCACCGAGCCTTCGCCGCTGATCAAGAGCAAGGACGAGCGCGGCGATCGTGAAGAGGGCGACTCCGAGCCGCGCGGCCGCGGCCGTCGTCGCGAGGAGAGCGAGGACGCCGACGAGTCGTCGGAAGCCTGATGTCGGCTGCGCTCCGTGTTCGACGGGGCGTAGGGGTTCGAAAGATCACGTTGGCCGACCCGCGGGATGGGCGATCCGCCCACCGCCGGACGGCTCGAAAGGAGTAAAGAGCAATGGCTCGTTTCTTCCGCCGTAAGAAGTTCTGCCGTTTCACCGCCGAGGGCGTCAAGGAGATCGACTACAAGGATCTCAACACCCTCAAGAACTACATCAGCGAAACCGGCAAGATCGTGCCGAGCCGGATCACCGGCACCCAGGCGCGCTACCAGCGGCAGCTGTCGACCGCCATCAAGCGCGCGCGCTACCTGGCGCTGCTGCCTTACACCGACCGCCACTAAGCGTGGCCCGCTGCTCGCGGGTGATGTGATCGGTACATGCGGGGGTTCGCGGCTTTCATAATGCGCGGCCGCCTGCAGGCGATCTCGGTGGTCGTCGCGGCGACGCTGCTGCAGTTCCTGTCCTGGTTCGGTGGTGGTGTCGTCGCCCTCGTCGCGCTGCGGCGAGGTTGGTTCGATGGTCTGACGGTGGTCGGTGGCGCGACCGCCGTCCTGGCCGCGGTCTACGGACTGCAGTTGGGAGCGCCGCAGCTGGCGCTATGGGTTCTGCTGGAACTCTGGTTGCCGGTGTTGCTGCTGGGCCTGTGGTTGCGGTTCACCATCTCCCTCGCCAGTACGCTGCGGTTCGCCGCCGTACTGGCCGGGCTGCTGGTGTTGGGCTTGCACATCGCCTATCCGGACCAGGTCGCGCATTGGCGGCCTGTGCTGGAGCGGGTCGCCGAGGTGCTGGCGGATGGCTCCGCCGACGCGCGACAAGGCCTGCGCGAGATGCAGGAGCGGGTGCTGCCTTATCTCACCGGCCTGTGGGTGATGAGCCTGCTCGCCGGCGCCGTCGTCAGCCTACTGGTGGGACGGTGGCTGCAGGCCATGCTGTACAACCCCGGCGGTTTCCGTCGCGAGTTCCACGGCTTGGACCTGGGGCGGACGGCAGCGTTGATCGGCGCGGCCCTGCTGCTCTGGGCGACGCTGCAAGGCGCGGGCCTGGGCTACGACCTGGCGCTGGGCGCGGGGGCGATTTTCGCCCTGCAGGCGCTGTCGCTGGGACACGCGGCCGTCGAGATGAAGGGGTTGAACCGCGGGTGGCTGGTCGGACTATATGTTCTGCTGCCGCTTGCGTTTGGGTTGTACGTGGTTATTGGGATAGCCGACGCGGCTTTCGGTTGGCGGCGAAGGCTGCTAGGGCCGGATGGCACGGTCTAGATAATTGAGTTTGCGACACCGGTGAGGTGGTAACGATGGAAGTCATTCTGCTGACGAAGGTCGAGAACCTGGGTAACCTGGGCGATAAGGTCAAGGTCCGTCCCGGCTACGGCCGCAATTTTCTGATTCCGCAGGGCAAGGCTACGGCCGCGACCGAAGCGAACATCAAGCTGTTCGAAGAGCGCCGCGCCGAGCTGGAGAAGGCCGCCGCGGAAGCGCTGGCCGCCGCCGAGGCGCGCAAGGCGCAGCTGGAAGGCCTGACCGTGACGATCAGCGCCAAGGCTGGTGACGAAGGCAAGCTGTTCGGCTCGATCGGCACCACCGACATCGCCGAGGCCGTGACCAACGCCGGCGTGGCCCTGGCCCGCCAGGAAGTGCGTCTGCCGCAGGGTCCGATCCGCGCCGTGGGCGAGTACGACATCCAGCTGCATCTGCACACCGATGTCAACGCCACCGTCAAGGTGGTCATCACGGGCGAGGCGTAATCGCCGAGTGTCTGTGACCGGCTCACCGGCGCGCAGGCGCCGGTGAGCGTATCCTCCGCGTGGTAGGCACCATCATTCTCGGTGGTTGTGCGTGTGTTGGAGGTAACAACAATGGCCGAGGCTCGCGCGGCCCAGCCGGTCACCGATGCACTGAAGGTCCCGCCACACTCGCTGGAGGCGGAGCAGGCCGTTCTCGGCGGCCTGATGCTGGACAACAGCGCCTTCGACCGGATCGCCGACCGGATTTCCGAAGAAGACTTCTACCGGCGGGAACACCGCCTCATTTTCCGCGCCATGAAGGCGCTCGCCGAGAGCAGCCGGCCGCTCGACGTCGTGACCTTGGCGGAGTGGCTGCGGGCGCAGGAAACCCTTGATGACGCCGGCGGGCTGCCCTACCTGGGCGCGATCGCCCGCGACACTCCCAGTGCCGCCAATATCCAGGCTTACGCCGACATCGTTCGCGAACGCTCGGTGCTGCGTCAGCTCATCCAGGCGGGAACCGAGATCGCTTCCGTCGGTTTTCAGCCCGAGGGACGGAGCAGCGCGGAGTTGCTCGAGCATGCCGAGCGGCTGGTTTTCCAGATCGCCGAGCAGACCGGGCGCAACAAGCAGGGCTTCGTCAGTCTGAAGGACGTGCTGCCGGGGGTGATCGACAAGATCGATACCCTGTACCAGCAGGAAAGCGTCATCACCGGCCTGCCGACCGGCTGGACCGATTTCGACACCATGACTTCCGGCCTGCAGCCGGGTGACCTGGTGATCGTGGCCGCGCGCCCGTCGATGGGCAAGACCACGTTTTCCATGAACATCGCCGAGCACGCGGCTATGAAGGGCAAGTACCCGGTGGCGGTGTTCTCCATGGAAATGCCGGCCGATCAGCTCGCCATACGTATGCTGTCGTCGTTGGGGCGGATCGAGCTGCAGCGCATCCGTACCGGACGGCTGCAGGACGAGGACTGGCCGCGGCTGACCAGCACGCTCAACCTGCTGTCGCAGGCGAAGATGTTCATCGACGACACGCCGGCGCTGTCGCCCAGCGAAATGCGCGCCCGTACCCGGCGGCTGGCGCGCGAGCACGGTCTGGGGCTGATCGTGGTCGACTACCTGCAGCTGATGCAGGTGCCGGGCTTCAAGGAGAACCGCACCGCGGAAATCTCGGAGATTTCGCGCTCGCTCAAGGCGATGGCGAAGGAGTTGAGCGTGCCGGTGATCGCCCTGTCGCAGCTGAACCGCTCGCTGGAACAGCGCCCGAACAAGCGCCCGGTGATGTCGGACCTGCGCGAGTCGGGCGCCATCGAGCAGGACGCGGACATCATCATTTTCATCTACCGCGACGAGGTCTATAACCCCGATACGCCGGACAAGGGCACGGCCGAGATCATCATCGGCAAGCAGCGTAACGGACCGATCGGCACCGTGCGTCTCACCTTCCTCGGTAAGTACACTCGCTTCGAGAACTACATCGAAACGACCTACGGTGGCGATTCCTATCAATGAGCCGCGATATTCGCGCCCTGGTCGACCTGGCCGCGCTCGTGCACAACGCCGGGGTCGCGCGCGCGGCGGCGCCGCGCTCGCGGATGCTCGCCGTCGTCAAGGCTAACGCCTACGGCCACGGCCTGATCCAGGTTGCCCGGACCTTGGCCGAGCAGGCGGACGGCTACGCCGTGTCCTGCCTGGAAGAGGCGATTGCTCTGCGCGATGCCGGGCTGGACAAGCCGATATTGCTGCTCGAGGGTTTCTTCGACGCCGCGGAGTTGCCGCTGATCGAGCGTTGCCGGTTGGACTGCGCGGTGCATTCGGCCTGGCAGATCGACATGCTCGAGCGCTACAACGCCGAGCGGCCGATCTCGGTCTGGCTCAAGGTGGACTCGGGCATGCACCGCCTGGGGGTGCGGCCCGAGCAGACCCCCGCCTGCTACCAGCGGTTGCGCGAGTGCCGCTCGGTGGCGGAGCACGTGCGGTTGATGACCCATCTCGCCTTCGCCGACGACCGCGACGACGCGTACACCCGCTATCAGTTCGCCGAGTTCGAGCGCGCCACCGCCGGTCTGCCGGGCGAGCGCTCGGTCGGCAATTCCGCCGGCGTGCTGGCCTGGCCGGGATCGCGCACGGACTGGGTTCGCCCGGGCATCATGCTGTACGGTGCGTCCCCCTTCGCCGACGGCCGTCCCGAGCGGCCGCCGCTGCGGCCGGTTATGACCTTGCGTAGCCGCCTGGTCGCGGTGCGGCCCTGCCGCAAGGGCGAGCGCATCGGTTACGCCGGACGTTTCGAGTGCCCGGAGGACATGACGGTGGGCGTGGTCGCGGCCGGTTACGGCGACGGCTATCCTCGGCACGCGCCGAACGGTACCCCGGTGTTGGTCGACGGCCGGCGAACCGGCATCGTCGGCAGGGTGTCCATGGATATGCTCTGCGTCGATCTGCGCGGCATCGAGCATGTGGCGCCCGGCGCCGACGTGACGCTGTGGGGCGAGGGGTTGCCGGTGGAGGAGATCGCCGCGGCGTGCGGCACCATTTCCTACGAACTGTTGTGCAAGCTCACCCAGCGGGTGCGCTTCGAGTACATCTAGAGGCATGGCCAAGACCAAGACCGTTTACGCCTGCACCGAATGCGGCGGCATGAGCCCGAAGTGGGCCGGCCAGTGCGCCGACTGCGGCGCCTGGAACTCGCTGCAGGAGACCGTGCAGGCGGCGCCGGCCGGCCCGGCGGTGGCGCGGTTGGCCGCCAGCCGCGGCCAGTACGCCGGCGACCGCGGTGTGCAGGCGCTGTCGGAAGTGCCGACCGGCGACGAGATCCGGGTCAACACCGGTATGTCCGAACTCGACCGTGTGCTCGGCGGCGGCCTGGTGCGCGGCGGGGT